>Ga0207126_1029_pt2 | contig 35057 bp, 27 predicted proteins | sample Alteio_BWMinHeat_20_FD_153586 | JGI IMG/M metagenome (GOLD analysis project Ga0207126, IMG submission 153586) | Enriched cells from forest soil in Barre Woods Harvard Forest LTER site, Petersham, Massachusetts, United States -... | ecosystem: Environmental > Terrestrial > Soil > Temperate forest >...
CCATGCCTAATTTTTCCATGTCTTTTTCTTCAAGGATAGTGATTGATAATTTTTTGTAATTCTTTGCTAATTCTTTTGCTTGTTCTGCAAGAAAGGCAGGCGTACAAATATTGCTGGGAAGATTGGCTAAATTTTTCGTTAATATAGCGGCACTAGCAATGGCTTGACCCTGTTGCAAGGCTTTTTTACAGGCATCCAATTGCGTGCTGTGAGGAAGATGAATGGTGATTTCTTTTAAAGAAGAAACGGGTTCTTTTTCACTTTTGAACAAATCAAAACGGTAGATGCCGTCATAAGTGGCTTCTACCAATTGCTTTACTTTCCAGGCTAATGATTTACCTGGGATGTCTAATTCAGCTAGGCAAGAAGTGATTTGCGTGATTTTAGCTGTGCTGAGCGCCTTGATGGATTGACTAATAATTTTACGAAAACCGCTAGGCTTGAGCGCTTCTACCTTGCCGCAGCCGACTAATAATAAATATTCAATTTTAGTGCCAGCCGGATAGAAAAGAAAAAGCGTTTGGCCTAATTTGCCCTGAAACATATCTTGTTTAATCATTTTGCTAAGATAGCCCTTCATGACTTTATCTATTTTTTTTGCAGCGGGGGAGAGTTCGCCGCCTTCAAATAGGCCAATGATTAATCGACTGTCTTCTTCTATGGATGCGGTGCTTAGGTTGAAATTCATGATGTTTCTCCTAAAAAATTGGGCTATCGCAGGCCTTTGTCATTCCCGCCTGCGCGGGAATGACAAAGGCCTGCGTGTCCCAATGGGTATATATTTTATCTACCACTAAAAAAAGATATGCTGCCAGCTAGTTCACGTTATAATTCGCACATATAGATTATAAAGGCCAGTGCAGTGATCATCTCCCGCTATCTTACCCGAGAAGTCGTCAATGCTCTATTAGCAGTTACGATTGTTTTATTGCTTGCATTTCTTTGCCAGCAAGTCGTGCGATATTTGAACTATGCGGCTATTGGCAAAATTCCCACCAATGTAATGCTCACCTTGGTGAGTTTTGAAGTGCCTTATTTGCTCGCCATTTTGCTGCCGCTGGGCTTATATCTTGGCATTATTTTGGCCTATGGACGTTTATATGCGGATAGTGAAATGGCTGTCTTGCAAATGTATGGTTATAACAATCAGCGTATTTTGCGGCTAACAGTTTGGATTGCCCTAATGATTGCTGCCATCGTTTTAGTGTTAATGCTATGGGTGAATCCCTGGATTTCAGCCAAGCGTCAACAACTCATGAATAGCGATGAAGCAACGGTCCATTTAGTGGAAACCATGATGCCAGGGCGTTTTCAAGTGAGCCCAGATGGTAATCATGTCATGTTCGTAGAAAAATTATCGCGTGATAGGCAGCGTGCGCAAAATGTTTTTTTAGCGCAGAAAAAGAAAAATCAAGATGAAGAAGGACAGGCTGCTTGGTCTCTCGTGCTCGCAGATCAGGGTTATCAAAGTGAAGATAAAACATCGCAGTCTCCCTTATTTGTGATGATGGATGGTTATCGCTATGAAGGAAAACCAGGCGAAAATGATTATAAAATTACGCAATTTAAACGTTACACCATTCGTATACCGCAAAATGATATTCATTCAACGCATCAAGAAAGCGAAACCCTGCCTATCTCACAATTATGGAAAAATTATGCTAATCCACGCAATGCAGGTGAATTTCAATGGCGATTTTCGATTGCACTCTCAGCTTTTTTTCTTGCCTTGCTTGCTGTTCCACTCAGTAGACTAAAGCCGCGTCAAAGTAGATATACTATTTTATTGCCCGCCATTTTATTTTATATCATCTATATTGAACTTTTATTTATTGCAAGACATTGGGTGGATCAGGGTGCAATTTCAATTAAGATTGGCATGTGGTGGGTGCATACTATTTTACTTTGTTTCATTATCGTGACGATGTTGTTTAAACGTAGTAATACTTAGAGATCGACTATGCCAAATATTCTCGAACGATACATAGCAAAAACCATTGTGCAAGCCACGCTGCTTTGTATGTTAATCATCGTGGGTGTTTTGTTTCTCATGCTAATGCTAGGCGAAATGAAGGCAATTGGCGAAGGTGATTACGGCATGTGGCAGGCCATTGTCTATGTAATGATGCGTTTACCCAATGAGTTATACCAATTTTCTCCCATGTTGATTTTGCTAGGCAGTATGACCGGTTTAAGTGCCTTATCATCGCATCGTGAAATAGCAGTAATGCGTGCTTCGGGCTTTTCTATCGCGCGTATTGTCAATGCCATATTAGCATCAGCCTTATTATTAATATTAGCAATTAGCTTGATAGGCGAAGGGGTGGGCCCGCATTGGAGTTATAAGGCAGAAATACGCAAGGAAAATGCACAAAATGCAGATCAAGCTGTCGTTACTTCATCTGGGCTATGGTTTCACTTAGATAATAATTTTATTCATATTGAGCATGTGATTGGCCGCCAATTGCTTGAGGGAGTGACACGTTACCAATTTAATGATAATCACCAATTGCAAGCGGCTTATTACGCAAAAAAACTGATCTATCAAAACAAGCAATGGAAAATGAAGGATATGGTGGTCACCTTATTTTATCCTGAGCGAACAAAAAGCCGTGTCTTTGCTGAGAGTGATTGGAACCTTAAGATAAATCAAAATTTATTAAACGTTGGCTTGGTTGATCCGCATGAAATGTCTTTGCCAAGATTGGCAAAGTTTGCTCGTTATTTGGAAAAAAATGGCTTGCAGGCGCGGGAATATTGGTTTGATTTTTGGCAGCGTTTGTTGCAACCCTTTGCTGCCTTGGTGATGGTCTTATTAGCCATTCCCTTTGTGTTGCGCTCAAGTTCAGTTGCGCTAGGCTGGCGGATTGTGGCCGGCATTATCGCAGGCTTTGCCTTTTTTATTCTAAATGCCTTATTAGGGCAATTATCCATTGTTTATCAAGTACCTGGTTTGTTGACTGCATCGTTTCCTTTAGTATTGTTTGTGGTCGTTGGGGTGCTTGCATTTCTGCGTTATCGTTAGGTTATCGTTAGGATTGTTGCGCAAATCTCTGTCATTCCCGCCTACGCGGGAATGACAGGCCTAAGTTATGCCGGAATGATGACGCTCACCTTGAATATTTCCTATTTGCCTATATCATAGCCATCAATATTAGAAGTGGAGAGAACAATATGGCCTTAGATGCTCATCAAGAAAAACTCAATTTTCAAGCTGAAGTCAAACAATTACTGAATATTGTGGTGCATTCACTTTATAGTAATAAAGAAATATTTTTACGCGAATTAATTGCCAATGCCTCCGATGCAAGTGATAAATTTAAATTTGAAGCCTTATCCGATCCCGCATTAAATGAAAATGATGCTAGCACACAAATCCGCATTAACTTTGATAAAGCAGCTCGCACCATCACCATTAGTGATAATGGTATTGGCATGAGCCGCGATGAAGTGGTTACGAATCTGGGTACGATCGCAAAATCGGGAACACGTGAATTCCTAGCGCAATTATCAGGTGATCAAAAAAACGATGCGCATTTGATCGGACAATTTGGTGTGGGATTTTATTCTGCCTTTATTGTTGCAGATAAAGTGACAGTCATGACTCGTCGTGCAGGACTTGGCAGTGAGCATGGTGTGTGTTGGGAATCTGCAGGTGATGGTGAATATACCGTTTCAAATGTCGATAAAGCGACACGCGGCACTGAGATCATTTTACATATCAAAGAAAATGAAGATGAATTCTTAGAAAATTGGCGCTTACGCAGTATTATCACCAAATATTCCGATCATTTGAATATTTCTATTTTAATGCCTAAATATACAGAAGATGAAAAAGCCACAGAAGAATGGGAAACGGTGAATCGTGCCACCGCACTTTGGACACTGGCAAAAAATAATATCACTGACGAACAATATAAGGAATTTTATAAATACGTCGCGCATGATATGGAAGATCCGCTTGCCTGGACGCATCACCGCATTGAAGGCGGCAATATTGATTATAGCTGTCTCATTTATTTGCCTGCGAGAGCACCCTTTGATTTATGGCAGCGTGATACCCATCATGGTTTGAAGTTGTATGTGCAGCGCGTATTTATCATGGATAAAGTAGAACAATTTGTTCCGCATTATTTACGCTTTGTGCGCGGGGTCTTAGACACAAGTGCTTTGCCTCTCAATATATCTCGTGAAATCTTACAAGATCATCAAGTCATACCCAAATTACGTGCCGCCTTGGTGCGTCATGTTTTAGATTTATTAGAAAGATTAGCAAAAGATGATCCAGCAAAATATGCTGATTTCTGGAAGGAATTTGGTAATGTGTTAAAAGAGGGGCCAGCAGAAGATTTTGCAAATCGTGAACGTATTGCAAAATTATTACGATTTGCTTCCACTCATGCAGATCATGGACAGCATGTGGGACTCGCTGATTATGTTGCACGCATGAAAGCCAAACAAAATCGAATTTACTATATCACTGCGGAAAATGTGAATGCGGCCAAGTCGAGTCCGCATTTAGAAGTATTTCGCAAGAATGATATCGAAGTATTACTATTGACTGATAAAATTGATGAATGGGTCGTGAGTCATTTGCCAGAATTTGAAGGTAAATCTTTGCAATCGGTTGCCAAAGGTGATTTGGCCTTAGATGAATTAGTGACAGAAGATGCTGATGCAAAGGAAGCGGAAGAACGGAAAGATCAAGCGCAGCAGAAAGAATTTGAATCCTTACTCAAAGAAATTCAAACAATTTTGACTGAGCAAATTAAAGAAGTTCGTTTATCTCATCGTTTAACGACTTCACCCGCTTGTTTAGTGCGCGATCAAGATGCCTTGGGCCCGCAAATGGAACGTTTGTTAAAGGCCGCAGGGCAAACGGTGACTGAAGCCAAACCCATTTTAGAATTAAATCCCGAGCATGCCATTATTCTAAAGATGCAAGGATTAGATCAAGAACAACTTCGGGAATGGACGCAAATTATTTATGAACAAGCTTTATTGGCGGAAGGTAGTTCCTTGCCCGAGCCTGCTGTGTTTGTGCAGCGTATCAATAAAGTATGGATGAAGATGTTTGAGTAGGAGAATTACAATGTTAATTGGCGTGCCAAAAGAAGTAAAAAATTTTGAATATCGCGTGGGCTTAATTCCCAGCAGTATTCGTGAATTAATTGCAAATGGACATCAAGTCCTCGTGCAAAAAAGTGCAGGTGAAAAAATTGGTTTTGATGATCAATCCTATCAGCAAGTTGGTGCGCGTATTGTTGAGAGTGCTGAAGAAATTTATCAACAAGCAGACATGATTATCAAAGTAAAAGAACCGCAGCCGCAGGAATGCCGTATGCTGCGTGAGAACCAAGTTTTATTTACTTATTTGCATTTAGCGCCGGATCCAGAGCAAGTAAAAATGCTGCAAGCATCAGGCTGTGTTGCCATCGCTTATGAAACTGTTAGCAATCCGCATGGCGGTCTGCCTTTATTGGCACCGATGAGTGAAGTGGCGGGGCGTATGGCAATTCAAGCAGGTGCAACTAGTCTTGAAATTAAGAATGGCGGCAGAGGCATGCTCTTAGGCGGTGTACCAGGCGTTGCACCAGCAAAAGTTGTGGTCTTAGGCGGCGGTGTGGTTGGTACCAATTCAGTGCGCGTTGCTATGGGTATGGGTGCACAGGTCATTGTTATCGATAAATCTTTAGAACGTTTATATCATCTCGATTTGCAATTTGGCTCAAAAATTGTCACGATTTTTTCTACCACAGATGCGATTGAAGAACATGTTTCTGATGCTGATTTGGTAATTGGCGCCGTATTGATTCCTGGTGCTTCTGCACCGCGTTTGGTGACTGAAAAAATGATAAGCGTGATGCGAGCGGGTTCTGTTGTGGTCGATGTGTCAATTGATCAAGGTGGTTGTTTTGAAACAAGTCATGCAACGACACATGAAAGTCCTACTTATGTGGTTGATGGTGTTGTGCATTACTGTGTTGCTAATATGCCAGGCGCAGTGCCGCGTACTTCAACGGTTGCATTGAATAATGCGACACTTCCCTTTGTCTTATTGTTAGCAAATAAAGGTTATCGTGAGGCCATGCGTGCTAATACGCACTTATTGCATGGATTAAATGTATGTAAGGGAAAAATTACTTATAAGGCTGTTGCGGATGCTTTGCATCAGACTTATACGCCGGCAGAGCAGATGATAGCTTAGTCATTGCTACGCCTACACACAAGGATCCACACGTGCTGCTCTGTTCCAAAATAATTATCATCACAGCTGCCAATAATAAAATTCTCAAAGTAGGGCGAGAAGGTTTTTTCTATATCAACTTCCGACTCAAATACGCGAAAAATAGACCCATTGCGTAATTTAAGCGGATCATTAGTGATTTCAACATGCCCAGCTGCTGGTAATGGCTTGGCGCCTTTTAAGATTGAACCTGTTGTTCTGGGAAGAGATGCGATGAGAAATCCACCTGGTTTTACTATTCGGGCTATTTCATCTAAATTATTTGTGAAGGTCTCGCGGTGATCGACATAGTATAAGGCGTGACAGGCTAGAAGATAGTCAAAAGATTTATCCTCAAATAAGGTATGTGAATTCCGACCCAAGCTAAGATCCACTGGAATGCCAAGTCGAGAAAATTTCTCTCGAGCAACATCAAGAATGCTTTCAGCAATTTCCACACCTGAAATAGTAAATCCCAAATTTTTTAAAAGGGGAAAATTTCTGCCATCGCCAAAACCGAGATCTAAGATGCGGCTGCCTGGGTAAAGGTTTTGATCCATTTTGAGTAAAGGGTATGATCCAAGAAAAACTCTTACCACCCATTCAACAGCATAAATGTGACGGTCAGAATTTTTTTCTTTGTAATGAGTTTCATAGGCTAGATCAATGGGTTTTAGTCCTTGATGCTTGGATTGTAATGATTGCATAAATAATACTTGTCCTTGTATGGGGGTAAATTATTTGTGAGTCTAGTACAAGGACTTACCTAGGGTCAAGCTGGCAATTATACTTTGATTTGTATAGATTTATTAGCTGAATTATATTATCTTTCGCATGTAGTCTTGTCGAATTTATAGTATGAAAGGATGATGGAGGGTTAGGGATGAGAAGCATCAATACTAAGCAGGAAGATTTAATTCCATTCAGCCTCCCTTCAAGACAAGCTAGAGAAATGGATTATGTCCTAGAGGCGATGCATAGTCATCATAGACATGGTGCGGGAAATTTTACAAAGCGCGCGATTGCAAAACTCAATGCTATCACAGGGGTTAAAAATATTCTCCTTACCCATTCCTGTACGGGCGCATTAGAGCTTGCCATGCTGTTAATGGATATTCAACAAGGTGATGAAGTGATTATGCCCTCATTTACCTTTTCTTCAACAGCAAATGCAGTCGTTCTGCGTGGTGCAAGGCCAGTCTTTGCAGATATTGATCTGAATACTCTATGTCTTGACCCCAATGCAGTGGCAGATTTAATTAGCCCACAAACAAAACTTATTTTACCAGTGCATTATGCGGGTGTTGGCTGTGACATGGCGTCATTATGTGCGATTGCCAAAGAACATGGGCTTGCCATTATCGAAGATGCAGCGCAGGCAATTGGCGCAAGCTTCAATGGCAGGGCCTTAGGTTCATTTGGTGAATTGGGTGCCTTGAGTTTTCATGATTCAAAAAATATTTCCTGTGGTGAAGGCGGGGCCCTCTTAATCAACAATGAGAATATGCTTGAACGTGCTGAAATATTATGGGAAAAGGGGACTAATCGCAGCCGATTCTTACGCGGTGAAGTTGATAAATATACTTGGGTCGACCTGGGTTCATCATTTTTGCCAAGTGATGTTAGCGCTGCATTTTTACTGGGACAATTAGAGCGAGTTGAGCAAATTAATAATGAGCGCTGCCAAATTTGGAATAATTATTATTCTGCTTTTTCTCTGGCAGAATCTAGTGGTGTGTGTACGCGGCCCTTTGTGCCTGATTCTTGCCAGCATAATGGACATATTTTCTATCTTCTCTTAAATAATATGGACGCACGAAATAATATGCTAATGCATTTAAAAGCAAATGGAATTAGCGCTACCTTTCATTATGTTCCTCTCCATAATAGTCCCGCTGGCATGCAATTTGCTAACACACCTCATTCCTTGCCGAACACTGAAAAGGCTGGAAATTGCTTGATACGATTACCGCTATTTCCTGAAATGACTTTGGCTCAACAGGAAAAAGTGATTTCAGTCGCGAATGATTTTCTTTTTGCCCAAATACAAGCTCACGATAGGAGTGTAAAAGTAAGTATATGAGCTACATACAAAGTAAAATAAGTACTTGGCGTACTAGCTATCCCAATACAAGTTTTTTGCTTTACTCTTATTTCTCAACATTAAGTGCAGTTGCCTTAGATCTTCTGCCGCATTTTATTAGGAATATCATTTTTCGATCTTGCCTGGCTAAATTGGGGGAAAACACACTTATCGATTACAAAGTATATATGCGATATTTTAAAAACATTGAAATTGGCAGCCATGTTGCAATTAATAGGGGCTGTGAATTATATACATCATTTCATTTAGGAAAAAAAATATCGATTGGTAATAATGTAACGATCTCTCCCAATGTCAAATTTTACGGTGCAGCCCAAGATTATCGCAGTAAGGCGATGCCTGATATAGCTGATGACATCATTATTGAAGATGATTGTTGGATTTGCGCAGAGTCAATTATATTGCAAGGTGTTACAATAGGCAGGGGCAGTGTGATTGGCGCTGGCAGTGTAGTGGTAAAGAGCATTCCGCCTTATTCAGTGGCCGTTGGTAATCCAGCAAAAATTATCAAGGAAAGAATTTATCGTGAGAACTAATTTAGTTTTTATTTTTTGCAGCTTATATGCTTTGCTTAATGCTTCTGCTGCCTTGATTATCAAAAACAAATTACTTACCCATAGAATCAATCAGGTTCATGATTTTATTTTATTTCTGATTGATCCCGTGATTGCTGTTGCCTTTGTTCTAATTATCGCATCAATGTATTTTTCGATGAAAGCCTTATCCATCTCGGATTTTTCCTTTGTTATTCCTATATCAACTTCAATTAATTTTATTCTCACTGTGATTATAGGCATTGCCTTTTTCAAAGATAATCTTGCCTTGGGCAGTTATATAGGACTCGTATTTATCATAATTGGTATTTCATTATTAGCTAAATCCTATGGAAGATGAAATGATGCAATTAAATATACCGCGTGGAATAATTTATCATTCTCTATTTCAAAATTTCTCATCTTTTGTTTCCGCGCTATTTAAACCCTTAGATAATCGAAAACTTGTAAAAAAATTTGAAAGAAAATTTGCTGATTATCTGGGTTGTAAATACGGTCTCGCCTTTCCCTTTGCGAGAATTGCAATTTATTATTCATTGAAATTGAAAAAATATCCGGCGGGAACGGAAATTATTATGCCGCCTATCACCATCAAGGCAATTTTAGATGTCGTTCTTGATCTGGGTTTGAAACCAGTTTTTGTTGATATTGATCGCGACACTTTAGGTTTTGATATCAATAAACTTGCTTCTGCCATTACAGTAAATACCAAAGCAATACTGATTACCTATCTCTATGGTATGGTGCCAGATCTGGATCCTATGATTGACTTGTGTAAGGCTAATCATCTTTATGTCATAGAAGATTTTTCACAATGTCTGAATGGAGAGTATAAAAATAAAAAAGTAGGAAGTTTTGGCGATGTTGGCGTATATAGCTCGTCATCGATTAAAACACTGGATACCTACGGCGGTGGTTTGCTCGTCACCAATGATACCGACTTGTATCATCAATTATGTGAATATCAAGAGGAATTAATTGCGCCTTCTCGATCTGCTCTCATTAAAAAAATTCTTATTAATACGATTAGAAATATGGCTACGACGCGCCTCATTTTTCATTTATTTACCTTTCCCTTACTAAAAATAGTCAGTTCTTTTAAACCACAAACTTATGCAAGAAATTTGGGTGAACGTGATAGAACACCAATAAGGCAATTGCCGGCAGCATGGTTTACGCGCTATACCTCATTACAAGCTAAGGTTGGCCTTAGCTTGCTATCTAAGGTGCAATATGAAGATGAAGTCAGAATACATAATTCCAATGAAATTCGTGAGAGTGTCGCTTTCATGTTTCCACGGGGAGCAAAAGATACAAGAAATGTTTTTTGGCAAACAATTGCGTATTTTTCTGAGCCCTCAGCCGCATTAAAATTATTACGTAATAGTAAAATCGATAGTGCAACGACTAGTTTAGTTAAAATATCGACTTTGCCTAAATATTCTTTTATGGGGCATACACCTAATGCAGACATGGTATATGAAAATGCCTTGTTTATTCCCGCCTATCCAGGATTGAGCAATCAAGATATCAAGCATATTATTGTCACATTGAATAACATCTACCAAAGCCAGATGTGAGCATCTCATTTAATGACTAGAATTGTGATCATTGGTTCCGGACTGGCAGCCCTGTCTGCAGCGAGGACATTAATCAAACGTGGTATTAGACCGCTTGTTCTTGACTGTGGTGAATCCCTGCCATTGCGGACTCAACATGTTGTCGAGCGAATGGCGAAAATGACAGCAGGGCAATGGTCAAGTGAAGACATTGATCTAATCAGTGAAAATGCCACGATTCATGCTAAAAATAGTCTTCCAAGAAAATTAGCATTTGGCTCAGATTATTTTTATGGAAATCATAGTAAGGTATTTAATAATACAGCGCAGGAAAATAATCCATTACCGCCCTTTAGTTTAGCTCGCGGTGGTTTTAGTGTTGGCTGGGGCGCATCCGTTTTGCCTGCCGCTGATTGTGATATAGGATCATGGCCAATCAGTAGTAATGAATTACGAAAATATTACGCAGCGACTTTGGCAGAATTACCCTTATCAGCCTGTGATGATGAATTATCAGAACACTTTCCCTTGCATGCGGCTGATTGTGATTCATTAAAATTAACGAGGGGCAATGCTGCCTTACTGTCGGCATTTCAAGGCAAGACAGAAAAGTTAAAAATGATGCAGGCTGTTGCTGGTCAAGCACGTCTTTTAACTCGTGTGTCAAATACAAAAACAGCGCCTGGATGTCAATATTGCGGCTATTGTATGAGTGGCTGTGTTTATGGAAATATCTATAAATCAAGTCTTGAGATTGATGATTTGATTAAAAATGATTTGCTTGATTATGAATCGGGTGTCTTTGTTAATTACTTACGCGAGAAAGAAGATGCTGTTGCAATATATTTTACTGATAAAACGAATAGCAGCCATACTATGCAAGCTAAGCGCGTATTTTTAGCCGCTGGTGCAATCGGCAGTGCGCGCATCATTTTGCAATCAAAAAATGTTTATGAGCAGTCTATTCCATTGCTAGCAACCATTGGATTTATTGCGCCTCTGTTGAGATTAAAAAAAAATATTCTAGATTGGCCTAATATGAATACGCAACCTGCCGTATTTTTAGAATATAAAGTGCCAAATTTCTCTGATCATTGGGTGCATGCGCAAATTTCAACGGCAAATGAATTAGCTTTGCAAAAATTGGGGCTGTTAAAGAATGATCATTCTCTCGGCTATAAATTGCGAAAAAAAGCGGCTGAGCATTTAGTTTTTGCAAATTGCAACATGCATTCCGATCATGGTGTGAGTCATTCAATCAAATTATGCAAAGATAATTTATTATTTTCACAGATGGGAGATACAAGCCATGCTCGTCAAGCGGTCAAATTAGCGAAAAAAAGGCTATTTTCAGTGGCAAGAGCAGCGGGTTGCTATGTTTTATTACCCTTTGTTCAGTCTGGCCTTGGTTTTGCCTCAAATCATTTAGGAGGATCACTTCCCATGAAGCATCACCCTGAAAAAGAAACAGATACCAATATTTTAGGTAATCCTAAGGGATGGTCAAAAATACACGTGCTTGATAGTAGTGTTTTTCCTAGCATTCCGGGGACAACAATTGGTCTTTTGGCGATGGCGAATGCGAAACGTATTGTGGATAGTGTAGAGATAAAATAGGGAGTCAAAAAGTGAATAAGGTTGAAACCAGGAAAAATATAATTATTATTATAACGGTATTATGTTTTTTTTCTCTTTTTCTTTTTAGCTGGATAACGAATGGTGGGGTGACGAGCTACGGTTTATATTCAGAAATTGATGGACAGGGTTTTGCCTGGACTTCAAAATTCCTCGTTGAGTGGGGACGAAAATTAGATATAAATACGCTCAATCCTTTTCAAGGCATGGGATCTGTATTTCTTCCAGTGAATCCATGGTGGAATCCCGGTGCATTAGTTATGGATCTTCCAACTAGCCATTTAACTAATTCCCTTATTTCCTATGCGATTTATTGGGCTGAAATCTTTATTGCCATTTATTTTCTGGCGAAAACAACAGGCTTAAATAAAATAGAATCCATTTTAGCTTCAGAGATCTTTGTTTTATATTTATTTCCTCCATTCTCCGCTTATTTTAATACAATACCTTATTTTTCTTTAGCACCAATCTATGCGCACTTGTTTGCAATTATAAGCATCATCACCATTTCCTTTGTCAAACTGGGTGAAGGCAGCACTAGGCGAAATATTTTTCTTGTTTTTTTACTCATATTCATGACTTATGTTATTGCTATGGTTGGCGGCTTTGGTATTATTCCCTGTTTTCCCATTTATGCACTATTTGTCCTAGGTTTTGCCCTACAAAAACGTAATAGACGACAATTATTATGGCAAATGCTAACTATTTCTCTCATCATTTGTCTTTTTCTTGTCACGCATGCCTATCACTATTATAAAGATACCTTGGGATATGTTTCTGCTTCTGTTGGCACATCGAAAAAAATTGCCTTCTCTATTCCTACAGTATGGCGGGAACATACAAGTATTTTCTACGGTTCTCCTCCTTTGTTTTCCTATCTTCATGTTTTTGCATTACTGGGTGCTTTGGTTGGAATATTTTGTCAACGGGGCAAATATAGGTGGATAGCATGTAGTTTTGTTTTTATTGTATTAATGCCAGATACTTTAAATTTCCTTTTTGCGAATGGCATTGTTTCAGGCAGTATCAGCCAAATTAATTTTGCCTATTATCTTTGGAGTGCCTATCCCTTATACGGTATTTTTGCCGTTATATTGATGTCTTTTCTCTGGCATCTGATGGCTCAAATAATGAGTTTTGCCGTCAATAAAATAGCAAAAGGCAGTTCAAAAATAAATTCTGTCTTTCATTCATTCAGCATAAATTATCTCATATTATTGGCACCCTTCATTCTGCCTGCACTGGCATTTTATATTTGGTTCGGCAATTTTTCCAAGAGTTCAGAACATGTTAAAGAACCGAGTAGAACGCCCATTGTTAATTATCTTGAAACGCAAATAGGGCTCAAACCAGGCGATATTTTCAGAGGTACAACTATTTCATATTTTGCGAGTAAAGATGCGCCGTTGAGACAGGCTATTATACATGTTATTGAGAGTCCTTATGACGTAGATCCCCGCTTTTCTATGTCTCACTACATCCTTTCACGCGAATTTTTAAATAGACGTTTTAACAATAGACATATGTTTTCCGATTTATGGAATTTTAATATTCCCACGCTAGAAGAATATACCCCATGGATATCACTACCCATGTATGTTTTTTTTGGAAAAATGCTAGCAGAAAAAAGAGATATTCTTGAGCGGCATTTTTTAAATGTCTATAAATTGGATCTAAAAGTTCTACGATCCTTGGGCACGCGATTCATTATAACTGATAAAATATTGAATGATAAAGATGTCTCTTTGGTGATGGTAGAAAATCAACAATTAACTAAGCCGAATGACGGTTATATTGATTATAATGTTTCAACTTCTGCTGGGAAAATTTTTGAAAATTTAATCAATAAATATAGTCACGGCACTGTAGCGCGCGCCGATTTTATAAGAGAATTTAATGATAAATTAGCCGAAATCTATCCTGCTATGCAGCAAGACAGAGAGAAAACGATTAATTTTTTATATAGTGCAATAAATTCTGCGCTTGCTGAAAAGAGTGACGTGCTCATTTGGTCGCAAATGGATTTGAAGAAAATTAAAAGATATTATGATATCGTTCTTTTTATGTGGATGGGCAGTCCACCTTTATATTTATACGAAATTCGAAATCCTAATCTTGCAAGTTTTAGTCCAACCAAGGTAATTCAAATTAATTCAGCAGATAAATTATTTTCGCAAATGTCAAAGCCGGATTTTTCCTTTGAACAATCAATCATTATACAAAATAAATTGCCGGCCAACATTGTCAGTCATTTGCTAATGGCAAATAACACTCAGATGCGTTATGAACGAAATGCTGTGCAAGTTAAGGCGGAGAGTAAGGGGTGGTCTATCTTGCTATTGCCACTTCAATATTCTCACTGTTTCCGTATTAGCAACATGACAGCGTCTTCAAATGATCGTGAACCCGTTCGTTTGATTCGTGCCAACTTAGTCAATGGAGCGCTTTTATTTAATGGGAATATAGATGTCAAACTGAAATTTGCTTTCGGAATAGGTAAAAACGTGAATTGTCGAAAAAAAGATATTCAAGACATGCGAAATCTTGGCCTGATAGTTGGTTGATATGGAGTTAATGAGATGAAAAGTATTTTCAACACCATACAGTACGATCAGAAAGCATTGCAGCTGCCATGGCGCTTTATTTTAATCAATATCATTTTATTTATTATATTTAGCGCGCTAGCATTTCATCAGAATGCAATGTATCTCTTTTATTCTAATGATGGTCAGCATACCTTGGCACTAGCAAGATGGTCGGCAATTTGGCATGGCTCGGAATTTGGTTTTTCAAATAATTTTTTACAATCCAATGGCGGTATTGGATTTCCGTTAAACACAGCATTATTTCCAGGCTTTATCCTGGCAGCCTTATTTAAAAATAATATTATTTATAGCGAGGTCGCCGCCTATCTTGTATTTGCTTTGGAATTTTTTTCTATTGCGCTGATCATATCTCGTTCGATTGGTCTTAGCTGGAATCTTGCATTGATTTCTGCTTGGGTTCTCCCACTTATTGCCTATCCCTATCACTATTATGCCTATCTCTATAACATAATGGAGACTGTTCCAGAATTAGGTACAGTCATCGTTGCTTCAGATTTAATTATCATTTTATTTGCATTTTTAGGCAGATCGACTATTCGTCGATTTCTATTTGGCTCCGCAGGTATTATTTTATTATTGGTATACATCGTCATTGCAAATCCACCCTCTATCGTCATGTCTGCCCCAATCATTGCCCTGGTATGTTTGGGATATCTTATTTCATGCGCATCTATTAGAGAGAAAAAATTTAAAATATTTTTTACAGCCGCAACCTTAGTGATTTCAATTCCATTGATAATATTTGTTTATAGTGTGCTTAAATTTACTGTTTCCTATTATTTAACCGCAAATTTAAATTATGGTGAGCACACAATAATAAATTGGTATTACATTTCCTTGCTTTTTCATGGCAAAGACAACCCAGATACCTGGCTATTTACGATGGCTAGTCTTGGCGTGGTGCTTTGTTCTTTTTCCGGAAACAATTTTCAAAAATCATTTGCTCGTGCTGTCTTGTTCGCAATGATTGTACTCATAGGATTTGGGATAGTTTTAACCAGCACTAATTTTTGGACTGGTCCCATGCCCTTTTATTTTGAATTTATGCTATGGCCTTTTTATGTATGTTATTCAGTTGCCTTTGTCGGAGCCGTTTTTGCTGCGATAAGCAAATTACTTTTTTCTAAATTACAATTTTATGTAAACATTCTTGTTAGAGCTTTAATTATATTAATGCCCTGGTCATTGTTTCTTCTTGCAGCTCCTATAGGAGATTGCTGGGATGTTCCCAAACCACCAACCAAGACTGCAATTACAGAAATTTTAAATAATAATATCGCACTTGCACCGGGTAAGCCGTTCCTGGGGAGAGTGGCTAATTTTACCGGACTTAAAATAAAGAAGCCGGTAACTTGGGGGGCTGATATTGCAGCAAATGATAATGAAATATTAAGACAAACGGGCAATGATCATCGCATGAGTGGAAATTGGTTTTATAATATTCCTACACTTGAAGTGTATACACCCGTTATATCGCCCATTTATTTTCAATTTGCAAAATTCTTTTTTGCTCTGCCAGAGGATGAGCAGATACGCTCTGTGATTACGATGAGAAATCCTAACATCCGTTGGTTGACGGCACTGGGTGTTAGATATGTTGTCACAGATGCCTTGCTGCCGCATGCAAACTTAGTCAAAGTGATGCCGTTAAAAAACATGGGCGATCTTTATTTATATGAATTATCGATTCCGAATATTGGGCAATATTCACCAACTAAGATAATTCAATTGACAAACTCGAAAGATATTTTAGACAAGTTAAATGAAAGTAATTTTGATCCTCAAACACAGGTTGTCACTGAAATTACTTTGCCGATGGCTCTTAATAAAGCAATTAATGGAAAGATAATTGTAGATAAGGGATCTATTAATGTGTCGGCTAGCAGCCAGGGATATTCCTTATTACTTTTGCCGCTAGAGTATAGTCATTGCCTTACACTGCGGTCACATCTAGCAAAGGAACAAGCACCCCGGCTATTTCGTGCAAATCTAACGCAAACAGGCGTTTTATTTTATCGTAAACTGGATGCTTCAATTCGCTATTTTACGGGGCCCTTATCTCATCCTACTTGTCGATTAGCTGATTCAAAAGACTTTGAGAGACTTTCATCATTAAGAGATTGATTTATAAGTGTTGCATAATTACAATGCGAGCCATATCCAAATCAAATGACTATACATAAAGTGAATGCTATGCCTGTTATCACATTACCAGATAAAAGCCAGAAAAATTTTGATGCGCCTGTTACAGTTGCTCAGGTGGCAGCGAGTATTGGCAGTGGCTTGGCAAAAGCGGCAATTGCAGGCGCAGTCAATGGCAAACTTGTCGATACCTTCTACCTCATTGAGCATGATGCCGAGCTTCGTATTATTACAGATCGTGATCCAGAAGGTTTAGAAGTGATACGTCACTCTACGGCGCATTTGTTGGCCCATGCGGTTAAATTATTATTCCCGACAGCGCAAGTGACCATTGGTCCCGTGATTGAAAATGGTTTTTACTATGACTTTGCTTTTTCGCACACATTTTCGCCGGATGATCTAGTGCAAATTGAAAATAAAATGCACGAACTAGTCGAAAAGAATTACCCTGTTTCGCGCCAAGTGGTGAGCCGTGATGAAGCCATTCATTTTTTTAAAAATTTAGGCGAAGAATATAAGGTCCGTATTATACAAGATATTCCCGCAAATGAAGTTCTCACTATTTATCATCAAGATGATTTTGCTGATTTATGCCGCGGTCCTCACGTTCCTTCTACGGGTATGCTGAAGGCATTTAAGTTAACAAAAATCTCAGGTGCCTATTGGCGTGGTGATGCTAAAAATGAAATGCTTCAACGTGTCTATGGGACAGCTTGGAAGGACAAAAAATCCCTAGATGAATATTTGAAAAATCTGGAAGAAGCGGAAAAGCGTGATCATCGCAAAATTGCCAAGACCATGGATTTGTTTCATATGCAGGAAGAAGCACCAGGCATGGTATTTTGGCATCCTAATGGTTGGGCAATTTACCGTAGTATCCGAGATTATATCAGTGAAAAAATAGCTGAGATGGGTTTTGAAGAAATTGTGACGCCGCAGATGGTCGATATTTCACTTTGGGAAAAGTCGGGGCATTTTGCCAATTTCAGCGCAGAAATGTTTGTGGTTATTGCTGATGATAGGCAGTTTGCGATCAAACCCATGAGTTGTCCCTGTCATGTGCAAGTATTCAAGCAAGGCTTGAAGAGTTACCGTGATTTGCCCCTGCGTTTGGCGGAATTTGGCTGTGTACATCGCAATGAAATGACGGGTGCCATGCATGGTTTGATGCGGGTAAGACAATTGACTCAAGATGATGGTCATGTTTTTTGTACCGATGAGCAAATTCCAGAAGAAGTTGACCGCTTTACCAAATCTTTATTCGAGATTTATCGGGATTTTGGCTTTAACGATGTCATTCTTAAATTGGCAACACGTCCTGAAATGCGTATTGGCTCAGATGAATCCTGGGATAAGGCTGAGCAAGCCCTGGCTGAGTCGCTGCGTAGGATGAATTTACCTTTTGAAATGAAACCAGGCGAGGGCGGTTTTTACGGTCCAAAAATTGAATTTCATCTCAAAGATTGCTTGGGTCGAATGTGGCAATGTGGTACATTGCAGTTGGATTATAATATGCCAGCTCGTTTAGAGGCTTATTATGTTGCTGAAGATGGCAGTAAAAAAACACCAGTGATGCTGCATCGTGCAATTCTGGGCGCCATTGAACGATTTATGGGTATTTTACTTGAGCATTATGCGGGCAAATTACCGCTTTGGCTGGCGCCTATGCAAGCTGTGGTCATGAATATTACAGATAAACAAGCCGATTTTGCCCAGAAAGTAGCAACTGAGCTAAGAAAACAGGGGCTTAGAGTGAAATCGGACTTGAGAAATGAGAAGATCGGCTTTAAAATCCGCGAACATACTATTGAATATGTTCCTTATCTGTTGGTGGTGGGCGATCGTGAGGTTGAATCTGCTACAGTCTCAGTGAGGACGCGAGAGGGTGTTGATTTAGGTGCTATGTCTATCTCTCAGTATGCGGATATGATGAAAACAGAAATTAATCAGCGAAGTAAGCGTTTATCGTCAAATTAAGTTGGATGTTTAAAGTAGGGTGAAAAAAGCGCAAGTTATGGGAGGGTATCCGATTACTACTGAAAAAAAACCTCGGGGAAGTGACGACAAAAAACCTCGGGTGAACGATGAGATTAGGTCTCATGAAATTCGTTTAATTGATGCTGAAGGCGGACAACTGGGTGTTGTCACAATGCAAGAAGCAAAAAGAATCAGCGAAGAAGCTGGACTAGATATTGTTGAAGTTTCGCCAGAGGCCAAACCCCCTGTTTGCCGTATCATGGATTACGGTAAATATAAATTTCAAATGAGTAAGCGAAAAGCGGCGGCTAAGAAGAAACAAAAGCAAATTCAGATTAAAGAAATGAAGTTGCGTATTGCAACAGAAGAATTTGATTATCAAGTTAAATTACGAAATACGATTAAGTTCTTAGAAAATGGTGACAAGGTAAAAATAACAGTGCGTTTCCGTGGTCGTGAAATATCGCATCCAGAATTAGGCCAGCAATTATTGAGTAGGATAGTAACTGATTTGGCTGACTATGGTGTGGTTGAACAGCATCCTAAGTTTGAAGGACGCCAAATTGTGATGGTCTTAGGGCCAAAGAAAAAGTGAATTAGTAATAAAATTGTTTCGGAGTAAGAAATGCCAAGAGCTTATAGAGGTAAGAAAACAACCAAGTTAAAATCTAACCGTGGTGCAGCCAAACGTTTTCGTGCAACTGCCAATGGTGGTTTTAAATGCAAAAGTTCGAATCGTAATCACATATTAACGAAGAAAACGACAAAGCGTAAACGTCGTTTACGTGCTGGTGTGATGGTGAGAGATGAAGATTTAGGTAGAGTTGAGCAAATGCTTCCCTATGCGTCATGATAGGGCTGTGCTGCTGAATTCATATAGATTAAAAGAGAGTAGAGGAAGAAGATATGCCAAGAGTTAAACGTGGTGTTACTGCTAGAGCTAAACACAAAAAAGTTCTTGATAAGGCCAAAGGTTATTACGGAGCTCGCAGTCGCGTTTTTCGTGTTGCCAAACAAGCGGTGATTAAAGCTGCTCAATATGCTTTTCGTGATCGTCGTCAGAGAAAACGTGAGTTTCGTGCGCTTTGGATTATTCGTGTGAATGCGGCGGCTCGTGCCCATGGTATGAGTTATGGCGTATTTATGAATGGTCTGAAAAAAGCTTCTATTAGCATTGATCGTAAAATTCTTGCAGATATCGCAGTACATGATAAACCTGCATTTACGGCTTTGGTTGAGCAAGTTAAAGCTGTATTGAACCTTGCTGCTTAGGTTTGCAGATGCTGTCATGCCAGCCGGGTTTGTCATGCCACCTCGCACAAAGAGCGTGCGGCTGGCATGACAGAGTCCCTGCAAGTAAGCGCGTGAACACTTACGTAAATTTTCAAGAGGATGTGCCTGTGCATGCAAGCTTTAGACGATATTCTGCAAGATGCCGAAACTGCCATTCAATCAGCCGCAGATTTAAAATCATTAGATGATTGTCGTGTTCATTATTTAGGGAAAAAAGGACAGTTAACAGAATATCTAAAAAAGCTGGGTCAATTATCCGCAGAAGAACGTCCTATTGCTGGGCAAAAAATTAATGCGATTAAAGAAAAAATTCAAGCATTAATTGAAGAGCGTAATTTAGAATTAAAAAATCTATTAATAGCAGCGCAACTTTCTTCTGAAGCCATCGATATTACACTTCCAGGTCGAATGCTAGGTAATGGCAGTCTTCATCCCATTACACAAACAATAGAAGATTTGCGTCGTATTTTTTCACAAATGGGATTTTCTTTTTGTGAAGGGCCTGAAATTGAAGATGATTATCATAATTTTGCGGCACTGAATATTCCAGCCTTGCATCCTGCAAGAGCAATGCAAGATACCTTTTATTTCCCAGATGGTTTGCTATTACGTACGCATATGTCTCCAGTGCAAATTCATGTTATGGAAACGCTAAAGCCACCTTTCAGAATCGCTGCCACGGGTAAAGTATATCGTCGAGATTTTGATTTAACCCATACGCCTATGTTTCATCAAATGGATGTATTAATGATAGAAGAGAATTTGAGTTTTGCTAAATTAAAAGGATTAGTCACTACATTTTTGCGTGAATTTTTTCAAATTGATGCGGCTGTACGCTTTCGCCCCTCTTATTTTCCTTTTACTGAACCATCAGCGGAAGCAGATATGTCTTGTTTAAATTGCAGTGGCGAGGGTTGTCGTATTTGCAAAAATACAGGTTGGTTGGAAGTGCTTGGTTGCGGTATGGTGCATCCCAATGTATTCAAAGGTGTGGGCATCGATCATCAACGTTTTCGTGGTTTTGCCTTGGGCGCAGGTTTGGATCGTTTAGCACTTTTAAAATATGGTATATCAGATTTACGCGCGCTATTTGAAAATGATTTACGATTTTTAAATCAATTTTAACTGTTCCCCCCTCTCCCCCAACGCTTTTTGTTGGGGGAGAGGGTTGGGGTGAGGGGGAGCAGTTACCAATCAATTTTAAAAGAAGAGTCATGCTATGAAATGCAGTGAATTATGGCTAAAAGAATGGGTTCAGCCAGCCTTAGATCGGGAACAATTATGCCAAACTTTAACGATGGCAGGTCTTGAAGTTGAAGAAGTCATGTCTGCTGCACCCGATTTTACTCGTGTAGTAGTGGCGCAAATAAGTCAGCTAGAAAAGCATCCTGATGCGGATCGTTTGCATATCTGTCAAGTGATCACGGAAAATAATGGACAAGTTTTGCAAATTGTTTGTGGTGCAAAAAATGTGGCAGTCGGTGCTAAAGTCGCACTTGCGCAAATTGCTGCGACACTGCCGCATGATCTCGTGATTAATGAAAGTTCTTTTCGTAATGTCCTTTCGCAAGGCATGTTATGTTCAGCAAAAGAATTAGGTTTGGCTGAAGAAAGTGAGGGCATATTAATTTTACCTGTGGATGCTCCCTTAGGCGAAGATCTAAGAAATTACTTGAAATTAAATGATTACATTATTGATCTCTCAATTACCCCTAATCGTGGTGATTGCCTAAGTATACGTGGTGTTGCGCGTGAGATTTCTGCTTTAACGCAAACAGCCTTACATGAGCCTGAGATAAAAGTTATTCCGCCATCAATTAAAACTAGTTTGCCCATCTCAGTAAAAGCACCTGCAGCCTGTCCGCGCTATGTTGGACGCATTATCAAAGGCGTTAAAGCGGATGCACCAACACCATTGTGGTTAAAAGAACGTTTACGTCGTAGTGGCATACGCTCTATTACAGCGATTGTCGATGTCACCAATTATGTGATGTTGGAATTAGGTCAGCCCATGCATGCCTTTGATTTAGACACAATAGAGGGCAGTATTATTGTGCGTGAATCTCAGGTGGGAGAAGAAATCGCCTTACTTGATGGCAGTCAAAAAATATTAAATGCAGATACTTTGATTATCGCAGATAAGAAAAAGCCCTTGGCCATTGCAGGGGTAATGGGCGGCTTGGATTCTAGCGTTACTTTATTAACGAAGGATATATTCCTAGAAAGTGCCTATTTTTCTCCAGAAATTGTGGCAAAACAACGACAGCATTATGCTTTACACTCAGAATCAAGTTATCGATTTGAGCGCGGCGTTGATCCCGCCATGCAACGGCAAGCCATTGAACGAGCAAGCCAATTAATTTTAACGATTGCAGGTGGCGAAGCAGGGCCGGTAGAAGAAATAGTCAGTGAAAAAGATTTACCTCCACCGCGATCAATAAAAATTTCCTCGTCAAAGATTGCAGAAACGCTCGGCCTAGAAATTCCTTCAACAGAGATTTCTGCGATTTTCACACGGCTTGGTTTTTCTTTTCAACAAGAAGCGAATCAATGGATCGTTGTCGTGCCAACTTATCGTTTTGATCTTTCCTTGCCTGAAGATCTCATCGAAGAAATTGCTCGCGTATATGGTTATGACAATATTCCAACTCAAAACTTATATGCGGCCTTGAGTGTCAGCGATATAAGTACGCAAGGCGATTATTCATTGCGGCAAGCATTAAAGCATCGTGCCTATCATGAGGTAATTAGCTATAGTTTTATCGACGAACAGGGACAGGCATTATTAGATCCCATGACCAAGCCTTATGCCTTACTAAATCCCATGACGAGTGATATGGCAGTCATGCGAACTAATTTATGGCCTGGCCTAGTAAATACCCTTATCTACAACAAAAGCAGACAGCAGCACAGAGTACGCCTATTTGAAATTGGCATGTGTTTTGTTTCGCAAGAAGGCAAGTTGATGCAGCAGCCTAGATTGGCAGGTTTGCTAAGTGGCAGCGCTATGCCAGAACAATGGGGTGAAACTTTTCGTCAAGTCGATTTTTATGATCTTAAAGGAGATTTGCAAGATTTTTTCCTATCTATCGGAATAAATGATTGTATATTTAAAGATGATGAGCATGCCGCCTTACATCCAGGACAAACTGCCGCTATTTATATTGGCGACCAAAAGGCGGGAGTCATGGGCGCCTTGCATCCTCATGCCGAGCAAGCCATGGGCTTATCCGATAAGGTGTTTCTCTTCGAGTTAGACTTGAATATCCTCAAAAAACCAATTAAACGTTTACATACCGAGATTTCAAGGTATCCTGAGATAAGGCGCGATATTGCTATTCTTGTAAATCAAGCTGTACCAGTAAAAGAGATTCAGGATACAATAAGAGTTACGGCAGGTGATTGGTTAAAAGACGTTTTTATATTTGACGTCTATAATGGGAAAGGAATCTCGCCTGGTTTGAAAAGTATTGCGTTGGCTTTAATTTTTCAACATCCAACGCGTACCTTGGTCGACGATGAGGTGACAGCCTGTGTGGCTCATGTTACCGCAGCGTTAAACAAACAATTGGGGGCAGCATTAAGGAGTTGACATGATGACGCTAACAAAAGCTGATCTTGCTAAACACTTAGATGAAGAAATTGGTTTAACAAATCGAGAAGCCAAAGAAATTGTTGAGTACTATTTTCAAATGGTTGCCAATTCTTTAGTGAAAGGCGAACAGGTAAAAATTTCTGGATATGGTAATTTCACGCTGCATGATAAAAAAGAACGTCCAGGACGTAATCCTCGTACGGGTGAAGAAGTGCCAGTGTCAGCACGTCGAGTGGTTACTTTTCATTGCGGACAGAAATTGAAAGCACGAGTGGAAAAGCATGCCAAGAAAGAGCATCAGGATGAGCAAACGTGAAGCGTAAGCAACGATCGGATAAAGAGTTACCCCTTATTCCAGATAAACTCTACTTCACAATTAGCGAAGTTAGTTATCTTTGTGCAGTGAAAGCTTACGTCCTGCGTTATTGGGAACAGGAATTTTCTCAATTAAAACCAGTAAAACGCCGCGGTAACAGACGTTACTATCAACAGCGCGATGTGTTGCTCGTTCGTCAAATTAAAAAATTATTATACGAAGATGGATTTACGATAGAAGGAGCTCGTGCTCAGTTGTCTAACGCACCTGAAGCCCTAAGTCAATCTATAAAAGTAGATGTAACAGTAAAAAAAATGATTGCAGAACTTGAAAGTGTTTTGCAAAATCTGCAAGCAGAAATGGAAATCACACATTAGAGCTTTTTATAGCTCATCATATTCGGGGCGTGGCGCAGTCTGGTAGCGCACTTGTCTGGGGGGCAAGTGGTCGTCGGTTCAAATCCGGCCGTCCCGATTTATTTGAAATGGCAACTCACGTGAGGATATGCAGCGCCTCGTCGTTGCGAGGAGCGCTTTTTGCGACGAAGCAATCCAGGCTTCGACTTTTATAAAATGTTGCTTTTTTTATAAAAGTCGAAGCCTGGATTGCTTCGTCGCAAAAAGCGCTCCTCGCAACGACGAACACCTCGCAACGACAAAATTCCTCGCAACGACGAGGCGCTGCATATCCCCACGTAAGCTATGCTACTATTTGGGCTTGTTTAGAAAGGAATTGCGTGTGGAAAAGATTTGGTTGAAAAGTTACCCGCCTGGTGTTCCTGCCGAAATTAATCCTGATGCCTACCAATCAATTACTGAAATGATGGAAAAGGTATGTCAGCAATATCACGATCGCCCAGCTTATTATAATATGGGCGCGACTATTAATTATAAAGAGCTTGATCAATACAGCCGTGACTTTGCTGCCTACTTGCAGCAACAGGAATTAAAACTAGAAAAAGGCAGCCGCATTGCCTTGATGCTTCCTAATGCTTTGCAATATCCCATTGCCATGTTAGGTGCTTTACGTGCTGGATTAATTGTGGTGAATGTGAATCCACTCTATACCCCGGATGAATTGGCTCATCAAATAAATGATGCGGGCGCTGAAGTTATTCTTGTCATGACCAATTTTGCTAATGTGGTAGAAAGGGCCTTGCCACGGATGCCATTGCTGAAACATATCATTACGACAAATTTAGGCGATATGTTTTCTCCATTCAAAGCTTGGACAATCAATCTGGCGCTTAAATATTTTTATAAAAAAATTCCAGCCTGGCAGCTTCCCAAACCGATTTCTTTTAAGCAAGTGTTAGCTAAGGGAAGAAAGCTGGCATTTATACCCGTACCGCAAACAAATCAAGATGTTGCTTTTTTACAATATACGGGCGGAACAACAGGTAGATCAAAGGGTGCCATGCTCACGCATCGCAACATTATTGCGAATATCCAGCAAGCAAATGCCTGGTTCAAAGATTTTTTACAAGGCCGTGATGAAATCATTATTACTGCCTTACCGCTCTATCATATTTTTTCATTGACGGCTAATTGCTTATTTTTTTCGAAAATTGGCGGTTTAAATGTACTGATTACCAATCCACGTGATATTCCTACTATGATCAAGGAAATGAAAAAATTTAAATTCACGGCGATTACTGCGGTTAATACTTTATTTAATGCTTTAATGAAAGATCCACGTTTTACCCAATTAGATTTTAGCCGCTTACATTTGGCATTAGGCGGCGGCATGGCGGTGCAAGAAGCAGTGGCTACTAAATGGGAAGCGATAACACATGCACCTTTATTAGAAGCCTATGGTCTGACAGAAACTTCTCCCTGTGTCACCATCAATCCTGCCAATATGAAAGGCTTTAATGGCACGATTGGCTTGCCAGTTTCTTCAACGGATGTTTGTATTCTTGATGATAATGGACAAGAGGTGCCGATTGGAAAGCCTGGTGAATTAGCAGTAAAAGGTCCGCAAGTAATGAAAGCTTATTGGCATAATCCCGCTGAAACCGCCAAAGTATTTACCCAAGATGGATGGCTATTAACGGGAGATATCGCAACAATAGACAGCCAGGGATTTATACGTTTGTTAGAACGTAAAAAAGACATGATTTTAGTCTCAGGTTTTAATGTTTACCCTAATGAAATTGAAGATGTGCTTGCAAAATTGCCGGGTGTGCGTGAAGTGGCAGTGATAGGTGTTGCAGATGAAAATTCAGGCGAAGCGCCCAAAGCTTATATCGTAAAAGAGGGTGTTGCTTTGACAGCAGATGATGTCATTAAATATTGCCGCGAACATCTCACCCCTTATAAGGTCCCTAAACAAGTAGAATTTGTTATGGATTTGCCTAAAACAAATGTAGGCAAAATTTTACGCCGAGCCTTGAGGGGTTATGCAAATAATTAGCTAGACGTTTTTTTGCCCTTATCCAGCCAATAAAATACCCGAATTTACTGTCCTAAGTCCTACATTTATGTTATGATTCTTTGGTTAAAATTCTATGAAAATGCAGCCACCTATGGATAATATAATTGCCAAAGAAGTCCAAAAAGTTAGCGTCGAAAATGAGCTAAAAAAGTCCTACCTTGATTATGCAATGAGCGTTATTGTTGGACGTGCCTTGCCTGATGTTCGTGATGGTTTGAAGCCAGTTCATCGTCGTGTTCTATTTGCCATGCATGAATTGGGCAATGATTGGAACAAGGCTTATAAAAAATCAGCGCGTATTGTTGGTGATGTGATAGGTAAATATCATCCTCATGGCGATACGGCTGTTTATGACACCATTGTTCGTATGGCGCAGCCTTTCTCTATGCGTTATTTGCTAGTCGATGGTCAAGGCAATTTCGGTTCCATTGATGGCGATGCTGCAGCGGCTATGCGTTATACAGAAATTCGTATGTCACGTCTTGCGCATGCCCTATTGGCGGATATCGAAAAAGAAACCGTCGATTTCGCACCAAACTATGATGAAACAGAAATGGCGCCAGTGGTTTTACCAACCAGAGTGCCTCATTTACTCGTCAATGGTTCGTCTGGTATTGCCGTGGGCATGGCAACTAACATTCCCCCTCATAATTTGACGGAAGTTGTTAATGCCTGTATCGCCTTGATTGATCAACCCAATATTACTATCGGCGAATTAATGGAATATATTCCAGGCCCAGATTTTCCAACAGCTGCAATGATTCAAGGTAAAAATGGCATTTTTGAAGCCTATCATACGGGTCGTGGACGTGTGATAGTGCGTGCTAAAACGCATATTGAAGCAGACGAAAAAGCCGGTAAAGAACGCATTATCATTACAGAATTGCCCTATCAAGTGAATAAAGCTCGTTTAGTGGAGCGTATTGCTGAACTCATTAAAGATAAGAAAATTGAAGGCATCACTGCGCTTAGAGATGAGTCAGACAAGCAGGGCATGCGTGTTGTCATTGAAGTACGACGCAATGAAAATGTCGATGTCTTACTCAATAACCTATTTGTACATACACAATTACAAAGCGTATTTGGGATTAACATGGTGGCCCTTGTTAACGGCCAGCCTAAAATCCTTAATCTTAAGCAGTTTATTGATGCCTTTATTGATCACCGTCGTGAAGTCGTCACTCGCCGTACCGTATTTGATTTGGGAAAGGCAAGGGCAAGAGTGCATATTTTAGAAGGTTTGGCGATAGCCCTTTCTAATATTGATGCCATGATTACTTTAATTAAGCAGGCAAAAGATTCTGGGGAAGCAAAAATCCAACTCATGACCCAGGTTTGGCAGCTTACGCAAACAGTGGAAATTTTGACTCGCGCGGGCGCGGTGGATTCCCTTTTACACACCACTGAAGCCTATGGCTTAACCGATCAGGGTTATCGACTTTCACCCGAACAAGCTCAGGCCATTCTTGATATGCGTCTGCATCGCTTAACAGGATTAGAGCAGGATAAAATAAGCAATGAACACAAGGAATTACAGCAATTAATTAAACAATTACTTGAAATACTACAGGATCCAGCCTGTCTCATGCGTCTGATACGCGATGAATTACTTGCGATTCAAAGCGAATTTGGCGATGCGCGTCGTACTGAAATCATTGCGACAGAAGAAGGCGAAGTCCTCATTGAAGATTTAATCCCTGATGAAGAAGTCGTTGTTACCTTATCGCATCAAGGCTATGTCAAAACGCAGCCGCTTACTATTTATCAGGCACAGCATCGTGGTGGCCGCGGAAAATCTGCTACGGCGATGAAAGAAGAAGATTTTGTTGAATATTTAATCGCTGCACGTACTCACGATACGGTTTTATGCTTTACCAATCATGGCAAGGTGTATTGGCTGAAGGTCTATCAATTGCCTCAGGCAAATCGTGCTGCACGCGGCCGTCCTATCATTAATATTTTGCCATTGGCAGAGGGAGAACGGGTAAATGCCTTCTTGCCAGTTCGCGAATATCGCGAAAATGAATATGTTGTAATGGCTACCTCACTAGGATTGATTAAAAAAGTTTCATTGGTTGATTTCTCTCGTCCCCGTTCATCTGGCATTATCGCTATTGCCCTGAATGAAGGGGATTACTTAGTGCAAGCCGATATTACTGATGGACAGCACGATATCATGCTCTTTACTAATGCGGGTAAGGCGGTGCGCTTCCCAGAAACGAAAGTGCGTTGCATGGGGCGTCAGGCAGCAGGTGTACGAGGTGTCAGCCTGCATGAAGATCAGCGTGTTGTTTCATTGATTGTTTCTCGCGAAGGCGACATTTTAACAGCGACAGAAAATGGCTATGGTAAACGCACCACCTTGGATGAGTATCGTTTGAGCGGCCGTGGTGGACAAGGTGTCATTTCGATTCAAGTCAGTGAACGAAATGGCAAGGTGGTGGGTGCAATCCAAATACACCAAGATGACGAGGTTATGTTAATTAGTAATGCAGGTACCTTGGTTCGTGTACCTGCAGCGGAAATTTCGCTGGTAGGACGTAACACGCAGGGCGTACGTCTCATTCAACTAGGTGAAGGTGAATCCTTAGTCAGTTTAGAACGTATTGCCAATATAAAAGGAGATACGACGGAATGATTCCAAAAGCAGCCCCTGTCATCACTGTTGATGGCGCAAGTGGAACGGGTAAGGGCACTGTAAGCCAATTAGTCGCTACACAATTGGGATGGAAGTTGCTAGATAGTGGAGCTCTGTATAGAGTTTTGGCATTAGCAGCACAAAAACATAGTGTCGCCCTCGATCATGAAAAAGCCCTAGACGTATTGGCTGAGTACCTAGATGTGCAATTTATTGCACAATTGAATGATTTTCCCTTGGTTATTTTAGAAGGTGAAGAGGTAACCGGCACCATTCGGACAGAAATAATAGGAAATGCAGCCTCCATTGTAGCCGCTCTTCCCGCTGTGCGAGCGGCTTTATTGAGCAGACAGCGCGCTTTTCGTGAATATCCTGGCTTGGTCGCGGATGGACGTGACATGGGAACAGTGGTTTTTCCCGACGCAGAATTGAAAATCTTCCTCTTCGCCAGTCCAGAAGAACGGGCCTTGAGACGTTACAACCAGTTGAAAGAACGTGGTGTCAGTGTTAATCTAGGCGACCTTATCAAAGAGCTGCAAGAGCGTGATAAGCGCGATCAAGAGCGTATTGTTGCCCCTCTAAAACCGGCAAACGATGCGATCTGTATCGATACGAACCGTTTATCGGTTGAAGATGTGGTTGAACGGATTGTAAGAGAGATCCAAGGAAAAAAGGCCTTTCCTGCTATCTCAGAACTCAATCTTGAGTTTGGGATGGCAGAGTAAGAACATTAATTAACTTAACGTACTGCTTAACTATTCATATCTGCACATGCAAGATGTATTAGTGAAAGTCATAGAGGTTTCCCGCGTGAAACAAAATAATGCCCCCGATATTTTTGCTGAATTATTTGAAAAAAGTTTAACTGATGCTCCCATGTTACCTGGCGCAATTATCAATGCTACCGTTGAACGTATTATCATAGGTAAACATGTAGTTGTAGATGCAGGTCTCAAATCTGAATCCTATATTCCCATCGATCAATTTTATGATGAAGGCGGCAAGCTTGAAATCAAGGTTGGTGATGAAGTTAAAGTCGCACTTGAAGTATTGGAAGATGGTTTTGGCAGCACAAGATTATCACGTGAACGTGCCAAACGTCTCGAATCCTGGATTCATTTGGAAGAAGCCTATGAATCTAAAGAAACGATTCATGGTGTTATCGTCGGTCGAGTTAAAGGTGGTTTCACCGTTGAAATTAATAAAGTACGTGCCTTCTTACCAGGCTCCTTAGTTGATGTAAAACCCATTCGTGATCCAGAAAGTTTTGAAGGAAAAGAATTCGAATTTAAAGTTATCAAGGTTGATCCTAAGCGCAATAATATTGTTGTTTCACGACGTGCAGTCCTTGAAGCAGAAAGCAATGTTGAACGTGCCGCTGTATTAGAAAATATTACTGATGGCGATGAAGTGAAAGGTATTGTGAAAAATCTCACTGATTACGGCGCATTCATTGATTTAGGCGGCGTTGACGGTTTGTTACATATCACAGATATGTCATGGAAACGTATCAAACATCCTAATGAAATATTAACTATCGGCGATGAAATCAAAGTCAAGATCTTGAAAATTGATCGTGACAATGTCCGTGTATCATTAGGCTTGAAGCAATTGGGCGGCGATCCATGGCATGACATTAGTCATCGTTACCCAGTCAATTCCAAGATCAGTGGCCGTGTGACCAATATCACTGATTATGGTTGCTTTGTTGAAATTGAAGAAGGCATTGAAGGTTTGGTGCATGTTTCTGAAATGGATTGGACCAATAAAAATGTCAACCCCAATAAGGTTGTTCATTTAGGCCAAGATATTGAAGTCATGGTCTTAGATGTTGATGCTGAACGCCGACGTATTTCCTTAGGCATTAAACAATGCGTATCAAATCCATGGGCTGCTTTTGCAGAAAATCATGAAAAGAACGAGCATGTAAAAGGCAAAATCAAATCAATCACTGATTTTGGTATCTTCCTTGAATTAGATGGCGGCATTGATGGCTTGATCTATCTCTCTGACATCGCTTGGAGCGAAACTGATGCCCAAGATACTTTGCGCAAACATCAAAAAGGTGATGAGCTTGAAGCGGTTATTCTTGCCATTGATGTTGAACGTGAACGTATTGCCTTGGGTTTAAAACAATTGGCTGAAGATCCTTTAGCAAATTACTTAAATGCAAATGAAAAGGGCACTATTGTTAACGGTAAAGTTGTTGAAGTTGAGCAAAAGCATGCTGTGATTGAATTAGCTGAGGGTATTCGCGGTATCTTGCGTGCATCTGATATTTCTGCTGAAAAAGTGGAAGATGCCCGTACTAAATTGCAAATTGGTGATGCAGTCGAAGCTAAAATCATCGGTACTGATAGAAAGACACATGCCATTACGCTTTCTATTAAGGCAAAAGATGCAAAAACACCAGCTAAAAAGGCGGCGAAATCTGCTACTCCAAAAACTGCTGCTGCAAGTGGCACAGGTAAAAAGAAGAAAGCAACGGCTGAGAGCGGCTTAAAGACGACCTTGGGTGATTTGTTTAAAGATCACATTAATAGTTCGGATGAACCGGAAGAGAAATAAGCCTGTCATGCCAGCATGTTTTTAGCTGGCATGACAGCGTGGCGTGAACGCTTACAATTCAAGATGGGTTCCCGCCTACGCGGGAATGACAAGCCTATGCGGGAATGACAGGCCTGCGCGGAATAACAGAGATTTGCGCCGTCTCGAAGGGTTACCCCACTAACTGCAGCAAAGGAATCATCGAAGCAATAATAATCAGCATAATAAGCGGAATAGTGGGTGCAGCTAACATAATAGCCGCCATCGGTAATTTTTTTATTAAGCGATAAAGCATGGCTATAGTGATAAATAAATATAATGCGCCAATAATGATAGCCGGTATAATCCAGTGTTTGCCCCGATGGAGAATAAATAAGGCCACCGAAAAAGTACTTAGATAAAATAGGGCAAGAAACTTTCCTGTGATAGCTAAATAATGTTTCCAAGAAGTAGGAGATGATAAATCTTTTGAGTCATCCATGTTTTTCAGCAACAGATAAGAGATATTGCATCATTTTATAATTCTCATGCTAAGATTTGTCAATATCTATTTACGAGGTGACTTATGCCTGAATCAGAACCATTAAAACCAGATGAAAATAGTAAATCTAAGCGTAAAAGAGAAATGCTCGCCTTGCAAAAAATGGGCGAAGCTTTATTGAAGTTAAGCCCAGATCAATTAAATAAAATTGAATTACCTGAAAATCTATTGGCAGCCATTTTGCAGGCAAAATCACTTAGTTCACATGAGGCCAAGCGGCGTCAATTGCAATATATTGGCAAGCTCATGCGTGACCTAGACCCCGATGCTATCAAGCTTGCATTAAAGCGTATTCAACTTATTCATGAAAAATCGACCACAGCATTTCATCTCATTGAATCGTGGCGAACTAAATTAATCGATGGAGGAGATGATGCATTAAATAGCTTCATGCTCGAATACCCATCATGTGATAGACAGCAATTACGCCAATTAATTCGTAAGGCGCAGCAGGATAGGAAAAATGATAAAAATACAGGTGCTGAGAAATCCTTATTTAAATTGCTTGAATCTATTTTAGGGCTTAATTAACCTGTCAATGAGGACGAGATGTTTAATCTAGCAATGAAATTCACGACAAGTATATTTTTTTTAATAAGCATTTCATTATTTTCATTTAGTGAGATGTGTTTTGCCGATGAAAAACAGCCTTCTCCTCAATTCCAGCATTGGATTGAAAATCTGATGAAAGAATACAATATTCCAGGCGTAAGCATTACTGTTATTAAGAATTATAAAATTGAATGGACAAAAGGGTTTGGCTTTCGTAATAAGAAAAATCATTTGCCCGTTAATCATTCCACCTTATTTCAGGCTGCTTCTATTAGCAAACCAATCACAGCAATTGCTGCTTTAGAAAGCTTTTCAAATAAGCACTTTTCAATAGACGCAAACGTTAATGATTTATTAACATCATGGAAAATTCCTTATAGCCAATATACTAAAACACAATTTGTGACATTAAAATTATTATTATCTCACACAGCGGGAATAACAGGAGTACGTGAAACAGGTTATCCTGTTAATAAAAAATTTCCTACTGTATTAGATATTTTAAACGGTGTTGCTCCAGCAAATACGCCTCCTATCATGATGGTAAGAAAACCAAATATAAAATATGAATATTCACCAGCAAGTTATACCATCGTACAAGCCATGCTTGTTGATATGTATCAATTGCCCTTTGATAAAATTATGCAAAAACTAATATTATCTCCGCTGCATATGAACAATAGTACATTTATTCAACCCTTACCTAAATCATATTATCGAAATATGGCATGGCCATATTTACCAGATGGAACAATACCAGCCAATTCTCCTTACGCGTTTCCACAAGCTAATGGAGGCCTATGGACAACATCACGTGATTTAGCAAGGTTTACGATTGCGCTTCAGAAAGCATTAACTGGTGATAGCCAAGACGGTATTAGCAAAAAAATAGTAAAAGAAATGATGATGCCTGGGTTAAGCCATAATATGGGGCATGGTATGGAAGTAAATATTGATAAATATGGTGCAATGTCCAAGGGAAAAGGGAATTATTTTCGGCATGCTGGCAGTCAAACTGGTTACCTCTGTATTCTTGTAGGAAGCAAACAAGGAGGCAATGGAGTCGTCATTATGACTAATTCGGGTCCTTATATGACAGAAAAAGAAGTAAAACAATATGACTTTTTGGTTAAAGCAGTCAAACATATTTCTAAAATTGAAAAATGGCAGTAAATAACTAACTATTCTCAGGCAAAAGCTTAATTAATTTCTTCTTCGCCGACGAATGCCTTTCACGCAATTCAATATCAATATATTGATCTGTGATCGCACTAGAACTATGTCCCGCATCATCACGCACATGTTCACGCGGGCGTATTTTAACATCTTCAGAAATGCCTGTGTGACGCAGCCAATGCACTGTTGCTGTCATGAGTATTTCAGCATCTTCTTTTAAACCATCTGCTTGCATGCGATGAATAGCATGATCAAAACACTGCTGGACAATTTTACGTATATGACGTGAACCAGTCACAGGACCAGTGCCAATAGTCTTGCTAATCAGTGCTGTCGTTTCACCAGGAGAGGGCAGTGAAGTTAAATTCAAGCTAATTCTATAACGCTTAAGCGCTGCCAACATAGCATTACTCACGCAAATATCTCTTTCCTTATTCCCCTTGCCCACCGTTTTAAACCACCAATTCCCATCTCTATCACGATAAAAATGCCCCATTTGCGGCGTCCAGCGCGCATGACTGCTCAATTCAGAAATACGTAAATACATGGCAAATAAGGCATTCATAATAAATAATGTCCGCTCGTGTAAATGCGGATTTTCCTTTGCCATTAATTCGGCTGTCTCAATGATGTAAGTCCATTGTAATTCTGACAAGCGTCGTATGACTCTCTTTCCCTGATGCTTACGTAAAAATTTACTTTTCTGTCTAATTTGAGCAATGGGATTAAGCAAGGCATATTCTTCTTGCTCAAGATAATGATAAAAGCTGCTAAGAATAGCAAAGATAGCTTGTAAGGCACTCTGTGATAATGAATATAATTTTATATTACTGATCTTACCTTCTCGATGCGATTTTTTACTAATACCAGCAATGAAAGGACGCCATGCCAAATTTGCAATGCGCACACCTGCATCTTCAATGAATCTCGTCACATGTTTAATACCAATCCATTCTTTGGGTGGGGCCTGGCAAAATTCTAAAAATATTTCAATATCAGCACGCCGCAATTCAGCCAAGGATTTTGCATGTATAAACCAAGTCCATTGCAGCAATCTTTCAATTTCTCGTCGATATGACTTAAAGGTTTCAGCGCTGCCGCGATAGGCATATAAAAATTGGCATGCCAGCTTATAATCAGATAAAGCCTTATCTTTTGCT
>Ga0207126_1021_pt2 | contig 33640 bp, 27 predicted proteins | sample Alteio_BWMinHeat_20_FD_153586 | JGI IMG/M metagenome (GOLD analysis project Ga0207126, IMG submission 153586) | Enriched cells from forest soil in Barre Woods Harvard Forest LTER site, Petersham, Massachusetts, United States -... | ecosystem: Environmental > Terrestrial > Soil > Temperate forest >...
AAGGAGAAAGCATGAGTAGTAGTAGTATAAGTTCAATAATGTCATCAACAAATTCTGCAGTATCAAGTACGCTCAGTGCATCATTATCGCCAACCACAGTACCGAGTGCTACTGCAGTATATACACTGAGCATATCAGCATCTTCAGGCTCTTCGAGTAGCTCTATAGCTAGCAATTCTTCTTCAGGCAGTTCTGCTTCTAGCACAGCAACTGTCATAAATACAGTCGTCAATAGTGTGCAGAGGCTACCTTTCTCGCAAGCCAATATATTTATTGATTTCAGAGGCATTAGTCGAGGATACTTTATTGGAGACAACCCTTGGAAACTCTCGACGTATAATAACTTTGACAAAGTGTATCGATTTTGCTGGGTGTGCGGCATCAATCGTTTTGCTGATAATGAATGGAATCGTAATCGTGTTGATATTTCTGGACCAGGGTCTGGAGCGAGGTGGATAACATGTATGGATGTGGACTGTAGTCGTGAACTTACTGATTCTGTAAATGCTCTTGTATCGGAGAGGCATTTCCGTATTGAAACGGATATCGATAGAAAACGCATAGCGGCATTTGCCGCTGATGCAGAAGGTAATCCCGAATTCTTTGAAGAAATAGCGCCTGTTACTGTTTCTGTAAGGAATGATAGAGTATATCCAAACGAATCCGCTATTCCTATACATTATCGGGACATGTTTTTGAGACTTGAAAACTATCCTGTACACCTACGTATAGTAAAAATTGATTTTATAAAATTCGAGTATGCAGACGAACATAATCTTATAAGGGGTGTTACTACTGATCCATTTCTCAAAGCATTAGCCCAGTATCGTGCACGATGTATTGAAATTGTACATTTACAAAGAAGCTTAGTAGAGGCTCGTGCACGAGTTGCTGAAATTGAAAATAAGCTTGCGTCAGCGACGTCATGAACACGTTCTCTGTTGGTCCTATACAATCTTTTCGCCACTCCTCAGAGCAATTCTCTGAGGAGCTGGAGCACATAACCCTGCGCTTACAGCACATATCACTGAATGACGTAATTACACGGCTTATCACACGTCTTGCTACGCCGCTTCTCTGTTTTGATTTCATGAGCGGGCATAATTTCCCTGTGGTGCTCTATCACAAAAAATCGGTAGTTCTTTATCGCGGCAGCGCAGAAACCATCCTCCAGCATGCTGTACGCCATGCTCGCATGCGGTGGATTAAAATAGCCTCTCTAAGGTCCGTGTGGAAATTGTTCTTTAAGATTGACAAAAAGCAGACATTTGGCATACAATGTAAATATGACGGAACATATACCTGTTTATGCTTTTTCGCCAGAAAAAAATCTCAAACTCAAACGCGAAAGAAATGTTAGTTTTGAGGAGATAATCGCTGCTATAGAGAATGGACAACTGCTTGATATTTTAGAGCACACTAACCCTTCGAAATACAATAATCAAAAAATATATGTTGTTTTTGTAAGTAGATACGTGTATTTGGTGCCGTTCGTGCAAACAAAAGATGAAATATTTCTTAAAACAATTATTCCGAGCCGAAAAGCAAATAAAAAATATAATAAAAATGAGGCGTCATGAAGAAAAAACCACAACAGCATAAAAATCACCTAGACCAGGATTTAGATCAAAATCTAGATCAAGATGAAGAGGCTCTTCTTCATTCTTTTGAAGAAGGAGAGTGGCGTTCAGTAAAAACACTCCAAGCTGAAAAGGCCTTAGCAAAAAAAACTGCTGCCAAATCCTTACACAAAGACGTTCGTATTAATATTCGCTTAGCAAGTGCTGACGTTGCAGGTATTAAACGAATTGCTGCGTATGAAGGATTACCGTATCAAACACTTATCGCCAGTGTTCTGCATAAGTTTGCTGCTGGACACTTAGCTTTTTGATCAGTTAAAAAGTATTATATGTTATAAAATAATATACATATATGGTGAAAGATGGCAATATGTGAGATGGACATAATGATGCACTTTCCTCTGTGTGCTTTCCTTTGAGTACTTTAATCGGGTTACAAAAATAGAAGAATATACACGAAAGGACTCATTATGTCCTCTTTTTTTGATTATTAGCGTAAATTCCAGTTGTGACGCATCTAACAGGGCAATTTTAATTGATCGTCGCATTAAGATGCATTACTGACCACCAAAACTAGCCCCCCTGTTGCTCCTGTCAAGACCTATTTCTTGTACTTTTCCATCACACTATGTTCGGTTGTATCCTTATGTTCCATTCAAGCGTGCTCTGCACTTTCACTCTTCAAAGGGCGAGGGGCGCAGGAACGCAGGAGGCGGATGCGAAAGCTCGGTAAGACTTCTGGTTTATCAAAGCTTAATATGCAAATGCATCGAAGCAAGTAATAAGCCCTATACTGGAAATCTAAACGTACGATTCGGCAAGGGAAAAAGGCCTAGCCCCCTTACTTTATGTGGGTGTTTTGGAAAATCAAGTGTTTGCCCTTATAATATTGTTTAAGGGCATTTTTTCGATTTTTGAAGTGACCTAAGAAGGCGAGAGCGTAAATGAATATAAAATTAAATTATTTTTTATATACTAGTCCAGTAGTTTATTCTGATTTCCCTCCTGGGGAAAAGGAAGAATTTTCGAACTTCCAGAGGAAGTCTGAATTGCTGGCCTATGATCGTAGCTGTGGATTTTTATAGAGCTGATACGGTACAATCTATGGGCATAAAAAAAGGAATAAACGAGAACAATAAATATATGACAATACTAAGTGTACAAAGGCTTTTAACAATGCCGCTCCGCAATCAAGCTACACATGCCACAAGGGCGGGATTCTCGCCCAGATTGACCAGAACAGCACGGGCACTCTGCTCTGGTGCTATTCTGGGGGCAAACAGGCGTGCAACTGGAGCAGTGCAGTTACAAAGGCGCATACAGAGGCACACCCCTTCATTGTCTGTAATGTTTAGTCGTCTATCGCTTGCTCCTCGAAGCAGTGAACCCACAGTTGGTACACACGGCAGTACGACAGCAACACCATCAGTCACCCTGCCATCATCTAATACAGAAGAAGCTGTAGCAGATATAGTACTAAGAGCTATGGAAATACAACGACTACCATCCTCTCAAGCAACTTCGTTCATAGATTCTAAAGGTCGGGTTAAAAGGCTGTTCTCGGAAGGAAATCCTTGGAAACTTTCAACGTATAATATCTCTCAGAAAGTGTACCGATATTGCTGGGTATGTGGCATCAACCGTTTTACTCATAAGGAATGGAATCGTAAACGTGTTGATCCTCGAGATGAATCACCTGTACGATGCATGAATATGAAATGCTCTCGTGAATTAGATCGTATTATACAGAATTTTTCACCAAAGGAGAAAGCATGAGTAGTAGTAGTATAAGTTCAATAATGTCATCAACAAATTCTGCAGTATCAAGTACGCTCAGTGCATCATTATCGCCAACCACAGTACCGAGTGCTACTGCAGTATATACACTGAGCATATCAGCATCTTCAGGCTCTTCGAGTAGCTCTATAGCTAGCAATTCTTCTTCAGGCAGTTCTGCTTCTAGCACAGCAACTGTCATAAATACAGTCGTCAATAGTGTGCAGAGGCTACCTTTCTCGCAAGCCAATATATTTATTGATTTCAGAGGCATTCGTCGAGGATACTTTATTGGCGGCAATCCTTGGAAACTCTCAACGTATAATAACTTTGACAAAGTGTATCGATTTTGCCAAGCATTAGCCCAGTATCGCGCACGATGTATTGAAATTTTACATTTACAAAGAAGCTTAGCGGAGGCTCGGGCACGAGTTACTGAAATTGAAAATAAGCTTGCGTCAGCGACATCATGAACACGTTCTCTGTTTGTCCTATACAATCTTTTTACCACTCCTCAGGGCAATCCTCTGAGGAGCTAGAGCACATAACCCTGCGTTTACAGCATATATCACTGAATGACGTAATTACACGTCTTGCTATGCCGCTTCTCTGTTTTGATTTCATGAGTGGGTATAATTATCCCGTGGAGCTCTATCAAAAAAAATCGGTAGTTCTTTATCGCGGCAGCGCAGAAACCATCCTCCAGCATGCTGTACGCCATGCTCGCATGCGGCAGTATCGGCAGATCATGCCAAAAAAATTAGTTGCCTTGATGGAAGAAAGCCTGATTCGCATCGAAAGAAGCAATCGGTTGCATGGCCCACATACTTCAGCAGCGGTTATTTTGCAGGCTGCGTATGATCCTGATGAGGTAATGGCGAGTACGATGTGGCTTGCACAACTGGAATGCATTGCAAAAACACACTATATATCAATACAAATAATGGGAGAGCATGAACAGCTTGGCAGCAGCATACGTGATGTGAAACATGAGCTCAGCAGTCGTGTCATTAAGGCGTTAATAATCAGGGCACATGGCGACACTAACTTGCTTGCATTTAGCTCTACAAATTTATATAGGACAATGCAAGCAAGAGCGGAAGACTTTATCTGTCTAGAGCAACAAGCAACTATTTATTTCAACTCATGTCTTACAGGATTAGGCCTTGCAGAACGCATTGCAAGTATTCAACCGAGGCCTGTATATGCTGCTACAGAGAGAGTAGCTACTTCATTTTATACAAATTGCTGTTGTCATGGCTTAGAAATGATCGCGTTTACGAGCGAATACAAGCAGATCGTAAAAAAGTTTCAACAGCACGAAAATGCTGTGATTGCAACCGTGCCTTGCACTGCCACAGATGAAACCATAAACACCATCTATAGAACTATATTACAACAAATACATGATAGCGCAGAGAGTGGTGATACTCTTGCTCAAAACCGTGCAGGTATAGTTTATGAGAGGGGGTATTTACATACACAGCAGTCTTATTATAAGGCAGCAAAATGGTACCGGAAGGCAGCAGAACAAGGGGATTCAGTGGCTCAGTGCAATCTAGCTAAAGTTTTTTGGTTTGGACTAGGTGTTGCACAATCGTATTTGTTAGCTCTGCAATGGCTTCGGCGTGCTGCAGAGCAAGGCAATGAAGATGCTCAGTATTATTTAGGTAGAGCGTACTGGCATGGACAAGGTGTTCCTCAATCAGATGCAATAGCAGTACAATGGTTTGGGCGAGCAGCATCGCAAGGCCATGCACAGGCAGTACAGGCCTTGCGTGAAATTACAACAGCAGTATCGCCCCCTGTTGTGCCGGTAGCGTCCCAATCCTCTAACACAGATGCCTGGCCGCTATGCCAGCTCATTAGCGGACTTATTAACAGACTTGGCACCTCTCTATTTAGATGCATCCGTACTTGACAACCTATGGTGCCACAGACGCGTCAGGTGGTGTTCCACTGTAGGCACATTGCCGTTGTTGTATAGAGCTTATAAAAACAAGGAGCAGAACGAGCCTTCCTTATCAGCACCATCTCATATCACTACATACCATGATGTGGATTAAGATATAACGTCATGTTCTGTTTATCCTATAGAATCCTAGTTTGTATACACCAACTGTAAAGAGGGACTCTGTTGCATTGGGGGTTGTTCTAGGTTATACATATTTTAGCCTAAAAGGACTTTTCTAAGGTCCGTAGGACCGAAATTTCGGCCCTACGGGCCTTTACCAGGGCTACGGCCTAGTTTTCTACCAATCCATGGCTTTTCTACCATGGTTTCTCAGGCGGCGCCCTTCCATGTAACAGATGGGATCTCCTGTTACTTGTAGATAGGTGCTGCGATACAGCTAGGGAAACTGGGCTATACATCTTTCGGCCCAATGGGCCTTATAGAGTAGTGTATACACAGAAATGTCTTTAAAAAGGTCTGTAGAGTCATTTTTAAGAATTTCACAATAAACTCACGCTAGCAGCAGCGCAAGACCATGCAGAGGCAGTACAGGCTTTGCGTGAAATCGAAACAGCAGCATTACCACCTGTTGCGACAGCAGCGTCTTAATCCTCTATGTTTATTTTGATACTCATCTCGTAGAATCGTGTTTTTCTAACATTTCAATTCTTTGCAAAATTCTAAAACTCCGTTCACTATACTTGGCTAACGCTCTAAGAAATGGATTAGTAGTATCTGACATACATTCGCCAACGGTGATGTTATGCTGCTCTTTATATTCAAAATATACTCTGTCAATCTCAGCTGTGCGCGTTTCCACAGGATAGTTTTCAAGCCGTATAAATGTGTCTCGATATTCACTGGGAATATCCAATGTATTATAGTATACTCTATCATACCTCAAACGAGTGGTGACAGGCGCAATTTCTTCAAAGAATTCGGGATTGCCTTCAGCATCTCTATCAAATGCAGCTACTCGCTTTTGATCTGCTTCAGTCCTGATCTCATAGTGACGTCTTGCTACAAAACCTGGAAGAAATGCCAAGGCATTAAAACAAGTAGGACTATTACAAACCTTAGTTAAACCGCTCACTCTTACACGGTTTCGGTTCCATTCAATATTTGAAAAGCGATTTTCACCACAAATCACACAATATCTAAATATTTTTTGATAATCATTGCAATCAGATAGCTTCCAAGGATTTCCTCTAAAAAAATACCTACCTTGACCGTTTCCATTGCTGAATGTGGTTGCGTGAGAAGCAGGTAGTCGCAGTACATTATTCGCAACACTATTTGCTATCGCACTTACACTTGATGACGAGCTTTCGCCTATAGAAGAATTACTTACCGAGGAACTACTAGAGAGGCTGCTGGAAACGGCAGAACTCGAGCTGACTGAGCTACGACCATTTACATTGATGAATGTGGTTGCGTGAGAAGCAGGTAATCGTAGTACATTATTCACAACACTATTTGCTATCGCACTTACACCTGATGACGAGCTTTCGCCTATAGAAGAATTACTTACCGAGGAACTGCTAGAGAGGCTGCTGGAAACGGCAGAACTCGAGCTGACTGCACTACCTGATGTGCTCGACCATTCATTAGGAGAGCTCAAAACAGCTACGCTGCTCGATGCACTCGATGAGGCGCTAAGTGCACTCATGACCACAGAACTCGATGATGACAGTATAGAACTTACACTACTACTCATATTTTCCCCTTGTCTTGATTTACAAATACAACACTAGTATAGCAAATCGATACAATCCTGTCCAACAGCAATAGATAGGTCCAGCAATTAGGACTTCCTCACAATTCTGTGTCGCTGCTGCCGCAGCTCTGTTTTTTTTCCCGTTTCCCTAACCCCACGTTCCGCTCGGCCCGCGCGCTAGCGCCGCGGCCTTCACTGCACGCGGGGCTAGAGCTGCATTTCGCCACTACCGTGGCGAGGCTCTGATTGGTTACAAGTTTTTTTAAGTTGACACTATTGACACCACCCTTGCGCGCGGCTGACCATCGATCTAAAACGGGATATCAGCAAAATATAAAGTATTATTTTGATCAACGTGGAACAGGTGTGTGCCTCTGCCACTTTGCAGGACGCCTTTATCTTGTGTTTCAACTAAGGAATCGACCCACAGACGTCTGTCGGTGGTAAATGACCATATTGCTGCTCGCGCGCGGTCTACATAGGTTGCAGAGTACATAGCAGCTCTGTGTACATGTCGCTCTACGCCTCGCGCTATATCGACAAATACATAGCCACGGTTGTTATTTTTTTCACAGATGCAAATGCCATTGCATATATCAATAAGTGATACCTTTTCGTTACAACTCCACGATTGCCCAAAAGAAGGGTCTTGATGTAGCCAAACATCTTCCACACTGGGAAGGACGCGAATAGTTGTGCGGTTTTGTAGGCTTTCTACTATTTCATAGATGGAGCCTTCATATTCCATACGCTCGCATCGGGGGAGAGCGTGGCTGGTACCTGTGGGTTCTATAATCACATTGTTATCGAAGCCTTGTTCATATTCTATGCAGTTGCCTAATAGCCTAGGAACGCCTCCAGATATTTCTTGTTGAAAACGAGCATCCCAGCTTCCTCCAGATATATTGGCTCCATACAGCATTCTTGGGCCATTTCTTTCACTGGTTTGATAATAGCAAAATCCTCCAGGTGTTGTAAGAAGTTTAACGCTGTTAGGGTAGCCACATCGTGCAGGTAGATCAATGCGATATCGCTCTTGTCCTGTTTGCGGGTTGAGTACCCGCAGATAGCCCTGATACAAAAGGAGAAGATTTTGTGGAATCAGGCATGATGCTAAACACCTTGATGCTGCATCATTACTTCGCTGGAGCTCCATTCCCCATACAAGCCGGCTGCTTTGCATATTGTAGGCAAACAGATAGGTGATTACCGGGTCATTACCGGAGCGGCAGAGTTGATCATACCCTCCAATCATAATAGAACCGTCAGCCACCATAACTGAATGAGGCTTATTAAAACAGACACGCTTGGCAAAGATCGGATCTTGTGCTGTATAACAAGGACGATAGAAAGGCATGAAGGTATATCCAAATATGTATCGTATGTATGCGTCATTGCTTTCAGGAAGCAGTTCTTTGATTTGATATAAATATGGTATTGCTGCAGTAAATGTGGGTGCTTGAAACGCATTAATAAAGGCCTGTCCTAGTTGCCTCGTATGAGTATCACGTGCGGTATCATGTAAAGCACGTGCTAAATTGGGGCGACAGTCAGCACTGAGGAGTTCAAAGATATTAAGTAAAAAACGTCCCTTATTTTCCCATGATGCAAAAGGTGTCGTAGTGAGGGTGTTAATGGCATTATTCAGCACGGCACTTGTTTGAGAAGCAGTACAATAGGGCAGGAGAAGATAGTTACTGAGTCGGTTATTTTGGAAAAAAATGAGCTCGAGAATACGAGGTGGGACGGCTGCTGTGAAATTAATAGTACCAAGCAGGCTACGTATATTTTGTTCTACTTCACTATAGGACAATTGGGCAGGGATAGTATTTTGGGCTGGAAGCAGGCCTGTGAGTGCCATGCAAAGGAGTGCGCAAAAGAGATATCCTTCTGTACAGCTCGATGTAGTTTGCTGGCATCTTCGTAACAGCTCATGGAGAGCCCCTCCAATGATATCCATATCAACGGTTGCAATGGTGTTTTGAAGTGGTACAAGAAGGGAGTTTTTTATAGACCCTGTCTGTGAGTCGAGACTGGACTTAAAGAGAGAAATAAGTATTTCGTCATTTAAAGGATATCCACTCATGCATAAAAGACGCTGAAACAGGGCTGTGATTGTATCAGAGGGGATGTGCCTACAAGAAACATACACGGATGGGAAGGTGTTATTACTTTCGTTATATTGCTGTATGATGGCAAGAGGACGCGTGGCATTGCGGAACAGCTCTGAAAGCCACTTCTCTGCATCAATTGCGTTGCATATTTCCCTGTTGTCTTCATTGACCACAGGCTGAGAGGGCATTGAGGAAGACGAACTACTGCTTATAGATGAACTACTGCTGATGCTTGAACTCGAAAGAGGCATAATAACTCCTTGTTTAGTTTTTTATTGAATCCATTATAACAAAGTGGAGTGTATGTTTCTACCGGAAAAGGCTGATACGCAGTAGCAATTCGGACTACCTCAGGAAGTCTGAATTGCTGCTTTCCGAGTTTACGTATTTACATAAAATGCAAGTTCTGCGATAATAAAAAATGAACAGGAGGAAATTATGACGGCTCATTATGAAAAAGTAAAACTTACCGTTGAGTGTTCGGCAGACGAAAGAATGTACATAAAAATGTTGGCTGCAAAGAAACACATGACCATTAGTGAATTGCTTTTAACTGCGTTTAGGAAAATAATGCCACATACAAAACGCAAGGAACCAAATGCAATAACTATTGAAGCCTTGCGTGAATCAAGAGATGGGAAATTGGAAAGGTATAAAACCGTGGATGATTTCTGGAAAGCGATGGGAATAGATCCGGATGCTTGAAATTGAATCAACAAATAGATTTAAGAAAGATCTTAAAAGATACAGATATGAAACGAAGATCAAGCAGGCGTTAAATGTGGTTATTACCTTGCTCACTCAGTTACAACCGCTGCCTCAAAAACATGTTGATCACCCTTTAGGGAATAATTGGAAGGGGTCTCGTGAATGCCATATCTATCCTGATGTCTTACTCGTTTATCGGATAGATAAAAATGAAAAAAAATTGGTACTCGAAAGATTAGGGTCGCATTCGGAACTGTTTTGAGTCGTATGTGTTGGCCTTGCAGGTCTCTATATTTTCCCGTTATGTGCAATTCTCCATTAGGAAAATTGCATACCGTTTAATTGCGTTGATTTAGATTGCACGTATAGGAAAGAAATTGCTATCATACGTCGCATATGTCAGAACATCGTTATACCATTTGTGTGAGGTGGACAGGCAATACGGGAGAAGGAACCAAAGCATATCGTAGCTATGAACGTTCTCATGTGATTACGAGTGAAGGCAAGCCCCCTCTTTTCGGCTCGTCTGATCCTGTATTTCGAGGCGATCATACGAAATACAATCCTGAAGAATTGCTGGTAGCAGCATTATCTGCCTGTCATATGCTGTGGTATTTGCATCTGTGTGCAGAGAACAATATTGTAGTCACTGAATATGAAGACCTGCCACAAGCACGCATGGAAGTCGATGCATCTGGCTCTGGACGTTTTGTAGAGGCGATTTTACATCCTGTGGTTGTTATTACTGACACTGCACAAATACATACAGCTACCCACCTTCATGAAATAGCACATCAAAAATGCTTTATTGCTAATTCTGTAAATTTTCCTATACTGGTTAAACCAACAATAAAATAGATATTTTAATTTACTGTTACTGAGGATTTCTATGAGCAAATTTTTTTATGACTCGGATCATGTGCGATACGAGCTTTGCGCAACACGTGAAGGACAGGGTTTTAACTGGTTATTCTTCCCTGGCGGTCCAGGTGCGGATTCCAGTTATTTCCATAGCCTTATTCAAGATGTCACACTGCCTGGCAATGTGTGGTTGATTGATATGCCTGGCAATGGAAGTAATACACTAAAAGAGCAATATAATTTCGATAAATGGATTGATATATTTCCTAAAATCATACGACGCTTTGAAAATCCTGTGTTAGTAGGGCATTCATTTGGCGGCATGTTTCCGCTGCTTTTTCCAGAATTAGAACAGTATCTGAAGGGATATATTATTTTAAATGCTGCACCAACTCTGTGGCTTGAAGAAGCAGCAGCCTACGCCGCTCAGTTTGATGTGCCTGATTTGAGTAAGGAAGTGCACGACTTTACCTGTAATCCCAATCCTGAAACATTCCAAACATGCCTCAATGCTTGCATGCCTTACTATTTCCCAAAACATACTTTAGAGAAGGGAAGGCAGCTGCTTTCCCAAGTTGCTTTTGAGCATTCGCTAGCGGTGTGGTGGATGAGAAAGGCGGTAGAGCTGAATTTTTCGGCACAATGGATCCCACAAAGTGTGCCTACATTGATTATCAATGCAAAGTATGATTGTATTGTACCCTATACATTGTTTCAAAATGATACACGATTTCGACGCCCGAATATAGAACGCCTTGTGATAGAAGATGCCGGGCATTTCATCTGGGTTGAAAATCCCGCAGCAGCGAAACAAGCTTTTCAAAAGATGTGTGCCTGGGTGCAAAAATAACGTCATGTGTCATTTTCCTTTGGAAAATGACACATGACGAAAATAGCGCCATACGTTAGGATTGGCGCGATATTGTAGGGCTGATTCGATATGTAATATATATTGGATTCTCATGGTACTTCTCCGTTGTGTGCAGTATTTTTTTGTAGCCATACGGCGCCTCACAGTATATTTTCCCTAGACGTTCATTTTTTAGCACCAAAAAAAATTTCTATCACTCAAATTTTTTTGATTTCGCAAAAATGATTTGTTGAAAAATAAATCAAAAATGAAAAAGCTTTCGAAGATAAGGAGACAAATTGTATAATCAACGGCGCTAGCGTTATCATGTATTCTTTGCATACGAGAGGAGAGTAGAAACGCTATTTTTATAAGATATTTATTTAATCGCTAAAATCCGGAGGCCCTTACGTATGATGAGTCCGCTTGAATTTAGTCTTTTAGCAGAATTTGACTGGGATATAAACGCTCCAATTCTGAATCGAACCGAAGAGCGAGAAAGGGAGCTACGAATGGAGCTAGAAGAGGAGCTACGCAACCAGAAGCAGACCGTTTCATCAGTTGCAAATACTGCACTGACCGCGTCGTCTTCCAGTGTAGTACTTTCGAGTAATCTATCGCAGTCAGCGTCTTCGTCATCTGTAACAACGCCCTCTTCTTCGTCCACCCAATTACATGACATGGTGAGGCTATTTGCCTCGACGGTTATGCCGACTTCTTGCGCCTCTATTGTTGCGGATTATGTTACGCTGTCTAGGGAGGATCTTGCAAATGCCGAATTGTCTAGGTTGATCACAACACAAGAGACATTACCTAATTCCGAGTTGGAAGAGAGAATAAACCTCTGTGGGCCACTTGCGCGTAAAATTACAGTACAATCAGGTGCTTTAAATCCTCAAATCAATTGCTGGGGTAACTGGCGTAGATTGTTCTCTGGGGCGCCGCATGTAAGTGAGCTCACTGTGTCTAATAACACGTTTCCTTTAATTCCGGCGTGTATCGAATGGCGCTTGAGCAAACTAGCACTGTCTTGCTTATTGTTTACAGAGGATCATACCCAAGCCCGTGCTTTAGGAATGGAGGGATATAATGAATGCGATATCCAATGCCGTACTTTAGTGAGTCTCGATTTGCGTGGCAGTACTTTGTATATCGACCCTGATTTTGGAAATTCACGTTATTCATTTGATGAAAATATGCGTGAGGCGATTGGTTGCTGGTTTCTTAACATAATTCGTTTTAATCGAAATCTTAGGGAGATTGATGTTCGTGGTGTTACTTACTGTACCCAAAGAGAAGGGGAGCGGTATCCACTTCCATTGATTACTAGCGATTGGGAAACTCTTGAACGAGGGTGCACTGTCGACTGGGACTGGCTCGCATCAGACGAGCGGGAAGCCAAACCTATTACTTTTATTCGATCATTGGGTGTATCAAGGAACGCAGTTTCTTCTGGTTCTTGTGGGAGCCTGTCGTCAGCGCCTACATCGCTGAATACAATGCAACATTCTTTTTCTAAAGTAAATATCTAGGTAGGTTTTATTGTAACGTAGTGGAACGTATACCTAATGGTGTTAACTTAAAGAAACTTGTAACCAATCAGAACCGAGCCACGGTAGTGGCGAAATGCAGCTCTAGCCCCGCGTGCAACGCGGCCGGGCGCACAGCGCCACGGCCTGCGTGGAACGTGGGGTTGGGGAAACGGGTAAAAAAATAGAGCTGCGGTAGCAGCGATACAGAAATGATCTGCAGCAACAATATGTGCAATATGTGCATTGATTAGGTCAAATATAATGAGTTTCGCTGCTACCGCAGCTCTATTTTTATTTTATGCACCTGTAACCCCACATGAGATGGTTGGAGAGCTTTCACAGTACCCATTTTGCGATCAGGCACACTCTGAACGAGAATGCAGCACTTAAGGGTCGTTTAAGAAATTGCCTCTCGTAAGCCCGCTTGAAGCATTTTTATGATAAGACTGTTGAGGCTTTCTCTATGCACATGGGCTTCAATAGAAAGTTTGGCATGTAAATCTGGTGGGACACGTACATTGAATTTTCCAGAAAAAGGCTTTTCTGGTTGTTCGCATCTCTGTTTACAAAAAGCCAAATAATCATTCACGGAATCTTTGAACGCTTGCTCAAGTTCACTCACAGAAGTCCCTTGAAAGGTAACCACATCTCTGATGCCAAGTACTTCACCGTGAAAAATTTTGGCCTCATCGTCATACTCAACATGTCCTACATAACCTTTATATTTCATATTTTTATAGTACCAGAATTTAGTATTACGTGTCAAGCGTCCATGAAGTGATGACGCGATGCAGCAATTCGGACTTTCTAAGGAAGCCCGAATTGCTGGTTGTTGAGACTTACTTAAATTAATAAACTTGATGTGTATTAATTAATTTGATACAATAAAAACACGTCAAACATTATTTACTTATAATTTAAAATATGATTAATTTGCAGTTATTAACGAGTGCGTTACCAGAGGCGCTACCTACGCACGTAGCAGCACTCATACAAAGCTATGCTGCTGTAGAAACAGTACATGAAATGCAGCGCGACTGGGATAATTTTTTACAGTCGAAAAATAGACAAGAAAATTCTTCAACAACAAATCGTGAAGCGGAGTTTGCTTTGATTGAAGAGTTTAGTGAGCGTCAAATTTCCCGTTTTCGGCCTTTTATCGAAGACATTGATCGCTATGCAGAATGGCGTCCCTATGTTGAAAATAAAATAACCCTCCAAAATGGTACTGAGGTCAGTGCATCACCCATACAATTTGCACAGCCCGAGATACAATCGCATCATTTTATTGCTTCGCAAGCTCCTACAGAAAAAAACAGACACCTGTTCTGGCAGATGGTTTTTGAGCAACAAGGAGATCAGATCGTCATGCTTACGGAGCTGAGTGAAGATAATGAAGAGCTGTGCTATCCCTACTGGCCACAAAATATAAATGACAAGATTTGTTTTGAAAATGGTCTTGTAGTCACCTTACTTGAGCACAGTGTATTATTGTCAGAACTACGAGAGTGCATTGAGATGCGTAAATGCTGTTTAAGCCAGCATGGCACAACACGGATTGTCACCCATTATTGGTATCGACATTGGCCTGATTTTACAGCACCAACCCAAACACAAACAATCAAGGCATTAGTAAATGTGGTCGCCCAAGATAAGAAGAGCAATAACTCGCACGCTCCGATCATTACGCATTGCGCTGCAGGTGTTGGGAGGACATCAGTTTTTGTTATTTGGTATCTTCAAAGACAAAGTGCACAGCCACTGGATTTATTTACGCTGACTGGCCATCTGCGCTGGCAAAGACATGAGATGGTTGGAGAGCTTTCACAGTACCTATTTTGCGATCAGGCACGCAAAGACTAGGAATTTTCTCTTAAGAGGAATTGCAATCTCTCCACCCTGGAATTTTTTACACCTTCATCATACTGCAAGCGTTCTGGATGATCCCACACAGTATTCACATCGTTGAAGATGCAGGAGAATATGATGGCAATGAAAAAATGCGATTTTATCGCATCAAGCACCCTGGTCTTCATACCGCAAAGCGGCATGAAGACCAGGGGAATCATCAATAATTCCGATTCCGGGCCGAGCGGCGCTGCAAGCGTCCGCAAGGCCAACGGAACAATCAATTATTCCGAATTCCCGTGCCCGAGCCCGTGCCCGTGCCCGTGCCCGACTACCCAGGTTTCAGTGTTCGCGTAAGCGACATCTGAAACCTGGGGAACGATCAATAAATTCCGTATTCAATCCCCCGGTCTTCATGCCGCAAAGCGGCATTGAAGGCCAGGGGGAACATTCAAAAATTCCGAATTCCGAATTCCGAATTCCGAATTCCGAATTATTGCCCGATTCCTGTCCCACTTGTATATTAATCCCGTGATGTCCCATAATGAAATAACCCAAACCCAAACTCATGCATACAGTTGACTTACTTGCTTCTCTTAACCAGCCACTGCCGCGCTATACAAGCTATCCGACAGCGCCTCAATGGGGAGCGATGGATAGCCTGAGCTATCGACGCACCCTCGAGAGCTCGGTGCCAGATGCGCCACTTTCACTCTATATCCATATTCCCTTTTGTAAAACGATGTGTCTCTTTTGTGGCTGCTCAGTGATCCTGAACCGAAAAGAGGAGCCTAAAGAGCAATACGTCCAGACCCTTTGCCAAGAGATCCATACCGCGTCCCAAAGCCTTGGTAGGCGACATTGTTTGCAGCTGCATTTTGGGGGAGGCACGCCCACAGAGCTCTCAGTTAGCCAATTCGATACTATCATGGATACCCTCAGATCTTCATTTACCATCGATCCTGGGGCAGAAATTGCTATAGAGATTGATCCCAGAACTATAGAGGATGCGACGAAACTTGCTCATCTAAAACACCTTGGCTTTAATCGCGTCAGCTTCGGTGTACAGGATACCAACCCCAAAGTGCAAGAAGCTATTCGGCGCCGCCAAAGTGCAGCCTGTACAGAGCACGCCTTTTCCAAAGCCCGGCAGCTTGGCTTTCAGGCCATTAATATCGATCTCATTTATGGCCTGCCTTACCAAACAGAGACCACCTTTGCCGGGACCGTAGATTCTATCCTTCACCTGCGTCCCGATCGCATTGCGCTCTTCTCGTATGCCAAAGTGCCCTGGCTGAAGCCCCATCAAAAGGCCATAAAAGATGAGACACTCCCAACACAAGAGGAAAAGTTTCGCATTTATGTTATGGCACGCACGCGTTTTATCGAGGCTGGCTATCAGGCTATAGGTATGGATCACTTTGCCTTGCCTGATAATGAGCTTGCAAAGGCGTATCATGCTAAAACACTGCACAGAAATTTCCAGGGCTATACCGTCTTTCAAGCCGAAGATCTTATTGGCTTTGGCGTGACAGCCATTGGTACCGTGCAGGGCAATTACTTCCAAAATGCTAAGGATATAGAAAAGTACTCTCAAGCCATCCAGGAAGGAAAATTGGCAGTCGATAGAGGCCTGTTTGTAAATAGTGATGATATCACAAGGCGATTTGTTATTAATTCAATCATGTGCCATTTTCGTGTGGATAAGGAGCTTTTTTTTGCACGTTTCCATATTCCTTTCGATACCTACTTTCAGGGGGAGCTTACGCGTCTTACTCCTTTTATCGAAAAAGGGCTGTGTAGCAATAGTGGGGGCAGTGTGCTTGTGACTCCTATGGGTGAACTTTTTGTGAGAAATATTGCCTCTTGCTTTGATTTTTACTTCCATCAGCAAAAGTGTGAAGGGCGCTTTTCCCAAAGTATATGAAGGTTATCATTATAGGTGCGGGCATTGCAGGCCTTTCTACCGCATGGTATTTACAGAAAGAGTATGCAAATGCCCTCGACATCACTATCCTCGAGGCCTCCGGCTCTGTTGGGGGCAAGATACAAACAAAGAATATCGACGGCTTTTTCTACGAATGTGGCCCCAGAAGCATACGTGGCGATTTCGACCTTATTAACGAGCTGCAGCTTCAAGATGAAGTGTTAGTGGCTTCAAAGTATGCCAAGAGGCGTTTTCTTGCCTCTCATGGCCGCCTGAAGGCGTTTACTTGGATAAAATGCCTTCCAGCCATTCTCACATATCCTCTTCGTTGGTCAAGAACTCCTGGAGATGTCTCTATAGCTACCTATTTTGGAGAGCGCTTTGGAGCAAGCTTTGTCGATACCTTTATCGACCCCTTCTGTGCAGGTATCTATGCAGGCCTCCCTGATGCTCTTTCTTATCAAGCCTGTTTTCCAAAAAAGCGGCACGCCGCACAGATCTTCACGTTCAAGCAGGGCATGCAGACCCTCACGAGCGTATTGGCTGTAAAAATTAAAGGAAAAATTTTACTTAATACTAAGGTGCTTCGAATCGATGACCATCCTCAGAATGTTACTGTGCTCACAGATAGTGGTCTATACACAGCTGATAGGGTGATTTCGACGGTAAACCCTACAGCGATGCTACCTCCAGAAGATCCTCTACGCTTGGTAGTTCCTCAAGTGCCTAAGGCCTCGCTAGTGACAGTATCTCTTGGGTATTATGAGGATCTATTGCCGGAGAGGGGATTTGGGTTTTTAGCCTCTTCAAAAGAGGAGAGGCGTCTTTTGGGTGTTATTTTTGACTCATGTGTATTCCCACAGCAAAACGGAGCGTATAAGACACGCCTCTCAGTCATGCTTGGAGGGGCTAAGGCGCCGCATATGCTGGAGCTGAGTGATGATGCACTCTATAGTGAAGCAGTAGATGCCTGCAAAAAATACTTAGGAGTTGGGCAGCCTGCCCATGTGTGGGCAGTAACTCGTCATCCCCATGCCATCAGTCAATACCCTGTAGGCCATCTTCAGAGGATGCAGGTCTTGGAAGAGGCTCTTACAGGGCGCAGGATACAGCTTGCCGGAGCTGATCTGTATGATGTTTCTATTGCCGGGCTGATAAAGCGGGCAGAGGCAGGCGTGTTTATGAACCATTTGGGTTTAGCCCACAAATAATTCTTCCCCACTTGAAAATTAATCCCCCGATGTTTTATAATAAAATTAATTAGAGGAGGTGGCTATGAAAGCGCATGCATTACAAACTGATGCTAAAGGACGACTTAATTTAGGGAAGCGTTATGCATCGAGTTATTTTCTTGTTGAAGAAGTTGATAACGGGGAATTCACTGTTAAAAAAGCAGCTGTTATTCCTGAGCATGAACTTTGGCTATATCAGAATAAAGAGGCCCTGAATAGTGTCCTTAGAGGTGTACAACAAGCCAGAGAAATGAAATTAGAACGAAACGCTATAGATTTAGATGCGTTATCAAGTATGGATAGTGAATAATTTAAATATATGTTTACATTATGTTGGTCGGAAGAAGCAAAGCAGCAATTTCATGAAATACAAGCGTATGCTGAAATCGTAGCAAAACGTGCATCTAAAAAAGAGAAGAGCTCAAGGCAAGAAGGACTTTATAAGCAACTGATAAAAGCACTAAAATTTTTACGGGAAAATCCACGGCATCCTGGTTTGCATACGCATGTGTATTCTGCAATCGAGCACCCATGGTCAAGGAAAGAAAAAGTTTTTGAAGCATATGTACAAAATCAGACCCCAGGTGCGTATCGAATTTTCTGGTGTTATGGACCACTCTCTAAAGAAATCACGATATTGTCAATTGTCCAACATCCTTAAAATTTCTCATCTTGAAATTTCATCCTTGCGCAAAAACAGCATATTCCCTATGTATAGGTGTATGTGGTATACTTAACCCAAGAGCCTCTTGCAAAATTCCGATTTGGGCCACAATTCGCGCTTTTGCCGCTGGGAGAAAACTTTTGCAAATCGCCTACTCAAGGGAGAGTATGTCGATTTGCAAAAGTTTTCTCCCATCATCAAAATCATCGCATTTTGTCTCCAAAGCGAATTCTGCAAGAGGCTCTTTGAATAGAACTCATAACCCAGAGAGATCGTCATGTTTGATAAATTTACTAATAGAGCGAAGCAAGTGATAAAGCTTGCTAAGAAAGAAGCCCAAAGGCTGAATCATAACTACTTAGGGACGGAGCATGTGCTGCTGGGCCTACTAAAATTGGGCCAGGGCATTGCTGTCAATGTGCTACGCAACATGCATGTCGATTATGAGACGCTTCGAGGAGAAGTGGAAAAGACGGTTGGCTTTGGGCCTGAACTACAGGTGTATGGCGATCCTGCACTCACAGGCAAGGTGAAAAAAGTTATCGAATACGCTAACGAAGAAGCCATGAACTTGAATCATAACTATGTCGGAACCGAACACTTGCTTTTAGGTCTGCTGCGTCAATCCGATGGAGTGGCTGCACAAGTGCTTGAGCACATGAATGTGAACCTGAAAGAGGTACGCAAGGAAATACTTAAAGAGCTTGAATCATTTAACTTACAGCTACCACCTTCAGCAATCGGTGCCTCTACAGCGGCAAGTACAGCTATTCCTGGAACCAATAAAACGTATGAAAAGAGCTTTACATCACAGCCAGGCTCCCAAGAGAAGCTTGCAGCGCTGCGTGCCTATGGTCAAGATTTGACTGAGATGTGCCGAGAGGGCAAGCTCGACCCTGTTATCGGGCGTAAAGATGAAGTCGAGCGCCTCATTCTTATTCTCTGCCGACGCCGAAAAAATAACCCTGTACTGGTTGGTGAGGCAGGTGTCGGAAAAACAGCTATTGTGGAAGGGCTTGCTCAAGCTATCGTGCGCGGTGAAGTGCCCGATTCGCTCAGAAAGAAAAAACTCATTACGCTTGATCTTGCACTCATGATAGCAGGCACCAAATACCGAGGACAGTTTGAAGAGCGTATTAAAGCAGCTATGGATGAGATCCGCAAAGCTGGTAACGTTATTCTCTTTATCGATGAACTACATACCATTGTGGGCGCAGGCGCTGCGGAAGGGGCAATCGATGCTTCCAATATCTTGAAGCCAGCACTCTCTCGAGGAGAGATGCAGTGCATAGGCGCAACCACTATCGATGAATACCGAAAACATATCGAAAAAGACCCAGCACTCGAGCGCAGATTCCAAAAAATAATTGTGCAGCCAAATTCAGTTTCTGAGACGATAGAAATTTTGCAAGGCTTGAAAACCAAGTATGAAGAGCATCATCGCTGTCGCTATACGCCGAATGCACTTATGGCGGCTGCGGTGCTCTCAGACAGGTATGTGCATGGACGCTTTTTGCCAGACAAGGCGATAGATCTTCTCGATGAGGCCGGCTCTATGATGCGTATTGCCATGATGAATCAGCCTGTGGATATTACCAAGAGCGAGGTAGAAATCGAGGAGCTCAGACTTGCAAAAGAAGAGGCTATTGCCAAGCAAGAGTATGAAAAAGCTGCCAAGCTTCGCGATATGGAAAAATCCCTTCGTGAAAAGCTGACGCAAATTCGCACCGAATGGGAATCGAATAAAGAAGAGCATGAGGTGAGCGTCGATGAAGAGGAAATTGCAACTGTGGTCTCCAAGCAAACCGGGGTGCCGATCATACGACTTACCGAAGGTGAGACGCAAAAAATTTTAAAGCTTGAAGAGACCTTAAAGGCATCGATTATTGGCCAAGATGTGGCTGTAAGTACCGTGTCACGCGCCATCAGGCGTAGCCGTGCTGACATTAAAGATCCTAAGCGTCCTATTGGCGCCTTTTTATTCTGCGGCCCGACAGGGGTAGGAAAAACCCACCTTGCTAAACTGTTAGCAACTGAGATGTTTGGTGGCGAAGATGCGCTCATTCAGCTCGACATGTCTGAGTACATGGAAAAATATGCCGTCAGTCGTATTATGGGCTCTCCTCCAGGATATGTGGGCTATGAAGAGGGTGGTCAGCTTACTGAGCGCGTCCGTCAAAGGCCGTACTGTGTTGTACTCTTTGATGAAATCGAAAAAGCACACCCCGATGTGATGGACATTTTGTTGCAAATTTTAGAAGAAGGCAGGCTTACCGATGCGTATGGGAGGAAAGTGGACTTTAGAAATACTATTGTTATCATGACCTCTAACATAGGCGCCGACCTTATTCGTAAGAGCACCGAAATAGGCTTCTCTGCACGCGAAGGCATGCCCGATTACAATACTATCAAGGAAAAAATTGAGGGGGCGATGAAGAAGAGCTTTAAGCCTGAGTTTCTCAACCGCTTGAATGATGTGGTAATCTTCCAGCCGCTTGCTAAAGAGGCGCTACGCCAGATTGTGAATATTGAAATCAAGAAGCTGCAAGATAGACTTGTGAAGAAGGAGATCTACTTCCATCTTGTGCAAGAAGCAAAAGACTTTCTTGTTGATAAAGGTTTTCAGCCGGAGATGGGAGCGCGTCCACTCAGGCGTACTATTGAGCAGTATATTGAGGATCCGCTGTCAGAGCTACTCTTGCACCGTCCTGATCAAAGTTGGACATCCGATGTGACACTCAAAGAGGACAAGCTTGTCTTTACAGATCGTGAAAAGGAAGCTTCAAAAGAGGGCACGCAGGAGAGCTCGAAAGAAGATTCAAAAGCAAATGTAAAAGAAAAACAAGCGGAGAAAGACGAGCCGAAAGAGAACAATAACACGCCTCAGAAGCGGAAAAGAGCCCCACGAGTTGGCCAGGCCGAGGTTAAGTCATTCTACGACCCCTCGTAGCTGTCGCAAGGTTAGAGTAGTTACAAGTTGTGGGGGCTTTTTTTTACAGGGAGAGCCACAGGAGAGAGCTTACAGAGAGAGCTTGTCAGAGGCGTGTGGGGTGCTTGGAGTGTTGGTGGGGAAGGCCTGGACAAAGAGATTGAGAGAGTGCTAAGAGATTATTATGGGCTGATAAGAAGCACTAAAGAAGCTCAATGGTGTTAACTTAAGGAAAACACATAACATATCATGCTTCTAGTTGATATGGACCCCACCGCGGTAGCGGTGGAATTCATTAGCCCCGCGTGGAGCACGGCCGTAGCGCTCGCGCTACGGCCGGCGGAACGTGGGGTTACAGATGCATGAAATACAATAGAGCTGCGGTAGCAGCGACACCCATTTGTGTTTGACTCAATCATTATTTCCTATTTGTAGATAATTGTGAAGCAATATTTCTGACTTACGCTGAACAATAGCGCTTGATAGACCAATGCCACAAACGGTTAGTGATGAAGAGAAAGAGTCCAGACATACCAAGCAAACCAGCCAGCAGCCACACATCGAATGGCTCGATAAGCAGTCGCGCTGGAACACTGGCAATCATCCCCACTGGAATAACGATCAAAATCAAATAGCGCAGTCCAGGACCATAGAGGCGATCAGGCCGAAAGCCTAGCCTAAAGAATGACATAGAGATTTCACCAATATGCTCTGAATTCGATATAATGAGTGTTGGAATACTGAACAGCAGTCGGATTGCATAGAATATTGCAAGTCCCGCCGGCACAACAAGCACAAGTGTAGCCAACATGCTTAGGGAAAAGCCTCCAGGCAGCATAGGGAGACTCCAGCTCAGCCATGCTACAGCAAAGATAACGTTAAGCAAATAACCGCACTGCAGGCGCCGCGTGGTCATAAGTTGCTGCGTGCTCACTGGTTTTAATAGCATGAGCTCCATATCCCCTTGAGAGACTTGTTCTCGGAGTACGTTGAAATTGTGTTCAAAGAAGACCATTTGCAATCCGTCGACAAAAAAGATCACGCCAAGGAAGACGCGCATATCAGCGAGGCTCCAGCCCCCAAGCGCATCAACATGCAAATAGAGCGCCTCAAAAAGAGCGATCTGTACACTATACCACAGAATATCATTCATAAACTGCAGGAGTAGATTAAAGCGCATGCCCAAGTCTGTAATCGCACTCAATGTAAAAAATATCCATTCAAGGCGCAATGCCTTGACAAAGGAATGTAGTCTTGTTTTCATGCTCCTGTACCATTATAGACTCGTAGCCCTCGTCGCCAGATGAGTCGTCCGAGACTTGCGAAGACAATAAGACCCATTGTTACGCTTATGAAGCCATGCAGAAAAGCTTCTGTCGAAATTCGGCCAGAAATATAGGCTGCAGGTATATAAACACCTGCGCTAAAGGGGAGAGCAGTTACCCACTCACAGAGTGGTGAGGGGAGTAAATCGAGAGGGAGGAGTTCGCCGACCAGAAACCAAATAATCATGTTTTTGGTGGTATTAAGGCTGTAGACATGATCAAAGAAAAAGGCCATGCTACAGACGGCAAAGTTTACAGTATGGATCATGATGAGATAGTAAAAACCAAGTAAAATAGCAGGGCCAAGTCTTTCTACATGCAGTGGAAGATCCCACTTCCAAGCGATGAGGAGCATTACGGGTAACATGAGTATCACTGTCATTAGCTTGTGTCCCAAGAGCTGTCCTAGATGGTAGTCAAAAAATGATGTTGGACGAACAAGTGTCGCATTGACCGCACCTGAGTTGATCTCCCCAATCATAGCACGCTCAAAGCGCCAGTTAGCAGATCCGAGCTGGAGCAGTAGCCATAGCAAATACGTAATATATTGCGTGGCAGTAAAACCTCCAATACTCTGTTGTCCCGAGGCCTCAAAAATCCCAAGCCACACAGCACACTCCACACCAAAACCAATTGCAGGCAGAGCAAGCACCCCCACAAGTAAATTGATGCGATATTGCGCCTTAGTGATGATGCCGAGCTTGATGTAGGCGAGACTCTTTTTCAAAAAATTTATGTATGACATCTTCAAAATCGGGTTCTTCAATTTTTATATCACGAATAGAGGTCTTCTCAGTGAGTGATTGGAGAATATGCATCAGTTCGCTTATATTTAAGTCCTGTTCATAGGTCAAGGCACCTGCTGCTATTTTTGAGCCATTATGCAATGTAATATCTTGTTTTACGGGTTCTATAAAGTCCACAATGAGGTGTTTGCTCATCATGTGGCTCTGTGTAATAAATTGTTTTACGTTGCCATCATAGACGATTGCGCCATGGCTCATAAGAAGCAGTCGATCAGCAAGCTGAGCAATGTCATCCATATAGTGGCTTGTGAGAATGACTGTCACACCGCGCCCCTTGAGTTCTTCTAAAATAAACTGCCTAATGTTGTTTTGCGCAACAACGTCTAGGCCAATTGTGGGTTCATCGAGAAAGAGCACTTTAGGTGAGTGAAGGAGCGCGCCGATGAGCTCCATTTTCATACGCTCGCCGAGACTTAGGCGGCGTAGTGGCACATGCAGCACATGATGGCAGTCGAGTCGTGAGGCTAACTCTTCAATGCGCTGCTTAACCGCCTTTTTATCGAGATCGTAGATGGTTATGAGGAGCTGAAAACTGTCAATTGCTGGGATATCCCACCAGAGCTGGTTTTTCTGTCCTAGCAGCAAACTGATTTGTTGCAAAAATGGGTTTTTACGCTCCCAAGGAGTGTAGCCGAGAACCTGTGCGCTGCCAGAAGTAGGATAGATGAGTCCAGCCAAGAGCTTCAATAATGTGGTTTTCCCAGCACCATTGGCACCGACTAATCCTACAATTTCTCCACTTGTTATTTCGAGATCAAGGGGCAAGAGAGCATGTTTGATTTCGACATTGTTATAGAAAAGCTGTTTCAATGCTGCCAATACACCCTCGGCCTTCTTGGATGTGCGATATTGTCGCATTAGCTTATGTGTTTTGATAATAATGTCTGGCATTGGTGAGTAATGATGTTGCTATTTTTTTTAAATATCATAGCATATATGCTTTTTATTTAATATATTTTTAAGAAGTTGCATTTCTATAGACCACGACGAACCAACACCTGTTTCCCCTTGAAGACAATGGCCAGTGGTATAATATGGGTATAGCCAATATGTTCTAGCTCGATAGCATACCGTTTATTTGTAATTTGTTGTAAGGCGCTTGCTGCTGCACTTTCGAGGGTTTCATGTTCATCAGGCTCAACCTTCTTAAATTCTATAATAATTGCAGGTTTCGTTTTATCATGCGGTGCTATCTTTACATCATAGCGTCCAAGGCCACTTTCTCGATTTGACGTAATGAAATGCGTGGTGGCAAGAGTTGCAAGTATGCCAAGCACAAAAGCATGATAGAAGTTTTCTGCTTCCTGATTCCCAACATCAAAATAACCAAAACTTATAATGACGAATTTTTCAAACAGTTTTGTGAATTCGGTAATATTACCATCAACAAGGTATTGCAGCATAGTGTTGTATCTAATCTCTTTATTTGAAAACCAACCCAATATAGTTGATTCGTAGATAGATACAATTTCTTTGTTGGGGATGAATAAATCGGCAACGCGATGGGTACCATCAAGGCGTAAATTTTTGAAGGAAAGATAGCCACTGAATAATAAGAAATTCCATAGTGCGGTTTGTTGCCCCTCATCTAGGTCGGCAAAGACGATGTTTTCATCTACCCGCTTGCAAATGGTTTTTCCTTGGAGTAATTGAGCAATCTCTTCTTTCACCTCTTCATCGCTATTTTTGATAAGTTTTTTAATAATGTCGTTACTGCTCGAGTTTACCCAATAGGAATTAAATTCGCATTTTTTATTTATAAAGTTAATAATGGACCACGGATTGTAAATGGTATGATGACCGCTTGAAAAGCCATTATACCATGCCCGAATTTCTTCCATACATGTCTGTTGACATGTTTCAATTCCACACTCTTTTAAGAGTGATTTTACTTCGCTCTCTAATAAGCCGAATTTATCGGAATATGCGTCGCCAAGTATGGTACATACATCAGGATTGTTGAGCCCTGTAAAAATACTTTCCTTACTAATACGCATGCATCCAGTAATGACTCCAAAATTCAGATAGTCATTTCCCTTTAACCCATCACCGATGAATAAGCGCATAAATTGTGCGGCTTTATTGTAATAGTTATTTTTAAAACCGTTTTGCATAGGTACATCATATTCATCGAGCAAAACAATAGGCTTTTGATTATGATGCTTTGCAAGATACATTGTTAGATCTTTTAAGCTTACTTCGTATGCTGTGTCTGAGGCAGAGAGTTCGATGATTTTTTGAAATTCTTTTTTTCTAAAGGGGCTTAAAGCAACACTTTCTAGAAGATATGCATGACGCTCGAATTCATTAGCTATGAGTCTCTTCATCTTTTCAAAACACATCTCCCACGTCTCTCCCTCAATAAATTTAAACGTAAGGAAGATAACAGGATATTGGCCTTGATGCTTCATGTATTCAGGATGCTTTGCAATGTTGAGCCCATCAAAGAGAGAGGCGCGAGATATGGCTGTCTTTTCAAAAAAATATTTTAACATTGAAAGGTTGAGTGTTTTCCCAAACCGCCGTGGCCTAGGAATAAGTGTGACTCCTGCTGCATAGTCAAGGAGTTCTTTAATAAACAAGCTTTTATCTACATAGTGATAATTTTGAGATATAATTTTTTCAAAATCATCAATACCAATAGGAAGTGGACGCATAGATGGACCCTTGTGTTGCATTGTATTGGTCAGTCGCTCCGTAAGGAGCGGCTGACCAATAAAAAATATTCCCCTCATTATTTCCTATTCGTAGATAATTGTGAAGCATTTTTTTACGCAAAGACGCCTTTCTCAGGGCGTCATCACAGCAAAGGTGGAAGTGTTCTTTCTTCTTGTAGTTCTTGCCTGAGCGAGGTGAGAAATTGGGAATGGTCGGTAGTAAAAAATGCTTCATTGATATGAGAGATGTGGCGCTCTGGGGCTTCTACACAGGTAACAACTAAAGACTCCTCACGAGTGACTCCCTGAGCGGTACGTATTTCTTGTACTCGGTCCTCATAACGTTTTTTGTGTCGAATAAGGGTTGAAAGGTGGTCGAGGCATCTTCTGAAAGCAGGGGAATACGTTGTGGCAGTGGAAAGTTCCTGGAGTTGTAATTTTAAGTGTGGGAGTGGGAGTGAAAGAAGCTCTCGAAGGTCATCTTTTTCAGAATCTGGTATATTGTCGAATTCTTCTACGAAGGTGTTCCATGAAAGAGTAAATGTACTTTTGAGTTCGTTTATTTCGTGGTATATTTCATTTTTCACATGCATAAGCCGGTTTTGTAAGATAGGAGCGCGAAGTGGAGCGATTGCAAGGGTGTTAATTCCGGCTATAGATGGTACGTCTTCCATAGTAGCATCCGACCATAATTCGTCCCGGCTGAGCATGATGTGTTGCCATTTTCCTGAAACAGAGAGGAGAAAGCAGAAGTCTTGGGGGACTGATCTATTTCCGACTCGTGTTTCATAATTTGTGTCAGCGTAGCGTATGAGCACATTGTTTGTAAGATCGGGATGATCTCTGTGTAATGCTTGCATACATACAATTTCTAACCTATTAAATCTCTTCTTTTCATCAGTATTACTATATGCCATACGTGCATCATAGAGAGCTTTTTGTACGGTGCTCTGGACGTGCTGTATATATTCATAGAGAGTGGTGATGGTATTAGGAGGATGTTCGATCGTTCGTTCTGTTTCTTGTCTGATTGCATCAGGTACTCCCGTTATATAATTTCGTGCCCATTGTTGTATGGCATTTTTTGTATTACCATATCCACTTAAAGGCAGTCTCTGAAGCTCCCGGGTTCTTTCCAAAGTCCATTTGTCGAAGTCAAGAATATCATGAGGAATGGCAGAGGGAATACGGTGCGCAGTAAAAAGATAGGCATGCCCAGGGGATTCTGTAGGGGTGTCTTTAGAGGTGAGGGGAGAGTAAAACATGGGAACAAGGATTTCTGGTTGAAAATTTTCAGATATTCCTTGTTGTTGAGCCCACGTAACTTGCATATCTCGTATGGATTTGGCTTGTTGTAGAATATTGCATATTACTGTTTGTGGCCCGACCTTTTTTAGAAAGAGGTATTCGTCTTCTTCCGGTCGTACCACTTGGCAAAAAATAGGATTGTCAATTCTCTTCAAGATAAAATTCCAAGGGGAGACAACGGGTGAGGAGTCTATGTGAAAGAACTTTTGCATTTCTTGTTGCATACCTGTTGGAGTCACCGTTTCTGGGGCAGCTAATAGGTTTGCGAATGCTGTATCACCCATGGTATTGGCAATATCATGAAAAAGATTTCTTAACTTCTCTGCAAAATTCTCCTGCGTTACTCTAATGAGATCAGGGCCTTCATGAACATACAATTGATAAGAAGGATCAGTAGCGGAGGGATCATTTCGATTAATCTCTGTTAATAAACGAAATTGAGCAAGTAGAGAGAATGGTATCGGGGATGAGAGAAGGGCCTCCCTGGTTGGATCGTCGGTAATATGTGTAATGGCAGCGAGTGTGGAGGGTAATGTCGAGAAGCGCAAGGCATAGGATTTAAATGTTAATAAAAGAGAGCAAAAAAACCGACGATAGGCACTGTGGGTACTGGAATCGAAGTTTTCCTCAAATGGCGGAATCGCGAGTTCCATAATCGCATTATCCAGGGTACGAGCAAGGGGCATTTCATTTTCTGCTGCAATAAGATCACAAGCTTGTTGGAACACCTCCTCATTTCTGGGTGTTCGTTGAGCAGCGGGCATGAGTAGGTTAAAAATAGCCCATAATGTGAGCTTTGTGTTTGAGGTGTTTGCGGTATCTTGTGCTATTGAAATCGCTGCTTCTAACCGAGATATAAATGCAGCCTCTCCCTCTAGAGGGCTTTTAAAGAGTCTGCACGCTCGCTCTACATGTGGCAGGAGAAAGAGATTTTGCCGTATGTTCCCAGCAGTAGTACTGCTTGTTTGTACGATTGGTTGTATCAGGAGGTATCGGAAAGAATGAGGGATTCCTGGAAAGCTCCTTTGTCGTCCTTGAATTTCATAGGAAATACTCCCCGTTTCAAGAAGCTCTCGCTGCTGGTCAACGACAAGATGGAGGGCGGACAGACGCTGTCGTATGCTTAATGAATATGTGTGACAAGTCCCTGATCCTTGTTGTCTCCAGCGGGCAAGAACGGTTGCAAGGCGGACCTTTTGCACATCTGCTCTTGTGATCGGTGTTGTTTCTGAAAGCCCAAGATGGATACGTATGATTTTTTCTCCAGTAGATGAGAGCGGAAATGTATCTAATCGTGCAAAAATTCGATTGAGGGTGTTTTGGGGATCATCAATACGGAATTTCATAAGAACATTTGCCATGTAGGTATCGAAGTCAGAGCGATGCGACGAGGGAGTTTCTGGAGGGATGAGACAGAGCTCTGCATCTTGTATAAGGGCGCGATTAAGGGAGCCGCCAGGACGAATAAGAAGCTTGGCAACTTGATCTGCATACCTATTTTCAAAAATACGCATTGGATTTTCTAGGACATTAGGATGAGGCGCCTCTGGGTGCATAGTGTTTCTGAGCGCAGTCATAGTGGTTCGTGTTATAAACTGCATACTATCCAAGAGTTCCACAAAGGGCATAGTTGTGCTGCCTGAAATTGCTGTATTAAGAGTGGCCTGCAGTTCATTTCGTTTGTGATCAAAGAGGAATAAAAATCTGGCAAGATGAGTTTGAATATCGGCCGCACTTTCTGCTCCGCGAGCAAGACGACCCATAAGTTTAAGACAGAAAAATTCGGCATGAGGCAGGCTTTGTGTCTCTTGCATTGCGGCATGAATTTGCAGCATAAGGGCATGCATGGGGCCATTTTGTGTGAGGTTAAGCTCCCGAACGAAGTCTTGAATCATGGTGGCCATTTTGCTGGTTTTATTCGTCACATTCGCAGCTGTCAAATCATGACAATAAAGGGCAAAGAAAAAACGAATAGAGCGTGGCGTGTCATGTCCGGAAGTAGTCTTCCAGGCTTGCAGAAGCTCTGCACAAGAGTTGCCGCTCTCTATTGCCTGTTGCATGGCATTTTGGATATCTCGAAAATGGGTTGTCAGTGGTTTTTGCGCAGCTGTTTGTGTAAATAGCGTAAGAGCTGAGGATTTGGTAATACTGGTGGCTGGGGGCACTGTAGAAGAAGATGAAGGTGCAGAGGTTGATGGGGGAACTTGTTCTGTTTGAATATCACTCATTTGCTGGATATGTTGTAGTCTTGTAGTTACTTCTTCCATAAAAGCGCGCACGCCTATCTGTGCGATACCTTTCATGTCTTGATACCTTGCGCAGCCCATTTGTTCTTCCAGTGTTTTAAGTTCATGCATAAGTCGCAGTATATCCTCGTCACTTCTGTAAATTTGCCTTTCAAACCATTGGAGTTTCAGGAGCGCACAGCAATATTGCTGTTCTAACGAAAATGGCCGTGGGGATGCTATAGCGAGCGCGAACCCCAAGCATTCTGGATGCACAATGGGTGTGTTGATGAGTGCCCCAAGAGAATTTGAGGAAAAGGCGCTTGTCAGCGTTTCTATGTTTTGTACCCAGCTGCGAGCGAGCTCACAATTTCTGAGAGTTCTGGCCCTCCCTGCAGTGGTTTGCGGCAGAGTATTCGTGGGTTGTGATATCTCATCGATACGGCGTCGCACTTCTTGAGGCGTCTCTTGTGCACATAAAGCAACGAAAGCAGCATGGTTGCCCTCACCGAGCTCTTGTATAGCTGCTTTTGTATGAGCAGTAGTATGCATATTGGTAAGGAATCTCTCTCTATCTGGAAAATAGGCGCACATTTCAGTATATATTGCTTTTGCGGATGGTAGCTTATTCAAGAATAGAGCACGCTGTGTATAATACTCTTCTCTTTTTACAGCATCTGTAGAGCGCAGAGCAAGTGGATACCGCTGCTCCACACGATAGAGATGCTCTAATATTAGAAATTTTTCTAATTTGTGCCTAACATCTGATGACAATGTAATGCTGACTCTTTCATCATCAGTCATTTGACACATGAGATTTAATATTTCTGAGAGTGTGGTCGCAGTGGGTGGCTTGCCTGCGAGGTATTCAATGCGGGCCCGAGCATGTACTGTCCACAAAGAACGATTTTCCGCGAATAATGAAGAGATGACGGCCTGATCTGGAATCGTTTCTTGGAGCGCCTCAAAGTTTACTCTTCTTTCAGGGTCATTGGCAGGCCTATTCTGATGGTCGCTGTGTGCGCGGAGAAGGACGAGATAATTGATTTCTCTTTCAAGCCTTTCATGAAAATTGGCGGAGTCAGGGCGTTGTAGGTCATATATCGCGTACAGCTCTTGCCGCTGCTGGGTTGAGGAGGGTATATTGAGAAGGGCAGTCATATATTGGGCATGCTTGCGATGGTATTCAGCTATTTCCTCAGCAGTATGGGAAGGTTTTGATGCATATGAGGTTTCGAGATCTTGAAGTTGGTTGAGTAGTGACAGTGCCTCGAGCCTGTTGTGTATGTCACGTAATTCGGCACCCATAGCAGTGGATTGAAACTCTGTTACCATTCTTCGAAATGTTGGGGTGTTTAACGATAGAAGGCGCGTATTTTTTTGTTGTAGATAGGTTTGGCTTGCTTGAAGAGTAACAGGACCGCGTTTGCGAAGATTTGTAAACTCACTATCAAGTATTTTAAATTCGTTCATTTGTCTTATATGTTGTAGTTTTAAAGTTACTTCATTCATAAACGTGCGCATATCTATCTGTGCGACACCTTCCAAGTTTTGATATCTTGCGCAGCCCATTTGTCCTTCTAGTGTTTCAAGTTCACGCATTAGCTGCAGTATATCAGCTCCGCTTCGGCTGCTTTGTCTTTCAAGCCATTGGAGTTTTAGGAGCGCGCAAGCCAATTGCTGTTCTAACGAAAATGGCCGTGGGGATGCTACAGCGAGCGCAAGCCCCAAACACTCTGGATGCACAATGGGTGTATTGACGAGTATCTGGAGAGAATTTGAGGAAAAGGCATTTGTCAGCATTTCTATGTTTTGTATCCAGCGGTGCGCAAGCTCGCAATTTATGAGTGTAGATGCCCTTTCAGGCGTATTTGGGGGTAGATTAGTTGTGCTCTGAGAGAGTTCACTAATACAGCGTCGCATTTCTTGAGGCGTCTCTTGCGCACATAAAGCAATGAAAGCAGCATAGCGGCCTTGACCGAGCTCTTGTATGGCTGCTTTTGTAAGAAGACGTATTTCATGATTTTTAAGTATCTGGAACATATTTGCAGGGATAGATTCTCTCGAGCTGAGGATGGTTCTAAAGTCGCTTATAGTAGTCTCACTCAAGAGTCTAGTTGGTATAAGGCAGTCAGGATAATGTGTCAAGAGAAAATGCTCGAAGTCGGCTGGAGTATTGGTATTCATGGCTTGCTGCATTGCTACGAGCTTTTGATATAAATCATGGAGATTTCCGAAATAGGGGTTGTCGTCGTCGATTTCCCATTGCATATAGCGATGCCACTCTGTTGGATGAGTGTGCGCAAATGCATAATACCTTCTAAGATCCTCATCGCGAATAATAGAGTTAAATTGTACCTGCAAGCGTAGATCACGAATATCATTGCAGAGAGATGCGTTAGTTAGGATAGCGTCGTCTCTTTCCAGTGCCTGAACGACTGCTATTGCATCGGCTTGAGAAAGTGGACGAACGAAATTGCGAAGTAAGAGATTACGCTCTTCTTGGTTATTATTAGATGTGAGGGTTTGTTTTATTGCTATTAATCTATTAAGATCTGAAAATCTGTACTCACGTCCTGAGCTTGCCACGTATCCTTTATATACAACGTCCAAGGTTACACGATCGCATTTGAGCAATGTCTCACAATAACTGGTTGGATCATTGTTTTGGATAGCCCGTACGAGGCCTACAGAGAGAGCGAGATGTCCACAAAATGTGCGTGCTGTAGCTGCATTATTATTTGTTGTTATAAACTGCTCAACCAGTGCTTGATATCGAGCTTCTGACACGTTCGTGCGCGCCGTTATAAATGCTTGTATCATTTGATAATATTCGCGCAGTGTGGCAGTCTCGGTAGCTGAGGGAGATCTATTTTGCGTGCTGCACTGAGATAGTATGTCACGACATTCTTGTTCCCTTCCCTGAAGTAGGCGCAAGCGTTGTAAAACATCTTGTTCTGCTGGCGACCAGTGGCGCACTACACGTACCTCTGCCTCTTCTGTTTCGCGGCCATGCCTTCCAAGTACTGACTGGGTCTGCTGCTGCGTAAGTAAATTCTGCCGTCTTTGCTGTTCGCTCTGAGATTGTGTGCGCCGCGGGATAAGAAACCTTCGTGGTGGCGGGGTTTGCGCCGGCAGTGGTGTTGTGGATGCCGAAATTGCCCCCTGTATTCGCCTCTGTTTCGCTGCAGACACTTCGGACTCAGGTCTTTCACGCCTTTTTCTTGAAACGCGCTGCGATGGCTGAGAGGGCTGCGAAGGCAAAGGTGCCGATAATGAAGAGCCTGGAGTAACTGTCATGATATATACATATATTTTAATTTCATTTTAACAAATAGATATTAAATTAAAAGAAAAATTTTATTGATCAGTATATTGGTTAATGACTGTATCAGGCTGGTTTCTTTGTGTCGGCCTTTCAGGCCTCTATTATTTGTTTTTTGGCCAGGCCTTCGGCCTGGCCACCCAGGGTTTAGTCGCCCCTCCGGGGCTCCTGCACCCTGGGCTATACATATTTCGGCCCTACGGGCCTTTACCAGGGCTATAGACTGGTTTCCTGCCAATCTATGGCTTCCCCCACCCTGGTTTCCCAGGGCGTAGCCCCAATGGTGTCAACTTAAAGAAATT
>Ga0207126_1023_pt1 | contig 31729 bp, 32 predicted proteins | sample Alteio_BWMinHeat_20_FD_153586 | JGI IMG/M metagenome (GOLD analysis project Ga0207126, IMG submission 153586) | Enriched cells from forest soil in Barre Woods Harvard Forest LTER site, Petersham, Massachusetts, United States -... | ecosystem: Environmental > Terrestrial > Soil > Temperate forest >...
GGCCTCCATCCAATGACCGCTTCTTGGCAGCCATTTTCCAGCTGATGTGCCAATCACGAGCAAAGGAATACCCATGCCAATACCCATGGCAAATAAGGCGCTAGCACCTAGCATCACATTACCTGTTTGCCCAATGAAAATGAGTACACCAATTAAGGGTGCGGTCACACAGGGTGAAACAATGAGAGTTGACAAGGCACCCATAAAAAATACGCCGACATGCGTACCACCTTCATGACGATTGCTCCAATGAACCACTTTATTATGCCAGCGTCTTGGCATGTGAATGTCATACAATCCTAATAAAGATAGCGCGAGCAGCACAAACAAAATAGCTGCGAAATAAATGAAAATAGGTTTTTGCAGCCACACTTGAATTGAACTACCCAGTGAAGCAGCCAGAACACCAGCTAAAGCATAAGTCAGTGCCATACCCAACACATAGGAAGCCGATAATAAAAATGCCTTTCTCGTATTCGTCATATTTTCTTGATCGACAATAATCCCCGTTAAAATGGGGATCATGGGTAGCACACAGGGTGTAAAGGCAAGCAATAATCCGAGAAAAGCAAACACTAGCCATTGCACTGCCAAATGCTGAGAGGATAGTAAAGTTAGCACGCCATTTTGATCTGTCAGCAAGGCATGCAGAGAGGCTGATGAATGCGACAAATCTGTTAAGGTATTTTTTTGCAAATCAAGCCTCATGCTTTTTTGCATGGGTGGATAGCAAAAACCGCCGCTAGAACATCCTTGATAATCAATTTGCATTTCGACTGTATGCTGAGTATTGGCTAATGAAATGGGAATAATTAAATTACCTGTATAGACTTCATAAGAACCACGTTCTTGATCAGTTTTTATTTCAGCTTGCGGATAGTGAATATTTGCATTAATGGCTGGTGTAAAAATAAAATGAATTTTTTGACGATAGAGATAATAGCCTGGCTCAATTTGCCATTTCACTTTGACTTGCTGAGGATTATTTATCGTAACTGATAAGGCAAAAGCTTGTTCCGCTGGTAGAGGTAATTTTTTTTCACTTGCATAGACTGCCACTGACATCATCAAAAAAAATGTCAGTAATAATTTAACATAGATTGCTATTTGTTTATTTCTCATGGTAGCACTCACTCAATTCATGCACGGCATCGACTAATACTTTAACATGTTCTGGCGGCACATCAGGGGTAATACCATGACCCAAATTAAAAATATGGCCGGACCCCTGTCCAAATGAAGCTAATATTTTTCTCACTTCTTCACGAATCACTTCTGGTGTTTCCAACAAAAGCGCTGGATGCATATTACCTTGTATCACGGCACGTTCGCCAACACGTTGGCGTGCTTCTTGCAAGGAAATTTCCCAGTCAATGCCAATCACATCGCTTCCTGTTCCTGCTAAGCGTTCAAGAAAACGAGCCCCGCCTTTGGTAAATAAAATGACGGGGATCCTCTTTTTATTATAATCGCGATAAAGAAGAGAAAGTATTTGCTGCATGTAATAGAGGGAAAATGCTTGATAATCCGCTAGTTCCAGCAAACCGCCCCAGGTATCAAAAATCATGACCGCTTCAGCGCCTGCCGCAATTTGCCCATTCAAATGCGCCGCAACAGATTGTGCCAATATATCCAATAAGTTATGCAATAGACGAGGATCTTCTTGCATGAGGGCCAAAACCTGACTAAATCCCTGTTTAGCCTGCCCCTCGATCATATAGGCTGCCAAAGTCCAGGGACTGCCGCAGAAACCAATGAGGGGGACAAGACCCGCTAATTCTCGCTTGGTCAAGGCAATCGCCTCATAGACATAGTGAAGGCTATTGGGGTCAGGCACGGCTAGACGCTCAATGTCCCTGGCCTGCCTGATCGGATGATTAAATCGAGGCCCAAGACTCTCTACCAGCTCCAAACCCAAACCCATGGCATCAGGAATGGTGAGAATATCTGAAAAAATGATGGCTGCATCGAGCGAAAAGCGTTGCAAGGGCTGCAGAGTCACTTCACAGGCTAATTCCGGCGTTTTGCAAAGCTGGATAAAACTCCCCGCACGTTCTCGCGTTGCACGATATTCGGGAAGATAGCGCCCGGCTTGGCGCATAATCCATATGGGTGTTTTATCGATGGGTTGCCGCCAAATAGCTTTGAGAAAACGGTCATTTTTGAGTTGCATGGGGGAATTCATCCTTCATTATTTTGTATTGCCCTTGGAAACGATTTGCATGCCCTCACCCCCTGCCCCTCTCCCCTCGCAAAAAGCGCTCCGGAAGAGGGGAGCTCTCTAATTTACTCCGAAAAAGATTAGAGAGCTCCCCTCTTCCGGAGCGCTTTTTGCGAGGGGAGAGGGGCAGGGGGTGAGGGCTGCGCCGTCTCGAAGGGCAATACCAACCTATATGGGGATGAATTTAACAGAATAAAGATAAAGCGCTAAGACCGCTTCATCGTCTGATCAACTTGCTCATTCACACATTGTTGAAAAGTCACCGGATGTGCAATCAGAGAATAGGCATCAAAAGCGCCAAAGGCATTGATTGAAACACTGCCATAATCCAATAATTGACCGATCAAACTCTGATCTACATTCACTTGCGAAATGGTCGCTAGACGCACTTCATTGGTATGCCGAGTCAATAATCCTTCTCGCATCATGACCCGTTTGTTCGTGACAGCAAATTCTGAAAAGAAATACTCAAGCCCCTCATAACACCATAGGATCAGCGCTATTACCCAAGGCACCCATTCCACTATCGCCAAAATCCTGTTACCATGCATGTAGCTCGTTAAGATGATAGACAAAACTGTCATTACAGCGGCAGGAAAAAAAATAATGTAATGCTTTCGTGTGTGAAATAAGATGCGCTCATCTGACAATAAATTACGATCTACATAACCCATGCTACGCATCCTCTACTAATGCTTCGGGTATATAATAGGCAGAATTCATGATAAACGTAAATGACCTGTTGCAATCCAAATACATGACACCACGAAATCTGCTAATCCTAGGTGTACTGCTACTCATCCTATTTTGTCTAACACTGCTTTCTGCTATTTGGCAATGGACAGCTGATTGGCAATTAACACATGCGCAAATGATTGCACAGGCTGTCGTTAAAACGAATAACAGTGCTGAATTGATTAAAGCTATTCCCAAAGAACATTTATTTGGCCAATCACTTTCAGGTGAAGTACCTATTTCTAGTTTGCAATTACGTGTGACTGGCATTGTAAAATTTGCAGGCTCTCAAGATAATTCGAAAGCTTATATTTCAATTTCGGGTCAGCCAGGCAAAATTTATCAACAAGGCGATCGCCTTCCCTATGGCGTAAAAATTTATTCGATCGCATCTGATGCAGTGATTTTAGAAAATGATGGTCATCTAGAAAAATTACCGCTAGCAAGACCGCCACTACAATTTAAACCGAGGATTTCTGTATAAATGAATATCATCATCAAGTTCATTGTCATCAGCATACTAAGTATTTACCTATGTGCCTGTGCCACCACGCATCCTGTACCCGCTCCGCGCTCACCGAGAGTCATGTCTGAATTAGCGCAAGGTAAAAGATATTTTGTCGATGGTTATTACAAAAGTGCAATGCATACCTTGCTGCCGCTAGCCGCTGATTGCGAACCAGAAGCAGAATATGCTGTGGGCTATATGTATTATTATGGCTATGGTGTGGCGCAAGATACGGATGTCGGCTATTTTTGGATTAATCGTTCAGCAGAGCAGCATTATCAACCTGCGGTGCAAGCCTTGACGATGATTTCTCAGCATAAGAGTCCGGATAATCGGAAGACGGGATCCTTGTGATGTATTTCATAGATTTTGTAGAGTAGATTAAGCGCTTTTCACCTCACTAACCCATCTGCAACTCCACATTCACAATCCCCAAATAAAGGGCAAGTATCTGCGTGATACTCCCCCTCTTTTCAATGCATCTTTTAGTATAAACCCTTCGAGACGGCGCAAAAAGCACTCCGGGAGAGGGGAGCGTTCCTTGCTATTCCGAGGAGAAAATTTAGGACTCTCCCCTCTCCCGGAGCGCTTTTTGCGAGGGGAGAGGGGTAGGGGTGAGGGTGCTTTTTGCGTCGTCTCGAAGGGTTTTAATGCAATACAAACTTTCCATCTCATTTAAAAATAAAATATACCGCACCAGCCAAACAAATTCCTGCCCATAAAAAATTCCACGTTATGGGTTGTCGCATATAAAATATTGCAAATGGAACAAAAATCAATAATGTAATAACTTCTTGCAAAATTTTTAGCTGTGCCAAGGACAATATACCGCTTGTAAATCCAATCCGATTAGCTGGAACTTGAAACACATATTCAAAAAAAGCAATGCTCCAACTTGCAAGAATAGCTATCCATAGAGCTTTGCTGCCAAGAGATTTTAAATGGCCGTACCAGGCAAATGTCATAAAAGCATTAGAACAGATTAAAAGCAAGATAGTTTTATATATTGGTAACATTAGTCATTCTCTCAATTCACCGCCAACACCAACTCCACATTCACAATCCCAGGCGCACCATCCGCCATCGCAGAAAACTGCGATACGATCACGTGCTGTTTAGCAACAACGTTCAACAGTAATTGCATGAATTTATCAAACTCCACTTTTTCAAAATGTACTTCAATCGAATCATGCGAAGCTTGTTTTAATTGCGTGAGAAATTGATCCAAGTGAGCTTGCCGTATTTCTTTTTGCATGATGCTTAACAAGGCAACCGGTGAATTTGCTTTTTCTTCACGCTTAGTTTGATTAGTTTGTTTAGCCATTTCCTTATCTGCCGCTTGCATCCATCGCAAGGTTTTTTGCGCTGTGCTAATGCGTTCTCGCATCTCATTTACATGAGAAAAATAAGGTGTAATCACCCCCGCATATAAAATAAAAATAGCTAGCAACACGCCGCCAATCGCCACAATGCGTTTCTCGCGCAAGGCAAGATGCATCCACCAATCTTTTATTTTCAATTGCAGCTCTTTCATTCTATCACCATGCTTGCCGTCATACGCGAGCCCGTTAAACTTGCACTCTGTTGTTTGACACTTAATCCCTGCTGAGTCAAATAATCAGTGAAATGAGTCAATGCTTCTGTAGAAACTGCTGTCAATTCCATCGTTAATAAACCATTTTGAAAATCAATTCGTTTCAAACTCACGCCATTAGAATCAGCTAATCCCTTACCCACATCTGCCAACCACACAAATAAATGACTCCGGCCTTGCTGCGCTGCCCTCTTTTGTAATTTTTCTTGCATACGTAATTTTGGTGCAATGACAAGCTTCGATTGCGGAAATTGCCGATGATAAATTTCTGCAATTTGATCATCAATCTTGCCTAGATGCGCCTGCAAAATAAAATAGGAAACAGTAGGATATAAAAATAATAAGGCCATCCAAACGATCGCCGCATATTTAATTACTTTTTCAATTTTTTTCATGCGCGGAAATTTGGATTTTTTAATAGCAAAATCACCTTGCAACAAATTAATTGGCGGTTCAGCTTGTAATTGCTTGGCTGCATCTATTAGCAATTGCTTTGGCGCATCCATCTCTTCATGCCTATCACAATCCATTGTCAGCGCGGGCATTAATGATTGTCCGCTATAATTATGTATTTCAATAAACGAAGGCGTGCTTATTTCTAATGAGGCAAGCCAGGATGAAAGATGCACTGCTTCTGCCGTAATGACTTGCATCAAACCGAGACGTATCACAGCCACTTCATCATAGACTGCAATATGCCAGCCATTTTCTTCTAATGGCAATCCGAGTGATAAGGGAAGCAAACTATCCGGCACAATCTGCCATGATTTTAATAAGGCAAGCCAAGTTTGAATTTTTTCTCTAGCTACAATAGCAACTGGCAATTCACTTGTTGTTTGACGCTTACCCACGGCAAAATGCAAAGTTTCTAGATCTGCAATTAATTGTTCTTCTAAGGCAAATGGCAGCGCTTGACGCAAACGTGCTTGACTCATTTTAGGTAATTCAGTCATCGCAAGAATCACATCTTCAGGCGGCACCAAGACAATAATTTCTTTCTCAGCCGCACTACTTTTTAGCATTTCTACTGATCCAAGATAGACAGATTCAAGCACCTCACCTGCGCGCGTGATCACCCAACTCACCGGTGTTTCCTGTTTCACATTTAAATAAAGAAATAATTTATCTCGCATTACCATAAACCCTTACTTTGCCATACAATATGCAAATTTGCCTTGCCATTAGCCGTCATTCGTTCTACCAGAGTATAAAGGACAAGCCGCTGCTTCTCTATTGTCACGATAGTTTCTATTAAAAAATAAGTACTCACAGTCACTATATTGGCTTGCTTAACTTGATTATTTTTTACAACTGGCAAACTCATAAATACATCGGGTGATACAAATAAGCTTCCCTTGCGCGCTTCCACAATGGAATTGGCTGCCGCCAAAGTCATCGTTGGACTCAAAGTTGCCAATACCGGCGCTTCTGCTGTTTCCACATTAATCGCTGTCGCTTCAGGTAAGGCTGTAACATAGGCTTGCAATTTAGTAAATAATTTAGCTGTGATGCCTTTTACCAAATGTAATTCACTCACACTAATAAAAGCGCGATGTGCTGCACGATAAGGCGGCGACAAAGCATAATAATATTTACTATATTCACTTTGATTTGAACTGGGTGAAATCCAATCTGCTATGGCGCTTGTGATTTCTTCTGCTTTGACTTCTGTCAGAGTCGGTTCAACAGCTCGTAATAAATGCGTAAAATTATGCTGCGCTTCAGGCTGAACTAAATTATTTAAATTATAACGCGCTTGCATGTCATAGATAGTACTTGCAAGATGATAGCCATTAATTTCATTATCCTTTGCTTTAATGGGTGTGACATCAATGAGCCGCGTCGGTTTTTGTTTAAGCCAATTATTATATAATTGATCCATGGCCCAAGCGATTGAACCTTGTGCATAAAATTCTGCTTGTGTGTCACGCAAAATTAATTGCGTGCGGCGAGTATCCCGCTCCAATCTGGCCATCATGGTGTAAGCCATTGCTGCAACTAGCGCTACAATAAATAAGGCAGCAATAATCGCTACACCCTGCTGTTTTTTAATCGCGTGGCGGTGATGAATTGGCATCTTGTTTTGACTGTACTGGTATAACATATAATTGACTGATGCTTCCCCATTTTGACAAAGTTAAATCCACTCGGACTGCTCGCGGCAAAGCTTGGTCCGTCGCATTTTCTAAGGGCCATCCTTGATGAAATTTTCCATCCTTATCCAAATAATAAAAATCGACTCTTTGCACTTCATTTAATAAACGGCGTTCAAGCCATTTTGATTTTTCTGTTTGATCGATGGCATCCGCCGTGCGCCGCCATAAACTATCTTCATTCCAACTGATATCGACACGTTGTAAATAACTTGTGCGGCTACTATTAGGTGTGCGCGCTGCCCCTATTCTCGTCAAAGTGAAATGCTGTTTATCGCCAATAAAAGCGGCATCTTCTTTGCCAGAAGCATTTACAACGGGACGATCCACTGCCTGCTCAAGATCTCGCGATATCATCAGCAAGCTAATTTGTAAATCATGCAAGCGTTCTGCTTTTTTTTCTGTCCCTGCATGCGTGTTAATGACAGAGCGCAATCCTCCCGCCAAAATCAAAGATAAAATGGTAAACACAAATAAGGCGATGAGAATTTCAATTAACGTAAAACCTTTATTCTTGATGATAAACATAGGTCTCCATGGTGATGATTTGCTTTGCATCTTCATCATCACTCGCACTCACTCGCACAAATATATGTTTAATTCTTTGATTCGCACTATCTTCCTGCCATGCCTGCCAATACCATTTTTTATCGAGTAATTCTGTAAATTCTTTTCGTTTATCTGATGATGAAGGTAAAACCAGCACACCTGCCCGTACTTGATTTAATACTTGCTGTCCAACCCACATACCCATCGTTTTATTTTGCAAATAATTGGTACCGCTAATATTTTCTGTGACCGCCTTGATGATGGCCGTCAATGCAATACTGGCAATCGCTAATGCAATTAATACTTCAATCAAAGTTAATCCTATTACTTTTGTATTAGGATAATAATTTTTGGGTAATGCTGCCATTCGCCTCACCTATCAATGCATAACGCGGTTTTTGACCTTTCTTTCCCACATAAATGGTAAATGGCGTGATATCACCGCTGGTTGAGATAATCACTTGAGGAAGATGCGCGAGTTTCTCATCATGGCCGCCAATATCTAATTTCACTTCTATTTCTTTGGGAATGACATGCTTGCCCAGTATTCGATCATCAAGCGGTATCCAAGTTGCAATTTGCTTGTCCTTCAATAATTCATAGGAATTAAAATAAAATGAATGCTCATTCAGTGATAAACCCAGGGTCGATGTTTGCAGCATGGCTTGTTCTTCCGCCAAACTGACAATTTGCCCCAAATCTTTAGTAAAAGCCTCGAGCTGCTTATTTTCATTGCGGCCCATGGTGAGCAAAGCCACTGTCGTTATAATGCTGATAATGACCAGTACAATGAGAATTTCAATGAGGGTAAAGCCGCGTTGCATTAGCTTGAACCTGTTTCATTGTCGTTATTCCAATTACCGATTGCACTATTGCCATCCTTTCCTTTCGGGCCATAGCTAAAGATTTTTACTTTTTCATTATCATTCAAATATTGATAGGTTTGGCCCCAAGGATCCATGGGAACACTATCCAAATAACCATCTTCCTTCCAATCACGAGGAAGAGGCGGTGTCGTCGGTTGGGTCACTAAAGCTTGCAAACCTTGGTCAGTGCTTGGATACATACCATTATCTAATTTGTACAAATCCAAGCTATTTTGAATGGTCAATAAGTCTTGTTTGACTTTGACAATCCGTGCTTCTTGGGGACGGCTTGCAATTTTAGGTATAATCATAGCCGCCAAAATACCTAAAATAACAACAACTACCATCACTTCGACCAAAGTAAAACCAGAAGAATGACGAAAAGAATATTGTGGAAAATGCGTTTTCATAAGACAATCTCATTATAGTGGTGAACGTAAAAGGTTAGGAAATATAGCAATTTCTGTATAAAACGTAAACATTTTATTTCGCATTGTTTAGAACAATTTAAGCCATAGCTAAGGAAAACGGCCTATAATATACTTATCAACATACAAAATCCTAGCTAAGAATATGGGGAGTACGTAATATGGTTAAGCTAAGTAAAGAAGAACAAGCAGTGATCGACGTCGAACGAGCTCTCCTTGGTGAGTTAGATAAAATGAATGAGGCGATAAAAAAGACGCCCGAACAAATGGCAAAGTCCATTAATAAATTAAATCTACATGTTCAAACCATGCATGCTCTCATGAAAAGCGGCAAAGGTTTGACTAATGAACAAAGAGCTTATTTAACCTCGGCAAAAGATGCGGTTGAAAATCGTATTCTGCCCTACTTGAAAGATAATGAGGAAGCCAGGATGCAACTCAAACAAGGCATTAAAGAAACAAAAGCAACGCTAGAAGAATCACCACGCAAAGGACCAAGATAACACAAATAACAGGGGCTTCTATGTCTATGTTTGAGCGGCTACAAAGGCCATTTTTGACAGTGAAGACAGGCGAGGCTTATCAGCCGATACGCCTGACTTACGAGCTGAAACAGCCTGAACAATTGATAGCCGTATTAAGCAAACTCAATTGCATCACAGCAAAACATGACCATGCCTGGGATTGGTTTTGGAGAGATGAATGTGATGATTTACATTTTGAATCATTAGATTCTTACAAAAAAAATGAAGCCCTTCCCGAACGCTTAGGCACTTTCACCATTAAAAATAATACGCTTTATCTCAGCCTACCCTCATTCAAACGTGCCTGTCTTGCCGTTCCTTTTTTTCATCGCCTCATTTCAGCTGATATTGCCAAAGTACATAAGGCCGATTTTCTCAATAAAGTATTTGGCTTAAATGAACGTTTGCCCCATGGCTTTTCAGAATTATTCAATGAAAATGAATTAGAACGCATCGTCGAACAACGTATTCATGATTATGAAGCCATGCAGGCACGCTGCGAACAAGCGGCGAGTGTGGATGAAGCTGCCGCCATCTTGGCAGAGTATACAAAATCCGAATCAAAAAAACGCTTACCCTATGCTGAGCGCTATACTTTCCACGAAGATGAAAAGAAACCCATCGATCCTGATATTGTTTTTCTTGGTTTTTATATTTTCTTGCGTGGACGTGAAATGGTTGCGATTCATCGCTGGTTTGGCGAAACGGGTTATAGTCTTGCCAATGCGGCTGAGGAGACGGTTGAGCAAGTGTTTGGCGGGATGAATATTGACATTATTGAGTAAACAAAAATCAAAACGAAACTACTTCCACTTGCAATTTTTTACCTAATAAATATAAGGCTTGTTCAATACGTGGCAATTTAGAATTGTAATGCGGATCAAGCAAACGTCGTACTTCTTTTTCATCACAATCTAATTTTTTTGCGAGAGATATATTACTAAGTTTCTTTTCTCGCATTGCAAGATATAGAGCGGTTTTAGCTGCAAAAGTAGTAGTCAAGGCCACATATTTACATCTTTTACGTTGACTAGGTGCGGGGATATCCAGTTTTTTTGAGATGCGATGCGCAATCGCTTCTTCTAAGCAATCTATCGCTTCATTTAAAGCATCTTCTATATTTTCTCCCTGAGTAATAGCCTCTGGTAAATCAGAAAATTGTACGAGATAGCCGCCTTCTTTTTGTTTGGTTAATTTAACGGGATAATTAAATTGATTGCTCATCTGTCACCTCAACTCGGTTTTAGCAATGCCAAGCTGTTTTAGCATGGCGTTAAAAGTACCCGTTTTTAGTTCATCTTTTAAATTGCGAATAATTGTGAATCGTTCGCCATATTCAATAGTACAATGACTTCCTTTGCCGCGTTCTTCTATTAACTTAACATTAATACCTTTTTCTCTACCTAATTTTTTAAGCTTTCTTAAAAATTCTGATCCTTTCATAAAGCCTCTTTGTATTATCGGTCAAAAAAGTCCGGAATTCAAGTTGTCTTGGATTTTGATACAAAATTTTGCGGAGACGCAGTAAGTTTTTAGCGGAGTGACTTATTGATATTATTGAGTAATTCGTCTTTTACCAACGATCAACCCGTAAACTGATTCAAATTAAAAATAGGCAGCAACACAGCCAACACAATAAACAAAACCACCGCGCCCATCACTAAAATAATCGCGGGTTCAAACAAGGCCAGCGCCACATCAATTAAGCGGGTAATTTCATCTTCTTGATTATGAGCAACACGTTCCAACATATTTTCTAACTGACCACTCGCTTCACCGCTTGCAATCATATGAGTACTAATCGGTGGAAAATAAGTTGTTTGTTTTAATGCAAGATAAATAGCGGCGCCTTCACGTACATGAAGGACTGCATTTTCTACTGCTTTGCGAATAGGAATCGTCGTAATTAATTGCGCCGAAATATTCATGGCTTCTAATACTGACACACCAGAAGCTGAAAGAATTGATAAGGTACGGGCAAAACGCGCTGTATCTGCTGTCTTTATTGAATAGCCAATCAAGGGAAGACGCAGCAACCACAAATGACTCCTTTCTCGCAGAGCTAGATTTTTTTTGAGTAAACGCCGCCAAGCATAGATTGCTAGGATCAACAATAAAATAAAATAGAACCCGTAGGCATTAATTGAAGCGCTAATCGCAATTAATATTTTTGTCACGGTAGGCAAGACTTGATTAAGATGTCCGTAGACAGTCACCATCTTAGGCACAACATATTCTAGCAAAAACCCCACAATGCCAATGGCGACACTGATAATCATTACTGGATAAATCAATGCTGTTCTTAATTTCTGCCGCATGTTCCATTGCTGCTCGGTATAATCTGCAAGACGCATTAGAACTTTATCTAAGTGGCCAGATTTTTCACCGGCAGCAATGGTTGCGCAAAATAAGGCAGTAAATGCTTCGGGATGATCGCGCAAAGCTGATGCCAATGCATGACCTTCAACGACCTTGCTGCGCACTGACAGAATCAATCCTTTAAGGCGGGGCTTTTCTGTTTGTTCAGCAACAGCCAGTAGTGATTCATCGATGGGTAATCCTGCTGATAATAAAGTGGCAAATTGCCGAGTAAACATCGCTAATTCTTTGGCAGTCAAACCGCGCTGCCGCGTCAACACAGCCCAGGCATTCGCCAAGGATTTTTCCCTTATTTTATCTTTTTTTTGCTGTGCTGGACGCACAGAAACAGGAGCAAATGATTTATCTCGTAACAATTGCCGCACGTGTTTTTCACTATCCGCTTCCATCACGCCAGTTTGTTCTAAGCCATTTTGATTTACTGCAATGTAATGATAAGCTGGCATGGCTTAATCCTCACTGGTCACGCGCAATACTTCTTCGAGTGAAGTTTCACCTTTTAATACGCGGCGAAATCCATCTTGACGCAAGCTAGGAAACAAAGCGCGAGAATATTTTCGCATTTGCTGTTCAGATGCACGATCATGAATCATGGTACGCAGAGATTCATCGATGGCAATTAATTCATAGACGCCACTTCTTCCCGCATAGCCTGTCTGTCTGCATTGATCACAACCAACAGCATGATAAATCACAGCTGAAGTCTTCACATCAATTTTTAATATTTCACATTCTGCCTGTGTTGCTAGCATGGATTTTTTGCAATGCTCACACAGCAAACGCACTAGGCGCTGCGCTAAGACACCAGCCAAACTCGATGCCAATAAAAAAGGTTCAAGGCCCATATCATCCAAACGTGTGATGGCACCAATTGCGCTATTGGTATGAAGAGTTGATAAAACCAAATGTCCCGTCAAGCTGGATTGAATAGCAATTTGTGCTGTTTCTAAATCACGAATTTCACCGATCATCACAATATCGGGATCTTGACGCAAAATAGCACGCAAGCCCTTGGCAAAGGTCATATTAATTTTGCTATTGACCTGCGTTTGCCCAATGCCTGCGAGATCATATTCAATCGGATCTTCTACTGTCAGAATATTTCGTTTTCGATCATTGAGAATGGTCAGCCCCGCATAAAGCGTTGTTGTTTTTCCAGATCCTGTCGGCCCTGTTACTAAAATAATGCCATGCGGTTTTTTAATCAGTTCGACTAATAAATTTAAGCAAGACCTTTCCATGCCTAATTGTGCTAAATCTAAATGCGAGCTTTGCTTATCAAGCAAGCGCAGTACCGCACGTTCACCGTGATTCGTTGGCATGGTAGAAACACGCACATCAACAGCTCGTCCACCAATACGCAGCGTAATACGGCCATCTTGCGGCAACCGTTTTTCAGCAATATCTAATTTCGCCATCACTTTGATACGCGAAATAATGAGTGGCGCAAGAATGCGCGGCGGTTCTAATACTTCACGCAAAATACCATCGACACGAAAACGAATGATGACACGATCTTCAAAAGTTTCTATATGAACATCAGATGCTTCTTCTTTAATCGCTTCACTTAATAAGGCATTTAACAAGCGAATAATAGGCGCATCATCTTGCTTTTCTAATAAATCTTCTGCTTTGGGAAGCTCATGCATCAGATCAAAAAGATTTAATGAATCACCCAAGTCTTCTGCCATTTGCATGGCCGTAGATGAATCTGTTTCATAAGTTTTTACCAAAGCAGAATTAAATTCCGCATCACTCACGCGTTCTAGCATGAGCGGCATTTGTAATTGACGGCGAATTTCAGTCAACACCGTCAAGGGTAATTGCCGATGATAAATCACTTTAATGCTATCATTTGCAATACCCGCGGTGAGTACACCATAGCGTTTTGCAAAAGTAAAACGCAGCAAACTCATGGCGTTTTAGCCTCAAAGGGAGTTGGTAAGTCACGCTTGTTTTTCCATGGCGGCACGCGTATATCGAGTGGTTTATCGCCAATCGATGACAAATTATCTTTGAAATTCGCTTGCTCGCTACGCAAGGCATTATATTTGCTTTCACTGATCGTCATCGAGCCATCATTGCCGCGCATGATCAGCGGTTTGATAAATACCATCAAAATTTTCTTTTGTTGATTGCGTGATTTTTGCTGGAAGAACAAGGGCCCAAGAAGGGGAATGTCGCCCAAAATAGGCACTTTATTGATATTTTCATTATTTGATTTGCTCATCAAGCCGCCCAGCACTAGCACATTATCGCTATTAATAATGACGGCATTATTAATTTTACTAGTATTAATTAAAGGCGTTTTCCCTGGATTTTGCGGGTTTTGCAGAGTGTCATTTTTCAATGCTAATTTAAGCCGCACTGAATCGCCAATATTGATTTGCGGCGTCACATCTAATTTCAAAGTAACAGGTTTATATTTCGTCGTGTTAAAAGGTGAAACCGTACTAGTATTACCTGTCGTTGCGTAAGAACCATCTTGGAAAGGAACATCTTGACCAATTTCAATGGTTGCCTTTTGATTATCAAGCACCATCACAGATGGCGTTGATAGAATATCAACACCATTTTGATTGCGCAAAATGCTGAGAACAGAACGTAATTGAACATGCGGCATAATACCAACTACACCCGCTCCTAAACTTGGAAATGCGGTGACAGTTGAACCAGCTTCTGACAGACTGCCATTGGGGTCAGCACTATTCACTGAATTAACACTACCCCATTGAATACCAAGGCTACTTAAATCACCTTCACTGACTTCTGCAATAATAGCTTCGACTAAGACCTGTTCTGGACGAATATCTAATTTTGCAATCACTGCCTTTAAGGCATGCATTAAGGTCGGCGGTGCCGTAATAATGAGAGAGTTAGTCGTTAATTCTGCTTGAATATTGGTAAAGTTTGCGGCGCTCGATTCTTTTGTCTTGCTGCTCGATGAACTGCTGTTAGAAGTTGCTGTCGTAATTGCCGTGCTGGCATCATAACTCGATCCGCTATCTTTACCCATGATATTGGCAGCAATCTTACCTAAAATAGGCGCAAAGGTTTTTGCTTCGAGATAACGCAAATAAATCACTTCAGTATTACCAGCGGGAGAAGCGGCTGGCGCATCTAATTGTGAAATCAAGACGCGTATGCGCAAACGCATTGCCTTGGGACCACTCAATAAAATACTATTACTGCGTTCATCAACTGCAATTGAAACATTCGCAGTTTCACCTGCTGCACGCGATGCTGCTTGTAAATTATTTAGTACAACACCAACTTGTGCCGCTGAGGCATGACGCAAGGCTACGACTTGAATGCCGCCATTAGATGCTCTATCTACATCTTCAATAATGGTATAGATACGATCTAGATTAGAAGCCCTGCCCAATAAAACAATCACATTACCAGGCGTATAGGCGGAAATATTACTCCATTGGGGCAAGAGCGGACGAAGCACTGGAATTAATTGTGAAGCAGATACATTAGTCAAAGGAATGACTCGCACGACCACTTCATCACCTTTGCCTGGAGAATGATTAGTTGCAACTCGGGTGGCTTGTTCGCCGCTTTCCATGTTGGGCACAATTTTGATGACATTGCCGCCAGCTGGTATCGCTGAATAACCTAGTACACCCAAGACTGATAGAAAGACTTGATAGACTTCTGCCTGACGCAGGGGCTTACTCGAAACCAAACTAATTTTTCCTGTCACGCGCGGATCAACGACAAAATTCTTGCCGGTTTCTTGAGAAACTTCATTGATTACGCTGAGAATATCAGCATCTTGCAAGTTCCATAAACGCTTGCCAGAGGAAGCTGGCATAGCTGCCGTCGTATCGACGATAACTGGACTTGCAGCAGCCGATGTTTGCGCTTCTGGTTCAGCAAGCACAGCACTGCCGCACAAAACACAAGCAAATAATAGTGTGATCAAGGCTCGCACTCTGGCCAGCTTTACTATTGAAAACAGTTGCTTACCGACCCATCGAAAATATTTCATATGTCATTATTCCAAGCAAATTTGCAGCGGTGATAGTATCACAGCGGATAATAGAAGTTGAGTTTAATAAGTTTCGCTAGATAATTTTAGCTAAGGCAGGAAGATACCCATGGACAGTATCCCATCCATAGGTATTTTTTAAATGAAGATTAATTAGTTGTCGTGGTTGTGGTCGTTGTCGAACCGCCAGCTGCTCCAGCTGTTTGATCTGTTGTGTTTGTCGTTCCTTGGGTTTGTGTATCAGTTGTCGTAGTGTTATTAGCAGCGCCCTGATCTGGTGGTGTTGTTGTAGTAGTCGTTGCGGTTGCGGCTTGTGCATCAGTCGTTGTTGGCTGATTTGCAGTGGTTTGAGGGACTGTTGTCGTTGTGGTTGTTTGATCTGCTTGTGCTTGATCGCCCGTTGTCGTCGTTGCCGTACTAGCTTGCGTTGCATCAGAGGATTTATTTTCACCCTTTGAACAAGCAGTTAGGCTCATTACGCATAAACTGAGAACAGCAGCAATAAGAAGATTTTTACGCATGTGTCATTATCCTTATAAAAAAATAACTGTCAGTTAAACCCTTAGGTATAAAGTTTGTATCTTATCCCAACTCAGGGGCAGTTGGCAATTTGCTGGCTTTGTCCTTATTTTATTTATTATTATCGTTCGAAACGGCGCGAAAAGCACCCTCACCCCCTGCCCCTCTCCCCTCGCAAAAAGCGCTCCGGGAGAGGGGAGCTTTCTAATTTTCTCCTGGAATAACTTAGAACGCTCCCCTCTCCCGGAGCGCTTTTTGCGAGGGGAGAGGGGCAGGGAGTGAGGGTGCTTTTCGCGCCATCTCGAACGGTAATTTTCCAATCCCTTAGCCAAAAATAAAATGCGCTGCCGCCGCTAAAAACAAGCCTAAAACAGCTAAAACAGCCATTAATTGCAGCAGTGTCAAACGACCTGTAAAATACTTAGCTAATTCTTTTACACTCTTACGATCTTCTTGCATTAAAAATACCTCTGTTTCATTGCTTCTTTGACTGAGACTAGGGTTTGATTTGCTTCTGCATTAGCCTTGGCCGTACCTTCACGCAAGATCATTTGCACTTCTGCAAGATCATTTTCATATAGGAGTCTGCGCTCTCGCATCGGTTCAATTAATGCAACTAAGACATCAATCAAACGTTTTTTGCATTCCACATCACCAATAGCACCATTTCGATATCGCTCTTCTGCTTCTGCTACCCAAGTCCGATCTGGATTAAATGTTTCATGAAAAATCCATAAGGGATTATTTTCAACTTTGCCCTTATCTGTTGCTTTTAAACGATGGGGATCCGTATACATCGCCATGACTTTCTTTTTTATCGTATCAGGATCATCACTCAGAAAAATAGCATTATTCAAGGATTTTGACATCTTAAATAAGCTGCCATCTTCTGCTGGCGCACCAATTCCCACTAAACGCCTGCTACGGCCTAATTTGACTTGTGGAATGGGAAATAAACCGCCTTGTTTTACATAATCCGCATCATCAATATGCGCATCGACTTGGCAAAATACTTGATTAAAACGACGGGCAATTTCACGGGTTAATTCTAAATGCGGAATTTGATCTTCACCTACCGGCACGACCTCCGTTCTGAAAGCTAAAATATCTGCTGCCTGACTAATGGGATAAAGTAAAAATCCCACTGAATAATTATCTCCCAAGCCCTTGTCCCTTATTTCATCTTTAATAGTCGGATTACGCATGAGTCTTGGATAGGAAACCAGCAAACTAAAAAACACAGTCAGTTCTGCTAATGCCGGCAGTTCAGATTGAACGAAAATGGTACTTTTCTTCGGGTCAATACCCACCGCCAAATAATCCAGCATGACTTGCATCACATTGTCATGCACTTCTTTCGGTCTATCCAAGCGCGTGGTTAGGGCTTGAATATTTGCAATTAGAAAATAGCAATCATATTCATCTTGCATATGGACGCGATTTTCAACTGAACCCACCCAATGCCCTAAGTGCAAGCGGCCTGTGGAAGTGTCGCCTGATAATAATCTTGCTTTCTGTGTCATATTATTCTCGATAAGCCAGATGATAAAGCACCTGACCAGCTTGTTTACTCTTTATTAAACGCCAAGTTGGCGGTAAGTCATTATCCTTGATGAGCTGCTTTGCTTCTAGATAGATATGCGCACCATGGGCTAAATAAGCCTGTTTTTCTAGATATTGACAAGAAAGCAAGAGTAAATCACTTTGATAGGGAGGATCAAGAAATACAATATCAAAGGGCGCTTCTACTTTGCGCAAACCATCTGGCAGGCTTGCCTGATAGACAGTCGCATTATCCGCTGCAAATAAATTTAATTCTTGTTGTAATATTTGCACTACCGCAGCTGATTGATCGACCATTTCCACATAGCTCGCCCCACGCGACAAGGCTTCAAAGCCCAGAACTCCACTCCCTGCAAATAAATCCAAACAGCGTGCGCCAGCAATAGAGGGTGCCAGCCAATTGAATAATGTTTCTCTCACCCTATCTGGTGTTGGGCGCAATCCCTGTTCTGCTGGCACTTTCAAGATTCGACTTCGCCATTTCCCGCCAATGATACGAACAAAACCTCGTTTCATCTTGCTTACCTTTAGCATGAATTATTTTCCTATGTTAACATGGCACGCACTTTGACTGAGATGGAAATAGATACGCCATGTTTGATTTTTTTTCTCGCCTAAAAAAAGGACTGTCTAAAACAAGGGCCACCTTTAGTAATGGCCTTGCCACTCTTTTTCTCGGTAAAAAAACCTTAGATGCTGACTTGCTAAATGAAATTGAAATGCTGCTTTTAACGGCAGATGTTGGCGTCGATACCACGGAGCAATTGATCAAACACTTAACGACTCAACTTGCGCGTAAAGAATTAAATGATGCACAAGCTGCCTTAGACAGCTTGCGGGAAGCGATGAAACAAATTTTGCGTCCTTGTGAATTAGCGCTCGACATCGCTGACAGTATTAAACCCTATGTCATTTTAGTCGTTGGCATTAATGGTTCTGGCAAAACAACGACCATAGGCAAACTGGCACATCAACTTAAACAAGAAAGAAAAAGTGTATTGCTAGCAGCAGGAGATACTTTTCGTGCTGCGGCCATTGAACAATTGCAAGTATGGGGTGAGCGCACGCAAATACCTGTCATTGCACAACAAGCGGGGGCAGATACGGCTGCTGTTATTTACGATGCGATGGAAGCGGCTACTGCTCGTCAGACTGATGTGCTTATCGCAGATACTGCGGGACGTCTCCACACACAATCGCACTTAATGGCAGAATTACAAAAAGTGAAGCGTGTCTTAGGAAAAATTGATGCAAGCGCGCCGCATGAAACCTTGATCGTATTAGATGCGACACTGGGGCAAAATGCCCTGGCCCAAGTAAAGCAATTTCATCAGGCGATACCACTGACTGGCATTGTACTGACCAAGTTAGATGGCACTGCCAAGGGCGGTATTCTTTTTGCCATTGCCGAGCAAACCAAGATTCCCATTCGCTTCATTGGCTTAGGTGAAGGCATAGAGGATTTGCGTCCTTTTAAGGCAGATGAATTTGTGGATGCTTTGTTTGAGCCGCTAAATCAGATATAATAAGCCCACTAAAATAAATTTTTTCCCGAGAATTTCCTTATGAATAGCATGGCCACTCATCTACAAACGGTTGATATTCGTCTGCCTATTGGCAGCCTGGAAGCTTATTTACATCATATAAATCAAATTCCTATGCTGACCAAAGAAGAAGAATATGAGCTCGCTGTTCAACTGCAAAAAAACAATGAATTAGCCGCTGCAAAGCGTTTAATTTTGTCGCATTTACGCTATGTCGCAAGAGTCGCAAAAGGCTATCTTGGCTATGGTTTACCGCTTGCCGATTTAATTCAAGAAGGCAATATCGGCTTGATGAAAGCGGTCAAACGATTCAATCCCGAAATGGGCGTACGATTGGTGACCTTTGCTATGCATTGGATAAAGGCTGAAATTCACGAATATATCTTGCGTAACTGGCGTATTGTTAAAGTGGCCACCACCAAGGCACAGCGCAAACTTTTCTTTAAATTGCGCAATCTGAAAAAGCGTATCACTTGGATGACTCAACAAGAAGTCAGCGATATTGCCAAAGATTTAAAAGTAAAACCAGAAACCGTGAGAGAAATGGAATTACGTCTGGCTGCATCAGATACTTCATTTGAAGCACACAATGATCATGATGATGACGAGTTCAGCTTTTCTCCCGCCGGATTTTTAGAAGATACGCGTTACAATCCCGCGCAAGAATTAGAACAAGCTGATTGGACAGAACAAGCTAGCAATACCATGTATCAAGCTTTGGCACAATTGGATGAACGCAGCCAAGATATCATTCGTACTCGCTGGCTAAATGATGATAATAAACTTACCTTGCAAGATTTAGCGGATAAATACAGCGTATCAGCAGAGCGTATTCGTCAATTAGAAAAAAATGCGATGCAGAAATTACGTGCTGCGTTTGAGGCGAATGCAGAGGCTGCTTAATTTATTGTAATAAAAAATATGACTAGATTATTTATCGCTATTATTTTTCTCACTATTTATTCCATTCCTTGTTTTGCCGCTGATAATGGAGTGGCATTGTCCATCCCATTTGCACCTGTTCCCGTTTCTATTTTCGGAAACAAAACTGTATTAGCATATGAAGTCAATATTCAAAACAATACTGAGCAAGCCATTCAGCCCTTAGCCATTGATATCAATAATGACGATGACAATACTTTGATTGAATATACCAGTCTCGACTTAATTCATAATGTAGAATATTCAAATGGGAGCGCTAAGATAGAGCCAAATCAAAAAGCTACTTTGTTTGTATGGCTTGCTTTGCCAAGCAATCAAGCTATTCCGAAAAAATTAAGTCATCAAATGGCTTATACGATGGATGGAAATGCTGATGATGTTCGCATTACCGCAATGGATGCTGTAACCCCTATTCAACAAGCAAAAGCAGCTAGTTTAAGTCCTCCATTAAGCGGCGGCCCTTGGTTGGCTAGTGGTATCTCCAATTATTCAGAACATAGGCGAGCAAGGATTAATTACCAAGACGCGGGCCCTTTTCTTCCTGAAAGATATGCGATTGACTGGACTAAATTCGATAATACTAATTCTTCTGCGAGTGATCATCGTGGTGATGGCAGCCGAAATTCTGATTATTATGCCTATGGCCAATTTGTTTTTGCGAGTAGTGATGGTGTTGTTGTAGCGGTTCGTAATTCACTAGCTGACAATCCAAACCCGCCAAAAAGACCCCAACTAGCCAATGTTTTAGATAGACCAGGAAATTATGTAGTTATCAAAACTAAGGAAAATAATTATTTAGTCTACTGTCATTTACAATCCACTACTTTAGTGATTAAAGGACAGCAAGTTGTGCAGGGGCAGCGTATTGGCTATGTGGGATCATCGGGTGATGCTGGCATTCCTCACTTACATTTCGATGTGGTCAATGCGGATAATCAAACAAGTCCGTTTTTAGCGGAAGGTCTTCCTTATACTTATAAAAATTTTACTTTGCTCGCTTTGACACAAAATAATTCGCAATATTATCTGAATCCCTATGCGCCTATTATTGCTTCACCTGTGAAGTTAGAAAATCAATTGCCTTTGGATAGTATGTTTGTGTGGTTTGAGTGAAGCTAAAATTCTAGGTAACACCCATTACCTAAACGGCGCGCTGATCACCCGCTCAACACCTATATTTTCTAAAAACCTCTGATCATGCGAAATCGCAATCATCGCCCCTTGGTAATGATTTAAGGCGGTTTCGATACTATGAATACTATGAAGATCAAGATGATTTGTCGGCTCATCCAAGATGAGCAATTGCGGTGGATGTTTAGACAGCAATACACAAGCTAATAAAGCACGTAATTTTTCACCGCCACTTAAGTCTTTTACCAACTTAAGCGCACTCGCATTACGAAATAAAAATTGTGCCAAACAGCGATAGGCATCATTTTCATTTGCATCAGGATTGATTCCTAAAAAATTATCTAGCACTGATAAATTAGCTTTGAGCAAACTAGTATTCTGATCCAGATAACTCAGGTATTGTGTTCCTATCTGAATTGTGCCAACTTGAGGGCTTAGCTCAGCTAAGATCAATTTAACTAGTGTTGTTTTACCGCTGCCATTATCACCTAGCAAAGCAATTCGTTCTGCACCCTGTATTTTTAAATTAAAATGTTCAATCAATTTATTGTGATCATTTGAATAAGAAAAACAAAGATCTTCAATGTCTAGAATTATTTTTCCCTTAGGAACATAAGTTGCAGGCAAGGCAATATGAATATCTTCATGAATTTCAATTTGATCTTTAATAGCTTGCAATTTTGTTTCGGCATGATCAAGCAGACGCTCTTCTTTTATTAATAATTTACTCTGTGTACGCTCACTCACTCCCTTCTTAACATCAGCTCCCATTTTATCGATACGGCCGCTACGTCTTAACTCACGTCCATAAGTTTGACGTTGTTCATGTTTCTCATGAGAAGATTGAATTGAATTTTTTGCATGCTGCAATAATTTTCGTGCATCACCTAATTGCTGCTCCTTAGCCAAAGTTTCAAGCTTCTTTTGCTCTGTATAAGCATCATAATTACCGCCATAGGAATTTGCACCCAGTGTAGAAAGTTCCACAATTTCATCCATTAAATTTAATAAGCTTCTATCATGGCTCGCAATAATCATACCCTTCTGCCATTGTTTAACAGCCTGAAATAATTGCAATCTGGCGCTCTGATCCAAGTGATTCGTTGGTTCATCTAAAATAATAAAATCAGCCTGTGAAAAAAATGCTTTTGCTAATAGCAAGCGCGTGATTTCACCGCCGCTCAATGATTTTAATTGTCGTTGATAGGAAATAGATCCCAAGCCAAATGCCGTTAATTGCTGCGTTATGCGTTCTTTGATGTCCCAATCATCATTTAAAATAATATAATCGTTTTGATCTATACTACCTTGTAAAATGTGATGCAAGGCCATGATTTTTTCTTCACAACCCAAAAGAGCTGCGACGCTGATATCAGTTGAAACAGTTAATTGCTGCGGAACATAGGCTAGACAACCATCGACCTGGATCGCACCACGATGCGCTTGTAATTCGCTTAAAATAAGCTTAATTAGCATTGATTTTCCAATACCATTACGACCAACTAAGCCAGTTTTATGACATTGAAATGTGAGCGTGAGCTCATCAAAAAGAAGGCTGCCAGTGGGTAAATTGAAACTCATGTGATTAATCAGTATTTGCGACTGCGTCATAGTAAAATTTCCAAAGTAATAAAAAGGCTTAATTAAAAACGACTTAGTGGAAAATTTACTTGCGCATTGGCAGAATACCTCGAGGGAGTGAAATCTCCGACTAAAAATAAACTAATATTAAATTTAAAACAAGTATTATCCATTTAACATGACCGCTGCTGAATAGGGAGGTGGGAGTTATCGATACGAATAGCAGAATTTCATGTAATATAACTAAAGCTTAGTTATACTATTTTAACTGCCTGACCCATGACAAGGAGCGTTCATTATGTATCGACCATTAAAGAATTTATTATTTATCATGTCCATATCAGCAAGTTTAATTACCTTGCCTGGATTATCTATTGCTGATAATGGCCAAGCTAGCAGCGCTATATTAATAAAAGCCAATGATGTTAAATTTCATCCTGCTCCTGGATTTCCAAAAGGCGCACAAATTGTATTATTGCGTGGTGATTTGAGCCAAGCCGTGCCCTACACCATCAGATTTAAATTACCTGATGGTTTTGTCATTCCTGCACACTGGCACTCCACAGATGAAGAGGTCACCGTTCTTTCAGGTACATTGAATGTAGGTATGGGAGATAAAGTAGACAAATCACAATCAACAGCTTTAACACCTGGCGGTTATCAACTTGTTCCAGCCAATGCTCATCATTATGTTTGGACTAGTGGCGAAACCATCATGCAACTTGATGGCATGGGACCACGTACCACTGTCTTTGTCAATCCTGCCGAATGGAATGCCATGATCCTAAAAAGTAATGCCTAAATTCATAGAGTATAAAACACAATGCAATTAAAAAATTCAGAAAATCATTACGGCATAATAGCTATCAGCTTACACTGGCTGATGGCTATTTTACTCATAGGCATGCTCTCCTTGGGTTTATATATGACTGGACTGCCCATTAGCCTTGAGAAACTCAAACTCTATGGATGGCATAAAGAATATGGTATTTTGGCACTTCTACTGCTTATCATTCGCCTTGTTTGGCGCTTTACAAATATCACGCCGCGCTTATCTCTTCCCTTATTAGAAAAATTTGCTGCTCGCGCTGTGCATTGGGCTTTTTATGGATTTATGATTGCCATGCCACTGACTGGTTGGCTCATTAGTTCAGCAGCAGGTCTTCCCGTTTCTTTTTTTGGTTTATTTGTCTTACCCAATCTTGTCGAACCCAATGATCATTTAATGAAATTATGCGGAGAAATCCATGAATACTTAGGCTATGGATTAATCGCAACCATCATTCTCCATGTTGCCGCTGCACTTAAACATCATTTCATCAATAAGGATGATATCTTACGAAGGATGCTATCATGATTAACATTGACTGGAAAAAACACCTCGTTATTCTTTTTATTTTATTACCAACAATGTGTATCGCTTCCGTGCCCGCATGGAAAATCATTCCAACACAAAGCACACTCACGTTTACTGCCACGCAAAATGATGCGCCTGTCACAGGTCAATTTAAATCGTTTACGGGCGATATCAATTTTGATCCCAAGCAGCTCAGCGGCAGTCATGTTAAAATTACTATCGATACGAGTTCTATTAGCGACCCTTACAATCAATTATCAGATACACTTAAAACGCCAGATTGGTTTGATGTACAAAAATATCCGCAAGCAATCTTTCAATCAACTGAATTTGTTAAGACAGGAAATAACACTTATCAGAGCAAAGGAAATCTCACACTTCGTGATAAAACATTGCCTGTCACACTTGTCTTTAGCTTTATTCAAGCACCCACAAAAGTGATTTTTGCAGGAAGCACCGCAATCAAACGTAGGGCCTTTGGTGTGGGGCAAGGTGAATGGGCTGACACAAAAACCGTGAAGGATGATGTAAAAATCGATTTTACGATAGCAGCAGTTCCTGCTCGCTAATACACACTAGTGTCCGTTAAATTTCAAAGATACTCCCATCTTGGCGCAGGAATTCCCTGCCTTATTAATGATCTGCCTTATTTATAAGATTTACCTGAAAATCATTCCCCAGCCTCTCTTCTCATAAGGCCCTCCAAAGCCATTTCTTTATTAATCATCGGCTTAGAAATGCGCAAATTTTTAACTATTTTAACTATATAGCCACATTTCTGGCTGTCCATATTCTATACTCTTAATATAGCTTGCATTGGCTATAAATTAGCCATTTTATCCGTTTTAGCTTGTTTACGTTTCTGAGAAAAGTATGAGCAGGTGTGAGGCTTCATGAATAACCTAAAGCTCCAGCGAAAAACCAAAAAACTTATCCTATTCATGGCTACTGTTGTGATCTACCTCGCTATGTTTGGCCAGGGTTTCGCTTTACCAGAAAACGGATCGGTCGCTGCGGGCAAGGCTAGCATTTCTTCTTCTAATGGCACAATGCAAATTAATCAATCCTCAAATAAGGCGATTATCAATTGGCAGTCTTATAATATTGGCGCTCAAGAAAAAGTACATTATCAGCAACCAGCTTCTTCTTCTATTTCACTGAATCGTGTTAATCCAACGCAGGGTGTGTCGCAAATTTATGGTCAACTCACTTCAAATGGCCAAATATGGTTGATTAATCCAGCGGGTATTTATTTTGGCTCCTCCGCCATTGTTAATGTGGCAGGTTTGATTGCAACAACGGCTAACATCACCGATCAAAATTTTCTATCCGGTAATTATCATTTTGTCCAATCACCGGATTGGAATGGCGCCGTGATTAATGAGGGCTTCATCACAGTAGCGGAAGCGGGTTTATTGGCCTTGGTGGGACCGGGTGTCGTTAACAATGGCCAAATTGAAGCGATGTTAGGCACCGTTATACTCGCAGCGGGAAGTGAATTTACCATTAATTTTTCCGGGAATAATTTAATTGCCTTTACAGTTGATAAAGATGTGCTCTCGCCTGCACAAGATCAATCTGGTCATCCTTTAAAAAATGGCGTGAATAATATGGGCAGCATTATCGCAAACGGCGGCAAAGTGTTAATGGAAGCGCGCACCGCCGGACAAGTGTTAGATCATGCCATTAATATGAGTGGTGTTGTCGAAGTGAAATCAGTAAAAGCAGACAAGGGTGAGATTGTATTAATGGGAGATGAAGGTGATGTGCAAGTCTCTGGTAAATTAATTGCAACGGGAGAACAAGCGGGTGAACAAGGCGGCACAGTTAAAGTATTAGGGAAGACGGTCGCTGTGACCGATAACGCAAAAATAGATGTATCAGGAGAAAATGGCGGCGGTAGTATTTTAATTGGTGGTAATGCGCATGGCGCAGGGCCAGAACAAAATGCCGCTTATACCTATGTTGGCCCTGGTGTGAGTTTAATGGCGGATGCTTTAGAAAATGGTGATGGTGGAAAGATAGTCGTATGGGCGGATCAAGGAACGCAATTTTATGGCAGTCTTTCTGCACGCGGTGGCGCACAATCAGGCAATGGCGGCTTTGCTGAAACCTCAGGTCATTATCTGGATGTCGCTGGCGCACGCATTAATTTATCAGCCGTCAATGGACAGGCAGGCACTTGGTTATTAGATCCTGCCGATTTAAACATTAGCACAGGAGCAACGGCTAACCCCGCACCTTTTACAGCGAATTACACAGCTGACAATAACTCAAATACCTCTACTGTCAATACAACCGATTTAACTAATGCGCTGGTTAACAGTGATGTTGTGATTGCAACAACAGCAGGCGGTACAGGAACGGGTTCAGGAAATATTACCGTTGCCAATACTTTCAGTTGGAGCAGTACACATTCTCTAACATTACAATCCATCAATAATATTTTTATCAATGCCAATGTTGGAACAGGCGCAGCCGGATCACAATTTACATTAAATATGGCCGGAGCTGGCGGCACACAAACAGGCATCATTAGTGGCGCCAGTACTTTGGTGAAAGCGGGCTCAGGCACCTTTACGCTATCTCAAGCGAATACTTACACAGGCGGCACCATCGTTAATGGCGGTCAATTAAATGCAAGTGTCTTACTCGCTGCAGGCTCTCAAGTGGGAACGGGCGGCATTACGATTAATAATGGCAGTATTTTCTCTTATACCGGTGCAACGGCAACAGCGCCCGCTGCACGTACCTTTACAATAGGCGCTGGCGGCGGCACGATTCAAGCAACGAGTTCAACCGGCGCAACACTCACCATTAGCGGTGGTATTGCCATTGGCGGCAATGCATTGACCATCGATACCATTGGCAGCACACCTGCCAATATTACCACTTCAACCAATGCAATTAGTGGTGCTGCAACAGGCAGTAGTCTGACAAAAACAGGTGCGGGCACATTAAACATTGGTATTGCGAGTACCTATGGCTCAACTTCAAGTTCAACCAATGTTAATGGCGGTACGCTTGTTAATGGCGTCGCAAATGCCCTACCTACGACCACCACATTAAGCGTTGGTGGTAGCGGTACTTATAACATGAATAATTTTGCGCAAACGATTGGGAGTCTCTCTGGCAGCGGCATTGTCAGAAATACGGGTGGTGCCGCAAGAACTTTAACAGTAGGAGACGCAAGTTCAACGACCTTTTCAGGAACACTAGGTAATGCAGGCGGCTTGAATTTTACGCTGACGAAACAAGGGGCGGGAACACTGACCCTATCTGGAACCAGTGCTTATACAGGGGCAACATTGATTAGCGCCGGTGTTTTACAAGCTGGTGCTACGAATGCGCTATCAAGCGCCAGTGCTTTTACCGTGACTGGCACCTTGGATCTCAATAATTTTGCGCAAAGCATCGGTTCCTTGGCAGGTGCAGGGACTGTAACCTTATCGCAAACATTAACAACCGGTACGGATAATACGAGTACAGCATTTAGCGGACTGTTAAATGGCAGTGGTGGTTTAACAAAAATAGGAACGGGTACCTTAACGCTATCTGGTGCTGTAGCGGGATATACAGGTACTACTGCTATCAATGCGGGCACCATTTCAGTAACAACAAGTGCAAATGCATTAGGAACCGGCACTGTTAATATCGCACCAACAGGCGCAACAGCATCAACCCTAAGTATTACGAATTTAGCAATAGCGAATAATGTAAATTTAGATAGTACGAATAGCAGCGCCACACTCAGTGGAACAGGAACACAAACTTATAGTGGGCTTTTTGGACTAACAGGAAGCAATAATACGATCACGACCGCTGGTAGTCTTACACTAAACAATACGATTTCAGGGAGTGGTGGTTTTAGCAAAGCGGGCGCAGGAACTATCACTTTGTCTGCTGCAAATACGTATACTGGCCAAACTTCTGTGACTGCAGGTACTTTAAGTTTCAATAGTATTGCCAGTGTTGGCGGAGGCAATAGTGCCTTAGGTGCACCAACGAGCGTAGGCAATGGCACGATTAATTTAGGCGCTGCCACCTTAACTTATACTGGCAGCGGCGATTCCAGCGATCGCATCATCAATCTAACTGGCGCTGGTATTTTATCAGCATCAGGTACGGGCACACTAACATTAAGCGGTGGTGTGACTGGCGCAGGACAGAATTTAACATTAACAGGGACAGGCACTGGTATTGAGAATGGCATCATCGCTACCACAACGGGCACAATCACCAAATTACTGGCGAATACTTGGACTTTGGGCGGGGCAAACACTTACACAGGTAGCACCACAATTAGTGCGGGCACACTCAATGCCACTAATACAAATGCGCTGGGTGGTGCAACGGGCGGTACGATTTCTGTCGCCACTGCATCGACCTTAGGATTGAATCTGAGTGGTGCGACACTCGCTAATACCAATACTTTGACATTGACAGGCACAGCGGCGCTCACTGATTCAACGGCAGCAGCAACAACGGATACCTTAAATAATCCCATTACTTTAACCGCAGCAGGCACACCGACAATTACATCGACTAATGCTAATGCTTTATTCGTTTTAGGCGGCAACATCACGAACAATACGGCGACACTGACAGTAACTGGCGCTGGTAATACTAACTTGAATGGCACTTTGGGTGCAGGCACTGGCGGTCTGACCAAATCAGGTACGGGAACACTTTTACTGAATGCAGGAAATACTTATACCGGTGCAACAACCATCAATGCTGGTACATTGAAACTTGGCATCAACAATGGCATTGGCTCAGGTAGCGCTGTAACACTTGCTAATGCGGCGAATACCTTTTTTGATTTGAATGGTTTCAATGACACGATTGGATCGCTCGCTGGTGGCGGCGCTTCAGGCGGCAATGTGACACTGGGTGCTGGGACCTTAAATGCAGGCGGCAATAATACCACGACTACTTTTACCGGTGTGATGAGCGGCTCAGGTGCTTTCACTAAATCTGGTACTGGTGCGATGACCTTGGCTGGCGGCAATACTTATACGGGTATCACCACTATCAGTGCAGGCACACTCGCTCTCACGAATGTGAATGCCTTGGGAACAATCGGCGCGCAATCAATCAGCACCACGGTTGCAAATGGCGCCTCACTCAATACCAATTTTGCAACAGCTACTTTAGGCAATACGAATAACATCACGATTAATGGCGCGGGTGTGGGCGGAGCCGGCGCCCTCTTCTCCAGTACGACAACCGATACTTTGTCTAATCCTATTATCCTGGCGAGTAGTGCATCGATTGGTGGTGCTGCTTCACTCACGCTCAATGGCATCATCAGTGATGGTGGCGGCGGTTCTATTTTAACAAAGGTAGGCGCGGGCACCACCACACTGAGTAATGCCAATACTTATAGCGGCGGCACAACGGTAAGTGCGGGCACTTTAAGTGTGACCAATCAAAACGGCTTGGGTACAAGCGGTGCTATCAACGTAAATGCTGGGACACTGAGTTTTAATTTAGGCGGTAATAGCTTAGCAAACACGAGCACACTCACCCTTGCAGGCGGTGCTTTGACTGATTCAACAGCAGCAGCGACAACCGATACTTTAAGTAATCCGATTACGATGAGTAGCACTGCAACCATCACATCAACCACAGCCAATGCCACTTTAGCCTTGAGTGGTGTGATTAGCGGTGCAGGCGGTATCACTAAAGCAGGTGCTGGTATTTTAACATTGTCGAATAGCAATACGGGCTACACGGGAAACACAGCCATTAATGCAGGCACTTTGAGTATTACCAATGCCAATGCACTTGGCAATGCCAGTGGCGGCACGATTGCCTTGGCAACGGGAACCACCTTACTGCTTAATTTAGGCGGTGCGACACTTGCCAACAATAATGCACTCTCACTCGCTGGCACTGCGGCTTTAACCGATTCAACCGCAGCGGCTAGCACAGATACTTTGGGCAATACCATCACGGTTGCAGCAGCGGGCACACCAACGATTACTTCTACCAATGCAACAGCGATATTAGCATTGACAGGCGGCATTAATAACAATGGTACTTCACTCACTTTCACAGGTTCAGGTAATCATACTGTCTCAGGTGTCTTAGGCGGTGCGGGTGCTTTGACAAAAGCAGGAACGGGGACGCTCAATTTATCGAATGCAAATACTTATACGGGTAATACCACAATTAGTGCGGGCACACTCAATGCCACTAATACAAATGCGCTGGGCGGTGCAACAGGCGGTACGATTTCAGTAGCGGCTGGATCAATATTGGCATTAAATCTAGGTGGTGCGACACTCGCTAATACAAATACTTTGACCTTAACTGGCACAGCGGCGCTCACGGATTCAACGGCAGCAGCAACAACAGATACTTTAAACAATCCCATTACTTTAACCGCAGCCGGTACGCCAACCATCACATCGACCAATGCCAATGCCTTGTTAGTCTTAGGCGGCAATATCACGAACAATACGGCAACATTAACAGTGACAGGCGCTGGTAATACTAACTTGAATGGCACTTTGGGTGCAGGCAGTGGCGGTCTGACCAAATCAGGTACGGGAACACTTTTACTGAATGCAGGAAATACTTATACCGGTGCAACGACGATTAATGCAGGAACGCTAAGACTTGGCATCAACAATGGCATTGGCTCAGGTAGCGCTGTAACACTTGCTAATGCGGCGAATACCTTTTTTGATTTGAATGGTTTCAATGACACGATTGGATCGCTCGCTGGTGGCGGCGCTTCAGGCGGCAATGTGACACTGGGTGCTGGGACCTTAAATGCAGGCGGCAATAATACCACGACTACTTTTACCGGTGTGATGAGCGGCTCAGGTGCTTTCACTAAATCTGGTACTGGTGCGATGACCTTGGCTGGCGGCAATACTTATACGGGTATCACCACTATCAGTGCAGGCACACTCGCTCTCACGAATGTGAATGCCTTGGGAACAATCGGCGCGCAATCAATCAGCACCACGGTTGCAAATGGCGCCTCACTCAATACCAATTTTGCAACAGCTACTTTAGGCAATACGAATAACATCACGATTAATGGCGCGGGTGTGGGCGGAGCCGGCGCCCTCTTCTCCAGTACGACAACCGATACTTTGTCTAATCCTATTATCCTGGCGAG
>Ga0207126_1034_pt1 | contig 31510 bp, 29 predicted proteins | sample Alteio_BWMinHeat_20_FD_153586 | JGI IMG/M metagenome (GOLD analysis project Ga0207126, IMG submission 153586) | Enriched cells from forest soil in Barre Woods Harvard Forest LTER site, Petersham, Massachusetts, United States -... | ecosystem: Environmental > Terrestrial > Soil > Temperate forest >...
TCTACAGGCCTCTATTGTTTTGTTTTTTGGCCAGGCCTTCGGCCTGGCCACCCAGGGTTTAGTCGCCCCTTCGGGGCTCCTGCACCCTGGGCTATACACATTTCGGCCCTACGGGCCTTTACCAGGGCATCGCCTGGGTCACGCAATACCACCAACAAGGCGCCTGAAGGGCGCCAATTGCAACAGCCCTGTATATGGAAGGGCATCGCCCTGGGTTAGGATAACAGGAGAAAGGTACAAATTTTTTTTGTCATGTACAATTTTCCGAAGGAAAATTGTACATGATATAACTCCCATTACTTCCGCCTCAGCGGCCGCAAAGCAGAAGCTTTCGGCTTCTGCGACTTTTGTGGAGCAATAACGGGTTTTTTCTTGACAAGAGGCCTTAAACGCTCTTTAGATTTGACCGCTGCCTTTTTTGTAGGGACAACTTGGGGCCGAGATGGCGTTTTCATCACAGGCTTTTTTGTCTTCACCTGTACAGCCTTTGGTGCCATCTTTGGCACAACCTTTGGTGCCGCCTTTACAGGTACAGGTACTGCCTTTGGCACAACCTTTACAGGTGCAGCCCTTGATGCAACCTTTACGGGTGCAGGCTTTACAGGACGCCGGGCAGCTGCAGGCTGGGGCACTTCTTCTATATCGCCATACGCTTCCTCTGTCTCATCTTCTTCGTCGTTCCAAGTAAGCTCCCCTTTTTCAAGAGTTTTGCCTGCACGAGATGGCGCCTGAACCACCTCTTGTAATACACTCGCTTGCGGCAACCATTCTGCGGAAATAGCACGAAGGGTAGCAAGTTTTTTATTGAGATCCAATGCTTCAATCTGGGTGCTGTGCAGATCTTTCTTCTTATGCGCAAGAAGCTCTGCCTCAGAGGCGAATTTATGCGAGAATGTGTAAATAGCTAAAGAGCCTTGATACTCTGGTGTAAAGAGAAATGACTTTACTGCTTTGGGTATTTGCGTGTACATATCCAACGCAAATTGTGGCTCGATTTCAACCTTTGCCACCTGTTTTGGAGGGCGACCTCGTCTCGGACGCGGATGCAGTGCCTCATTAGAATAATAGGTTTTTGCCTTGGTAACAAGAATCTTTCGCGCTGCTATAACTTCTTTAGGTGCTTTTGATGAAAAAAGATGGAGTTTAAGTTTTTCAATAAGAGATTTTGTCATCTCAAGATCTTCTTCAAACACAAAGTCAAATCGATTCTGCCTGAGCCACTCAATAATGCGTATACGAAATCGCTCTTGATAGTACTGCTGCCATTTTTCAAGCTCCGAGTGATGATCATACACAAACTCTAAAAAATTCTCGCGAGCCTCCTTGGCCTGAATAATATCGAGTAATTTCTCCTTCGTATCTATATCATAAATTTTTTCATTTACAAAACCTTCCATAATCTTCTTCACTTCATAAAAGGAAAGCTTTGGAATGAGGAAATAGCGCCCAGGATGGCTTTTGAGCTCATCTTCTAAGGCATCAAGCTCTTCTTGCGTCTTATCGAGATCGACGTATATAAGAAAGCCTTCGAGAGCATCGATATAAAAATCGCGCTCATCATCAGACTTGGCAAACACCTCCATCAAACGATGACAGCGCAGAATAAGCGGGTTTTGAGCAACTTGTTTGGAAGCTTGCTTGGATACTTGCTTGGATACTTGCTTGGATTTGGTAGTCATGCCTCCATGATAATATATTGCTTGATTTTTTTAAACAGTTTCCGCCATCATATATAGCATGCAAGAAGATAAACTCTTAACAAAACCTTTTTTCGATGTTAACAGGAATGCAGTCCTCCAAGCACTTGGTAAAGATGCGCTCTGCACCTGTTTACAAAAAATGCTTCTTATCCGTAATTTTGAAATACGGGCAGAAGCTGCCTATCAGCATGGGCATATTGGAGGCTTTTTTCACTCCTACATTGGACAAGAAGCGATTCAAACAGCAGCACTAACGCTACTTGGCCCTCAAAACTGGTTTATTACCACGTATCGCTGCCACGCTATGGCGTTGCTGCTTGGCGCCACTCCCAATGAGGTCATGGCCGAACTCTACGGCAAGGCCACAGGAAACGCCAAGGGCCGTGGCGGCTCTATGCACCTTTACACAGATCGTATGCTCGGCGGCTTTGGCATCGTCGGTGGACAGATTCCTATAGCCACTGGAGCTGCATTTTCTTGTAAGTATCAAAACCAGAAAAACTCGCTTGCTATCTGCTTTTTAGGCGAAGGGGCTGTACCTCAAGGGGCCTTCCATGAGTCAGTCAACCTTGCAAGCCTCTGGAGCCTGCCTTGTGTCTACGTTATTGAAAATAACCAATGGGGCATGGGCACTCATGTCTCGAATGCTATTGCAAATGCAGAGCATTTTGCTGAAAAAGTAGCCGCTGCCTATGGCATTTCGTTCTATCGCCTCGATGGCATGGACTTTACCAACTGCTATGGTGGCTTTGATGCTGCCTTCAAAGAAGTACATGAAAGCTCGCGACCCGTTCTTATTGAGTGCATAGCCGAGCGCTTCAAAGGTCATTCTATCTCAGATCCCGGCCTGTATCGCACAAAAGAGTCTCTGAAAGCTTGTATGCAACGCGATCCTATCCTTATTTTTAAAGACGAACTGATCAAGCGTGGTATGCTGACAGAAGAGGCATATAAAACGTATGATAAAGAAGCTCGAGATAGGGCAATAGCGGCGACAGAATTTGCTGAGAAGAGTCCGTGGCCTGATCCTATTTCTCTTGAAGAGGAGGTCATGGCACTATGACGACACAATTAATAGACATGCGTGAAGCTCTTCGCCAAGCCATTGATGAAGAGATGACACGAGACGAGCGCGTCTTTATCCTCGGAGAAGAAGTAGGCAAATATCAAGGGGCATACAAAATCACCAAGGGCCTCCTCGAAAAGTGGGGACCCAAGCGAGTGATCGATACCCCTATTTCTGAACTTGGCTTTGCAGGGCTTGGCATTGGTGCTGCTATGACGGGCCTCAGGCCTATTGTGGAGTTCATGAGCTTTAACTTCTCCTTCGTTGCCTGTGATCAAATTATTTCCAATGCTATAAAGACCTATTACATGTCTGGCGGCAGATTTTCTGTCCCCATTGTCTTCCGAGGCCCGAATGGGGCTGCTGCCCAAGTATCCTGCCAGCACTCCCACTGCGTCGAAGCTATTTATGCAAACCTTCCAGGTCTTATCATCATCGCTCCAAGTAATGCCTATGATGCCAAGGGACTACTCAAAGCTGCATGTCGCAATAACAACCCTGTCCTCTTTTTAGAATGCGAGCTTTTATACAATGATAAGATGGAAATTCCAACAGAAGAATATCTTCTGCCGATTGGCAAGGCAAACATTGTAGAAAAAGGCTCTGACATCACGATTGTCACCCACAGCCGCATGGTGAAGCTTTGTAAGGAAGCTTGTATACAGCTTGCACAAGAGGGCATTCATGCAGAGCTGATAGATCTCAGAACCATTAAACCCCTAGACATCACAACCATAGCAGAGTCTGTACGCAAAACAAACCATGCCGTGCTTGTCGAAGAGGGGCACATTTTCGCTGGCATTGCTGCCGAGGTGGGCTTTCAAATACAAAAGCATTGTTTTGACTTTCTTGATGCCCCTCTTGCCCGCGTCTGCCAGAGAGAAACCCCAATGCCCTATTCAAAAGTTTTAGAAAAAGAAACCTTACCCACTGTTGAGCGAATCCTCTATACAGTGCGTGAGACACTCTCGTAAGGAGTCTTATATGTCTTTTACGCTTACCATGCCCAAACTCTCGCCTACCATGACAGAAGGCACTGTTGCCAAGTGGCATAAAAATGTGGGAGACTTTGTTGAAGCTGGCGAGCTTCTCTTAGAAGTCGCAACCGATAAAGCCGTTGTCGAATACAGTGCTATTGACCCCGGGTGGCTAAGAAAAGTAATCAAAGGAGCCGGGCAAAAAGCAGCTGTCAATGAGCCGCTTGCCCTGTTCACAGAACAAGAGAAGGATGAACTACCTCAAGAACTGCCTCAAGCACGGCCTCAAGAGGCTGTTCTTGAAGCTGTTCTTGAGGTAGCTCATAAAACAGCACCGCAGCCGCTGCCTTCTTCTCCTCAAAAACCAAAAAAAGTGGCACCACAACCAATGGTTATGCCACCGCAAAAACAGGAACGTATTATGGCCTCCCCTCTTGCAAAAGCAATGGCACGCGATCAAGGCATTGATTTGCAGCATATTTCAGGATCAGGGCCTCGTGGAAGGATCGTAAGCCGAGACCTTGCGCACGCTCCAACTATGCCAGCACCACGTGCTGAGACACATGTAGCCCTCCTACCCCCTTCACAGCTGCCTGAAGCTCAAGAAGAAATCGAGCTCACATTACTGCGTCAGGTCATTGCAGAGCGACTACAGTATTCAAAATCACATATTCCTCACTTCTACATACGCCAAGAGATTGAAGTGTCAGCTCTATGCGCTCTGCGTGAAGAGACCAAAAAAGCGGGTGTAAACCTTACGGTAAATGATTTTCTTGTGAAGGCATGTGTCGTTGCGCTGAAAAAGCATCCTGAAGTCAATAGTACTTTTGATCCTGAGAAGAAAGTACTCTCCCGCTATCCATCCGTTGACATATGTGTTGCTGTAACTATTGCCGGAGGGCTTATTACACCTATCCTTTTTGGCGCTGAAACGAAGACGCTCACAGCGCTCTCAAAAGAGGTTAAGGAGCTTGCTGCAAAGGCGAAAGCTGGAAAACTTGCCCCTCACGAGTTTCAAGGAGGCACCTTCACGCTCACGAATTTAGGCATGTTTGGCGTAACAGACTTCCAGGCCATCATTAATCCGCCACAAACTGCCATTTTGGCCATAGGCACTATCCAGGATACGCCTGTTGTTAAAAATGGTACCATCGCTGCCGGAAAAGTCATGAGCCTCACGCTCTCTTGTGATCATCGAGCCATCGATGGGGCAGAAGCAGCTAAGTTTATGCAAACGCTCAAAATACTTATAGAAAACCCAACACTCTTTTTGGTTGAGTAATGTTTTTGCCATATTCGTTATATGTAACCAGGCTGATCCAAGCAACGGTAGCCGTTTCAGTGATTTGCATCCTGCTCGATAACCTATTTTCTTTAGGGCTGCAGCAAGTGTTAGTGCTCACGCCAGAGTTTTATGCGTCCTACTTTTTGTGGCAACCACTGACCTCTTTGTTTTTACTTGCCTCAAACGCCATCTCCTTTGGGTATCTTTTAGATCTGGGTTTTCTCATGCTTCTGCTTTGGATGCTGGGTAATCAAGTGGTAGAGTTTATGGGAGTACGAAGGTTTCAGCTGCTCTATTTTGGGGCAGCTGCAGCTGCAGCCATTACAAGCCTCTTGGTCATGTATTTTACCCATACATGGAGTGCCTTGTCACTCCTCCCTGCAGCGCTTCTTGGGGTTGCCACCGTATGGGCTATGTGTTCGTCGTCACAGACAGTACTCGTCTACTTTTTCTTTCCCGTACCCGCAAAATGGTGTTTAGCTGTGGCTCTTGTGGGGACCATCCTCACCAATGTCATGCAAGGAGACTTCGTGCATGCTGGCGCCTACGCTGGAGCGTTTGTATATAGTTATCTGCTTGGAGTCATGGGCTGGTACTTAAAAGGGCCCTATGAATGCCTGTGGAGATTTGATGCACTCTTAAAACGATGTGCTTTTAGAATAAAAACCTTTTGGCAGTGGTGGGTACGACGAGGGCGATAATTAATCAGCCCCCTTTTAAGGGGGGCTGATCAAAAATTGTTATACCAATCGGTAGTATGGATCTTGAATGTATTCCCCCTTTAGATACACTGACGAGTGATGACGAGCGCTTTATGCGCGAAGCACTCAAAGAGGCAAAAAAAGCCTTTATCGCTGATGAAGTGCCCGTGGGCGCTGTCATTGTGTTTGATGGCAAAGTGATTGCACGCGGCTACAACCAGGTAGAATCTCTTCGCGATGCCACTGCCCATGCCGAAATGCTCGCAATCACGGCTGCAGAGGCTTTTTTTGGCAACTGGCGCTTAGAAGGCTGTACTCTCTATTGCACCCTTGAGCCTTGTCCCATGTGTGCAGGGGCTATGCTGCTTTCCCGCCTTGATCGCTTAGTATGGGGCGCACCTGATAAACGCCATGGCGCAAATGGGAGCTGGATCAACCTCTTCGAAAAACCCCATCCTACACATGCGCTTACTATCACAAATAGCGTGCTCTCATCATGGTGTGAACAGCCTATGAAGCAGTTTTTCCGTAACAAGCGCATATCTCATCATCATCGACTGGAAGTCGATGATGATGAGATAGAGTGATTATTTTTACGGCATCATACTTCCAAGCAAATTGCCAATGCTTGATGGGATAGAAGCAAGGTATGAAGCCCAGCCCATGGGCGCTAGTTGTTGCGAGCTTGCTTGTTGCTGGCTTACTTGTTGCTGGCTTACTTGTTGCGAGGGGTTCCCGACAATGGTTGTCTCAGATGATGTAAAATGTGCAGCTCCCACAGACGTAACGTTATTGCAGGCCCTTATATCGAGGTACCTCAAGTTTGGAGCAGCTTCCCGGAGCCGTCTCATAGTTTCATTAGTAGCATGAGCAGGAAGAAATAATTCCCGAAGATTAGGGAGAGCCCTACAAAGTGTCATCAATTCATCATCGGTAATATCGGCACCGGCCTCATTCCTCAAATCAAGACCCTCCATATTGCTTTTGAATGCTTCTAAAGCAGTATCAATGTCGTCTACTGTCAAGGTTCGATCCTCATCTGAAAGTGGGTATGTAACGCGTGTGTATACACCATAGCCATTATCAATATCAAAACGCACTTCTCGTAATCGTATTGGATGGCTCCAATCAAGCCCAACGTGAGGATGTATCATTACCCACGAGAACGGATTAAATGGCCGGCCGTTTTCGGTGTATCCATAATGTGGGCTGTTTCTGTCTTGATTGTTGACAGTCATACATAAGAGCTCTGGATACATGTTATGTAATTCTTTGTACAAATCGAGTAATCCAGAAAATACTGGGTTCCCTGGGTTAACCATTTTTAGTACTTTGATATGAGGACTGAAATTGCTAAACAGTTGACGCACCTCATCATGAGTGACTGGATTGGGTATAGAAACTGTGTGTACTGCACTGAGGAAAAGAGTTCGAAATTGTGCCTTTGCATCATCGTCAGGGAATAGTTCATTCACAATTGGTAAGTTCATGAGTTCGGTAAGATTGAAGTGCGCTTTCCGTAAAAGGTCGTATACTAGCCGGGAGTTATTTTCAGGATCACGCAAGGTACGATACAGAGTCTCTATGGCCAGATCCTTGTCTCTAGTTGATATCTCTTGTGTAATTTGTTCGACATTGTGAACGTGGGGAGCATTGGCATAATCTTCCACAAGAGCTTGTATATCAACCGGGAATCCCTGTTCAGCTGTGTATTGTAGATACACAGGAAATTCTCTTTCGGAATCTGCAACAGAAGATATCGCATTTGCTGGAGGTGATGGAATGGGAGGTGGCGTGGGAATGGTGGGAACAGTAGGAGCAGTTGCTTGTTGAGTGTTTGCTTGTCTCACAGTAGATGCCGAAAGTAATCTTGCTTGTTGAGGTATGGCACCTTCAGATTCTGGGGTGGTGGTAGTTTCTGGCGCACGTCGCTTATGACCCCGTTGACTTGTTTGTGAGGGCATCGTAGGCGTAGATGATGCAGTGGCAGGTTGCTGCACAGTTAGAGATGGCATAGGGGTTATTTCCATGGGTGTCGGTGTTGATTGCGTGTACTGTGCTGCTGCTTGAGTTACTTGCTCTACCAAAAAATTTATAAAACTTGATGCTGGCATATGGGTGGTATTACTGTTTATGAGAACCGCTGTTTGTTCTGCAATAGCATTAAAATGCGAAGAGGCAACATTACTGCGAGAAGATAAAGCAGCTTGCACAACAGGTAGTATTTCCGCTGCGCTGACAGCTTGATTCTGTTGCCTTTTATAGTATATGGATCTCCCTTGGGGAGTTGCCATTACATTACCGATACTTGGCGTCATATTATTATCCTCATTTTATATTTTATATTAAAGTTATATTATAATTTTCATATTACACTTACTGTTGTTTCTATAACCTAATATATACATTAAATAAACAATTTAATGCAATCATTAAATTTTCAAACAAGAGCGAAGCTCCTCGATGAGATAGAGAGGACAATTCAAAACATCACCATCTTTTCGTAAATTCATGGGAGATGTGCGTATAAGCATGCGTGGATGATAGGTGTCCCCGATTTATCATTTTTACGTTCCAAAAAGTGTATTGTTTTACATTTTTTCGTTCCAAAAAGTGTGAAATCTTACATTTTTTCGTTCCAAAAAATGTGGAAGATTACATTTTTACGTTCCAAAAAGCGTTGTCCCACAAAAGATAACCCCTCCTATGACTGGAAATACCTTGCACAAATATCACCTTGATTTTAGAATTAACGTCATGTGAGAATTTTCCTTGCGGAAAGTTCCAAAGTCCCACAACTTATGGGACAATTACAAGATTTGCTTAATAAACGCGATGTGCGACTTTTTGCTGTTGTTGCCCTTCAGGCAACAATATTGGGGTTACCGTCTGACCCAGGGCGTTGCCCTGGGCTGTTGCAATTTTTGCCCTTTGGGCAAAGAAAAGGCTGTGAATCCTTCAATTCGAACAGCTCGTAAGTCGCACATCACGTTAAATGTATTGACGCTATGTGCGCTATTTTCCGCCATGTGCACTTTTCCGGCAGGGAAAGTCGCACATGGCATTAATAACTTCCTAAATCATGCCAATGAACTCCATATCTGTAGTCTGTCTTACCAAAAATAGTGAGCGATACTTATCGCAGGTACTAAAAGCAATAGAGGCCGTAAATGAGGTCATTATCTACGATACCGGCTCGGTTGATCGTACCCTATCAATTGCCGCCTCATTCCCAAACGTCACCACTCACGCTGGCACGCTCGATGGGGGCTTTGGCGCTACTCGAAATCGCGCAGCTACGCTTGCTGCACATGAATGGATCCTGGCGCTCGATAGTGATGAAATCCCCTCTCGCATGCTTATAGACGAGATTTTACATATGACGCTTAACAGCTCCTGTGTTTATTCGTTTCCTCGTCACAACTATTACCGCGGCAAGCTAATTCGTGGTTGTGGCTGGTATCCCGACCGAGTACTTCGCCTTTATAATCGAAAGCACACACAGTTTTCCAATGCCCATGTACACGAAGCAGTTATCACACAAAACATGCAGATTGTTCCTCTACAAGGGCATGTCACGCATACTCCTTATAATTCAATACATGATTTTCTTGCCAAAATGCAGCACTACTCAACCCTCTATGCAAACGATCATGCCGGCAAAAAAAATGCCACCACCGCTACCGCTATCACCCACGCACTCTTTGCATTTGTAAAAAGTTATTTTCTCAAACGTGGTATTCTTCTTGGCAGCCAAGGCTTTGAAATATCCCTCTACAATGGTATGAGCGCATTTTATAAATACTTAAAGCTCCGGGATATTTTAATAGTGGACAAAATGTAACCATTCCCTGTATTACATAATGAAAAAAAAGAGGTGAACCATGACCACAACCATGCATGCTATTACTGCTCATGTCATTACTGCTACGGCAGAGACGCAGGCTACAACTTCCACTAACCGGCTCCGTTATACTGCACTTGGGGCCATTCAAGAATATCCACATACATCACCAGATCTTAGGTTAAAAATAGAAAAGATCCGCGACATTTGCCGCCACGTACAGGCCGTTAAAGACCACTGCAACCATATTGAGGCGGCGTGCGCAAGAAGAGTCCAGCTCCTTTTAGGCTCCTTTTCTGAGTGTATTCATAATATCACTGACATCTTTCGCTACTACTGTGTCAAAAGCGGTATCCACTGTTTTGGCCTAGGGGCGATTGGTGAAGAACTTGCTCTTGGACGCAGCATGCTCGCATCGGTACAACAGGCAAGCCAAATTCTTGTAAGTAAGCAGCTCCAGGAGCTGCAACATATGAGAGAGCGCACTACAACTGACTGCTTTGCCGCTATCACCCTCTATCAAGAACTGAGCGCACTTACCGACAATACACTCCCTATCAAACAAGCTCTAGGCGAGCTTTTGCTCAAAGACGGGGCATATGCTGCGGCCGTAACCATTTTGCGTGATGTCGTAGAGGCATATCCAACCAATGTCCCTCTCCTTATATCCTATAGCAAAGCCTTGATCGGCAGCAAAAAGTATGAAGAGGCCTTAGGATATATTGTAGACTGCCAAACCAGAATTTCCACTCAGATTGCTACGCATGAACAAAACCTACAGACATGCCTGCTCTTGGTATGCGAACTGAGCTATCTCAAAGCAACGTGTCTTGCAAAAGATGGCAAATATCGCGATGCCATTTATACCCTCAAACAGGCCAGGAGGCAAATACGCGAGCAAACACGAGGGCTACTGCGCTCATCACAAACACGCCCCATAGCCACTGAAACGCAGTCTACAGGGCAAAGTAGTATTGAATCTCTCAAGGAATGGCTGCAAAAGATCAAAAAAATGATCGCCTCTTTACTCATAAAAAACGAGATACGCACAAGTCCTCATGAAAGTGACGAATTTTTCCTTATTGAGGGGGCATTGCAATTTGGCAACACTGAGCTTCTTTCTCATTTTGAATTCTGCCTCTGGGCCCTCTTCACTGAAAAAGAACTCCATGCACCCGAGCTCAAAGAGCGCCTCTTTCAAAAACTCAGACGCTACATGCAGTCAAACAAAATAGATGCTGCAGCCATGATACAAAAAATAGAAAAATACACCGACAGCATCCATGTGACCTATGAGCAACATATTGTTGCCACTTTCCAGACAGTTATACGTAACATTGCAAACATATCAGCTCAAGACTCTATTGCACATGCATGCCTCATAGCACAAGCTCGCCGTGCCGCCGCTTCGTACCAAGGCGATGATACAACAGCAGGACTCCTTTTACAGCGCAGTACCATACACTCACTTCTTGCCTATATGCGTCCTCTTGAACTTTTTGAGGAGCCTTCTTTACAAGCGCGCCTTCTTGCCATAGAAAGCAAAATTGCCATTGGCACAGCGTCTGAGCAGCCTATGTGGCATACGCTTGAACAGCTCACTCGCACCAATGCCATTGATCTCCAAAATTTGCATATTGCAAATAACAGCGCACTTCTGTTACACTAACTGATATTTATTAGGAGCTACTGATGCCAACAATTAATCAATTGGTCCGACATTCTCGAAGACCAAAGAAAATGAAAAGCAAGTCCCCTGCGCTTCGAGCTTGCCCTCAGAAGCGAGGTGTATGTGTCCAAGTTAAAACGAAGACACCAAAGAAACCTAACTCTGCCCTTAGAAAAGTGGCATGGGTGCGGTTATCAACAGGACAGGAAGTCATTGCCTACATTGGCGGTGAAGGCCATAACTTACAAGAACATAGCATCGTCATGGTTCGTGGCGGCCGTGTGAAGGACCTTCCTGGTGTGCGCTATCATATCGTCCGCGGTGTGCTGGATTGCGCTCCCGTGAAAGATAGAAAGAAGAGTCGATCAAAATATGGCGCAAAACAACCCAAATCAGGCGCAAAATAGGTAAGATAGAATATGTCAAGAAGACGTCGTGCAACAACAAAAAAAGTACTTCCAGATCTTTTATATGGAAGCCCTCTATTAGGGAAGTTTATCAATAAAGTGATGCTTGACGGGAAAAAATCCGTCGCAAAGCGCATTGTATATGGTGCATTAGAAAATTTTGCAAAACGAGTAAAAGCCGAGAGTACAATGGTTGCTTTTGATCAAGCTTTGCAAAATGCTAGGCCAACCGTTGAAGTGAAATCACGAAGGATTGGTGGCGCTACCTATCAGGTGCCTATGGAAATTCCCGCTGACCGCCAGGTGTCGATGGCAATTCGATGGATTATTACAAACGCACGGGCACGCCCTGGAAAAGCCATGCTTGAGGCACTCGCTCTTGAGCTCACCGACTGTTATAACAATCAAGGAACAACTATTAAGAAAAAAGATGATACCCACAGAATGGCTGAAGCAAACAAAGCTTTTGCACATTTTAAGTGGTAAGAAAGCTAAGGGATCATTAAGGAATAAATCGTACTTTTCAGAGGGTGTTAGAGTGAATTAAATTCTACGCCGATCTTGCGCAGGAGATATTACAAGGCAATATCTTCAAGCAAGGAGGTGCAGAGGGTAATTTGCTATAATCCCCTCTCAAATGTACGAGTTATTTCTTAACGATCCCTAATTGAGGAACTATGGCTGATACGAATGTAAAGAGTAATCGTCCAGATAATGAACAGCTTGAAAATGTGCGCAATATTGGCATTATGGCTCATATTGATGCCGGCAAGACAACAACCACCGAGCGCATTCTCTATTATACTGGCCGTGTGCACAAAATGGGTGAGGTGCATGAAGGGGCAGCGACTATGGACTGGATGCCACAGGAGCAAGAGCGTGGTATTACGATCACTTCTGCTGCTACTATTGTGCGCTGGAAGCATTGCCGCATTAACATTATTGACACTCCTGGGCACGTAGACTTTACGATTGAAGTAGAGCGCTCTCTTCGTGTGCTTGACGGCGCTGTAGCTGTTTTTGATGCCGTATCCGGCGTTGAGCCGCAATCTGAAACGGTGTGGAGACAGGCAGATAAGTATAATGTACCACGAATTGCCTTTATCAATAAGATGGACCGAATTGGTTCTGATTATTTTGAAGCCGTGAAGAGCATCCGAGAAAAGCTTGGAGCCAATGCCTTTCCAGTGCATTGCCCTATAGGCTCTGAAGCCAATTTCAAAGGCATGTGCGATCTCGTTACTATGAAGGCCTATTTATTCCATGATGAGACGCTCGGCGCTGACTGGTCAGAAGAAGAAATTCCTGCCGAACTGCTCGAACAGTGCAAAAAAATGCGAAGTGAGCTTCTTGAAGAGCTTGCTACTATTGACGAATCCAACCACGAATTTTTGCATAAAGTTCTTGAAAATCCCAATGCGTTGACACCTCAAGAAATTCATGCAGCTATTCGAAAAGGAGTGGTATCTAATAAACTCAACCCTGTGCTGTGCGGTTCTGCTTTTAAAAATAAAGGCGTACAACAGCTTCTCGATGCGGTTGTTAACTGGATGCCCTCACCTCTTGATCGTGGCCATATTAAAGCCTACGATTACTATACTCATGAAGAGAAAATACTCGAACCCGTTGACAATGGTCCGCTTGCAGCGCTTGCCTTTAAAATTATGTCAGACCCCTATGTAGGCCGTATTACTTATATTCGTGTCTATAGCGGAACGCTCACAAAAGGCATGTCCATATTGAATGCGACAAAAGATACCAAAGAGCGTATTTCACGCCTCCTCGAGATGCATGCGAACCAGCGAAAAGAGCGAGATGAATTTTATGCTGGCGATATTGCTGCTTGTGTGGGCTTGAAAAAGGCAACCACTGGAGATACTCTGTGCGATCCTGACAAGCCTCTGCTCTTAGAGAAGATGGAATTCCCTGAGCCGGTTATTTCGATGGCTATTGAGCCGAAATCAAAAGGCGATCGTGAAAAGCTTGCATTTGCGCTCTCTTCTCTTTCTGATGAAGACCCGACGTTTCGTGTGTCGACCAACGAAGAGACTGGACAGACTATTATTCGAGGGATGGGCGAGCTCCACCTCGAGATTATCTATGATCGCATGAAGCGCGAGTTTAGCGTTGAGGCTAGTGTCGGCGCGCCACAAGTTGCCTATAAGGAAACTATTGTAAAGCCAGGCAGCTGCCAAACGAAGTTTGTGAAGCAGAGTGGTGGCCGTGGTCAGTATGCGCACGTTGAGCTTGAAATCGAACCTAATGAACCAGGCAAAGGCAATGAAGTTGTCAGCAAGATTGTTGGCGGTGTTATTCCGAGAGAATACATTCCTGCTGTTATCAAGGGTGTTGAAGAAGGCTTAACCACAGGGGTACTTGCTGGTTATCCTCTTGTAGATACCAAAGTGGCTATTGTATTTGGTTCCTATCACGAAGTCGACTCTTCGGAGCTTGCCTTTAAGATCTGCGGTGCCATGGCTATAAAAGAAGCTGCGAAGAAGTGTGCTCCTGTGATTCTCGAGCCTATCATGAAGGTAGACGTCACCTGCCCCGAGGCATGTATTGGTGACGTCATTGGTGACTTAAACCGCCGACGTGGAAAAATTTTAGGCCAAGATGCCATGAAAGGCGGAACACAGGTGATTCATGCGCTTGTTCCTCTCAGTGAGATGTTTGGATATTCAACAACACTACGTTCGCTTTCCTCAGGACGAGCTGCGTACACGATGGAGCCATGCCACTTTGAGAAGGTGCCAGTGAAGATTCAGGAAGAGATTTGTAAGAAATAACGTCATATGCGAATTTTTCTTTCGAAAAATTGCATATGACGAAATAACAATTGCCTGAAGGGCAACAATTGCTAACCGCCAGGGCAACGCCCTGGGTTAAACAATGACAATAATATTGTTGCCTGAAAGGCAACAATTGCTAACCGCCAGGGCAACGCCCTGGGTTAATGAAACACCATACAATCGTTGCCTAAAGGGCAACAACACATTATCATGACTACAGAAGATAAAAAAGAAGTAAAGCCTCCGAAGGCTGAAAAAAAAGAAAGTAAGCCAAAAGACAAACAAGAAGGCAAGCCTGCAGGCAAAACAGAGGGTAACCACGAAAGCAAACACGCAGCTCAGAGCAAGCCTGCGGCCCCAAAAGCCGAAAAGCAGCCGAAAGCCGAGAAGCAGCCGAAAGCTGAAGCGCACAAGCCACAAGAGAAAAAGCAGTCTGAAAAGCGTCCAGAAGCACACGCCGGACAAAAACCACAAGCTTCAGGCAGCTCGTCATCTTCTCGTCAAAAGATACGTATTCGTTTGAAGGGATATGACCAGGGTGTACTTGATCGCTCGACACAAGATATCGTTGAGACAGCAAAGCGCACTGGCGCCATGATTGTGGGTCCAATACCTCTTCCTACACGACGCGAGATATTTACTGTGCTCACCTCCCCTAACGTGGACAAAAAATCACGAGAGCAGTTTGAAATGCGCACTCACAAGCGTCTTGTCGATATTCTCAATCCAACGCCAAAAACCATCGATTCTCTCAAAACACTCTCTCTCCCAGCTGGTGTTGACATTACCATTAAAGCAGCGTAACCAATCAGAACCGAGTCACGGTAGTGGCATACGCATCAGGCTAAGGCCATGGCCCTCACAGGCTTTGGCACATTTTTTTAACAGGGAGAGCTGCAGGAGATGGCTTACAGAGAGAGCTTGTCAGAGGCGTGTGGGGTGCTAAAGGCATTGGTAATAAAGGCCTGGACAGAGAGATTAGAGAGAAAGCTAAGGGATTATTATGGGCTTATAAGAAGCACTAAAAATGCATCGAACATCCCAAACCGTCGCGGATCTCTGCAGCTCTCCCTGTAAAAAAAAGCAACCCAGGCAATAATCACCAACACTCCAAGCCCCCCTAACGCCTCTGACAAGCTCTCTCTGCAGCTATTCTCCTGTGGCTCTCCCTGTAAAAAAAAGCAACCATGGCTTGTATTAGCTATGACGTTCGTTATGCTAATATCCCTTATGCCGCGCATTCTCCTTTTATTCTTCAAAAAACTAGAAAACAATATTTGAATCATATATATAGGGATCAAGGAGGAGTTATGACATCACCACTTCTTGAAACCGGTGAAACAGCCCAAGCTTTGATCACTCGTTGGATCACTGAGTCTGAGAACACCCTATCACCAACAGATACACGCATAACACGAGCTTCTGCGAACCTCATTCTAACCGAAATAGGCAAACGATTAGAACAAGGGGGTATCGCGCCAAGACATTTGGAAAAGCTGCGAAAAAAGTGCGCCTCACTGGTGCAAAATACGACAGTATCGTTTTCTTTTCAAAATTTTTATTTATCAAGACGTCTTAAAGCAGTAAGCAAGCTAATCAATAATCAACTACAGGCAACAGAGATACTAGATCGTAACATTCAAATTACTAAAGACGTAACAAAAGAAATTGCATTATCTGTCATACGAAGAATAACATATCAATTACATAGTCATACATCACCGTCTCTTCGTGATTTAAACAACTTCTCTGCGGTTCTTGCTCAACTCACTGCTCATGTATCTCATCCTTCGGGCGCATTACAACGTCAGTTTCACCAGGTACAACAAGAAATACTGACACAACAGTTTCATACACGGGTTGTTGCTGCCCTGCAAGATGGCTCTTTAGAACGAGAAAAAAACAAAATGGGCTATTACGAAACTCCGCCAGTACCAGTGACTATCACGCTTGCGGCAGATCCTCTTCACCCAGACAATGGTCCCTTCTACATCATTGATATTGATGAGAATCGAAGCATACATTCATGTCGTGTTTTATCAAAAAATGGCACTATAACCCAGCTCGAAGGCAATGCATTATCAAGAATTATAAATATTGTACGTCTGCCTTCAGCAGACCCCCTCAAACTCACTATCTGTAATCAATTTATGGAGTTAGTGGAAAATGGAAATCTTGATTTCATGAATCAGTTGTCCCACGTCAATGATCCACAAAGACCTTATGTCATCGTAGGAACTCCAGATGGTCGCCGCTGGGGAATTCAAAATTGTGGCCTTAGAGAATATCATGCTGTGTTGTTACATCCGAATAATACTCCTGTTGAAGGCACTCCACCAGTTGCGCTCCAACTATCCGCCGCTTTCAAAAATAACAGAAATAATCGAGTAAGCGTAGGAATGGTTGACTATGTGTTAGAAATACTACGCCAGCGTGCGCGCCCCCCCTCAAGCCAATAGTTCCTAATACACGCCATGTGCACTTTTCCGGCAGGAAAAGTCGCACATGGCGTTAATACCATTATTCATTGCAGAACAAGTCATTTCTGTGTACACTATAGCATATGCTAAAAAGCTTAAGAAACAGACTTGCAGGTAGCGATAGTATTTATTCTACTGCCCCGAGCAAAGCGAGAGGGTAGTAGAATGATAAAACTCCTCCTCTGCCTTACCTGCCTTGGGATTGCGCTGTACTGTTATATCGACAGCCGCAATACACTCACCGCCGCGCGCATGACAGTACCCACCCTTACAAAAAAATTGCGCTCCATTCAGGATGAAAATACGCGCCTGCAGTTTGAGATCGAAAAATTTGAAAATCCCCTCAACTTGATGGAACTTGCAAGAAAGCCGCAATTTAGCCATTTAAAACAACCCCTCACAACTGATATCATTACTGTGAGACTCCCTCATCACTATGCAGACTCGCAAGCTTCCTCACATCTTGCCGCCGCCCACGAGGCTCCAGGCGCCAAATAAAAAAAGACTGCTGATTTTAGCAAGCTTTGTCTTTTTCTTGTTCACCTTGCTTGTAGGCCAGTTTTTTCGTATTCAAATCAGCGAAAACAATAAGTGGCGACATATCGCACAGGGGCAGCATTATTTCGATGTGTCCGAACCCTTTATACGCGGCACCTTCTATGCCAATACCACCCTTAAAAAAGGCGCACCTGTTGCTCCCCTTAAACTCGCTTTCGATATCCCTAAATATCACCTCTACATTGATCCTGAGGCAATTGATGCAAAATACAAAGAAGAAATTGCTGCTAAAATTCTCACTTTTGTACGCCCTACATCTGCCGAACTTTCGCGCTATAAAAGCCAGTTCTATAAAAAAAGCCGCTCTCGCAAGCTTGTTGCATGGATAGATGAAAGCGTGAAAAATAGCTTACTGGCCTGGTGGCGCCCCTTTGCTCGGCAAAAAAAAATCGAGCCCAACGCTCTTTTTTGTGTTGGCGATACCCAGCGCTCACACCCCTTTGGCAAGCTCCTCGGCCAGGTCATGCATACAGTGCGTTTGCAAAAAGATGACACCTCTTATGAGGCATACCCCACAGGAGGCTTAGAGCTTTCTTGCAATGCCGTATTGCGTGGTAAATTGGGAAAAAGACGGCTCATGCGCTCTCCTCGGCACTCATTGGAGACAAGCCTTGTCATAGAAAAACCAGAGCATGGAGCCGATGTATTTCTTACTATTAACCATTGCCTCCAGGCTATTGCTGAAGAGGAGGTAGAACGGGGCGTGAAAGAGTGTGGAGCGCGCTGTGGATGGGCAGTTATGATGGAGCCCTATACTGGAGAGATTTTAGCCCTTGCGCAATACCCTTTCTTCGTGCCAGATGACTACCAACGCTATTTTAACGATCCTCACTTCATAGAAGATACCAAAGTGAAGGCCATTACCGATGCCAATGAGCCGGGCTCTATCATGAAAGCCGTCACCTGCGCCATTGCCCTAAAAGCAAACAAAACACTCATTGCGCAAGGCAAAAAACCGATTTTTTCACCCACAGAAAAAATTGACACATCGCGTGGCTCTTTTCCTGGGAGAGCAGGCAAACCCCTCAAAGATACACACTTTCATCACTATCTCAACATGTACCTAGGCCTGCAAAAATCCTCCAATATCTACGTCGCAACACTTGTCCATCGTATTATCAATGCACTTGGCGCAAATTGGTATCGAAACGAGCTTGAGCGCACTTTTGGGTTTGGCATAAAAACGGGCATAGAGCTCCCCTCAGAGAGCTCGGGAGTGCTGCCAACACCTGGCAAAACCCATCCTAATGGCAAGCTCGAATGGTCAACTCCCACACCCTATTCACTTGCCATGGGCCATAATGTGCAGGCGACATCCCTACAAATGGTACGCACTTTTGCTATCTTTGCAAATGGGGGCACACTGGTGCAGCCAACCCTCATTCGTAAAATTGTGAGCAAAGACAAAACCCTAATCGACAATACTCCTCAAGCTCGCAAAGCGGCATTTCCTCATGTTCTCGATGCTGATATCATTCGTGAGGTTCATAAGGGGATGAAATTCGTCACTAAAAGGGGAGGCTCTGCCCCTCTTGCCAATATCTGGGGCTACACAGAAGCGGGCAAGACGGGAACGAGTGAAAAAATTGTCGGTGGAACCTACTCCAAAGAAAAAAATGTCACCACCTTTGTAGGCTTTGCGCCTGTAGAAAAACCTGCTTTTGTCCTCCTCGTCTGCATGGATGAGCCAAAAGTCTGCTTTATTCCTGGTAAGGGATTTAATCAACGTGGTGGTCTTGCGTGTGGCCCCGTTTTTCGTGAAATTGGACGGCGCACCCTCGAATATTTGGGCACTCCTCCAGATGACCCTCACGGATACCCTAAAAGCGATCCGCGCTACGATCCTAAAAAAGCGGATTGGATAGATGCGGTAGAAAAAGCAGAAATGTTGTATAAAGAATGGAATGAAAATACGTCAATTAATAAAACACATCCCTGAAATTACGTGTATTGGATCGAAAGATCTTGATATCACAGGCCTGTCAGCACACTCCAAGACAGTAGCCCCAGGCTATCTCTTTATTGCAAAACGGGGGCGCACACATGATGGTACTCTGTATATCCGTGACGCGATAGCCACAGGCGCCTCATGCTGCCTTACCGATATGTATGACCCCACACTGCCTATCACACAGCTCATTCATAAAGATGTCGCATTTGCCGAAGCGTGCAGCGCTGCTGCCTTCTACCAACATCCTCACAAACAGCTTACCATGATCGGCATTACGGGCACCGCAGGAAAAACAAGCACTGCCTATGCCATCAAACACCTCCTCGATCATCAGAAATATAGATCTGGAATCATTGGAACTATTGAATATATAACAGGCGAGCATCGCTATCCTGCCTCGCATACGACTCCAGATGTGATTGCCAACTACAAGATGCTGCGAGAGATGGTGCGCTCTGGGTGCAAGGCATGCGTCATGGAAGTGACCTCTCATGCGCTTGATCAGCAACGAGTGCGAGGCCTGGACTTTGATCTGGCTATCTTTACCAATATGAGCCATGAGCATCTTGACTATCACGGCTCCATGGAGAGCTATTTTGAGGCAAAATATGCGCTTTTTTGTCAGGCAAAAGCGGCGCTTATCAATGCAGACTGTCCATGGGGGCAAAAGCTTATGAGGCGCTGCCAGATACCCTACCTGTCTTATGGCATTGACAACGAGGCAGATATCAAAGCGAGCGCCATTACCTCTTCTGGTTTTACGGTGACGTATCGTGGAAGAGCACATGCGCTTCACTCCCCTCTTCTTGGGCGTCACAATGTGTACAATGCCCTTGCTGCGATGGGAGCCTGTGTGCATACGGGACATACACTTGAAGGGGTTACCCCTCATCTTGCCACCCTGCAGCCAGCGCCAGGGCGCCTTGAGCCTGTTCCCAATACTCTTGGTATCAACATCTTTGTCGACTATTCCCACAAACCAGAGCCGCTCAAGGTGGTTCTGCAAACGCTGAGGCACCACTATGCAGGAAGGCTCATTACCGTATTTGGGTGTGGTGGAGATCGGGACCGAGAAAAGAGACCTCTTATGGGACGCATTGCTGAAGAGCTCTCCGATGTGGTCATCGTGACGTCTGATAATCCCCGTTCAGAGGTACCAGAGCAAATCATACAAGAAATTACGCAAGGGTTTATGCACCCAGAAAAACACCTTAAGCTTGTCGACCGCAAAGCCGCTATTGAACAGGCAATTGCCATGGCAAAGCCTCAGGACACAGTGCTTATTGCTGGCAAAGGCCATGAGACAAAACAGTATTTTGGGCATAGTACCATTGATTTTGATGATCGGGAAATTGCAAATACTACTCTCCTGTCACTTCGCAAGCTCAGGACAGGAGAGTAATAATAGGTTGCCTGAAGGGCAACAATTGCAACAGCCCAGGGCAACGCCCTGGGTTAATAAAACACCGTACAATCGTTGCCTGAAGGGCAACAATTGCAACAGCCCAGGGCAACGCCCTGGGTTATTCAGGAAAAAACACATGATGCGTCCCAAACAAATTATTGTATTTTTTAGAATTTTATTTATATTTATTTTTTTCCTCTCCACATCGTGCGTGAAACGAGGAAAAGATACGGCTCCCAAAACAAGAGCACCCGTGCTACTTACCAAAAAACAAGAGAGCCGTAGCCCCAAAAAACAACCTTCACAAATATGTGTGTGCATTGATGCAGGCCATGGAGGAGATGATCCTGGTGCAAAAGCTATTACACCCCCACACACAAAAGAAAAAACGCTGACGCTGGTGACTGCGTTGAAAGTACAAGAATTTCTGCACACGTTTGGTATAAAGACGGTTATGGTTCGTCGTACTGACCGTTTTGTGCCTCTTAAAGAACGAGCGCATATCGCCACCAAAAAACGCTGTACGCATTTTGTAAGTATCCATTACAATTCCACCCCCAAACCTACCTCTGCAAAAGGGGTAGAGGTGTATGTGTATGAAACAGATAAAAGCCTAGAAAGGGCAGCTGCATCAAAACAATTAGCCTCAGCCATTGTTCACCGCATTGCAAAAGTAGCACCGCTTCGCACACCCACAATACGGCATGGCAATTTCTGCGTCATACGTGAAACAAAAATGCCTGCAGTATTGATAGAAGGGGGATTTTTATCCAATCCCAAAGAAGCAAAAAACCTGAAAAACCCTCGTTACATCCGTCTCCTTGCCTGGGCCATTGCCAAGGGGATCGTGGATGTATGTCATTCTACTGCCCCGAGGACAGTGACAGGGCAGTAGAATTAGTAGAATACTCTCGCTCAAAGTGGGCAGCGATCTGGTGACCCACAGAATAGAAGAAATTTTTCTCCTCGTGCGTCAGCACACGCGAAGGGATTTTTGGCCTGTAGGCAAAGACGCCTACTACATCATGAAACCCTTTGAGTGGTATCATGAGGGCATGTGCGCCTGGAAGCGTTGGGGTTGACCAGCCAGCTTCTTTATTGTTTTCAAAGACCCACATAAGCGCATGTTTTGCCTTCTCATCTTTGCCTAAAAATGGAGTATCTGGAATAAGCAGTCCATTATCAGGATCCTTCAGAAATATCTCACAGCTGCCATTGAGCACAATGCCCACTCTTTCCTTCGTATCTTGTAGTACTTTTTCCGATGAGGCTGCTTCCGCAATACCCCTCACAATTTCATAGAGCGCTAGCACTCGCTCTTCTCGCTTTAAAAGCATTTCCTTATGGTCTCGTTCGCGATCAATCAAAATGCCGGTAAGGATGGCCGTCAAAAAGTAGAGGCCTAAAAGTGCCTCATTCTCGCCGGGTAAGATGGTAAACACATTGCCCTCAGGAATAAAAAAAGAGTCCCAAATAAGGGCGTAGAGGATTGCAGCCACAAAAATAGGGCCTTTGCGCAAGAAAAGACTCATCGTCAAAATACCCAGCAAGAAGATAAATCCCGTTACCAAGTACCCAACGAAGGGCAAAAGCATCCAATTAATAAGAGTGAGCAAGAGAACACAGGCGCTCATAATGAGATATGGCATCATTTCTGCCTGAGCAGGATAGAGAGAAAAAGAGATCTTTTTTCGCGCCTGTAGCTCAGATTCTTGTCGTATCACGTGGATATCAATATCAGGGCATTCAATAACAAGACGCTCGAGGAGCGACTGCCTTTTTATCAGGCCAAAAAGTCCTCGCCTTGGCGATCTTCCAATAATAATCTGCGTCACATTTTTGAGACGTGCAATTCGGTAAAGCGCGCTATAGACTTCTGGATCATTGGTGGCAATGACTTCTGCCCCAAGATCACGAGCGAGCTCTAAGTTTTTGGCAAGGTTGGCATTATCTTCATCATCTAACACAGCCCCTGTATTGACATAGACAGCAATCCAAGGCACATCGAGGGTGAAGGCAAGTCTTCGAGCTGTACGAATAAGCTTTTTCGAATGCGGGCTATGACTTACCGCAACCATAAGACGCTCATGGGTTCTCCAGCGCGCCCCACGGCCGGCTCGCACAGCAAGTGTGTGCAGCTCATGATCCACTTTTTCTGCCGCAAAGCGTAAGATGATTTCACGAAGTGCAGTAAGCCTGTCTTCCTGGAAGAAGTGCTGCATAGCAATCTCAGGCTGCGCACCAAGATAGACTTTTCCCTCACGAAGCCTTTCGAGAAGCCCATCTGGAGGAATATCAATCACTTCAATAAACGAAGCTTGCTCAATTATAGAATCGGGAACCGTCTCGCGTATCGGAATCTCTACCACACTCTCGACAATATCTTTCAAACTCTCAATATGCTGTACATTCAAAGTGGTATAGACATTAATGCCATGCTCTATCAACTCCTGTACGTCCTGCCAGCGCTTTAGATGCTTGGATCCTGGAATATTACTATGGGCAAGCTCATCAACTAAAATAAGCTGTGGACGTCTTTTAAGCGCTGCATCCACATCAAACTCATAAAAGACTGTCTCTTTATAGCTCACTTCAAGAGGTGGCAGCATCTCGAGTCCATTAATAAGCTCGCGTGTCTCCTTCCTTCCATGATCGTCTATGACCCCAACAACGACTTCTGCCCCTTGCTTGATCAGCGCATGAGCCTCCTGCAACATGGCATAGGTCTTGCCAACACCTGCTGCCATACCAAGAAATATTTTTAATTTACCTTTCTTGCCCTGTTCTTCTACTTCTTGAATTGCCTTAAGGATATCTTCTGGGCTTACTGTCTCAACTTCTTGGTCCATACCGTAACCTGAGGGCATTTATTACCACACATAAGCTGCTCACCGTCATTGCCACTGCAGCTATAATAGGGTTCAAAAGCAGGCCTGTAAAGGGATATAACACTCCTGCAGCTATGGGGATGGCCGCAATGTTATAGGCAAAGGCAAAAAAGAGGTTTTGGCGAATATTTGTCATAACTTCACGCCCTAAAAGCAAGGCTCGCTCTATCCCTAATAAATCACCGGCAGTAAGCGTCACATCTGCAGTCTCGATCGTAATGTCTTCTCCTGTTCCCATAGCAATACCCACATCAGCTGCAGCAATAGCAGGAGCATCATTAATACCATCGCCTGCCATGGCCACAATGTATCCCTTCCCCTTCAACTCCTGGACAGCCTGAAGTTTTCCAACTGGTAACACTTCTGCCTGATAGGTGTCAATGCCCAGCTTTTCTGCCACATTTCGTACTGTATCTTTTGTATCTCCCGAGAGCATATTAAGTCGTATTCCCATGCGTGAAAGTGTCTTCACGGCATCTTCTGCACTCACTCGTATCTGAGATTCCACTGTAAGGCTGCCCGCATATTTTCCATCAATGCCTACATAGAGCGTAGTATACATCTGGGGCATAATCTCGGGAAGCGCTACTTTCTTTTCTTCTAAATAGCCAAGCTTGCCCACATGGACTATATGGCCGTCCACCATCCCTAAAACCCCTTTTCCTGGCTGTGAGGAAAATGTTTCAGTTTGATGCAGCTCTACATGAAGACGCTTTGCTTTTGCCACTACTGCTCGTGCTATAGGATGCTCACTCAGCTGCTCCACCGATGCCGCATACTGCAAAAGCTCCTGTACGCTCATGCTCCCATAGGGCTTGACATCGCTACACGTAAGGTCACGCTCTGTCAGCGTCCCAGTCTTGTCAAATACCACGGTATCCACCTTCTCAAGGCGCTCTAGGCTGGCTGCATCTTTAATAAGCACTCCCATACTCGCCCCTTTTCCCATGCCCACCACAATGGAGAGCGGCGCTGCAAGGCCAAGTGCGCAGGGACACGCAATAATAACTACCGAGATCGCATTCATAAGCGCCATGCCAAAAGCAGGTGCGGGCCCCAAAAATAGCCACACAAAAAATGTAATAATTGATAATAAAACAACCACAGGGACGAAATACCCGCATATGGTATCTGCAAGCTTTTGTACGGGAGCTCGCGTGGCTATTGCTGTGCTGCACATCTGCACAATGCGGGCCAAGAGTGATTCATTGGCAGCCTTTTCCACGCGCAGCAAAAAGCTTCCACGTTCATTAATGGTGCCTGCAGCTACCTTATCACCCACTTCCTTGAAAGTGGAAAGGCTCTCTCCAGTTAACATGGAGGCATCAATCCAGCCATCGCCCTTAGTAATGACACCATCTGCGGGAATAATTTCTCCTGGGCGCACACGCACACTATCGCCCACTTGCAGCTCTTCAGGCGACACATCCACCTCTTGCCCATCTTGTGTATGCCCCCCTTGTACTCGGTGTGCCTTTTTTGCACCACGCTCGAGTAACAGCCGAATAGCCGCGCTCGTCTTGCCTCGTGCCTTGGATTCAAGAAGCTGCCCGAGTAAGACGAGTACAGTAATGCTGACTGCAGTTTCAAAATAGAGGGGATAGGCGGGTAGCTGCCCTGGAATCATCACAACAGCTGCACTATAGAAGAAGGCCACACCTACGCCCAAGGAAATTAGTGAGAACATATTGAGCGCGCCCCCTTTCAGTGCCACCCAGGCTCTCTGAAAGAAAAAGCCACCCGCCCCAAAAACAACAATGGCCGCACAAAGAAGCTGCAGCCAGGCAGAAAGAATAGGAGAGACAACATAGGACTCGCCATACATAGCCAGAAAAATGACACACGCTGCAAATACCAGCGCTACCCAAAACCGGTAGAGCATGTTTTTGTAGGATGTGTCTTCTGGGGAGGTCTCTTTTTCGCTGCGGCCTTGCGGGCTTAGTTGTAGCTCAAGAGTCATCCCACATATAGGACAAAAGCCAGGCTGTGATTGCTTGACCTCTGGATGCATGGGACAGGTGTAGATATTGTGTGTAGCATTAGGCATGGTTATATCATTTCTTGTCGGCAATTGCAGCCTGCAACTGTCGTGATTCTTGCCTTTGTCGCTTCCTTTCTTTGAATGCAGCTATAGCTACGTCTCCCCAGTCATACGTCAATGATAATGTCTCCTTATTACTCCTAATAATTTCTATTGTTGTCTTTCCACCACTCCATTCCGAGGAGTACGGTACTAAGGAAATTTTTTGAGCGCCATTTGCCCATATCTCAACTTCAGAAGACACTATTTTATCGCATGAATGATAATTTATATTAATTTTTTCAAATGGAGTAAATCCTTGCATCGCTAATAGATGTTTTTTACAATTTATGTCTGTGAGTATAAGTGAAATGTGTGCATCTCCGCTGCCATATGCTTCAATTGGATTATGTATATTGATAGTACTTATTTTTATTTTTTCATCTGGTGAAATAAGAGATAGTGTTAGAGGCTCTCCTGGCAGATACAAACCAATTGCTGGATGTTCCCATTCATCTAGATAAATCTGCTGTGTTTTATCAGTGAGAGAACTGACTTTAAGTCGACCATCCTCTTCTACTATTCCTTCCACCTCACAGGTAGGCCCTTTGAGATTCTCGAAAATAACTCTAAACTTTTGCCCAATTGGTAAATTATGAGCTTGATACTGATTTACAGGCATATCGCCGAATGGGCCTTTCCACATCCTCGTCATGTGACATGTGAGGCTTGGCTTGGCTTTTTTTTCTTCTTCCGCAAAACAACTGGAAGATATACTCATCACTACGAGAAAAGATAACAAAAATGCGGTGCGCATAAAAACCTCCTTTATATACATAAAATTAAATTTTAATATCCAGAATTCCTGTCCTGGATTCATTTGGAATAGTGGCTATGTACTCATGTGAAATTTCCTAAGGAAAATTGCACATGAGGTTATATACTGCGGGGCGCTGATTTTTTTCGTTTTTCGGCCAAAATTTGATGATTTTGGCAGTGGGGAAAACCCTTCGCAAATTCACCATAGTGGCCTGAAAGGCCACAACATGTATAGCCCAGGGCAACGCCCTGGGGGACAATTTGCGAAGGGTTTTCATCCAATGACAAAAGCGCGGATTTTGGTCCACAAAAACGAAAAAAATCAGCGCCTCGCAGTATACCTTATGCTGTCAAATAATGAAGCTGCTCTCGCGTTTGTATCATTTTATTTATTCGAAGCAAACGGTAGCTTGTCACAACAAAAAATACCCAACATGCGAGCTGGGCAATTACGAAGGTTCCGCCTAATAACGGAATATTCACTAAAAGCCTTGGGAGTCCAACAAGGGTTGTTGACACTAGAGAATAAGTAAGAAACTTGGTTCCTTTTTTCATAAATGAACAATAATATTGAATGCCTTGCATCACCGCGATTCCCACGGTACTTATAAGAAACAGCCCATCCAATTCAAATTCTCCCCATCGGTTCATAAAGCAACTCATAAATAGAAGAATCACCTGAGCGCATGTAACAACAATAAGTTGTATACGCCATAATGTGCGCACTGAGGCTTCTTCTTCTTCAAAAGATCTGGTGGTGTTGCATGGCAATGCGACAAGTCGCTCTCTTTGTGCCGCAGCCAAGATACCATGATGTTGTGGAAAACGTCGTGTTGCGGCTCCTGTTATCTCTTGGAGTGCTTCTTCCGTATCCGCTGCATTAATCTGTTGCAGGAATGCTTTCAGATCTTGCTCCTCTTCAGGCAACCACTTAAGTACTCGATTTTTGCGATATGTTTTGGAGTTATGCGAGAGACGATACAATATCCAAGCAGTGACTCCAAAAACACCTATAAGAAAAACTACAGCTGTCCAAAACTGTGTATTCATAAAAAATTCTCCTTTTTAGGCCATGAACGGCCCTGTGTTATATCCCACAGGGACAATGTAAGGGCCCTGATTACATTGACAACAATAACTCTATGCATAGCATCGTAACCAAAACATGAAAATTTTACCAGATAAAAAAGATGAGTGGTCAGTCTTCCTGAGGGAGACCAACCACGGAAAACTATTTTGCCGGTTTTTTTCTTTCCATGTATTTTCCGCTGTCACATGACAGGATTATATCCAAGTAGTGTCAATTAAGGAAAACGCATACCATATCATGTTCTAGTTGATATGGATCCCGCCACGGTAGTGGTGGAAGCTCATTAGCCCCGCGTGGAGTGCATACTTTACCACACATCTTTTAGTCTCCGAGTTGTGTGACCAATATGGACCCCACCGCGGCAGCGGTGGAATTCATTAGCCCCGCGTGGAGCACGGCCGTAGCGCGCTCGCGCTACGGCCTACGAAACGTGGGGTTACAGGTGCATGAAATACAATAGAGCTGCGGTAGCAGCGACACCCATTTGTATGTGGCATAATCCAGGCACATAATTGGAGATACATTTGTGTGTCGCTGCTACCGCAGCTCTGTTTTTTTTACCCGTTTCCCAACCCCACGTTCCGTTCGGCCCGCGCGCGATGCGCGCAGCCTTCACTGCACGCGGGGCTAATGAGCTTCCGCCACTACCGTGGCTCGGTTCTGATTGGTTACAAGTTTCTTTAAGTTGGCATCACTCTAGCCTTTGGGTTTACGCCACTATTAAAGATGTGTGGTAAAGTATGTCGGTCACGCGGGGCTAATGAGCTTCCACCGTTGCCGCGGTGGGGTCCATATCAACTAGAAGCTTGATATGCAATGGCAACACGAGTGCCTCAGCGGGTTGCAGAACTGTTAAAAGGTCATTCATCATTTCAAAAGACCTATATTCCGAATCAGCAAAATCGACACATTTAAAAATAATTTTACGATTCAATCCTATCCCTTTATGTTATTCTTTAAACACCTCTGCCTTTGCTACCACCACTTCAATATATGTCCTGAAGGTGAAAATCACACGCAAAAACTTCAATAACACTATTGGTAGAATTTGTTGTAATTGAATAGCATTTAAGATGCGGCAGCTTGACACCAATTTTGAGCCATTTTTCTTGAATAATTTTTACTTCTAATGAATCAACAATGCACGTAGCATATAAAATAGATTCGCATGCAATGACTCCGAAATTCATTTTTGCATTGAATGCATAGCAGCCTTGAAACGTCATCAAAGACGTGTTATTAGTTTCAGGCCACCTGATTTGCAGTTCTATACTATCACTTTTCCCTGGATTACGGCGATTGATAAAAATAGATAACAACTCTGCATCATGCCATTCTAAATCATTAAATTTTATGTTCATAATAATTATCGCCATGGGCGCGTATCCACACCACCTTATTTCTATTCTTTAAATCCCTGCGCACCTTCCGCTACGATCTCAATAAATGGGAAGTCTTCAATATCTATAATCTGAAAGTGCTTAAAAGGATGATTTTGCGGTATTTTTTCATAATATGCTGTTATTGTATCCTGTAAAAAAGGACTACCTCCCTGTATTTCAAAAATATTCTCAGGAAATGATCCAGTATTATACGAGAGGCGAATGGGATGAAAAAAAACTATTCGTAATGTTTTTGCATCCCAAGAGGTAAGATATACTGTTAGAGTTTTTCCGTTCATTTCTAAACGTTCATAACTCGAATCAGCAAAATCTAGTTGAAAATATTTATGTCTAATCATGGTTTGTCTCCTACTGTTTTTCCTAAATTGCACTATCCTTTCACCGGTATTGGCAACAGCCTGCCACAGTACGTTGAAAGCAACTCTCATATTGGGTTTTACAGCACTATAGCCGCTGCTGCATTCGCAGCAAACCAGCACCTATTCTTTAAATGCCTGTGCACCTTCAGCTACAACCTCAATAAACGGGACATCGTCTATATCGATAATTTGAAATAGTTTATAAGGGTGATCGTTAGGAATTTTTTCATACCTTAATGCCAACGCCTCATCTAATACTGAATTTTTCTCAGTAATTTCACAAACATAAGATACAACAGCGTATATTTTGTATGAAAATTGTATTGTATTGTGAAATATTATTCGTATGGTCTTCCCATCCCAAGAATTTAAGTATACAGTAAAATCTGTATCTTCCATCTCACATGACCTATATTCTGAATCTGCGAAATCGATATCTGTAAAAAGAACTTTCTGCTTCATTCTTATCCTCCAATTATGTTAGTCTTTAACCACCTCTGCTCTTTCTGCCACAACTTCAATAAACGGGAAATCTTCAATATCGATAATTTGAAATAATTTATAAGGATGATCACTTGGGACTTTTACATACCAAAACGACAATGCCTCGTCTAATATTGGATTCTTTGCAGTAATTTCATAAATATGCGATACAGAAGAACCTAATTTATATGAAAATTGTATCACATTAAAAAAAATCAACCGAAGTATCTTCCCATTGCAATAATTTAAATACACAACAAAATTACCATCTTCCATTTTGCAAGATTTATATTCCAAATCAGTAAAATCGATGTTGGCAAGAAACACTTTGTGTGTCATGCTTATCCTCCTGGAAAAGGTTCACCAGGTAGAAAGCCTGTACCCATTAGAGGCTTGTATCCCGGTGGTTTTAATATAATAGTGTTATCGTTCCTCCAAGCATTATTAGGATTACGTCGTGTTTCAACATGATAATGTTGTTCATGGTGTCTTGGATTATATGTATCACCTGGTCTGAATGGATGCTTTTCTGGCCGTATGAGCAAATTGTCAGCCACTTGTATGCGCCCTTTACTATCTCTGGGTAATTCTGGAAGTAAATCTGCGGGATCGTGAGGGAATTTATTAGGTGCCCTTCTAGCCGCAAGTCCAGCCCGTCTTAACCCTATGCGCTGGGCTATCTTTTCACCAGCTTGGGCAACGCGGCTGCCCCAGCGGGTTGCAGAGGCAAGTCGCATCCCAGTTCTTGCTGCACTATAGCCGCCTGCTACCGCGGATGCTACTTCTAAGCCTATTCTTGTTCCTCGCCTTGCACCTTGATAAATCTCGTCATTAGCATCCACACCAAGCGTCTCTGGCACGGCGCTGTCAAGGTACGCCATGCGCTCTTCTTGCTGCCGTCGTATCGCCTCCATTGCAGCAAGACGCTCATCAAGGGGAGATTCGTCGTCACTCATGGCACCTATATCGGTTAACATCGATTGTACACCATGAACATTATCCATAATAAAGTCCACAGTACCGTGAATCGCTCCAGCTCCTGCTCTCCTCAATTTTGAAAACCACGAAGGACTCGGTGGTAGTACCGGATCTGAAGGCTCGTCATCTATATAGCGCACTGTCTCGCCGCCATGCCCACAGCGTCCATGCGTATGAATCTCGCAATCATCGCCATGGCAATTACAAGGTCCATATACAGCCCTAAGGCCATAAATGTCGTTATAACGCACAGGGTTATTCAGTGCATATACATAGGGGTTCAAGCCATTAGTATACCCGAGAGGATCAGGTGTCAGGAAGCGCTGAATCGATGGGGAATAATCACGATAGGCGAACTGCACAAAACCTGTGGTTGGGTCTGTACGAAGGCATCGATAGCGCCATGGATTACCAAGCTCGGAATCTTCTCGCTCTTTGCCATCTTCATCCCAAATACGCTCGCGGCCAAAGGCGCTATAAACATAGCGCTCCACGATGTGCTTGGAGCGAGGAGAATAGAGCGATACTACATTACCAAGTAGGTCACACGATGGCAGGTAGGGGCGACCATGAAGCTCAATTGCCACAGCCCCTTGGACATCACTACCTATGATGCGCGCTGGAATTTTAAGCTC
>Ga0207126_1035_pt1 | contig 31503 bp, 25 predicted proteins | sample Alteio_BWMinHeat_20_FD_153586 | JGI IMG/M metagenome (GOLD analysis project Ga0207126, IMG submission 153586) | Enriched cells from forest soil in Barre Woods Harvard Forest LTER site, Petersham, Massachusetts, United States -... | ecosystem: Environmental > Terrestrial > Soil > Temperate forest >...
TTGCTATGCTTTTCCCACTCTACCCACCCATCACCTCCCTCATCCTCTTACACACTTCCTGCATCACATGAACATTATGAATACTCGCCAGATGAAAATAAGCAATCAATCCCTCTTTAAAAAGATAATGCAAATAAGCACGGGAAAAATTCAAGCAAGTATAGCAATGACAATTCGGCATAATGGGTTGATCATCGCGGGCATATTGGCTTTTTTTAATGAGAATACGTGTGCTGTCACTATCACTTTCAAAGGCAAGCCAGCCATCACGTTCAACAATTTCACCATAATATAAAGTGCCATGACGTGCATTTCTTGTCGGCGCAACACAATCAAAAATATCGATTCCCTTAGCGACGACATCAATTAAATCTTGCGGATGCAAGCCGACTCCCATGGTGTAGCGAATTTTATTTTCAGGCAGCATGGGTCTGATCCAATCAATAATTTCAGCGGTTTTTTGCATATCAAAACCAATCACTTCGCCGCCAATGCCAATGCCATCTAAATCTTGCTGCAAAATAAATTCCGTACTTTGTTCACGCAAATCTCGAAAACTGCCGCCTTGAATAATGCCAAATAAGGCTTGTTTAAAGCCATAAGCGGAACAGGGATTTTTTTCATGCTCTTCTTTTGATAAGACTAGCCATCGATGTGTTCGATCGAGTGCTGCCAATGCAGCTTCTCGTCCACCCGTTTCAGGTGTGCATTGATCAAAGGCCATGATGATATCAGCACCAATTATTTTCTGTGCTTGAATAGAAGAAGCTGCATTCAAATGCAGTACTTTGCCAGTAATGGGATGTTTAAAATGCGCGCCATCTTCATCGATAATACAGACAGACCCTTTTTTCGATAAACTCAATACTTGAAAACCGCCGCTATCGGTCAACATGGTTTTTGGCCAAGCCATGAAGCGATGCATGCCGCCGATTTTTTCGATGACTTCCATACCCGGTGTGCAGAGCATGTGGTAGGTATTGCCGCCCAAAATAATTTGACTGCCGCTTTGCGCAAGATCAGCAGGCGTCAAATAATTTAGCATCGCACGCGTACCAACAGGCATAAAAGAAGGAGTGAGAACTTCTCCATGTGGTGTTGTCATGCGCATCACTCGAGCGGGTAAATGAGGATGTTTTTTTATAATTTCTGAATGGTAGTGATTTGACATAGGGTGCTATTATAGCGGTAGTTAAGCGATAAGGAATATAAAAATGCTGCGACAATATAGTCTGCTCGATAAATGCTGCCTTGGTTTTGATCAAGCACTGCGTGCATTAACAAGTCAAATGCAGGTAACAGATAAACCCTATCCCGCTGAAAAAATGCCAGAGGCTGAATTAAATGAAAGCGAACAAAAACATGCGGCTGCTTTAATGCGTATTAATCATGCAGGGGAAATTTGTGCGCAAGCGCTTTATCATGGGCAGGCACTGCTATCTCGCAGTGTAGAAATTCAGCAGAAAATGCAGCAAGCGGCGATTGAAGAAGGTGATCATTTATCTTGGTGTCAACAGCGCATCGAAGAATTAGGCAGTCATACGAGTTACTTAAATCCCTTATGGTATAGCGGATCTTTTTGTATTGGCGTGTTGGCAGGCATGATTGGTGATGATTGGAGTTTGGGTTTTGTCGTAGAAACTGAGCGTCAAGTGATTCGTCACTTGGATGGGCATTTGAACATTTTACCCAGCCAAGATCTTCGCAGTTATCGAATTTTACAGCAAATGGAACAAGATGAAGCGCATCATCGCGATGAAGCACTTGCTTGCGGCGCAAGAGAATTACCTACTTTTATTAAAGCTATCATGGCAATGACGGCAAAGGTGATGGTGAAGGCAAGTTATTGGATCTAACTCACAGTCTTTGCCAAAACAGCCAAGGCGCCCGCTTGCACCAACCATACAATCCAGACAACTTCCATAAAATAGGGAAACCAGTGTCGTCTGATCATCCAATAAATGAGGGCGGGAATAGCGCCGACTAATACGGGTAAGGCGAGTAAGGCGATTAAGCCGCGGGCAAGATTGCCTGCCTGTCCGCCAGAAAAGACATCGGTTAATAAATTTGAAATCCAATCATGAGCTGCGACTAAGAGTTGGATGGCTTGTTGTGCATAAGACAAGGAAAGAATGATGGCGACGCTTAAGACAATGATAGCGATGATTTGTTTTAGCATAATGAGTCCTTATTAGTTTTAAACCCTGCAACGTCTCAAGCCTTTATTTTCTCACGCATAATGTGCTTGTCAAACCTTTATCCCTCTTCCCTGACATAATAACCGCCATGCCCAGAAAAATAAAATAATCATGAGTGCCAACACTAAAGCAAAGCCAAAATAAATATTAATATCTGAAACCCCTAACAAGCCATAACGAAAGGTATCAACCATGGCAAGAATGGGATTACAAAGTGAAACTGTTTTCCATAGAGAAGGCAATTGTTGAGTTGAATAAAACACGCCGCCCAAGTAAGTCAATGGTGTTAATACAAAGGTTGGAATAAATGAAATATCATCAAAACGTTTAGCATAAATGGCATTAATGACGCCGCCCAATGAAAAAACAATGGCAGCCAAGGGTGCGATGAGCAGCATAATAAAAGGATGATTAATCGGCAAGTGAGTAAAAATAAAAGAAATTAGCATGACAATGATACCGACAAGCACGCCGCGCAAAGCACCACCAAAAGTAAATCCCAGTAAAATAATGACATTGGGCATGGGTGATACCAACATTTCTTCAATGCTTTTATTGAATTTAGTCAGAAAAAAAGAGGAAGCGGTATTGGCATAGGCATTGGTCATGATAGACATCATGATTAGGCCAGGAACAATATATTGAATATAAGTGTAGCCATAAATATGCGCGATTTGCGAACCAATAAATTTACCAAAAATGAGAAAGTATAAACTCATGGTGATGGCAGGCGGCAATAAAGTTTGTGACCAAATGCGCATAAAACGCAATGTTTCTTTACGTAAAATGGTTTGTAATGCAATGAAATTAGCGTAGCAGCTTGTTCGATTGATCATGGGTTCTCTGATTTATTATTGGCAGATACTAAGTGAATAAATAACTCTTCTAAACGATTTGTTTTGTTACGCATGCTGTGCACTTGCACATGAGAACTTGTCAACAATTGAAATAAATCATTGATGCTTTGTCCGCGATTGAGTTCAACTTCAAGTGTTGTATCATCGATAAGACGGTGACGATAATGACTTAACATCGGTAAATGTGTGACGGGTATTTCCAAATCAAATACCAGCGTTTGCACCGTTAAACGATTTAACAGAGATTTCATATTTGCATTTTCAATGATTTCACCATGATCAATGATCGCGACATTCTTACATAAATGTTCTGCTTCCTCGAGATAATGCGTTGTTAAGATGATCGTTGTACCCTGCTTATTTAAAAAACTCAGAAAGCGCCAGAGTGTATGCCGCAATTCAATATCAACACCGGCAGTGGGTTCATCGAGGATCAGTAATTTGGGTTCATTGATCATGGCGCGAGCGATCATTAAACGTCTTTTCATGCCGCCTGAAAGGCGAAAAGCAGGTTGATCATGCATATGCCATAATCCCATTTCATTGAGATAGACTTCTGCACGTTTCATGGCAATATGCTTGGGGATGCCATAATATCCCGCTTGATTGACAAGAATTTGCGAAATATTTTCGAAGAGACCAAAGTTCATTTCCTGTGGAACGACACCGATTAATGATTTTGCCTTTGCCTGCGCTGTATCCATATCATGACCAAAAATGCGGATGCTGCCGGATGTTTTATTGATAAGAGAACAGATGATGCCGATGGTCGTTGACTTGCCCGCGCCATTTTGTCCAAGCAAGGCAAAGAAATCACCTTCTGCGACTTCGAGATCAATGCCTTTTAGTGCAGCAATCCCATTGGGATAGATTTTTTTTAAGTTGCTAACCTGTAATGCTGAGCTCATGTAATTTTTCCGGTAAAGAAGCAAGTAATAATCGTAAGGCCATTCCGCGATGACTCAATTTCATTTTATCTGCTAATGTTAATTCAGCTGCAGATTTAGCTTCCGATGGAACATAGAAAAGCGGATCATAGCCAAAACCATTGCTGCCACGTGCTTCATGTAAAATACGGCCCGACCATTTGCCCTGACAAATGAGTGGTATGGGATCATTTTCATTTATCATAAAAGCAAGAACGCAATGAAAGGCAGCCTCTCTTTGTTCATCAGGCACCTGCTGCATGTCAGCTAATAATTTATCATTGTGAACACTCGCTTCCTGTGCAGGCCCCGCATAACGTGCAGAATAAATGCCAGGCGCTCCCTGTAAGGCAGCGACTGCCAAGCCTGAATCATCAGCCAGTGCGGGCAAACCAGTTTCTTTTGCTGCATGACGCGCTTTGAGGATGGCATTTTCAATAAAAGATAAGCCCGTTTCTTCTATTTCTTGTACCCCTAATTCACTTTGTGCGATTACGCTGAGATCTAAGGGTGCGAGTAATTCATTTAATTCACGAATTTTGCCGTGATTAGTTGTCGCCAAAACAATCTTGAGCATAGATTACCTATCTGTGAGCAATGGCCCAGCCTATACCCATTAAAGGTTGTATAAATACAATAATAATGAGCTGCAATAAAATCAGCGCAGGAATAGGTGAAATATCAAAGCCGCTAATGGGCGGGACAAGGCGTCTGATGGGCTGCATGATGGGAGAAGTAAATTGATATAGGGCTTGATTCAAGGGGAAGCCGGGTTGTATCCAGCTTAATAAGGCTTGTAATAAAATGGCGTAGAAAAAAACTTGCAAGCCGAGATGGATGATATCGGCAAAGGCCAAAATGAGCACGCCAAATAAATTAGGAAAGGCAAAGGGCAGCCATATGCGCAATGTCCATTTGATTGAAGCGATCACTAAAATGAGAAAAATAGTGGCGAGTTCAATGCCACGTATATCGGGCAAGAATTTCTTTAAGGGTTTAACCACAAAGCTAGTTAGCTTGACGATGACTTGGACAGAGGGATGGAGATAATGAATGCCTGACCAAGCAAGGATAAGACGTATAATTAATATAATTAAATAAATATTAAATAAGGTATCAATTAAAAAAAGTAAGCCATCGAGTATTGAACCAGTCATGAGCTATTTCCCCAATTCTTCCGAACGCAATTTTGCGGCCAACAAAGCCTGTTTTAATAAACCGCGAATGTTATTGCTTTCTAACACAGAAATGGCTTTTTCGGTAGTGCCCTGAGGAGAAGTCACTTGATGCCGCAAGGCTGATAGGGATTTGCTGCCTTCAATTGCCATGCGAACAGCACCTAAGGCAGTTTCTAGGGTTAATAAATGAGCAATATCAAAGGGAAGGCCTAGTTGAGAAGCAGCCTCTTCTAATGCTTCCATGATAAGAAAAAAATATGCCGGGCCGCTGCCAGATAGGGCAGTGACCGTATCCATCAAGTTTTCCTGCTCTAACCAGACAGTGATGCCGACAGCGCGCAAGATAGATTCAGCTAATTCACGTTGTTTGGCGCTAACCTGGGGATTAGCATAAAGGGCCGTGGCAGCACAGCCAATTAAGGCGGGCGTATTTGGCATGGCACGCACAATGGCAGCGGGATGTTTTAAGCAGGCTTGCAAGGATTCAACTCGAATGCCTGCAGCAACAGAGATGACTAATGTATGACGTGCCTCTATGGCCTTAGCTGTTTCAGCAAGAACAGCAGCCATATATTGGGGCTTGACCGCAAAAATGATGACATCGGCGATTTCTGCTGCTTGGTGATTATCGTTTGTTGTACGAATATGAAAAGTGTTTTCTAATGTTTGGCGAATTTCATTGCTGGGGTCACAGGCTAGGATACGGTCCTTGGGGTAGGCATTGCGAATGAGTCCATGAATGAGACTGCCGCCCATGTTACCTGCACCGATGATGGTGATGCTTGGAGAATTCATGTTGGTTTTTCCTTTAAATTATAGCCTTCGAGACGGTGTAAAAAGCGCCCTCACCCCTACCCCTCTCCCCTCGCAAAAAGCGCTCCGGGAGAGGGGAGAGTTCTTAATTTTCTCCTCGAAATAGTAAAGGACTCTCCCCTCTTCCGGAGCGTTTTTTGCGAGGGGAGGGGGGTAGGGGTGAGGGGTAAAGGGTGAGGGCGCTTTTTGCGCGCCGTCTCGAAAAGTTTACTTAACCTCTACTCCCAAAAATCGCCCTTCCAATCCGCACCATCGTAGCCCCCTCTGCCACCGCCGCCTCAACATCATCAGACATTCCCATTGATAAACTGTCTAAGTCAATGCCCTGATCGCGCAGTGCTTGCCATAATAAAAATAATTGATGAAATGCTTGTCGTTGTTTTGCAAATTCAAGTTCAGGTGCGGGCACTGTCATCAAACCACGTAAACGCAATTGAGGCAAGCTCGCGCAATATTTTGCTAAAGAAAAAATATCGCTCGCTTCAATACCCGATTTACTCATTTCGTGACTAAGATTGACTTGCAAGCAAATGGATAAGGGCGGCAAATGCAAGGGCCTTTGTTCATTCAAACGTTTTGCGATGGTGATGTCATCAACAGAATGTACCCAAGAAAAATGTTCGGCAATTTTCCGTGTTTTATTGCGCTGAATGGGGCCAATGAAATGCCATTCAATTGTATTTGCTGAATCATACTCAGCAAAAGCGGCTATTTTCATTAGCGCTTCTTGTAAATAATTTTCACCAAAGGCAAGTTGGCCAGCATTAAAAGCATCTAACATTTTTTCAAAAGCTTGATGTTTACTGACAGCGAGTAAGCTAACGCTACCTGGTTTTCGCCCATATTTTTGTTCATAGACCCTCAGCCGCTCTATGATTCTAAATAAGTTATTTGCTATGTTTATCATGCGATTAGTTCCATTATAGCCAAACTGATATTTGTCTAAACTAGCGTATTTCAGGTATTTTAACTATATACCCACTCAAAAATTTATATCGCTATCCCTGAGGTAAGTGCATGAGTAACAAGGGTAAGATTGCATCCATCATTAAAATTGAATTGGTGAAATTGCTCTATCAGCAAATTAAATTTGCTTTATGGGCAGAGTCGCTCGCAGCCCTTTGTTTGACGATTGTATTATGGCATACGAGTCTTAATCATACGCTCATTGCGACTTGGCTAGCCTTTAATTTACTAATCTGTGGTCTTTCGCGCCATATTCTTGTTTTATCCTATCAACATTCAACAGCAAAAATTGATCTCACAAAACAGCAGGCGCGTTTTTGGCTAAGATTGTTTTTTATTGGCGCTTTATTGTCTGGTATTAGCTGGGGAATGGTTGGTTCGCTATTAATGGTCAAAGATAATTTGCTTGGTGAAACTTTTATTATTTTTCTTTTACTAGGTATTACTGCGGCAGCAAATCCCATCTATTCGCCTAATAAATTTATTTATCTTTCATTTTTATTGCCGGCATTTGCTCCCTTGATGATATGGTTTTTTGTACAAGGAAATATTTACATGCTGCTTGGCATACTTTCCTTTGTTTATATTTGTTTGATGTTTATCACCTCCTATTATTCTAATCGATTAATTTCATCTTCTTTGCGTTTGCGATTTGAAAATATGGAATTAGTGGATGATTTATCGCGAATTATGCTTAGTTTAGAGCATCGAACGCGAGATTTGGAAAAATCTCTTTCCCTAGTAAGAGCGACGATAGAATCTACAACAGATGGTGTATTAGTCCTTAGCGCGCATAATAAGGTTGAAGATTACAATAGAAAATTTGTTGAAATGTGGGGTATCCCACAGTCGATTTTTTCGCAAAAGCGCATTAATAATATAACGGATTTTTTATACCCGCAATTAGTTGACCCCGTGAATTTCGTCAATAAATTTCATTCCTTCAGTGAAAATTCTAGCGAGGAAAGTTATGACGAAATTCTACTAAAAGACGGCAGAATTTTTGAACGCTATTCACGCCCGCAATCTATCGGCAATAATTGTGTTGGACGTGTATGGAGTTTTCGTGATGTGACTGGGCGAAAATATATGGAGGCAAAATTATTTCATCAAGCTAATTTTGATTTTACTACGGGTTTGCCAAATAGATCTTTATCTCTGGATAGAATTTCACAAGCGATTGCCTATGCAAAACGTTCCTTTTCAAGTATTGCTATTTTATTTTTAGATTTAGATAAATTTAAAATGATTAATGATACACTTGGCCATACTTTCGGCGATAAATTATTAAAAGCAGTGGCGGAACGATTGGCAGGTTGCATTCGAGAAGATGATACTGTTTCACGCAGTGGCGGCGATGAATTTTTAATTATATTAACATCACTGAGAAGTGAAAATGAAGTCATTGCGATAGCGCGTAAATGTTTAGCTATTATGAATGAATCCTTTGTGATTGATGCTCATACATTTAATCTTACCATAAGCATTGGCATTAGTTTTTATCCTCGAGATGGCGAGGAAGCTGAAACATTAATACGAAATGCAGACATTGCCATGTATCGCGCTAAGGAATTAGGCCGAAATAATTTCCAATTTTATACAGATGAAATGAATCAAAAAGTATTGGCACGAATTAATATTGAAAATTATTTACGTGAAGCAATTCGAAATTGGCAGAAATTTTATTTGCTTTATCAACCCATTGTTAGTTTGACAACGGGTGCTATCACCGGTGTGGAAGCATTATTACGCTGGGAACATCCTACGCTAGGCAATATGTCACCAGATGAATTTATTCCAGTTGCCGAAGATAGCGGTCTTATTGTTCCTATCAGTGAATGGGTGCTGCGATGCGCTTGTACACAAGTAAAAGAATGGCATCGCAAGGGTTTCATGCTGCAGGTTTCAGTGAATGTATCTGTCGTGCAATTTAAGCAGTTAAATACCTTTAATAAAATAATGAAAATATTAGATGAAACAGGATTAGATCCACATTATCTTGCGCTAGAGTTGACGGAAAGTATCATCATGGAAGATGTTGAAGCTAATATTCCAATATTAAATAAAATGAAAGAAAAGGGAATTTCTATTGTGATTGATGATTTTGGTGTGGGCTATTCTAGTTTAAATTACTTAAAGCAGTTACCGGTAGATAAAGTAAAAATTGATCGTTCTTTTGTGCAAGATATACCACAACATTCAGACGCTGCAGCCATTACTTCTGCCATTGTTGCCTTAGCAAATCGACTTAATCTGCGCGTGATAGCTGAAGGCGTGGAAAAAGAAGATCAATTAAATTTTTTAGTGAAGAACCATTGCGATGAAATTCAGGGATTTTATTATTCAGAGCCATTGAGTGTGGAAGGGGTGACAAAGTTATTGGAGGAGAAGAAGGTGTTGGATTTGCCTCATTAGCCACTGCAATAAAGCATCTCAAGGATGTTTATGAGGAATAGTTAGTCCTCACCCCTACCCTCATAAGCGCTAATCTAAGCATTCAAATACGAAATAGTCGCTTAGTAAGGAGGCCTTCCCCCATCGGGGCTACCCTGCACACACATCTTTGAGTTAATATCGGCCACCTTTAATAAATAATATTTAAATGGATTTTGATAATGGAATTAATCAGCCCTTTTGTTGAAAAAAGATTAAAAAATAACGGCGCATTATTTTTTAAACGTATAATGGAACGCAAAGTAGTTTCATTAAGGAAATTAGGAGATACTCGATCAGAAAGAGTTCGGTTCGAAAGATGGATAGGAAATGAAAAAGTGACAACTGCAAATCTTATAAAAACAGAACAAGCGAGATTACGCCCTATTGTAAAAAATCGCCATGTATTAGCGATTCAAGATACAACAGAATTAAATTATCAAAAATACGCAAATCGAGTCAAGGGATTGGGAACAGTTGGCAATGGAAAGGACAAAGGTTTTTTTATACATCCTATGCTGGTATTAGACGCGGAGACCACCGCATGTTTGGGGAGCGCTGCTATCCATATTGAAAACCGGCTAGAGGGAGCGAGTGATAACTACAAGAAATTACCGATAGAAGAAAAAGAATCGTATCGATGGATATCAACGGCTGAGGCGAGTAAAAAAACGCTATTGGAAGCTAATTGCGTAACATTTATAGGTGATCGTGAAAATGATATTTATGAATTCATTGACCGTATTCCGGATGAAAAAACACACATTCTTACACGTGTTTGGCATGATAGATGTTTAGAAAATGGAGGTAAAATTTTTTCTCATTTAGGAAAACAAAATGAAGCTGGTCAAATGCTAGTACAAGTAACGCAAGATAAAAGGAATAAGCGCGAAAAAAGAGAAGCTATTTTATCGATAAAACATAGTGAAGTTGTCATAAAGAGGCCAAAACCATGTACTGATAAGGCAGCTGCAAAAACAATAAAATTAACTATTGTAGAAGCAAAAGAAATAAATTGTCCCACCAATCAAAAAGCGATTCATTGGATTTTATTAACAACGCATAAAGTCACTCATTTTGAAGAAGCAAAGCAAATAATTTTATGGTATCGAACACGTTGGAATGTAGAGCAAATTTTTCGAACAATGAAGAAACAAGGATTAGATGTTGAATCGAGTCAAATAGAATCAGCGGAAAGTTTAATGAAGTTGGCTGTTATTGCGTTATGTGCAGCTATACAAATTCTACAATTAGTATTAGCAAGAGATGGCACAACGAATCAAAAAACTGTAGATGTATTTAGCGAAGAAGAACAGAATGTTTTAGGAATGTTTCTAATTAAATTAGAAGGAAAAACAGAAAAACAAAAAAACCCTTATCCAAAAGAGAATTTATCTTGGGCTAGTTGGATTATTGCGAGATTAGGAGGTTGGAATGGGTATAAAAATGAGCGACCGGGACCAGGCACGATGGCCTGGGGATTGCGGCGATTCCAAGGAGTATTTGATGGTTTGAAATTGCTCAAAGATGTGTGTGCAGGGTAGCCCCATCGGGGGAAGGTGCCCAACGGGCGGATGGGGGAATAAAAATGCAATTATTAATATTCCCCCATCCGCCTTTGGCACCTTCCCCCGATGGGGGAAGGCCTCCTTACTGAGCGACTATTTCGTATTTGAATGCTTAAGTTAGCCTTAAACCACCGGCCCTGCATTCCTAATCGCATCACCCACCTTAAACCGGCGGAAATTTTCAATGAATTGCGCTATCAATACGCGAGCATGTTCATCATGCGCGGCGCTATCATTCCAGTTTTTGCGGGGATCAAGCAAATGATTTTCGACGCCATCAACGTGAGTAGGAATATCAAAATTAAAGCCCGGTAATTTTTCAAAGACAGCATTCTTTAATTCACCATTAACGATGGCACTAACAATGCGGCGAGTGGTTGGAATGGAAAATCTTTTGCCGCCCTTGCCATGAGCACCGCCTGTCCAGCCCGTATTAACAAGATAAACGGGACAGCCGCGCTGCTGAATACGTTTCATTAATAATTCTGCATAAACACTAGGCGGACGTGGGAAGAATGGTGCGCCAAAGCAAGTGCTAAAGGTGGGTTTGATATCGCTGCCCTGTCCTACTTCTGTGCTGCCAACGAGGGCAGTGTATCCGCTCAAAAAATAATAAGCGGCTTGTTCAGCGCTTAATCGTGCAATAGGCGGCAATACGCCATATAAATCACAAGTTAAAAAGAGGACGGCATCGGGTTCTTTGCCACGGTTATTTTCAACACGCTCTGGAATAAATTCACGTGGATAAGCAGCGCGCGTGTTCTGTGTCAAACTGGCATCATTGTAATCGGGTGTTTTTGTTTGCGGGTTTAATACGACATTTTCTATGACAGAACCATAGCGAATGGCATTCCAAATGAGGGGTTCACGTTCCTGTGATAAATCGATGCATTTGGCATAGCAGCCGCCTTCAAAATTAAATACACCATCTTTACCCCAGCCATGTTCATCATCACCGATAAGAAAGCGTTCAGGATCAGCAGATAAAGTTGTCTTGCCTGTACCAGATAAACCAAAAAATAAAGCCGTATCGCCTTCTTTGCCGACATTGGCAGCACAATGCATAGGAAGAATGTCATGTTCTGGTAATAGAAAATTAAGGACAGAAAACATGGCTTTTTTCATTTCACCAGCATAATAGGTACCACAAATTAAAATACGGCGTTGACTAAAATTGAGAATGACAGCAGCGTCACTATTAACGCCATCTAAAGCAGGATCTGTTTTGTAACCAGGTACACTCAAGATGGTCCATTGATTGGCTTCATGGCTAATAGCAGGTTTTTCTGGACGAATGAATAACACGTGAGCAAATAAATTATGCCAAGCTAATTCAGTGATGACTTGTACTGGCACAGCAAGCTTTTCATGAGCGCCAACGCGTAGATAGGAAGTAAAATAATCATCTTTTCCTGAAAGATAGGCTTGGGCTTTTTGCCAGAGAGCATCAAATTTATCTGGATTAATAGCTTGATTAATATTATTCCAATCAACTTGTGTGCCTGTGATTTCATCCTTCACAATAAAACGATCTTTAGGAGAGCGGCCAGTACGAGCGCCTGTTTTGACAACGAGTGCTTGATTAGAAGCTAGCTGACCTTCGTGTCTGGCTAGCGCCGCATGAATTAATTCTTCAACGCTAAGATTCACTTGGTTTTTGGTATGTTGCATAGCGACTGCCTCATGGGGGGATGCGACCATTAATGGGTTCTCCTAGTTGATATTCTGCGAAAATAAATGGGGCTATTGTACCGAAGAGGTGAGCTAGAAGACTAGTAATTTCATTAAGCGCAAAAAGCGCCCTCACCCCCTGCCCCTCTCCCCTCGCAAAAAGCGCTCCGGAAGAGGGGAGCGTCCTAGGTTATTTCGAGGAGAAAATTTAGAACGCTCCCCTCTTCCGGAGCGCTTTTTGCGAGGGGAGAGGGGCAGGGGGTGAGGGGGTTTTTATTTAATCCGTTCTTGATAACAACGCCAAGCTTCTTCGCGATAATACCTCGCTTCTGCCAAGGGATCAGCTGCAGATATAATACCCCGACCCACAATGACAACATCACTACCCTGTTTGATTATAGCTTGCTCAGGTGTGGTGTATTGCTGACCAAGATCGTCATGCCTGCCCGCGTGCTTAATGCCAGGCGTAAAATTAATCCATTGCGGATCAGCAGAGAGAGCATGCTGTGTAATAAAACCCATTACAAATTCAGGAAAAGCAGCTGCCATTTTTAGGGTTTGCTGCATATAATCAGCATTCATCAAATGCCCCGCCGAACTCATCTCAGCAATTAATATTAATCCGCGCTCAAGTGTCGTTGCGCCAGCCAAACCCTGAATAATGCCAGGTCCTGGCAGACTGTGCGCATTAATCATGTCAGCCCAATCCGCAATACGATAAATCCCGCCCGCATATTGATGTTTGACCGTCTGCCCAATGTCAGCAAATTTTCTATCTTCAAATAATAGAAATTGATGCCGATCAGCCAAACGGCGTAATTCCTGCGTTAATTCCAAGCTAAAATCATCAACAATATCAATGTGCGTTTTCAAGAGACAAATTTCAGCACCTAATTGATCTGCAAGCGCTAATAATTGCTGAGCTGAAGTCACATCCGCGGACAAGGCCAAATTGGTTTTTTTCGCATCCATTAATTGCAATAATTGCTTGGCCATAGGCGAAGCAGAATGCTTGGCACGTTCTGTATAGGATAGGGTTGTCATTGAGCGGATCTCTCCAGCAAATATTGCTCAATAATCGTTTTTTCTGCCGGCTTTACGAAATCAGCTTGGAGCAAGGATTGTAATATCGTTGATAAAGATAAGACCGTATCTACCGTATATTTTTTTTCTAAATTTTGCTTACCGCCTTGTTCTCGATCGATTAAGGCAATCACATGGCTGATGTTTAATCCCGATTTTTCAAGTTCCTCAGCGGTTTCTATGATGCTGCCGCCCGTGGTGATGACATCTTCAATAACCAGGCATTGTTGGCCAGGTGTAAACACACCTTCAACGCTTTGTTTAGTGCCATAGTCTTTTTTTTCTTTGCGCCGCATGACCATGGGGATATTGTGTTCAAGGGAAAGACAGGTGGCAATGGGTAATGCGGTATAGGGGACACCGCAAACAACATCGAAGCGATGGTCTTTAAGCGTATCCCACATGCGCTTACTGATGGTTCGCAGTAAATCTGGGTAAGAAATAATTTTGCGAAGATTGATATAAAGAGAAGAGGTTTGCCCGCTTTTTAATTGAAATTCACCAAATTGGATCACGCCAATTTGATAGAGAGAAGTGATTAAGCTGTCTTGCATGGTTTTTGTCCTTAGGCTGTTAGCTGCATGAAACTGCCATCTCACGACGAACGCTTCCGCAACGACGGACGCCTCAGCAATACCTGCCCATCCAAACAGCAATGCCTCGCGAGATGACTGTCCTGAAAAATACTCGAACCCGAGAAGCTTGTAAACATGCGCGAATAAATGGTACAAATACGCAACATACAAGAACGCAGAAATACGAATGAATTCTACTGCACAACTCATCTTAAAGTCGGGCGAAGTATTCAATGGTTATACGCCTGTTCGTCAGGACCATGCCGCCTTTGGTGAAGTTATTTTTAACACAGGTATGGCGGGTTACACGGAAAGCCTCACCGATCCCTCTTATGCAGGTCAAATTCTTGTTTTTACCTATCCTCTCATTGGTAATTATGGTGTAGCAGCTCCCTCTACTTGGGAATCGAATAAAATCCACGTGAAAGGCGTTGTGATGTCAGAACTTTCACCCTTTTATGCTAGCCATGATGCCAAAATGTCCTTGATGGATTGGTTGATTGAACAGCGAATTCCTATTTTAACTGGCGTTGATACACGTGCCTTAATCAAATGCTTGCGAACCAAAGGTGTCATACCCGGCGCTATTGTGGCAGGTCAAACAATTCCAAAAACCTTCGAAGATATGGAAGCCAAAGATTGGGTAAAAGAAGTTTCTATTCGCGAGCCCGTTTACTATGGCGAAGGTGAAAAATTGGTGATAGCCGTTGATTGCGGCATGAAAGAAAATATTTTGTCTTGCCTGAAACGCTATCCTATACGCATTAAACGTGTTCCCTATAATTATGATTTTACCAATGAGCCCTACGACGGCTTATTTATCTCAAATGGACCTGGGGATCCCATGCAATGTCAGGAAACCATCGCCATTTTGCGTAAAGCACTAAAACAACAGAAACCGACTTTTGGCATTTGCTTGGGCACACAATTGATGGCCTTAGCAGTGGGCGCGAAAACCTATAAATTAATTTTTGGCCATCGTTCACAAAATCAACCCTGTTTGCATTTGTCAAACAAACGCGCTTATTTAACTTCACAAAATCATGGTTATGCAGTCGATGAAGCGAGTTTACCTGCTGACTGGCGTGTTTCCTTCCGAAATTTAAATGATGCTAGTGTTGCAGGTATTGAACATACCTCTTTACCATTTTTTTCAGTACAGTTTCACCCAGAAGCAGCGCCTGGTCCTGAAGATACCCAGTGGCTCTTTCAAACATTCTACGATTTACTTTAAGTTACTTTAAGAGAGGCGTGTCATATGAGGTTTAGTGGCAAAAAAGTCTTGCTCCTGGGCTCTGGCGGCTTGCGCATAGGCCAGGCTGGTGAGTTTGATTATTCTGGTTCTCAAGCCATTAAAGCATTTAAAGAAGAAGGTATTGAAGTTGTCCTCGTCAATCCCAATATTGCTACGGTGCAAACCGATGCGCATATGGCAGATAAACTTTACTTGCAGCCTCTCAATGTTGAAAGTGTCACGCAGATCATACAAAAAGAAAAACCCGATGGCATTTTACTGGGATTTGGCGGTCAAACAGCATTAAATTTAGGATTGGCCTTGGAAAAACAAGGCATTTTAGCTTTGCATCACATTAAGGTATTGGGCACAGCCGTTGCTTCCATCAATGCCACAGAAGATCGCGATGTGTTTAAACAAGCATTAGAAAGTATTGGCATTAAGTCACCTCGCAGTTTCTGTGTGACTTCAATGGATGCTGCTCTTACTGCTGCAGAAGATATTGGCTATCCCGTGATGATGCGTGCTGGCTTTTCACTAGGCGGCTTAGGCTCCGGCAAGATTGCAAATAAAACAGAATTGATGAAACGCGTGCAAGAATCTTTGGGCACCGTGCCGCAAGTATTAATTGAAGAATATTTATTAGGCTGGAAAGAATTTGAATATGAAATTGTGCGTGATCAAGCGGACAATGCCTTGACCATTTGCAATATGGAAAATTTAGATCCCATGGGGGTGCACACGGGTGAAAGTATTGTCGTTGCGCCTGCGCAAACCCTCAATAATCGTGAACATCAACAATTGCGTAACATGGCACTTGCTATCGCCAGACATTTTAATATTGTCGGTGAATGTAATATTCAATTTGCTATCAATCCTGCTAATGGCGATTATCGTGTGATCGAAATGAATGCCCGTTTATCACGATCGAGTGCGCTTGCCTCAAAAGCAACGGGTTATCCGCTTGCCTTTGTTGCTGCAAAATTGGGGCTTGGCTGGTTATTGCATGAAATAAAAAATAGTGTGACGCAGGAAACCTGTGCCTTCTTCGAACCCGCACTGGATTATATTGTCGTGAAAATACCGCGTTGGGATACGCATAAATTAAAAGTCGCTGAACGAAGCATTGGCACAGAAATGAAAAGTGTCGGTGAAGTCATGAGTATTGGACGTTCATTTCCCGAGGCCTTACAAAAAGCAGTGGGTATGCTCAACATCGGCGCTTCTTGTTTAAGTGACTATCCTCATGTGATCGATCATCCCAAAACGGAAATCGAATTTCCCACTGACAGACGCTTATTTGCCTTATACCAATTTTTCTTAAAAGGCGGCAGCGTCGATGAGGCTGCAAACTTAAGTAAAATTAATACGTGGTTTTTATCGCATATTCACGCCATCACAGAAACAGAAAATTTATTGAGTCAGCAAGATTTATCCGATGAATTATTGCATAAAGCTAAATTGCAGGGATTTTCTGATCGTGCTATTGGTCGTCTCACTCAGCAAATTGAAGATGATATTCGCGATAAAAGGAAAAAGGCCAATATCATTCCCTATGTCAAACAAATTGATACACTGGCTGGTGAATTTGCTGCGCAAACCAATTATTTATATATGACTTATCATGCCTGCGATCATGATGTGCAACCCTCATCAGAAAAATCAGTGCTGGTGCTGGGTTCTGGTCCTTATGCAATTGGTTCATCCGTTGAATTTGATTGGTGCGCAGTCAATACGTCCAGAGCTTTGCGCGAAGCAGGTAAAAAATCTATCTTAATTAATTCAAATCCTGAAACGGTTTCCACCGATTATGATGAATCGGACCGTTTATACTTCGAGCAATTAACCTTAGAGCGTGTACGTGATATTGCTGATTATGAGCAATTACAAGGTATTATTGTTTCAGTCGGCGGGCAAATTGCCAATAATCTCGCTCTGCCTTTGGCAGAGCGCGGTTATATTCTATTAGGAACAGCAGCAAAATATATTGATCAAGCAGAAAATAGAGAAAAATTTTCTGCCTTGTTAAATCACTTAGGCATTGATCAACCGCAATGGGAATGTGTGACTAGCTTAGATAATGCAAAAATGTTTGCCGCTCGAGTGGGCTATCCTGTTTTGATTCGTCCTTCTTATATACTGTCTGGTTCTGCCATGAATGTGGCCTATGATGAAGTTGGACTTAAACAATATTTACAAGAGGCATCGCTCGTTTCTGCCGATCATCCTGTCGTTATTTCTAAATTTATTTTAGATGCAAAAGAATTAGAAGTAGATGGTGTTGCCAACCAAGGTAAAATTGTCATTGAAGCTATCACTGAGCATATTGAAAATGCAGGCATACACTCTGGTGATGCGACAGTTGTCCTGCCGCCGCAACGATTATATTTAGAAACAATACGCAAGACAAAAAAAATTACTCAGCAAATTGTAAAAGCATTAAATATTACAGGCCCATTTAACATTCAATTTATTGCGCAAAATAATTATATTCAAGTGATAGAATGTAACTTACGTGCTTCACGTTCCTTTCCCTTTATTTCAAAAGTGACAGGCTATAATTTTATTACAATTGCAACACGCGCAATCCTAGGTTTGCATACACCCATGACTTATGAAACTTTAGAATTGGATTATGTGGGAGTGAAGGTACCGCAATTTTCCTATCATCGTTTGAAAGGATCAAATCCTGTTGCCAATGTTGAGATGGCATCGACGGGTGAAGTGGCTTGTTTAGGCGAGAATTTACATGAAGCTTATTTACGAGCCTGGTTATCAACCGAGCAGCCCCTACCGCAAAAAAATATTTTAATTTCAGTGTCTGATATTCAAAAAGCAAAATTACTCCCTTTATTAAGACAATTAGATGAACAAGGTTGGGTGTTTTATAGTACCAGCGGCACGCATGCCTATTTATCAAAGAATGGCGTTGGTTCCTATTTTATTTATAAAGCCAGTGAAAGAAATGAACCTAATATTAAAACCCTAATCGCACAGCGCAAAGTCGATTTGATTATCAATATTCCCACTTCGACGGGCATCAAGACAGATACAGATGGCTATACCATTCGCCGCATGGCAGTCGATCATCATCTTCCTTTAATTACTAATTTGCAGATTGCACAAGTCATGCTGCAATGTTTGATTAATTTTAAAGGTAAACAACCGGAGTCTATTTACTCATGGCAATATTACATTCAGAGAAATGTTTCTCATCCAGAAGTCAACAAAGTGACCCTATGATAGAAAATTTAATGTTTCAGCGGGATCTCCTATCGATAAAGGATTTATCCTTAGCACAAATCCAACAAATTTTATCAGTCGCCGCGAAATTTAAAGCTCATCCGCAAACTAATATATTGAACAATAAAATCATTGCCCATTGTTTTTTCGAAGCTTCAACTCGTACGCGTCTCTCTTTTGAAACAGCCACTTTACGCTTGGGCGGTCATGTGATTGGCTTTGCAAGTAGTGAAGGTTTATCAGTGCAAAAAGGTGAAAGTTTGCATGATACCATGCGGATGATTTCTGGCTATGCAGACTTGATTGTCATTCGTCATCCCAAAGAAGGGGCTGCACGACTGGCGGCTGATGTTGCAAATATCCCTGTTATTAATGCTGGCGATGGTGCAAATCAACATCCAACACAAACGCTGGTTGATTTGTTTAGCATTCAAGAATGTCAGCAGCGTTTAAATGGTTTATCTGTCGCTATTATCGGTGATTTAAAATATGGACGGACTATTCATTCCTTCGCGCAAGCATGTAAATTTTTTGATATCAGATTATTTTTTGTGGCGCCTGATGCCTTGACCTTGCCTGAATCCATTTGTGATAACTTGAAAAAAGATGGTGTGCGTTTTTCATTTCATCAATCATTAGAAGAAGTGATACCGAAAGTTGATATTTTATATATGACTCGCATTCAACAAGAACGATGCAATAAGTCAGAATATCAGCAAATTGAAAAGCAATATGTATTAACGCCCGCTTTATTGGATGCAGCAAAACCGCATTTGAAAATCTTACATCCCCTCCCTCGATTGAATGAAATTGATGTGGCCGTAGATGATTTACCCTATGCCTATTATTTTCAACAAGCGGCAAATGCTGTCTATGTACGCCAAGCTTTGTTAACTTTAATGCTTAATCAAGAGGTAATAGCATGAATAAAACATTGTCGGTCTCTGCCATTCAAAATGGCACGGTCATTGATCATATTACTTCTGACCAAACATTGCGTATCATTCATATGCTGCGATTATTAGACAGAAAGCATACTGTTACAGTGGGATTTAATCTGCCAAGTAAGCGGATGAAATTGAAGGATTTGATTAAAATTGAAAATCATGTATTGACCAATCAAGAAGCTAATGAAATTACGGTGTTTGCGCCCGAAGCGACCATCAATATTATAAAAAATTTTGAAGTTGTGCAGAAAATTATTACTTCATTGCCGCCAAGTATTGGCGGACTTTTTATCTGCCCTAACCCGATTTGTGTCACGCATGCTGAACCGGTAAAAAGTTTTTTTACGGTGCAAGAACAAGGTAAGCATGTGCAATTGATTTGTCATTATTGTGAAAAAACTTTTGATCGTAACCAAGTGAGAGTGAAGGCTTTGTAACATGATTGTTTTTAAAAATATTAAAACGGCAAATGGCAGCATCATTGATTTAACGATCGATAGCCAAGAAGAAAAAATCATTGAAGCGCGTGGCTTGCTTGCCTTGCCAGCAGTCATTGATCCTCACGTGCATTTTCGAACGCCAGGCATGGAATATAAAGAAGATTGGCGGACAGGCGCACAAGCTGCTATTCGCGGCGGTTGTACCATGGTATTTGATATGCCAAACACTTTGCCGCCTACTTTTACCGTGGAATTATTAGCAGAAAAAAAAGCTTTGATTAATAGGCAATTAAAAGAAATTAATATTCCCTTACGCTATGAATTATTTTTTGGTGCAGATAAAAATCATCTTGAGCAAATTCCAAAAGCAAAAGATAAAGTGATTGGCATTAAAGTTTTTATGGGATGCAGCACGGGTAATTTGGTCATGGATGATGATGAAAGTTTAGATGCCGTATTTTCTTTGGCTGCACAACATAATATGTTGGTGGCAGTCCATGCAGAAGATGAACATTTACTATGTGAACGTAAGGCAGCCTATCAAGGAAGCTTAGATTATGCGGTGCATTCACAATGGCGCAATGTAGAGGTTGCGGTGCGTGCGGTTGAAAAAGCAATTAATTTGTCGGAAAAATATGGCACGCGTTTATATATCTTGCATGTGAGTAGTGCAGAAGAAGTTGCCTTAGTGAAATCGGCGAAACAAAAAGGCTTGCCTGTTTTTGCGGAAACAACACCGCATCATTTATTTTTTGATACGTCAGCCTATGAAAGCCTGCATGGCAGAGCGGTGGTTAATCCACCCTTGCGTGATGCCAAACATCGTGAAGTATTATTTGCAGCGATTAGAGATCACTGGATTGATACGATAGGCTCTGATCACGCACCGCATACCATAGAAGAAAAAGCAAAGGCCTATGGTCAGTGTCCATCAGGTATGCCAGGCATTGAGTTTGTGTTGCCTCTACTTTTGAATGCTTATCATGAAGGCCATTTGCAGTTAGACGAGATTGTGTCATTGACATCAGCACGTGCGCGGAAAATATTTAATCTTTCCTCTTATCAAGATTGGGTGATTGTTGATTTGCATAAGCTTGCTACGGTTAATGATACTCGCAGCAAATGTGCTTGGACGCCGTATCAGGGGCGGACATTACGGGGTTGGCCGGTTTATACGGTGTTGGGGGATGAGTGTTATTCGTTGTGATGCGGTAAAGGACGTACATTTTATTACATGGTCAAAATATAGCCAAATACTAAACCCATATCTTTCATAAACTTAAAAATCATTCCACTTTTCTATCCCATTTTGCACTATAATCTCATAGATACTTAGCATGGCAGGATCAATATGAAAACTATTTGCATGATGATTATCGCTTTTTTTATAACGGGATTTTTACTCGAAGGCATTTGTTTTGCCGATGATAATAATCCCCCCTTGCCTACACCCATTGGGCGCGTCGTTTGGGTGAAGGGAACATTAACTGCCATTATGCCAAATAAAGAAGAGCGTAAATTGCAGCGCTTATCACTTATTTTTTTACATGACACCTTGATCACAGATGGACAATCCTATGCGCAAGTTGTTTTTACAGACAATACCTTAATGACTTTTCGTCCTGATACAAAATTTTTTATCAAGGAATATAGCTATAATCCGCGTGCTAAGAAAAGCGGTATTGGCAAGAGTATTATGAGTTTGATTGAAGGTGGTTTTCGTACGATCACAGGTCTTATTGCAAAAAATAGCCCGCAGGATTATCAAGTTAACACACCTGTTGCGACCATCGGTGTACGCGGTACAGATTATACCGTCGCCTTATTAAAAAATGGTGAAATGTATGTTGGCTACTATGCAGGGCAGCCTTGTGTGAAGAGCAAAGAACAAGGTGGCGGCGAAGTTTGTCTTGATACGAAAACGCCTTATGCAGAAATCAATTCTTCTGGTACGATCACAGGCTTAGCTCAACAGCCTGAAGTGTTGAAAGAAAAATTAGAAATTACACCTACTACGCTTTCACCCTTTAACAATGGTGCCAATCTGATGCGTAATGGCGGGACGGTTTCGAGTTTTTGTATTACTCAGTGAACTACTTAATAATTCTAGATTCGTCGTTATAAAAGCGTTCGTCGCAACGACGAACGCTTCTACAACGACGAACGCTTTTATAACGACCAACCTTCTCGCAACAACAAATACTTACTTACTTGAATGTATATACACCCCATCCCAATTTTCAGCGGGCGGATGGTTTTTGAATATTAATACTCGATTCATATAAATTTGATAGAGTGTCGTATCTGGATAACGCTTGCAGAGCTCAGTAAACAAGTTAATCGCATCATCCCATTGTCGTTGAAAATATTTTTCCAAGGCTTGCTGATACAAGGCTAACTCTTGCGTTAATTCAGCAGTCAGCTGTGTATTCAAACAAACAACTTCATAAATTTCGATGCCAATTTCTTTTCCTTTGACCTTGACCTTATCAATTTTTTTGAAGGCAAATTTACTTTGATTCTTTTGCACATGTTCTGTTACAAGAATATTCACACCGTAGAATTTAGTTAAACTTTCTATGCGTGAAGCTAAATTAACAGCATCACCTAAGACGGTATAATTTCGGCGAAAGCGAGATCCCATGTCACCGACACTCATTTCTCCGCTATTAATACCGATACCAATTTTCAGACCAGGCCACTGATTAGATTTTCGAGCATTTAATTCATTTAATTTATCCTGCATTTCCAAGGCAGATTCTATGGCATGACGGGCATGTTGTTTATCTTTAAGCGGCGCACCCCAAAAAGCCATAATAAGATCACCCACGTATTTATCAATGGTACCACTGTGTTTGAAAATAATTTCTGTCATGGGCGTAAAAAAAGTATTAAGCATTTCAACCAATTTAGCAGCAGGCATATTTTCTGATATTGAAGTAAAATTACGAATATCAGCAAATAACACGGACATTTCTCTGTCTTCACCTTGCAAGGCAAAGCTACTTTTTGATTTTAACATTTCATCAATATGTTTCTTTGGGACATATTGACCAAACATATCTTTTAATTGTTCGCGGCGTCTTGTTTCGAATAAATAGCCATAGGCAATGTTAAAAATAGCCAGTGTTAAAATTAAAATGACAGGAATAAGCAGAGATAAAATTAAACCGGTTTTTATCCATATCCAGTTATTGATAAATAGAAGTGAAATAGGCAAGAGAATGATGATGAGTGTCAAAGTGCGCGGGCCTAATGAAGGAAAGATAAAGGCGGCAATACATCCGATAAAAACAACCAAGAAAAAATTAGCGCCTAAGGTCCAGGCAGGCACATAGGAAAATTTATTACCTAATAAACCATTTGCAACGGTTGCTTGAATTTCAACGCCAGGAAAGGGGCTTTGAATGGATGTTGCTTGCAAATCACCCGCCCCAGTGGCCGAGGTACCAATAAATACAATTTTCCCAAGTAAGGCATTGGGCTTAATATTATTATGTAACACATCTGTTGCAGAATAATATGGGAAGGTAAAACTCTTGCCGATATAAGGCACAATCACTTGTGCCTTTGCATCAGTCGGTATGGTGCGATTACCAATTTTAATGCCTTCAATTTTTTTGGTGGTGTTGTATGGAACGGTAATTAATTCAGCTTTTTCTCCCAGAAAGGTAAGAATGGTTCGCAATGCTAATGCGGGATAGACATTGTTCTTATATTCAAGCAGTAAAGGTGCACGTCTCACAATGCCATCACTATCAGGAAATACATTAATAAATCCAGCATATTTTGCAGCCTGCTGTAATAAAGGCAGGCTGCAGATATAACCTTTGGTTGAAATGATAGATAATTCATTTTCTTCTGCGGGCGTTAAGCTAAATAAGGGTTTGGGCAATTCATTCTGTGTGCGATCTCTTGGTAGAAAACTAATTGCCAATACGCTTTGACTATCCGCCAAACTTTTAGCAAATTGCTCATCTTGATCAAAAATGGATTCATGTTCTTGCAGCATATGGGCAAGGCTTGGGTTCAGTAAATTTTGCTTGCCCAATTGTTCGCGTACGACAGTTGCAATATTGTCTTCTTTTTCAGAAAAAAACATGTCGAAGGCAATGACGGCTACACCTTGTTTGTGAAGTTGATCAACAAGTTGAGCGAGTTTGCTGCGCGGCCAAGGCCAACGGCCTTCGGCTTGCAAGCTTTTATCATCTATATCGACAATGATAATAGGATTGAGAGGCTTTGGTTGTTCTGTGAGGACACGGGTACGCAATTGTAAGTCGTAACCTAATTCTTCAAGCCGGTCAATGAGACTGCGCATGAATTGGTTGGGGTTTATTAAGGCCCAGGCAGCAATACAAACGAATACCAGTCCAAGAATAATAGCGATAGGTTTATTCATGATGCCGCCTTAAGTCAGCAAAAAGTTATGATGACATGGTTAATAGCGTATGAAAAGATAGTAGTTCTAAGGCTATGCATTATTTGTTTTCTTGCTCCAAACGCGCCATCCTTGGCGCTAAGGATTACAATCCATGTAATCCAGTCGCTAGAAAACAAATCATGCAGAGCCTTAGCGGGAATCGCAGATGAAGACCACTGTTTCTTTTATAAAAACTAGCAGCCTATTTGATTATGATTTACAATGGCTACAATTCGCTAGAGTTGAAAAAAATGGGAAAAGGAATTTTTAATGAGAGAGCGATGGTTATTTAAATTAACAGCAGCTGCTACTTTGATTTTTTTAGCAAAGCCAGTATTGGCAATCGATCCAGGTGGCTTGCCTGGTTCAGTTTTACCAGAACAAGTAGGAAGAGCGATTAGGAAGCAGCAACCCACACAGCAATCACAAGTATTGCCGCCTGTATTATCAAAGAAAAAAGCACAGCCATCACCCCTAGCTGCTCAAGCGGCTAAAATTAAATTTGTGCTGAACGAGATTATCTTAAAAGGTAATACAACTTATTCCACGGCGCAATTGCAAACGATTTATAAAGATAAATTACACAAGAAAATCTCAGTCGCTGATTTATTTGAAATTGTGCAAAACATTACGAATTTCTATCGTAATAACGGCTATATTCTTTCTCGTGCCGTATTACCGCCGCAACATGTTAAAAATGGCACCGTTATCATACAGATTATTGAAGGTTATATTGGCAATGTATCTGTATCAGGTAATCCAAATGGCGCGCGCTGTTTGGTACAAGCCTATGGTAATAGAATTAGTGCATGCAGGCCCCTGCAATTGAGCCGCATGGAAAGATATTTATTGATAGCCAATGAAATCCCAGGCACTCAAGTTAGAGCCGTGCTTGCACCTTCAAAAAAGCAGGTGGGTGCTGCAGATTTAACTTTGGTGACTGATAATCATGAAGTCACAGGCTATGTTTCCTATGATGATTATGGTACTCGCTATATCGGTCCGCAACAGATGACAGCGAGTGCAGCATTAAACTCTGCCATCACTTCAGGTGATACGACGCGTGCTACTTTCACCAAAACACCCAAGGGTGGTGAGTTAACTTATATTGACCTTAACTACAACATGGCAATCTGGGATGAAGGTGAAAGATTATTAGTAGGCGCTACCCGAGTACAAACCCATCCCTTGTTTGTATTGCAGCCGACAGATATCGATGGTCTCAACCCTAACTACTATACTACCGTGTATTACCCTATCATTCGTACACGCAGTCAGAGTTTGACTTTGCGCACTGGTTTTAATTACTTAGACAGCTATGTCACTACTTTAAATAAGAAATTGTATACAGACCATTTACGTAGTTTCGATTTAGGCGCTAGCTTTAATTTTGCCGATAGTTGGTATGGCTCTAACTTAATTAGCGGTGATTTTAGACAGGGCTTGCCCATTTGGGATTATACAGACAATACCAATCCCAATACCGCACAAACGTCTCGTCCGGGTGGTCATGGAAATTATACGAAGCTTGCCCTGACTATCAGCCGCTTACAAGCGCTTCGTGGCGCATGGTCTTTATATGCCTTGGTTCAAGGTCAGTATGCCTTTTCTGCCTTGCTTGCTTCTGAGCAATTCACTTTTGGTGGCAGTCAAATTGGTCGAGGCTATGATGTTGCAGAATTAATTGGTGATAAGGGTGCAGCGGCTAGCTTGGAATTACGCTATGACTTAGGTATAGATAAATTTTATATACAAAGTTTACAACTCTATGCATTTTATGATGCGGGTGTTGTTTGGGATTATTTATTTGTCGGTGGCGTACCAAGAAAACAAAGTGCAACCTCGGCTGGTTTAGGTGTGCGTTTCTATGCAACGAAATATATTAGCGGTAATTTTATGTGGGCACAGCCTTTGACCAAGCAAGTAGCGGCGGAGCAATTAATTGGCGATGGTTGGCGGCCAAGGACTTTCTTTAGTGTTGTGGCGACGCTGGATTGATTGTTGGCCCTCACCCCTCCCCCATAGGCGCTAACCTAAGCATTCAAATACAAAATAGTCGTTCAGTAAGGAGGCCTTCCCCATCGGGGGAAGGTGCCAAAGGCGGATGGGGGAATATTAATAACTGCATTTTTATTCCCCCATCCGCCCGTTGGGCACCTTCCCCCGATGGGGAAGGCCTCCTTACTGAACGACTATTTTGTATTTGAATGCTTAGGTTAGCGCCTATGGGGGAGCGGGTCGCTGTCAGCCCCTACCTCACCGTACTCGGCACCACCTTCTGCGTCTCAGCCTTAATCAAATCGAGAAAGATCATTAAACTCAACTGTTCCTTTTCTCGTAATTTTTCAAAATAAGCATCTTCAAATAAAAGTTTTGCATGCGCTTCTAAGTCAATTACCGGAATAAAAATAGTAATATTATTCAGCGATTTTTCCCAGTCTGAATTCATTTCATAGCTTTGCATGGCGTGTTCAATCGGTGTCGCAAGAGCTGCCATTAATAAGGCAAGTAATCCTCGATCGGCTATCACCATCTGTTGAATAAATCGCTGGCAATCATCATTCCGGCTCCACATTTTCCAAGCAAGCAGAATAGGCAAAAGCTTAGGATGATCAACCAAACTTCCATTCCCTGCCCATAGTGCAATTCGACTGACTGCCAATTGATGCAATGATTCTAATTGTTCAGTATTAAGATGACGAAACTCTCTAGGAAGAAAGGCATCAGATTCTTCAATATGTTCTTTGTCTTGCTGCTGTAATTCATGCACGATGATATACAAACTTTTATTTGCGTGAGCAATAGCGGTTTGTAATATCATAAATCTTTCATCGGTGGTTTTTAGGCGTCTTAGTAAGTGTTGGATGATACGAGAAATTCGCATGGATGTATCAAGACTAAGCGCATTGGGTGTTCCTTGCGGGAATAAATCAGCATTATCAAGTAAGCCGCTGACAATTGCTTGAATATGTTCAAGTGGAATTGTATCGATGACATTGCTATCTAAACGGTCAAGAAATTGTATGATGCGGCCATCCTGATTCAAGCGAATTAAAATATGATCAAATCGAGTGGCATCCGCTGCACTTGCTAAAATAGTATTAAATTCAGAAGCGGGAATTTCTCCTGCTTGCATCGATAAACGGAAATACAAATCAAACATATCTGGACTACAAAGACGACGCCATTTTCTCGCTGTTTTTTCTGGATGAAAAAAACTGGCATCAGGTTGATAAATACGACGAATGCGAGGAAATAGTTGCATTAATAGATCCAATAATAATTCATGTGATAAGTGTGATTCGCGAGAAATAATTTCCTTGCATCGTAATTTATATCGAGCCAATTGTTCAGATGTCGGCGCATAAACAGTATCAAGTAAATCAGTAAACAAATCTTTATTTTCTCGTATAGCAAAATAGAGATTGGGTGCGAATACTTCGATTGCAGTCAAAGCAAAAAAATCAACGGGATTGACCACATCACGTAAGCGTGGATAACTGAAGCTTAAAATATTCGCATAACGTGTGATATCTCGACAATTATGAAAAAAATATTTGAGTGAACCATAGTAAATGTCTGACCAGTATTCTACATTCCATCTATCTTCTGGCACGGTGTTCATCACATCTTGCAAGCGATCTGCGAAAATTTTTTCTAAATCTTGCGGTAAGATAGGCGGTACATCAAAAGGTAATTGTACTAATTTTTCAACGAAGGCTTCACCGCCATGACCATCCACATTATTAATTGCATTAACGACTTGTTCTTTGTCGAAGGCAAGCAAATAAGCCGTGTTAGCATAATCACCAATCGATTTTACAATTTGAAAAATTTGTTTTACTTCGAGATCATGCAAGCGAGAAATATTATCAATCATGATGATGATTTTATGTTTTTGATTACGCAAAATTTCATTTAACTCAGCTTTAACTTGAGTAAGATCACGGCCTGCCTCCCAAGCATAGCTATCTTCATGTCCTTGATGTGTGAGTCTTTTCCATAAAGATCGGGGTAAACGCAGTGAACTTGGAATAGGTTTTTGCGTAAAGAAGGAAACATATAATTCTAATAAATAAATAATGCGGGTCGAATTTTCTAAGTAATCAACACTGCGTAAGGCGGATGATAGGCGGCGAAAAAAACTATAGATCAATTGGTTCTGTCCTGAGTAACTCCAGGGACTAAAATTTAAAATGATGGGTTTTTCTGCCTCCAAGCTGTTGCCGGCCGCAGTGGTCAATTCTTCCAAGACTAAATTAATGAGAGAGGTTTTACCCACACCCCAAGTACCGTATAATCCCACCACTAAACTATCAGGGTCTTGATGATCGAGCATGCAGCGCGCTAAATATTTAGCAAAAACTGCCCGATTGAGACGGTCTTGTGTGCTATGAAGAATGGGACGGTCGGCATCAAACACAGCGAAGTTCCTTCTGTTGAGGGCTCATCTGCTTATTATAACATTTCAGGATGCTTGCTAAATTTAAACAATATTTCAAATGCTTATCGAGCGAGGCGATGAATAATACAGAAACTTGGCAGCAAGCCTTGGCGGATTTAATCACTGATCCAGGTGAATTATTGAGTTTGCTTGAGCTTGATCCTGCCTTATACCAAGAAGCGATGCAGGCTGTTCAAAGCTTTCCCCTGAAGGTGCCGCGCGGCTATGTAAAGCGAATGCAAAAGGGCAATCTGCATGATCCCCTCTTGCAACAAGTCTTGCCCTTGGGCTTGGAATTAATCCAGGTGCCTGGCTATGATCTCGATCCTTTGCATGAATCAGAGACAAATCCGGTGCCAGGTTTATTGCATAAGTATCATGGAAGGGTATTAATCACACTCACGAGTGCTTGTGCTATTCACTGCCGTTTTTGTTTTCGCAGGCATTTTCCCTACGATGAAAATAATCCAGGTAAGCGTGGTTGGGAAAAGATTTTTGCCTATCTTGCAAAGGATCCCTCTATTAGCGAAGTTATCTTAAGCGGTGGTGATCCGCTTGCTGTGAGCGATCATTTATTGCAATCATTTACTCAGCAACTAACACTCATCCCGCATATCAAACGTTTGCGTATTCATACTCGCCTTCCGATTGTGCTGCCTGAACGCATTACGCCATCCTTGCTTGACTGGCTGACTCATCTGACCTTAGAGCCAGTGATCGTTGTGCACACCAATCATCCTCAAGAAATCAATGAAGAAGTAGAAGCAGCTCTTTCTTTGTTGAAACGTGCTTCCATTCACGTGTTGAATCAAAGCGTATTGTTAAAAGGTGTTAATGATGAGGCGCTTATCTTAGCCCTTTTGTCTGAGAAATTATTTGCAGCCGGTGTCCTTCCCTATTATTTACATTTACTTGATAAGGTGCAGGGCGCAGCGCATTTTGATTTGCTGCATGAGCGTGCGCAGACCTTGCATCGGGAATTGAGTGCGATGCTGCCTGGGTATTTAGTGCCGAGATTGGTTTGTGAGGAAGCGGGGCGACCGGGGAAGGTGTTGGTGTAAGTGATTAATAAAAGCCCCTCACCCCCTGAAACTGCAACAACAGCCCATTCAACTCCGCCAAACTCCGATAATGAATCACCAACTTCCCCTTCCCTTTCGCATTGTATTGAATAGCAACCTTTAACTTAAGTTGATGAGATAATTTGTCTTGTAAATGTTGAATATCAGGATCAAGCGGCGCATCTTTTTGATTTGCTGTATGAGGCGATTGCAAGCGTCTTACCAATTGCTCAGCTTCGCGCACAGACATGCCGCGTGAAACAATTAATTCGGCTGCTTCAACTTGCAAGTTAAAAGGCAGGGCCAATAAGGTGCGTGCATGCCCCATTTCTAATAATTTGCGATCCAAGAGATGCTTCACTTCTTCTGGCAAGGCGAGTAAACGTAGCAAATTGCTGACACTGGCGCGGGATTTGCCTACCGCTTCTGCTACTTGCTGATGCGTCAAAGAAAATTCTTCACTTAATCGTTGCAGCGCCAGTGCTTCTTCAATCGGATTTAAATTTTCGCGCTGAATATTTTCAATCAAGGCAATCGCAATCGCAGCCTCATCTGGAATAGGACGAATAATGGCCGGTACTTCATCCAATCCGGCCAGTTGAGCAGCACGCCATCGTCTTTCGCCAGCAATAATTTCATAGCCATCAGTCACTGGACGGACAATAAGGGGTTGAATGATTCCTTGAGCGCGTATGGAATCAGCCAAATCTTGCAAAGAGGCCGAGTCTATTTCACGTCGCGGTTGATATTTGCCGCGATGTACTTGCTCAACACGGAGTTGGGAAATTTTCTCATGCTCTACATTGTCTGTTGCTACAGTAACGGGTACATCTGTACTTGTATAAGCCAATAAAGCATCAAGTGATTTACCAAGACCGCGTTTTTTTACCATAATAATAGAATCCTATGGACTTTTATCGAAGGGTTACGCACCATATTAATCAAACATGAGGAGAAATGGAATGACGTTTCCCGCAATTGTCCGTGTTTTTTTTGCAGTTGATTTGCCTGCGCCGATGAAAGAAAGTTTAGATAAATTCATTTCTATGCTGAAAAAAAAATCAAAATCCAAGGGAATTCGTTGGACCAAGCTTGAGAATTTGCATATTACCTTACAGTTTTTAGCAGAAGTTCACACTGAACATTTACCACATTTGATTGACGAGGTAAGGCAGCAACTGGGGGATAAAAAGACTTCTCTTCATTTGACTTTGGGTGCCTTGCGCTTATTTCCTAATCCCTATCGACCGCGCGTTATTGTCATGGATGTCAACCCTCAAGAAGAATTAGCACACTTATCTGCTCTTATTGGCCAAGGAATTCAATCAGCACAATATCCCATTGAAGACCGACCCTTTCGCGCCCATTTAACCCTGGGTCGAATTAAACATACAGGGCTTAATTTGGATTTTCTTTCTGAGGTCTCTTTGCCAGTTATAGAAG
>Ga0207126_1036_pt1 | contig 31118 bp, 34 predicted proteins | sample Alteio_BWMinHeat_20_FD_153586 | JGI IMG/M metagenome (GOLD analysis project Ga0207126, IMG submission 153586) | Enriched cells from forest soil in Barre Woods Harvard Forest LTER site, Petersham, Massachusetts, United States -... | ecosystem: Environmental > Terrestrial > Soil > Temperate forest >...
CAACGGGACTCTTGCCTTGCATTTGTATGTTGGTGGTCGTTCGTGAAATGCCGCCCGCAGCGGGCAGGCCACCAAAGAGTGCTGAGCCAAAATTGCCAATGCCCTCTGCAATAAGCTCAAGATTTGATTTGTGCCTAGAACCTGTGAGTCCGTCCGCAACCATAGCAGCAAGCAGCGATTCAATCGAACAGAGAAACGCAATAGCAAACGCATCGGGAAAAATATTTTTCAGCTTTTCGATGGAAATATCAGGAAATGTGGGGCTCGGCAGGTGCGCCGCAATAGGGCCATAGACTTTTTCAATAGTAATAAGTGGGATATCGAGGACAGCGACGATGATAGTAGTGAGAAATATGGCAATAATGGCTCCAGGTATTTTTTGAGACCACTTTTTACAAAAATATACAATTAAGAAAGTACTGACGCCGCACACTATAGCATAGATATCAGCGGTATGCATATGCTGGCATGATTGGAGGATTCGATGAGAAAACTGCGTTGCGGGCTGCTCTATTGCTAAACCGCAAAAATCTTTAATTTGCGAAGCAAAAATGACGGTTGCAATGCCTGCAGTAAAGCCCGTGGTTACAGGATAGGGGATGAAACGAATAAAGACCCCGCATTTTGTAATTCCCATGACCACCAAAATGACACTTGCGACAATCATGGCTACAGGTAAGTTTTCGATCCCGTGACGCTCAGCAATGGTTAAAATAATGACAACAAAAGAGCCCGTAGGCCCTGCTACCTGGAATCTGCTCCCACTAAAGAGAGAGACCAAAAAGCCAGCGACAATAGCTGTAAAAATCCCTCTTTCTGGCGCAACCTGTGCTCCGAGGGCAAAAGCCATGGCAAGCGGTAAGGCAATAACTGCCACCGTAAGCCCCGCAAAAAGATCACAAACGAGCAGGTTTTTTGAATACCCCTCCTGAAATATGACAAACGTCTTGGGGAGAAATGCTTTGTAGCTTACGCCACAAGCTTTTGTGAGCCTTTGTAGTTTTTTGAGTGTTTCTATTATGAATGACATGGTCTTACGCCATGTACGCATTTTCCTACGGAAAATGGCACATGGAAAATTATATTCTTTATCAACGAGTGATTTGCGTTGATACCTATCGATTATAGCGCGTTTTTTATTTTTTTTAAGCATAGAATGTGTTAATATTTGTATATTTTCGAGAAAGTTTACGACATAGGGAACAAGAAGCCTTGGGGGTATATTAGGCCCACGTGCGTGCCCATGCCTAAAAAATGGATAAGGATGTTTATCGTATGATGCAATTTTTACGACGCTATCAAAAATATTTCTATATAGCAATTACCGCTATTATTGTGCTTTCATTTACATTTTTTGGGACGTATAGTGCCTTTGTACATGAAAACGTGCCAGATCCCGTTGCATTTCATACGGTTGATGGGACGGCAGTATATCAATCGGAGCTGCAGGATATGGTTCGTTTTCTTTCGAGCAGTGCCTCTGAAGCCTACCTGTGGAGTTATTCACAAGATGGCAATATGTTTAATGATGGTGTGATTACGAAGGATTTTTTAACAACAGGTATTGCAGAAGCAATTGTCCCTGGATACCTTGCTGCCTTTCGACCAGAGCTTGCCCTCAAATCCGAGCGTGAAAAGAGATTTGTGCCTTACGTACATCCCCATGCATCGTTTATAGGGGCTGAGCAGGTGTGGAACTATTTTGCACCTCAATTGAAGAAAGATTTTGATGAACTAAGACAACAAAGTGATCCTGCTTCGAAGGATGCCTTTCGCCTACGTGTGCAGCTCTTTTTAGCAAATCGATATCTGCCTCCATTTTATGTACGCCATCTCATACGTTATCAGGAAAAAGAGCATGAGTGGCTTGAGCCTGATGAAGAACTCGACTCTAAGGACCTTGCACTTTTTGGGTATCATAGCATCCAGGATTGGTTTGGAAGGAGTTTTGTAGAGTTCATTGCGGCCTATATTCTGAATGCAAGTAAGATTGCCGAGTCTAAGGGGTATAGTGTACAGAAAGCCGAAGTGATGGGCTCACTTCAAGAAAATCTCAAAAATGCGATGCAGGAGAGGGAAAAATTTGGCGCAAAAGCAATGGTTGCAGGAGATGTTTTTCATGAGCAGCTTAGGGCTTTAGGTATGGATCTTACACGCCTTGAGCGCTGCTGGGAAAGCGTATTGCTCTTTCGACGCATGTTTTATGCTGCCCGGGATTCGGTAATAGTTTCACCTCTTGTATATGAGCCGTTTTATCGACATCAAAGCGAATATGCGGATGTGCTCCTCTATCGATTGCCTCCACAATTTCACTGCAAGACACTACGTGATCTTGAAAAACTCGAGCTTTATTTACGAGCTGTTCAGGATCCAAAAGAAAAGAAGACAAGCCCTCTGCAACTGCCTACAAAGATTGCGAGCGTCTCTGATGTGCGCAAAATAGCCCCAGAGCTTGTGAAAAAGACCTACCGCGTATCCATGACTACAGTCAATAAAGACCAGCTCCAGACCAAAATACCCGTACGAGATGTCTGGAATTGGGAAATCGATGAGCATAACTTTGGAGTACTGCAGGCGCAATTTCCAGAACTTGCCAAAGGAGCAGCGACAACTGCGGATGAGAGATTTTCTTTGATTGAGATGATGGATTCAAAAACTCGCTTAGCTGCTGATGCCTATAGCAGGGCTCAAATTGTCGCTGAGCATCCAGAATGGCTGGAAGAGGCAATGAACCAAGCTGCAGCTACAGAAAAAGTATTAGAGCTTCGTGATCAGGGAGGACAGCTTCCGCAGGGGATAAAGAATCCTATTGAGCTTATGCAGCTTTTGGATGCGACCACAGTGGGTGAGGCAGTGACCAAGAAGCCTTATACGCAAGATAAGGTGCATTATTACCGCTTTGTTGTGCTTGAAGCGCCGCGTGAGGCAGAACTAATGTCTTTTAAAGATGCCTCACAAGATGGGACCATGAGTAAGCTGTTTGATAAGGTATTGGAGAGTACCTATCAGCGAATGAAAAATCAAAAAGCAGCTCGCATTCTCAAAGACGATGGTGAATATAAGCCGCTTTCTGAAGTGCGCGATCAAGTAGCTCAAGTCTATTTTGAGGATTTTATTCGCACACTCGATGCTGAGGTGTTGGCGGTGAAAAAAGCCCAGCCAGCATGTTTGCAAGGGATGGATCAAAAAGGGATAGATCAAAAACGACAAGAAAATCAAGCGCGAATTGCGGCGCGATTTTTCCCTTATATGAAACAGGCACAGCAGGCAATAGAAAAGAATGAGCCTTCTCAAGCAATTCAGGCTGACCAGCTGGAATGGAAGCTTGTGTCGTCTACAGAGCAAGTATCACGAGGACAAACTGCTCCACGAGTGGGTGCTGAGCAGGCACTGGAAGTGCCTGTACAAGATGGGAGTAATAATCAGTGGTCAGAGCTTGTTTTCTCACCTGAATCTGGGCTTGTGTTCTTTAAAGTGCTTGCAAAGGGGACTTTGCCTTATGAGGCAGCCCTGAGGCAGAAAGTGACTGAGGCTCGCGAGCTTCTAGGCAGCGAGTGCATCCAAAGCATAGCGCGTCAAGAGCTTGCAGTTATGCAGAAGAAACAGGCAATGCCAGAATTTGGTAAATAATAGCACATCATATGCAGTTAATATAGTACATCATATGCAGTTTTCCTTCGGAAAAACCGCATATGATGTATAAAATTTTTAGCAACACACATGCAGGCGAATATTCCTTTTTCATCCTATTTTGCGAACGTTGCTGATTGCCATCAGTATAATGGCAGCTTTGAGAAGAAGCATAAACTGCTACCTCTCTTGCCTGGTAAGGGATTTGCAGATGTCTCTATGGGGTGGAATGAGACAGGACTTCATTTTTACGTGAGTGTTTCAGTTAATAGCATCGCGGTTGCCTACCCAGAGATACAAAAAGGCGATTCCATCGAACTTTTTATAGATACAAAAAATTTGAAAAATGCCAAGCTTATCCATCGCTTTTGCCATCATTTTTATTTCTTACCAGAAAGTGTAGAGGGTGTGCGTTGTAAAGAGATAACGCATTTTCGAAGTGTTGATGTGCATCCACTGTGTCGCCCCGAAGATCTGCAGCTGAAGATAAAGAAAAGAAAGGGGGGATATGATGCTGAGATTTTTATCCCTACAGAGAGCCTCACGGGGTATCAGCCAGAGGTGGGGCAGCTATTGGGATTTTCTTATCGCGTAAATCGGTCCACAGGGGCGCCTCAGGATAGTATGCTTTCTTCTACGGATTATCCTATAGAGTCGCGCCCCAATTTATGGGGATCAGTCAAGTTGGTTGGAATATGAGAGAATATACAGATACCCATGAATGGGTAGACATGCAGGGAAATACAGCCACTATCGGAATTACCGATCGTGCAGTGAAGGAGATTGGAGAGATTGTCTTTATTGAACTCCCAAAAATAGGCGCACAGCTAACTAAAGGAGCTGTATTTGTTGTTTTGGAATCAACGAAAGCAGCAATTGACATTTGCGCACCCATTTCTGGCGAGGTTGTGGAGGTTAATACGGCCCTAAAATCCGATATTACTAAGCTCAATACTACCCCGGAAACGGATGGGTGGATGGTCAGGGTGAAGTCATGTGCGAATTTTCCTACGGAAAATTGCACATGACTAAAATAGGCTAAAATCAGGGTCTGATTCAGAGCCCTATAGGTCCCTAGGACCGTAAATGGAAGGGCGAAGTAAATGGAAGGGCGAAGCCCTGGGAACCAGAGTGGGAGAGGGAAATCATGGATTGGTAGGAGACTGGGTCGTAGCCCTAGTAAAGGCCCGCAGGGCCGAAATGTGTATAGCCCAGGGTGCAGGAGCCCCGAAGGGGCGACTAAACCCTGGGTGGCCAGGCCGGAGGCCTGGCCAAAAAACAAAATAATAGAGACCTGAAAGGCCGACAGCCCCGCGTGGAGCGCATACTTTACCACACATCTTTTAGTCTCCGAGTTGTGTGACCAATATGGACCCCACCGCGGCAGCGGTGGAATTCATTAGCCCCGCGTGGAGCACGGCCGTAGCGCGCCCGCGCTACTGCCGGCGAAACGTGGGGTTGGGCAGCGGTTAAAAAAACAGAGCTGCGGTAGCAGCGACACTATGAAAAACGCAGTTATTGGTATAGTCTTTTCAGAAGATCGCACACAAGTACTCTGCATCAAACGCCGAGATGTGCCTATTTGGGTGCTGCCTGGCGGGGGTGTTGAAGAAGGGGAGCGTGGCGTTGATGCCGTGCAGCGCGAGGTGCGAGAAGAGTGCGGTGTTGAGGTTATTTGTAAAGGAACAGCCTGCGAATATTATCCCCATTCTTTTTTAGCAAAGAAACTGGCTACAGTAACAGTTGTACTCGAATGTTGTCCCGTAGCCGGCAAAGCCATCATTTTAAAGCCTCAAGAAGAATCCCTCGAGGTGGCTTTTTTCCCAGTGGACGCCCTTCCGGAGCCATTTTTTGAGATGCATCGTCATTTTATTAGGGACGCACTCCAAGGTATGGCAACTACAGCTCAACCTCTTCCTGGTGTTACTGTGGGCAGTGTTGTTAAGATGCTTATTACGCATCCTATCTTGGTGTTTCGGCATTTGCTTGCACGGGCAGGAGTTCCCTATAATTCATAGTAATGGCAATCTCCTCTGTGGTTGTAAAAGAATCGCCAAACAGTTACAATTTGAGCCATGGGAACAATAACACTGCCGCCACAGTCTCAATCTCGTTTTGCGTCATGTTTTACCTGGTGGGTGCTGCTCTTCGTCTTTGCAGTTTTTGGAGTGTACGAACAGGCAGCTGCCAAGGTACATAAAGCAACGTCCAAGATGGAGAAGAAAATAGAAGCACTCGAAATAGCCATTTGCGAGGCAGAAACTGTCCGAGAGGAGCTCAGCTTACAAGTGGCAAGCCAGAGCGATCCTGAGTGGATTGAACTCTCTATTATAAAAGGCCTTGGAGCTGTGCCTGAAGGCTACACCAAAGTGTTTATCGAAGAGAGTCCATGATCCTTATCATTCTTATGAGAAGAATAACTCTTGTCAAAATTGTAGCCTTAATGCTACAATAAAGATATGACCGAAGAGTATCAATTAGAAGTCTATCAACGTGCTAATGGAACCTTTCCTTTTGTTGAATGGGAAAGTGAATTGAGTGAAAAGGAAAGGGCAATAGTATCAACTCGTTTGGCACGTCTACGTCAAGGTAATTTTAGAATCTTAATAATAAGGTGGTATTTTATGAAAAAATCTAAACCACATAAAAATTTTTTATTCGAGAGATTGAAAAATCCTAAAGAGGCAGCGGCTTATCTAAATGCAGCTCTTCAGGATGAAGACCCTGGGATTTTTTTGATTGCTCTTAGAGATATTGCTCAAGCAAATGGCGGGATGGCACATGTTGCACAAGAGGCTCATCTGAATCGTGAAACACTTTATAGAACTTTATCAAAAAAGGGCAATCCAACACTCACAAATTTATTAGGATTGTTGGGAACTTGCAGACTACAGCTCAATGTCCAGCCAGCATTGCAATCATGATCCTTATTATTCTTATTTTGCTGCTCCTGTCGGCATCAGCTTTTTTTTCACTTACAGAGATTGCCTTTTTCTCTCTTTCCTCTTCAAAAATACGCACTTTTGCGCATAGTGTGCAGCCACGCAAATTGCAAGTGGCAGTTCTCATAAAGCGCTCACGTGAGCTTCTTGTGACCATTTTTTTGCTGAATACGATTGCCAATATTGCGCTGCAGGATGTTTCCTCCGATCTTTTTAGCGTGAGGGAAGAGTATGACTGGATACTCAAAGTGGGTGTCCCACTTGTGTTGGTGCTCCTCTTTGGTGAGCTCCTTCCTAAGTATTTTGGTCTTTTGTATAATGAACAGGTAAGCTGTTTTGCCGCCCCCTTTTACGAGTGGTTCCAGGGTATATCAACGCCGCTCAGGCGGGCGATTATGCATGTTGCTAATTTCTTTTCGCGTATCATTTTCTTTTCTATGAAAGTTGAAAAACCGATGTCTTCTGATGAGCTGGAACACCTTTTTGAAAGCTCCGAACAGCTCGGTATTATCCATAAAAAAGAAGCTGAGCTTCTTGAGTCCTATCTTGCCTTAAAAGAGCGACTTGCAAAAGATATTATGACTCCACGAAGCGCATTGCAAGTCTACGATATTGAGGATCATATATCAAAACTTATTTTTTTATTTGCAAACGAAGATATGACAGTGGTCCCAGTATGTAAAGAGTCATTGGATCATTTTCTTGGTATGGTGTCTTCGAGAGATTTTCTTATACATAAAAAGGGTCTACACACCGCTGAAGAGGTTATGAAGCTTGTGCGAAAACCTCATTTTGTACCGGAAACAACGCCTGTGCAAGCACTTCAGGAGCAATTTGAGGAACATATTGAGGCAAAAGATCTTCCGGTGATGGTGGTAGATGAGTATGGGGAGATTTCGGGGATGCTTACAAAGCAAAACCTGTATGATGAAGTGGTTGCAACTCAAGAGTGCGAACAAGAGGAAGGGGTCGAATTTGAAAAGGTTGGCAAAGACACGATTATTGCGAAGGGGACAATGCCTCTACATGATGTTTCGGAGCTTTTTGAGCAGGAGCTCGAAAGTGACTACCACTCAGTCACCATTGGGGGCTGGCTTATTGAGAAATTGGGCACCATACCGCAAAGTGGGGCAACATTTCAGGAAGGCAGCCTCTTCTTTCGAGTGCTTTCGTCCAATCCTAAACGCATTTACCGAATCTATATCCAGAGAAAATAAATGAATACTACACTCTTTTGGCTCCTTGCGACGCTTATTTGGACGTTGATTATGTCCTTCTTCTCGACACAAGAGATGGCCTATATCTCCTTTAATAAACTGCGTCTTGGCTACTTCGTGAAGCAAAAAGTGCGCTGGGCGATATGGCTCCAAAGCTTACTCGATCATCCAACGAAACTTTTTACAACCACCCTTATTGGGGTTAATGTTGCCTTGATGATCAGCTCTGAATGTGCTCGCAGGCTCTATCAATCGGTGGGTATCGATCCCATTTTTGCCCCTATCACCCATGTGCCTTTTGTGCTCCTCTTTGGCGAGCTCGTGCCTATGTTTGCGGCAAGAATTCACGCCGAGCATATGAGCCGTCTTGGCATTAGGCTACTCTATCCTATTTCAAAGCTATTAACCCCCTTTTCCTACATTGTTGAGGTATGTTTTAAAAACATACATAAAATTGTTGGAAAAAGAGAAGAATTTGCTCTAGAGGCACATCTGAGCCGAGAAGAGCTGCAAAAGCTCTTAGAGGAGCATCGTATGGGACAGGTGAGCGATAGAGAAAATGAGTTTATTATTAACAATATTTTTTCTTTAAAGGGGAAGCGAGCCTTTCATCTTATGGAGAAGTTGGATACGGTGTGCTGTCTTGCATCGCAGGCGGCGGTGAAAATGGCAGTCCAGCTTTTTCAGAAGGAGCAGCCTCCTTTCATTTTGATCTACACACAGCAGCCAAAAAAAATTGTGGGGATGGTGCTAGCGCAAGATCTAATTCGCGCACACGAGAGAACAAAACTAGCAGAGAGCTATCGCGCCGTCACCTTTGTTGCCGAAGATACCCCTGCAATTGATGTGGCGCTACGCCTGAGACGTACGCATGAGCCCGCTCTTGTGGTGCTGGCTACAGATGGGCAGGCGGTCGGTGTGATCTCTACTGATGCTATGTATGATGAGATTTTTAGTGGCGAAATAGTACCTACTGCAACCCCGCAGGCAGCTGCAGTGTATCTCGAAAAAACACTCTCTGCCGATACGCCCATTGTGGCGTTTAACAATCGTTATGGGCTCTCGATTGACCCACATGGCTGCGTGACGTTTGCCGAGCTTATCGAGCAGATTCTAGGTCGCAACCCACTTCCCGATGACACCATCTTTGTCGACCCTGTGGAGATAGTGGTGAAGAGCACTTCGCTCTTCAAGGCCAAAACGATTCATGTGACGGCAGTTGTGAGGTAGAAAGCACCGCGGCCGCATGTACATCGGGCTAAGGCTATGACTCTCACAAGCTTTGGCACATTTTTTTCACAGGGAGAGCTTCAGGAGAGAGCTTACAGAGAGAGCTTGTCAGAGGCGTGTGGGGTGCTTGGGCGTGTTGGTGGGGAAGGTCTGGGGAGTTTTTTTTTACAGGGAGAGCCACAGGAGAAGAGCTTACAGAGAGAGCTTGTCAGAGGCGTGTGGGGTGCTTGGGCGTATTGGTGGGGAAGGTCTGGACAAGAGATTGAGAGAGGATTATTATGGGTTATAAGAAGCATTAAAGACGCTCAATGGTGTTAACTTAAGGAAAACGCATAACATATCATGCTTCTAGTTGATATGGATCCCACCGCGGCAGCGGCATATGCATCAGGCTAAGGCTGGAGTGGTGTCAACTTAAGGCAAACGCGTACCATATTATGCTTCTAGTTGATATGACCCCCACCGCGGCAGCGGTGGAATTCATTAGCCCCGCGTGACTGAAGATCGCACGCATTGCGTGCGATCGAAGGAACGTGGGGTTGTGGAGCATGAAATAAAAACAGAGCTGCGGTAGCAGCGAAACCCATTATATTTGACCTAATCAATGCACATATTGTTGCTGCAGATCATTTCTGTGTCGCTGCTACCGCAGCTCTGTTTTTTTACCCGTTTCCCTAACCCCACGTTCCCTCGGTCGTGCGCATGGCGCACGCCCTCAGTCACGCGGGGCTAGAGCGGCAAATGTCGCCACTACCGTGGCTCGGTCCTGATTGATTACAAGTTTCTTTAAGTTGGCACCATTGGGGTGCCTCCCTGGCTCGGAGTAAGATTTCTCTTCTTAGACTGCTCAGCTGTAAAAAAAGGCACCCAGCCCTTACTTGCCAACACACCCAGCCACCCACACGCCTCTGCCAAGCTCTCTCTGTAATCTCTCTCCTGTGGCTCTCCCTGTAAAAAAAAGTACCCAGACCTTACTCACCAAAGCGTCAAGCCCCCCACACGCCTCTGACAAGCTCTCTCTGTAAGCCCTCTCCTGAAGCTCTCCCTGTAAAAAAAATGTGCCAAAGCTTGTGAGAGTCATGGCCTTAGCCTGATGTGTATGCGGTAGCAGCGTACACCCTTAACTCTTAGTGGACGAAAACTGTCTCTGTGGCACTATCCTGGATCTGTTTACCAGCTTTTCTTTCATAAAGCACAATGGTGGCCAGCATGGAGATGACAATACCGATGATACCAATGGCCAAAGGATAGATAGTGCCATTATAGAAATAGTCAGCTGTGATGGTAACAACTACTGCTGTGATGAGCAGTCTTGCACTGGTAATCAAACTTGCTGTCGTACCCTTTATATCTGGCAAAATTTCCATGCATTCTGGAAAATAGAGGCCACATATCCAATTGGCACCAAGGGTGTAAAGCACCATGGCAGCAGTCAACAAATAGGCATTTGAGGGTGTAAGCAAGCAGGCACAAGTAAGCCAAATACTGCTGATTAAAAGGAGCGTCGACCCCATCGTTTTCACAAATTTTGTGCCCCATTTAACCACTGCCCGGTTCATACAAACGTTCGCAGCGACCCAGCCAAAAAGAAGCGCAGCCTGAAAATAGGGGAATATCTCCTTACTGATACCAAATTCAACTACAAAAAGAACTGCCGTTGCCGAAAGAAAGGCCAAATAGCCCGCAAATATGAGGCTGACGATCATTGTGAGCTGCCAAAAGGCAAGACAGGTAAATGCTTTTTTAAAATCTGCTAGAATTTTTTTTGCCTGTAGGGGCGCTCTTATTTCCTTTGGACGCGTTTCTTCAAATGAAAATAAACATACAATAACGCTTACAAGGACAAAGAAGGCAATAGCTAAAAAGTTTGAACGAAAGCCAAAACTACTATTCAAATAACCACCTAGCATGGGTGCCCCTGCCATAATAAAAGGAATTATTGAGTTAAGTTGGTTAAGCGCACGAACGGCCTTTTCTTTCTGAAATGCATCGAAAATAATAGCGGTTCCTAGTGTAAAGCTTCCACCGCTGCCAAGGCCCTGTAGCACCCTTCCAAAAAGCATTTGCTCAAATGTTTGCGCAAAAACAGTAATAATACTTCCTAGCAAAAATAAGCCCAGCGCAACCATGAGTGGCTTTTTTCGTCCATATGCATCAGAAATAGGCCCATAGAGGGGTCCTGAAACACAAATGCCTATGAAATTCAGTGTTAAAAGGCTCTGAATTGCTTCTTCGGAAGTGGAAAAGTAGTGCATCATATCGGAGAAAGCTGGCAGGTAGATATCGGTTTCTATACAAGCCGCGACAAAGATTATCGTGATAAGAAATAGGTATTTGATTTCCTTTTTATTCATTTTTTAAGTGTACCATAAAACAACCAATTTCCGCTACACTTAGGTTCTGCAGGGTGATATCAATTTATGGGAATCTATGCAATTGCATAAAAAAATCGGTTTGCATCCATCGTTACGAAGAATAATACGCGAAAGCCGCGAGAAAAAAATGCTGCCGCGCACATGTAATGCGTTAATTTTCCTACTGCCCTCGGTAGAGGGACAGTAGGATATAAGTTACACCGTGACCCTGCTGAAAAATTCAACCAAGTTTACGTGAAGTCCCTTGACTTGCAGCATCCAAGGTCTGCGAAAATACTGATGGACTTCTCCCGTAGTACAAATAAGTGTATTATTCAAATAAGTCCCTTCCACATTCACAGATTCTAAACGAGGAAAATATTTGTTTATAATTTTAAATTTATTTATGTCCATGTTCATGTCCGAAAGGGAAAGAGTACGCGTACACCATCCTCGGTGCCTCACAAGTCTGTGAACACGCTCCAAAGGGGTGTCAGGATGTATCATCCTATTTTGTGCAGCAACTGTTCTTAAAAAATAGATATCCAACATAGTTTTTCTCCTTATTTTATTTTTATTGGATTGTTTACTAACGCTTTAATTATTTAGATTTGCAAGTGGCTCTATTGTTTCACTCCCCTGAGCTTGCGAAGGGGAGTGAATAGTCTCTTGCGAAGGGGATTGAATTATTTCCCCCGTCGGCTTGGCCAGGTTAATGCCAGTAAAGCCCATAAAGGCCATAGACATAAAGCCTGTCATCACGAAGGTAATACCCATGCCCTTAAAGGCTGGCACAACATGTGAGCCTGCAAGCTTTTCACGAATGGCGGCCATCAGAGCAATGGCTAGCCACCAGCCCAGTCCCGAGCCACAGACGTAGACGAGATTGGGGATAAAGGGATAGTTTCTCGTAACAGCAAATAAACAAGCGCCTAAAATAGCGCAGTTTACAGCAATCAGTGGCAAGTATAATCCCAGAGAGCGATAGAGTGATGGAGAGGTTTTCTCAATGACAATTTCAAGGATTTGCGTAAAGGCAGCAATAACGGCTATAAAGAGCAAAAATTCCAGAAAATCAAGATTAATGTGCGCAGCATCGAGACCAGTAAACGAGAGCCAGCTGAGAGCTCCTGGTGAGGTCACAAAATGATGCACAAACCAGTTCAAACACCCAGATACTGTAATGACAAAAACCACAGCAATACCGAGCCCATTTGCTGTGCTTAGTTTCGTCGAACAGGCAAGGTAGGTGCACATGCCTAGAAAATTTGTCAGCAAGAAATTTTCAATCAAAACAGCTTGAATGAGAAGCCCAAAAAGATTTATAGGTTCGTAATTACCCATCCACATAATATTTATGCCTTCCTTTTTGCATGATAGAGGTTGACGAAGCACACTAGTATGCCAATAATGAAAAACGCAGCCGGAGGTGTTACCATAAGGCCAAAATTTTGGTAGGCGTCAGGATGTGCAGTAGATGCATACCAGCTTTCTGGGATCACTCGCATATTGAAGAGTTCGCCAAAACCAAAAAATTCCCGAATAAAACCTATGATGAAGAGCACAATGGCGTATCCAAATCCAGCGCCAAGGCCGTCGAGAAAGGCAGGTATTGGCGGGGCATTTTTTGCCATGCCTTCAGTTCTTCCCATCACGATACAATTGGTAATAATCAAGCCCACATAGACGGAGAGCACTTTTGAGATGGGATAGTTATAGGCTTTCAACAACTGGTCAATGATAATCACGAAGAGGGAAATAATTGCAAGCTGTGTAATCATACGCACGCTATCTGGCGTTTTATGCCGCAAACATGACACAAAAAAAGAGCTGAATGCGGTGACAAAAGTGACTGCGAGTCCCATCGTTACAGCAATCGAGAGTCGATTGGTAACACCGAGGGCAGAGCAGATACCCAAAATAGCCACCAGAACCTGGTTCTGCTGCAGGAGCTGGTCTGTAAAATAGTGGGTTACGGATGTGTTTGTAGTCATACGTTAATCCTTGCGTTCAGCGTGAAGTTTGATGAAAAATGGCCGGTAAGGCGTCAATGTATCTTTATATGCCTTGGTTACCCCATTGCCAGTAAGTGTGGCTCCTGCCATGCCATCGACGGCACTTTTTGCTTTGGGTGAATGATCAAGAATCTGGACTACCTTGCCACGTACAACAATAATGCCTATGGGCGCTGTTTTGAAATCGGTTTTGCCAGATGAGTCAGCTTGAAAAATTTTCTTACCATAAAACAGGCTTTGCCAGGGAGCTTCAGCGATATTAGCACCAAGGCCAGGAGTCTCTTTTTGTTCGTACCAAGAAATACCAATCACTGTATTACCATCTGGGGCGAGCGCAATATAGCCGTAGATATAGTCCCAGAGGCCAAAACCAGATACTGGAATCACATAGCCTTCGACGCTTTGGGGTGTGCCTGGTACAGGATTAGAAAGCAGTTCATAGATGAGTTTGAGCGGAAGGTCGGCATAACCATTTTTTTTATTTTGGGCAATATAGGTATCAAGCGCAATATGTGCTTCTTCAAAGCTATGACGATTGCCTTGATTGTCTACTAAAAATGGCCGCAGGCGTGCAGCGACCACTTGCATAATCTCACTTTTTGTTGGGTGAATAGGTATCTCGCCAGGTGGCTGAGGAGTGAGGGCTCCATTGCCAGCATACACTGCAGGGACAAAAGTGCCGCTCATCTGTGTTTGAAAACAGTTTTTGGGGTTATTATAAATGCGTGCAGCCACAAGCATCTCTTTGCTGCGATCGAGCTCCTTAGCCTCCTCTTGAGGCACTTGGAGGGCAGAGGCAAGCAAAGAGAGAATAAAAGCACAAACAAAACTCAGCACTACCATAAAGAGGATGGTTTGATTATTGGAAAAAGAGCGCTTAGCTGGTTGCATGGCGCCTCCTTCTATAGCTGGCTGCGACATAGTGGTCGATAAGTGGGGCAAAGATATTGCCGATTAAAATAGCCAGCATCACCCCTTCAGGATAGGCTGGGTTGATAGCGCGAATAAGGATAGTGAGCAAGCCTATGAAAAATCCATATATCCATTGAGAAAGGGACAGCGAGGGCGACGAGACAGGATCTGTTGCCATAAATACTGCTCCAAAAGCAAGCCCTCCTAAGAGGAGGTGTTTATAGGCAGGAAAGCCAAGTATAGCAGGGTTCCATGCGCCCCCATCTTCGCCAAAAAATCGAGAGCACAGATCAAAGGCCTCGGCTGTGCAGTAGGCACCAAGTACCATCGCCACCATAGTTTTCCATGAGCCAATGCCTGTATAAATAAGGAGAAGTGCCCCCAAAAGGCATGCAAGGACTGATGTCTCACCAAGGCAGCCCAATTTATTGCCTAGAAACCAGTTCCAATCAGTTTGAATACCTTGACTATACTGGACACCTGCAAATCGATAGGCGTTTTCATAATTATCAGGCGAGAGCGCCAAGCCCCCCTCTGTCACTGGAGATGTAACAAAATTTTTTAGCTGCTCTTGAGAAAGGTTTCCGATAGCCGCAGATTCAGTACTCATATTGGTATGCTTACTGGACCAGGTTTCAAATTGCTTGTGAATAACGGGAAAGGTAGGAACGCCCTTTTCAAGATTGGGTATATTGGTGGCAATTGCGTCGACATGGACGCGTTTGACATCCATGCCAATACTGAGCTTTGCAAGAGGCGTAGCTTGACTGTAGCCATCAAGAGGAGTAAGGCCTGCGTCCTGATTGGCTTTCACTAAGGCTTCACGTACAACGGTGGGGTTTGTGCCGACCCACACATCACCAGACATTTGAGCGGGGAAGGTAAAGAACAGGAGTGCACGGCAGGCAAGGGCAGGGTTTATGATGTTCATGCCTGTGCCTCCAAAGAGCTCCTTGGAAAGGATAATGCCCACAGCAACACCTGCTGCCAACATCCAGTAGGGGATGGTTGGAGGTAAAATCAGGGCGTAGAGTATTCCAGTGACCAAAAATCCTTCAGCAATTTCATGGCCGCGAATGACAGCGAATATGGCTTCACAGATGCCACCAACGGTATAGGAGATAACAACAATAGGCACGAGCGCGGCAAAGCCAAACCAGAGGATAGTAAGGTAGCGCCCATCCTTGAATGCAAAGTGGAAGTAGTCGGAGAGCGAGTGACAGCTTGCGTAAAATTCTTGTATAAGTTGGCTGCTTCCACTTGTATATACAAATTTTTGAATTCCCGTATTCCAGATGGCGACGAGGATGCATGGGAGTAAGGAAACGACTACCATCATCATCCAGCGCTTCACATCGACAGCGTCGCGTATATGAGGGCCCTTTGTGGTGGTATTAGGGGCTTCATACAAAAACGTATCGAGGGCCGAAACAAGAGGCCTGAGCTTATGGAGTGGTTTTCCAGGTGCTGTTAATGCTAATTGTTTATCGAGTAATTTTCTAAGCATGTCGTGTGTGTATATATTTAAGTGGTCAGCCGCCCCTTCGGGGGGCCGACCACTCAAAAAGGTGTCACCAGCCTTTTTTATATACGTGATGTGCAACTTATGAGCTGTTCGAATTACAAGGGTTCATAGTTTTTTCTTTGCCCAAAGGGCAAAAATTGCAACAGCCCAGGGCAACGCCCTGGGTCAGATGATGACCCCAATATTGTTGCCTGAAGGGCAACAACAGCAAAAAGTCGCACATCGCGTTTATATTCAAGTTCCAATGGCCCGGTCTACAACATGAGGGCTAACCATTGATTCCTATATAATGTAGCGTATTTTCTCATTCTTCGCAAGCGCAGAATGAGGTAATAAGGAACAATTTGATTGTGATTATTGCGAATATTTACTGAGGCAATTGATCACAAGGCATATGTTGGAATCTCGTTAATTAACAAAATCGTAAATTCCCCCCCCCCCATTGCATGTAATAAAATAGTGAATATAGTCGCAATTCGGACTCCCTCAGGAGTCCGAATTGCTGGTAAGGGATTTCGTTTATTGCATTTATTTCGAATATCTGGTAACATTCAGGAAAAATAATACATATAGGAGGTGTCATTATGACATTAATTTTCACGGAAGAAGAAGTTGTTATGCCAACGCAGCATGATATTGAAACTGCTCTTCGTTCTAGTAAGGAATTGGCCGCTTTATTACCTAGGACGGAAAAAAAAGATGTGCAGTTTGTTGTTAGAAAAGATAAGCAGGAGTTTATAATAGCAATTCCACCGGGAGCGGTTCGTTTGCTATTGAACATTCTTACCCAAATGTCTGAAGGCAATATGGTTACTTTGGTTCCTATTCATGCGGAATTAACAAGTCAAGAAGCAGCCAGTTTACTTCATGTATCTCGACCGTTTTTGGTGCGTTTATTAGAAAATGGTGAGATCCCTTATCATAAAGTAGGAACACATCGACGTATAAAGTTATCCGATCTTTTGGCTTATAAGAAAAAAATGGATGCGACAAGTCGAAAGGCACGTGAAGAGTTGACTCGAGAGGCGCAGGAGCTCGGTTTAGGGTATTAAGTTTATGATTCTTCAATTAACATATGCATTCCTAAGACAATATGTAAATTTAATATAGTAATTTATTTATAAGTGAATAAAATTTTTAATTACATCATGCATTCGATATGGAGCCTTCTGGCTCCAGAGCATTGTGTGCACTGTTTAGAGCCACTGGCAATGTCTCATAAGCTGTTATGCCAGTGTTGTTTCGATCAGCTCGATCTTTTATGCAGTATTAATCGCTGTCCGTTTTGTTTTTGTGAGCTTACACATGCAGGTGGATGCGATCGATGTAAGGGAAATCTTCGGAGCTTTGACTACCTCGCATCGGCATTTGAATACATGGGTCCTGCAAAGACGCTCATTCATGAGCTGAAATATCGCAATCATCCCACTCTTGCCAAGACATGTGCAGCCTTTTTGCTATTGCAGCTTCATGAGCTCAGATGGCCAACTCCTGATGTGATCACTTATATTCCACAATCATTTTTGCGCGCACTCGATCGTGGCTATAACCAAAGCGAGCTTATGGCGCTCGGGCTTGGCATATTCCTACAGCGGCCTGTAGCTAGGCTTTTAAAAAAAGTATCTCCTACGCTTTCACAAACGAGTGTCACTGCAGAAGAGCGTAAAAAGCTCTCTGACGAGCATTTCGCATTGAAAAAGCAAAACAAGGTCATCCTTGAAGATGCTGTGATTCTTCTTATTGATGATGTCTGCACAACAGGAACAACGCTAGAAAGGGCGGCGTCTATTTTGCGTGCATATTGCCCCAAGCGTATCTATGCGCTGACATTTTGTCACACTGAATAAGGTATTTAACGAATCTTAATGCATGCTTAATAGGTCATTTATTTCGAATGCATACACTCATCATCGTGTTATAGACACAAAAAAAGAGGAGAAAAAATATGTGTGTTGATGCAATCAGTACGTTTGTGCAATCACAAACCGAAGCAGTACAAAACTTTTATACGACCAACGTGAAACCAACAGTCCGCGATATTGGGTTCGTGATACACGGCACTATTGGGGATGTCGCCACGATTGTTACCAATTTTTATTTGGCGAACGAGAGACGCATTGTCAATTGGACAAGTGAGACATTTTCACCGCAGCTTGGTGAGACCGTCCGAAAAATCATGCGCTCACTGCCAATCATTGTGGCCTATCATCTGCTTCCAGGAAGTCTGTGGATACCTTGTGTGGTAGGATATGCAGTGGTTCATGTTGTTGGCAAATGTTTGGGCCATCCTCAATTATTGAGCGATGAGAACTATGCTAATTTATACAATGGGCTTGGTTATGGTGCAGCTCTTGATATGGTTTTTGAGAGTTGCAAGTTTTTTGTTGGCAATCGTTTGAGAATAGTGACGGTAGTGATTGCAGGGATCATGGCAAATCTGTTCTTTAGTCGCGCGCAAGATCATGAGCAGGCAGCACGCGGCCAGTTCGCAAGAATAGACGCTGCATTGCCTGTTGCTCCGCCATTGTCTTCGTCTTCATCCTCATCCTCGTCTTCGTCAGCCTTGCCTGCGTTGTCCTCATCCTCATCTTCATCTGAGCCACGAGTTGAAGAAATACCCGCTGCCGTCGCAAGTAACGGTGCTTCACAAGGTTCGTCCTCTTCAGTGACCTTGTCGGCGTCCTCATCTTCGTCTGTGTCACGAGTTGAAGAAATACCCGCTGCCGTTGCAACTAGTGCGGCTTCGCAAGGTGCTGCTGTGTCAGGGGCCTTGTCGGTGTCCTCTTCGGCACCAGCTGAACCAGTACGAGATGTTGGCGTCAGCAGAGCTGCCTTGCAAGATGGTAGCATTTCTTCTTCTATTGGGAGTGTGTCTGCTGCGGCAGTGAATAGTAGTATATCAAGCCTATCCACAGATTCTTCTGATACTGAGGCAGGTAGTGTTTCTACAAGTATTGGTGCAATAAGCTCATCGAGCTCTTCATCTGTGTAGTAGAGACGTCAAGATAATCACTCCCACGCGTACACGTGGGATTGATTATTTTTACGGCATCATGCTTCCTAGGATATTAAAGAGTCCGGAGTCCATGATTGCCATCCTTGCCACTTGAGTAAAGGTTCTGACAATATGCGCCTCAGAGGTAAAATGGGCAAGTCCTGCAGAAGTAATCCTGTTACTGACTTCTATATTTATGTATTGTAAGTTGGGAGCTGCTGCTTTTAGCCGCCTCATTGTTTCATCAGTTGCATGAGCAGGGAGGATTATGTGTTCAAGATTTGGTAGGTCTCTACACATCCGTTCCAATTGAGCATCAGTAATCGCTATGCCACGCAAATCAATGCCATGTATGCCGTTTCTGCATCCTTCGATGCACGCATCCATTTGCTCATCTGTCGTTAATGCAGATTGCAAGCCTGGGTGATTGGATATATTATCGACAATAAAATTCGCTTGTACTAAGAGGTCTGAGGTACTGAGGAAAAAACTCGTATTATTTGGATGATCTGGAATCATTACCCTGTATGGATTAATAATATACTCATTGCTTCTTGCCATCGCCCTGCCTATTACTGGTAGTGAAGATGGTTCAGAGTTTCTGTATCCATACACAATCTCCGATTCTCCTGAGAGGAATTGATGATAGCTTGCGTATTGCTCCCCACGTGTGATACCTATATACTGCAGCTTGGGATATGTAGTATATAACTCAGTAGCCAACGCTTCAAAACCTTCACGTATGTCTTCATTGAGAAACCTCACTGTGATTACCTGGATGTTGGAACAATCTACACATAATTGACGAATGGCCTCAAAACTGATATCTGGATCAGGTATAGAGACTATGCGTACTGCCTCTATAAATGCCTCTCGAAATTCTTGCTTTTTAGCTTCAGTTGTAAAACATCGATTCACAGATGGTAAGTTCATGAGAGCTTCAATACTATAGCCTGCTCTTTTTAAAAGATCTGCCATAAGCTGTGAATTGCTTTCAGGATCGCGAATAGTACGCAGCAAAATATTGGCGACGAGGTGTGGTGGTTGCGTCGATAGAGTTCTCATAATTTGCTCCGAATTGGTAAAGTTGTCGATCTCATACTCACTTATTATGTGTACTAGGTCAGGTAGTAATCCGGTAGGTCCAACCGCTTGAGGTGTTATCGTCATTGCCATATAAGGTTGCAAGCGCTCGTAAATGGATGATGGTTCTTGAGTAGGGGACGGTGAGTCAGGTGTAGTCATTGGAAACAAGATGGCTCGTACAGCTTCAGAACTTCGTGCACCGCTTAAAGGCCGAGCGTTTTCTGGGAGGCCTTGAGAAGTGCTTGTTGTTGATGACTGTTGTTGGCATTGCGTTAACACATGGTGCACACGCTCTGCTATTTGCTGCTGCTCTAATACTGTTTGTGGAGAATTGGATTGGCTTAATAATTCGCATTGCAGTTGATTATTACTCTGACGACTCAGGCGATAATGTGCCCTATCACCCATATAGGTAGAAATTGCAGTAATTTCTGCATTTATGTCAGGTATCATAATAACTCCTATTATAATATAGTATTTATATTTTCTTTATAACATTAATTGTATATATTTTAAAATAATTATTTTTTATATTTTTCCGACTATCTTTGCTTCTTCCTCATGCTGCCTTGAAGTGAGAGAGAGAAAAGAAATTTCCCCTAGCTTTTTATACCCATTCATGCTATAATTTTTTAGAAACACCCAATAGTGAGTAATAAAATTTTTATATGACAAAGCCGGTTATAGGTATATCAACTAACGTATTGATCCAAGAGGGAGGCCAGATGCATGGTGTAGAGCGAGTGTATGTCAATCGCGACTATATCCACAGCATTATGCAGGCGGGAGGGATACCCCTTTTATTGCCACTTCTCACGGAGCATTCCATGATTTGCCGCTTTGTGGATATGGTGGATGCGGTGGTATTCTCTGGCGGGCAAGATGTGCATCCACAGCATTATAATGCAGAGCCTGCCCCACACCTTGGCCAAACATGTGAAGAGCGAGATATCTATGACATGGCACTTCTTCGGCAGGCACATGCGCAGAAAAAGCCTATTTTTGGCATCTGCCGAGGGTTGCAGCTCATTAACGTCGCCTTCGGAGGCTCCTTATATCAGGACATTGGGGTGGACTTTGATGGAACCAGCCTGCAGCATGAGCAAAAAGAGGAGCGCCACACCGCAGCACACACTGTCACGATCGATCCAAACTCATGGCTCTACTCAGTTTTTGGGAAAAATACTCTGGATACAAATAGTGTGCATCATCAGGCAATTGACCAACTTGCCCCTGGCTTTCAAGTAACAGCACGTGCCGAAGATGGTATCATTGAAGCCATTGAAAAAGAAAATATACATCATCATTTTGTGGTCGGTGTGCAATGGCATCCGGAGATGATGGCTCACATAAATAAAGATATGGAAACCCTTTTTCGGGCTTTTATAAATAGAATATGACGAAGCAAAAAAAAATTAGCCTTCTTAGTATGATCTTTCTCAGCCTCAATGGTATTCTTGGGGTGGGGCTTTTTTTATTGCCAGGGCAGGTTGCAGCCATTGTTGGCAGCTGGAGTCTTGTTCTCTATGGCATTGTCGCCCTTATGGTGATGGCCATTGGCTGGTGCTATGTGCAGTGTGCGCGTCATTTTTCTCAAAATGGGGGCGTCTATCTTTATGCTACAGAGGCTTTTGGCCGCTTTGTAGGCTTTGAAGTGGGGATTATGCGATGGAGTGTGGGGCTTATCTCTTGGGCATCGCTTACAGCCGCTTTTATTACTTCGCTTGGAATCCTGTTTCCTGTTCTTGCAGAGCCATATATCAAAGAATCCCTCATTATAGGTGTGATTAGCTGCCTCTGCTGCATGAATATTTTTGGTGCCGCTGTCATTGAACGAATGAGCAACTTGATTACCCTTCTTAAAGTGGTTCTTTTAGTGGGCTTTGTGCTTGTCGGCAGCATTGCTATGGATGTGACAGAGATTCCCACGCTGCTGCCACTACCAGAAGTTTCCACATTTGGCTCTGCAGCACTTCTTATTTTTTATGCGTTTAGTGGGTTCGAAGCACTGACGATAGCTGCAAATGATATGGAAAATCCTCAAAGAAATTTGCCCCTTGCTATTATGACTGCTATTGGAGCCTCTTCTCTTCTCTACTTTATTGTGCAGCTTATCTGTATTGCTACTCTTGGTGACGATCTTGCTACAAGCCATGCCCCTATTGCTGATATTGCGTATCTTATGGCTGGCGATATGGGAAAATTTTTAGTATCAATTGCGGTACTTATTTCTATTGGCGGTGTGATTGTGGCATCTTCGTTTTTTACGCCGCGAGTTGTTTTTGCGATGGGAGCAAGCCAGCAGATATTATCGGGCTGTGCCAAGCAAAATCGCTTTGCATCGCCGTATGTTGCCTGCCTTATTTCGTCGGTGATTGTCTGCCTGATTACTCTGTCTGCAACATTTGTGCAGCTTATCACTATCAGTGTTGTGTGCCGTTTTGTGCAACATAGCATCACCTGCCTTGCCCTCTTTGCCTTCGAAAGAAAGGGCATTATGCGTCCCTTTTCGCATCCATGGAAAAAGGCAATCCCTATTTTTGCCCTTGCAAGTATAGCTTGGCTCGCATCACATGCAGAAGGCTATCAGCTTCTTTGTGGAGCGCTCGCACTCGGTAGCGGGGCAGTGCTTTATGGGGTGCAGCAGTATTATTCCACTACCCCTCACAAGCGAGGAGCAGTGGAATAATACGTATTTTACGCCATGTGCGACTTTTCCTGCCGGAAAAGTGCCCATGGCGTAAAATAGCGCACATCGCGTCAATACATTTAACGTGATGCGCGACCTACGAGCTGTTCGAATTGCAAGGGTTCATAGCCTTTTCTTTGCCCAAAGGGCAAAATGCTAACCCCAGAGCAACGCCCTGGGGCAGGTGGTGACCCCAATATTGTTGCCCGAAGGGCAACAACAGCAAAAAGTCGCACATCGCGTTATTTTATCACACAGTTCGAGGAGAGATGCAGCTGATCCTTGTGCCGCTCTGATTGAGACTGAATGATTGGGCTATTGGAGGAGGAGGAGGTAGCTCAAGGGGAGGAAGAAGCGCGAGGAGATCGTCGGAAACAGGCGTGCGGGGATTATTTGCGATAGTATTGAACTCTTCTTGGATGAGACGAACTAGGTAATTATCGCTCTTTTCATTAATATCTTGAGTCGCAATAGATGAAGCTTGATGTTCTTCAAATGGAAATTGAAGTTCCTCAGGTTGAGACAGGCTTTGGGTAGAGCATGGGACGGCGCTTTGAACATCTGGTGGTAATGAAGGGAGATTAAGTGATGGCGATATAGAAAGAGGTTGAAGTTGTACTCCTTCTCGTGCTTCCGCTAGTCCGTTTATAATTTGCGGCCAGGCTGGAATAGATTGTATCCTATGCACATAGTGGTTATTTGCAAAAGATATTGGTGGCATGGACACAACTGGCTGATATCCCGATGCTGATAAAGAACTCATAAAAATTCTCCTGTATTAATAGTTACTTATATAAATAAACAATTTTAATTGTAAAATTGTATTGTTGTGCATATTATGGCAATAAATACCATTGCTGTCAACCACAATCACTTGGGTTGGAGACGCAGTAGATGATGTATTGCTATTTTAATCAGTTTGCGGTAAGCTGTAGGAAACAAAAAGAGAAAAGATCTGTGTGCGAATTTTCCGGAAGGATTAGGCTCACATGGTGAAAATAGAGCATGTGCCATATAAAATGGAATTAGCAGCTCCGCCACGGTAGTGGCGGTCAGTGGTTAGCCCCGCGTGAAACGCGGCAGTGCGCTTAGCGCCCCGCCTGCGTGGAACGTGGGGAGCGGTCAGTGGTTAGCCCCGCGTGAAACGCGGCAGTGCGCTTAGCGCCCCGCCTGCGTGGAACGTGGGGAGCCATGTGCGAGTTTTCCGTCAGGAAAGCTCGCACATGGTATGAGGAGTATAAGCAGTTATGATAAAGGTAGCAATTAATGGCTTTGGGCGTATTGGCCGGCTTGTTCTTCGATGTATGGTAACCAATCCACACATAGAAGTACTTGCGGTTAATGATGTGGTTGCTGCAGAGCATCTTGCCTATCTTTTTCAGTATGATTCAACGCATGGACGCTTCCAAGGGGAGGTGCGTGCGGAAAAAGACGCTCTTTTTGTTAATAGTAAAAAAATTGTTGTGTGTAATCAAAAAGATCCCGCACACCTTCCGTGGAAGGCTCTTGGGGTAGATTATGTGATTGAAGCTACAGGACATTTCACGACGGCAGAGCAGGCTTCGAAGCACCTGAGCGCAGGCGCGAAGAAGGTGATTATTACGGCCCCTACGAAGGAATCTCTGCCAACGTTTGTCATGGGTGTGAACGAGAAAAGCTATAATCCTGAGAAGCAGCATATTGTTTCCAACGCATCATGTACTACCAATTGTCTTGCCCCGATTTGCAAAGTGTTATTAGATACATTCGGTATTGAAGAAGGACTGATGACGACCATCCATGCTATGACGGCGACGCAGCCGACAGTAGATGGGCCTTCGAAGAAAGATTGGCGAGGTGGCAGAAGCGCCCCGCAAAATATCATTCCTGCAACCACTGGAGCGGCTACTGCGGTAACGCAATGCCTGCCAGAACTTGAAGGCAAGTTAACTGGCATGGCGTTTCGAGTGCCTGTGGCGGATGTATCGGTTGTTGACTTTACCGTACGGCTTACTCAGAAAGCCACGTATAAGGCCATTTGTGATGCAATAGAAGAGGCAGCTAAAACGAAGATGCAAGGGATCATTACCACAACAGATGAAGAAGTGGTTTCGTCTGATTTTATTGGCAGTAAGTATTCGACTATTTTTGACAAGAAGGCAGGAATTGCCTTAAATGACACCTTTTTTAAACTTATTGCTTGGTATGATAATGAGATGGGCTATGCGCAACGCGTTGTAGATCTTCTCGTCTATATGAGTACGAGAGACGCTTTTTCATGAACGAAGAAGGAAGAAATCAGTGGACTTTACACGAGAACCAATTATTGAAACAATTATCACTCCGCGAGAGGGGTATCGACTTGTTGTTCGATCTAGTAAAACTCTGCAGCAAGAGGAACATTTTGTAGAAGCTGTTGAGATGGTGTCATTTGGAGGAGCGTGTTTCTTTCGCTCCCTAAGCCCAAGGCCTTTTATAGTGCCGTGTGGCGATTATGAAATCATTGAACTGCGTCAGTCCCGCATGATGCTCAAGACGCCCTCATATGAGGGACAAGGGCGAGCGAGTGGTCCTGCCCGTCAAAGGACGTACAGAGAGCCAGTACTTCGCGAGCGTGATATGGGCGAGAGCGAAAAAGAAGAGATCTTGAATCTCCTCGAAAAAGAAGAAGTACCTATGCCAGAGCGACCTCTTCGAGAGGAGCGGGTAGTGGCTGCCGAGGCTCGTGCTGACAAGCGAAAAGATCGAAGACGAGGTCTTCGTCGTAAGCGTGACGTACAAGAAGAGAGTGTGCAAGGCGAAAATATGCAAGGCAGCGACATGCGAGGCAGCGACATGCAAGGAGAAATCCGTCAAGAGCTGGTTATGCAAGAGCCTGTGCAGGGCGTATCTCGGCCTGAAGGCTACGTTGAAACAGCAGTAATATCTGGGGCTGAAGGCGTCCAGCCACTACAGCAGCCTAGTTCTACACCTCGAGCTGTTTTGCCACCACCGACGACCTTAATTCGCGATGAGCTGCAAAAACTTCGAGAAAGCGACACCTACCGTGGCGCCTTTTTCTTGCGTGAAGAGAAAGGGGGCGGCCTCGATGATGATAACGACGCCTCTCTTGAGCCCATCGTATCTCATGAAACAATACCGAGTAAACCAGAGGAGGCCTCTTCTTCAGAAGAGGAACACTTTCTCTTGGCTCAACCGATTGAAACAGAAATACCGGGCAATTCTTCAAGAGATTTACCGTAAGTTATCGGAATAACCAAGCATAAGGGAGCTCTTTCGAGCTCCCTTATGCCTGGTTATTCGTAACAATGTCACAACGTGATTAAGATCAAACTCCTTTCTGTGGGGAAAACCCGTGAGCGCTGGCTTGTAGACGGTATGGACGAATACCTCAAGCGTCTCTCTCCCCATGTGCTTTTTGAATGCGCGTGGTACAAGGATCAAAGCGCCCTTGAGGAGGCTCTCAAGAAGGAGTCGCATTGTATTCTTCTCGATCCTCAAGGTAAGATGATGGGGAGTGTTGATTTCACAGACTGGCTCTTTTCCGAAATCGAAAAAGCAGGCTCAAGGCTCTCTATTGCTATTGGGGGCCCAGATGGCTTTAGTGAATCTATAAAGCAAGGAAAATCCCTTCTCAGCTTCTCACGTATGACCTTCACGCATCAGTTGACGCGCCTTGTGCTTCTCGAGCAGCTTTTCAGGGCCTTCGAGATCCGAAAAGGGTCAGGGTATCACCGTTAAACTCATCGATAAACCCTTGCAAAATATAACGATGTTTTGTATCATTAAGGGCATGTATAAAATTCCATACAAGGATAATGCAACAAAAGGATATTAAGCAAGATGACAAGTGTAAAGGTTCGTCCTGGCGAGTCCATTGACAAGGCGCTCAGAGCGCTGAAAAAACGCTTAGATAAAGAAGGCGTAATGAAAGCTGTGAAGGCACATCGATTTTATTCGAAGCCTTCCGTAAAAAAACGTGCGAAATCCAAAGCAGCACTCAAATACAAAAAACAGCGCTATTTTTAATAGACGGAGAAAATAGTTATTGCTTTTGGTGGTCGGGCCCTCCCGTAGGGAGGGTCTGACCACTAATTGTTATTTTTGATTAGAATGTCTGATTATTATGAAGTTCTTGGCGTTGAAAAAGGCGCCACCATAGACGAAGTAAAGAAGGCGTATCGTAAGAAAGCGCTTCAGAACCATCCTGACCGCAATCCTGGTGATCCTCAAGCAGAACAGCGCTTTAAAGAGATCTCCGAGGCATATGAGGTGCTCAGCGATGACAAGAAGCGACAAATCTATGATCGCTATGGCGCTGAGGCAGTAGCTGGAGCGGGGCCGGCCGGTCATTATACGGGACATGGCTTTGCTTCTATGGAAGAGGCTCTCAGAACCTTCATGGGGGCGTTTGGCGGCGAGTCCATATTCGATTCCATATTTACCGGCGGCGGTGGCTTTGGTGGTTTTGAGGAAGGTGGTCGTCAACAGCAGCAGGGCGTAAGCAAGCGCATGAATCTGACGGTGAGCTTCGAGGAAGCCATGAAGGGTGTGGAGAAAGAGATTTCGCTTACTTCCTATGTGCCTTGTGAGACCTGTCATGGCAAGCGCACCACGTCGGCAACAGGCGTTAAACGATGTACTCGATGCGGTGGTACGGGGCAGATTTATGAGCAGCGCGGCTTTTTCAGTATGTCGATGGGATGCCCGCAGTGCCATGGGGAAGGGGAAATTATTACGGACCCTTGCCCTACATGTGCTGGTGAGGGGCGTGTCAAGACAAAGCGGCGCGTACATGTGAAAGTGCCCGCAGGCATTGATACGGGCATGCGGCTTCGGCTTGGTGGCTATGGTGACGTTGCTCCAGGTGGTGGGGTGCCAGGAGATCTGTACGTATACATCACTGTAGAGCCACATGAGTTTTTCGAGCGTCAAGGGCATGATATTATTCTTGATTTGCCTGTTACTTTTAGTGAATCAGCACTTGGTTGTAAGAAAGAAATACCTTCTTTTACGGCACAGGGAGTGCGTCTCACCATTCCTGAAGGGACACAAACCGGGAAGATCTTCCGTATTCGTGGGGAGGGCTTTCCTAATGTGCATGGTTCGGGGCGAGGGGATATGCATGTACGCGTGAATGTAGAGACACCAACCAAGCTGACAGTGCGACAAAAAGAGCTTCTTTCCGAATTTGCAGAACTCGAAAGCGCCAATAACTTTCCTAAAAAAAAGGGCTTTCTAGAAAAGCTGAAGGACCTGTTCACTGTGTGAGTTGATTAGTCAGCCCCCTTGCGGGGGGCTGACTAATCAAAAAATTATGATTACGATTGCTGCGCAATTTCTTAACTCAGGGCGTTGCCCTGGGCTGTTGCAGTTTTTGCCCTTTGGGCAAAGCAAATGGCACAATCAGCTTCAGGAAAACGTATAACATATCGTGCTTCTGGTTGATATGGACCTCGCCACGGTAGTGGCGAAATGCAGCTCTAGCCCCGCGTGGAGCGCGGCCGTAGCGCATGCGCTACGGCCGGCGGAACGTGGGGTTACGAAACGATTAAAAACAACAGAGCTGCGGTAGCAGCGACACTCTATTCACAAAATGCTATATGATTACGATTGCTACGCGATTTCGCCCTTTTTCTCATAGTACTCCTACTAGGTGCCTACTCCCTGCAAGTTCCTTGGCAGCGTGTATTTGGCCTGCACAAGTGCAGATTTTTCATAGCGGCACGCAAGAGCGTCTTTTAGAGTGCCCAGTTCCTTTTGGTCCTTTGAAGCAATTTAGCGTCACTCTTGATCTTGAACAAGGCTGTATTGTTGTTTCCGGCTTTGCAAAAAATGGTTATATCCGTTATCGCATTACCAATAAGGAAATTGTTGGTGAAAAGGGGTGGGATTTTAAACAGTCATTGCCAGAAAATGATGATTTTCAAATATATAAAAATAATGAAAGGCTATCTTTTGGCTGTCACAAGGCTCAAGATGTAGCGGCAATATGGCGGAGAGGCACTTTAGGCGAAATCTTGCCTTTTATATATGCACTTGCTGGATGGTATCCTCAGAATACGGAAGCTGTAAAAGATGAAGGCTCTCTGTTTTCTGAAGCCTATGCGGCTATACAGGAGCATGCAGTGAATGAGGTATATGAAAAACTGCATACTCTCATGCAGGCAAGCTTTGAGCAGCTTTTTTTCCCGCAGCTGTTAAGGACATCGCTTCTTGGTTTTCATGTGCCTGCATTTGCCTCTGCATCTATTTTAGGAGCACTCCAGAAATGGCGTTCCATAATCCGCTCTCTTGTGTTGCAGGAAAAAGAGGATGGTATACACATGCTCCCAGTGCTTCCAAAAGAATTTCATTGTGGCAGGGGAGTCGATTTCTTCTTGCAAAAAGGCCATAAAATTGCCTTTGAATGGACCAAAAAAGCCATGCGTACCTTATTTGTCGAGGCAGCATGCGACGATATCTGTTCTTTTATTTTCCCAAAAGATACCAAGCAATTTCGGGTGCGAATAGTTGATGAAGAAGAGGTACATACCTATCTTAATCACGCCCCTATCCCCCTCTCCAAAGGAAAAAAATATTTCTTTGATAGGTTTGAAAAATAACGCTACACTTTACATAATGTCTATATTCGTATACAATAACGCATATAAGGTAAACTATTATGGACATTAGCAATACACCAATTCCAGTAAAAAGGGCCCTGCAGAAATTAGGAAGGGACCTATGCAACGCACGCAAGAGACGTCGTATTCCCATGCAGCTTGCGGCAGATCGAGCTTCGATTAGTCGTATAACACTGAGTAAAATTGAGAGGGGGGATGAGGGGGTGTCTATTGGCGCATACGTTAGAATAATATTCGTATTGGGCATGATTGATCGTATTACTGAGTTGGTTGATCCTTCGTTCGATACGTTAGGAATAGGATTAGAAGAAGACCAGTTACCAAAACGCATACGACTTCCAAAAAGGTAAAACTGTATGGAACAAGCAATTTTGGTATATCTCGATATTACTGGTGATCCAGTAAAAATTGGGCAGTGTTGGTGGCACTATCGAAACACTCGTGAGAGTATGTCGTTTGAATATGATCGTGCCTGGCTGCACCATCCTCTCCGATTTTCTTTGGATCCGGCTCTTCATTTAGCTGCAGGCTCATTTCATGCATCGCCAGATAAGCCGTTATTTGGAGCTATCGATGACTCGGCACCAGATCGTTGGGGCCGTTTGCTTATGCGTCGTTCTGAAAGAAAAAGGGCTGAGGTAGAAAAACGCTCTGTACGTACGTTAAAAGAAATTGATTTTTTGTTACTGGTCGACGATGCAGCAAGAATAGGTGCACTGCGATTTAAAAAAGAGGAAAGTGGCCCTTTTTTGACAACTTACAATGCTCATCATGTGCCCCCGCTTATAACGGTAGGCTTACTTTTGACTGCCGCAAATCATATTTTGCAAGAATCAGAAACAGAAGAAGATATCCGGCTTTTACTTGCCCCAGGCTCTTCTCTGGGAGGCGCGAGACCCAAGGCTTCTGTCAAGGACAAAGATGGTCATTTGGCCATTGCCAAGTTTCCCTGCAAAGATGATGATCGAGATATGATTGCCTGGGAAGCTGTAGCCCTGACCTTGGCCGCAAAAGCAGGAATAACCGTCCCTGAGTGGCGTTTAGAGCCAGTAGGGCGAAAGCGAGTTTTAGTGTCGCGGCGGTTTGATCGCAAAGACCATACACGCATTCCGTTTCTTTCTGCAATGAGTGCGCTAGAGGCAAAAGATAATGAAATGCATAGCTACCTTGAGATCGCAGACGCCATTCGTCGTATGAGTGCCTCACCACAAGAAGATTTAGAAGAGCTATGGCGCCGTATTGTCTTCACAGTGCTTATTTCTAATGTGGATGATCATCTACGTAATCATGCTTTTCTGTATCATGGTGAGCGAGGTTGGCGTCTCTCGCCGGCATACGACCTGAATCCCACACCTCTGGATATTAAACCTCGAATTCTATCTACAGCCATTGATCTTACTGATCCCACCGCATCTGTTGATATCGCGCTTCATGTTGCTCAATATTTTGATCTTACGCATGCCAGAGCTCAAGAAATCCTCACAGAGGTAAGCACAGCGACTGCTAAATGGCGTCAGGAAGCTGTAAAATTAAAAATTAAAAAAACTGAAATAGACCGAATGGAGCATTCATTTTCGAATAATAACTTTCTTACGAGATGAGGTATGTCCACTGACGATTTCAATATTGTTTTTAGATGTATTAAAAAACGTAGCGAGGAGTTCTATAAGGGCCTTGTTGGCTTTACCTTTTTCACGCACTGCATGCACCTTAACCTTGAGCTCTCCTTCAGTAAAACTCACTACTTCAGAGACAGGAGCACCGGTTTTTACGGAGACGAATACAATGATATTGGGAGGCATTGATTTTTTTCTATCGCAGCTACCGCTGTTCATTTTTTTCCTGAATCCAAGTCCCCTTGGTGTTACCTTAAAGAAGCTTATAACTAATCAGGACCTCGCCACGGTAGTGGCGAAAT
>Ga0207126_1037_pt1 | contig 31095 bp, 31 predicted proteins | sample Alteio_BWMinHeat_20_FD_153586 | JGI IMG/M metagenome (GOLD analysis project Ga0207126, IMG submission 153586) | Enriched cells from forest soil in Barre Woods Harvard Forest LTER site, Petersham, Massachusetts, United States -... | ecosystem: Environmental > Terrestrial > Soil > Temperate forest >...
TGGCACACTGATTGCTTCACTTGCAAATCAAGTCCATGGCATATTATGCGGACGCTTGTTAATCGGCTTTGCGATTGGCATTGGCTCCTACACTGCACCACTTTATATCGCAGAAGTTGCACCTTCTCACTTGCGTGGCGGCTTAGTGACTTTAAACCAACTTGCAATTACCTTAGGCATTTTATTTTCCTTCATTATCAATTATGTTTTTACTAACATAAATGGATCTTGGCGCTGGATGTTTGGCATGGGACTCATTCCCGCTATTTTGCTCAGTATTGGCATGATATTTTTACCGGAAAGTCCTCGATGGCTGGTCAAGCAAAATTTAATTGATAAGGCGGCAAAAACCTTAGAAAGTTTGCGCGGCACTCATGATGTTTCTGCTGAATTAAATGAAATTAGAAAAAGCTTGCATACTAGGCAAATGAATTTCAACTCCATTTTTACGCCATCTATCTTACCCGTATTATTTCTAGGTGCCATGCTTGGCTTGATCCAACAAGTCACCGGCATCAACACCATTATTTATTATGCCCCGAGTATCTTCCAACTTGCCGGATTTCAAAACGCATCTAGCTCTATCTTAGCAACCGTTGGAATTGGCATTGTCAACGTCACTGCTACGATTTTTGCTGTCATCTATTTAGATAAACTGGGCAGACGCCCCTTATTACTCACTGGACTAGCAGGTATGTTTCTTTGCTTACTGAGCTTGAGTGCTGCCTTTCAATTCGGTGTTGATGCTGCTTCTCTCCGCGTGATTGCCATATTATCAACCTTTCTTTACATCATTTGTTTTGCCTTTAGTTTAGGCGCTATTCTTTGGTTAGTGGTCTCAGAAATTTTTCCACTTGAAGTGCGCGCAACGGCCATGGGCATCGCTGTATTTAGTTGTTGGTTTTGGAACTTTGTCGTTTCATCCACATTTTTATCTTTATTAAATGCTATGGGGCCAAGCCTCACCTTTTGCATCTATGCCATCATGTGCGCATTGAGTTTTATTTTTTGCTATTACAAAGTGCCAGAAACTTGCGGCATCAGCTTAGAACAAATTGAAGAAAACATCAGAAAACAAGCGCCTTTAAGATATATCGGTCGACCTGTAGAAGTCATTTCATGAAAAAAAAATTGATTGCCTGGGATTTAGGCCGCACTAAATGTACTGCGGGTTTGATTGAATATGAAGATGATTCACAAACTTTTACTTGTATTAAACCTAGCACAATCAAATTAAAAAATACGAATTCATTAGAAGAATTAGTTCATCAGATTGAATTGGATCTTGATTTTAGTTTGTCTCAAGCAGATGCCATTTGCATTGGCGCAGCCGGTCATTATGATGGCCGAGTATTATTACATGCCAATCCCTATCCTTACTCTATGAACTTTGCTGACCTTGCAAAGACACAAAAATGGCCGCCTTTTGCTGTCATACATGATTATGCTTCTATTGTTTGTTCGACCTTTACTTCGGCGATGCAAGATAAAATAAAGTCATTGAATAAAGGCGTGATGAATACGCATGGACGTCGGGTCGCGCTCGGTGTAGGCACAGGCTTGGGTTTAAAAGATGGTCTGTTGTTAGCGAATGGTGATTTTTGGTTGGGCCAAAATGAAGCCGGCCATATTGGTATTATTAATCCACCCAAAGCATCACATTCGAAATTAATATTGCACAATGAAATCATGCGCTATCTCGCTAAAGAAAATTCCATTACATTTGAAAGTATTCTCACTGGCAAGGGCCTTGTTAATTTATATCAATTTTTTTATCCGCATGAAGGCATGATAACACCAGAAGAAATTGGTGAAAAAATCAATGCAAATCAAGTCAAGGAATTAACCGATAGCTTTGCTTGGTATCTAGGTTTATTTATTGGCACTGTTCAATTGCTTTTTATGCCTGATGGCGGCATTTGGATGACTGGGGGAATCATACTCAATCATTTGAACATCTTAGATAATACAAATTTATTAGATGGGATTCATGCTTCACCCGCCTATTTAAGTGAGCGCAATGAATATCCGCTGGCAGCCTTATGCCATCCTGATCAAGCCTTGATTGGTTGCGGCTATTATGCGGCTAAACGCCTACTTTAAACTTGCATCATTCCCAATTTTAGCGCACAGTATACGCGAATTTATTTAATCCATAACTACAATAAAACATACATACGAAAGAGGAATCCTATGCTACGTCATTATCTTTTTGAAGTAACCGCTTATTGCCTCAGTGAAAATAGTGCAGTAAAAAATCATGCTGAAAGTCTTTCTAATCAAATCTATGATGACAAAAATAACGCTGACCATATAGTAGTTAATTTTAAATCGCTAAAAGAGCATCTTAATAAAGAATTACAAGAACCGAACACAGCATTTCCTCAAGACTATATCGAATTATTAGAAAAAATCCATGACGATTTAACAATATATGACGAAAATTATCTATTATTAACTCACATGCTAGAAACCTGGCCTAATGATTCCCTTTCATCATTTCCATGGGATAGGCATTTTCATCACCGAAATAAATTACTTTATCTGGCTGCTTGCTACAAAAATGTCTATGCTTTTTCTTGCTTGTTAGAAGCTGGCGCTCAATTTGAAGTAATTGATTGCTGCAACTATTTCTGGACTTTTTTTGATACTCAATTTTTAAATGAATTATCTGAAAATGATCACGAGATTTTCCGTTTAACTAATGTCTATTTTGGCAAACATCCAGAAGAAATTACGCGAATTGAATGTTTAGCGCCGGGTAAAATGGAAATAGCCGCAAGCTTGGTTGAAGCAACTCTTGTTCATAATAATTTTTCTCATCTTTTTGAGTTGTTATTAATTAATCATAATCAAGATAGTAATGACTTGTCCTATCACTTTATTTTTTCCCTTGAGAATTCTTCGCTGACACATTTATCTGATATTGGAACACTCTTTTTTTCCACCAAGTATCTTGATTTTTTCAATACATTTCTCTTGTTTAGCAAACTAGATAATTGTAGCAATGATTTAGTTAAATTTAATCTACCAAATAAAGATGAAAAAGAAAATGTAGTAACTAGATATAGTCAGCTTGCGAATCGTGTTATCAATGATCCTCGTTTTGATTTATCTGCTAACGCTGATTTTATTATTGATACCACAATCCGTCATCAGCAATGGAATTTAGCAGCTGGCATGATTGCAAGAAATACACTTAGCAAACTCAGCTTGTTTGGCTTGGGGCATAAAGATCATGGCTCTATTCTATCGATTGTTCCTTGTGAGCTTCTCTTCTATATGGGAAGTCATTTAGTAGAGATCTTGATTCATGAAGCAATCGCGAGAGAAAATATGAGAAATCAAGATACCTCCACGGAATTAGAATATTCTAGCGACACTGAAATTGAAGAAGTGGAAATGATGTCTGATGATGAAGAGATTGGATCGCCGGTTTATAGGCGGTGAGTATTGCAAAAAGTGAAGGGATATACCCTTCGAGACGGCGCAAACCTCTGTCATTCCCGCCTACGCGGGAATGACAGAGGTTTGCGCAAGAATAACAGAGGTTCCGCCATCTCGAAAACATCAAAAAACTTTCAACCCCTTACCTTCACCGCTATATTCCAAAATATCCCCCGGCTCACAAGATAAATAACGGCAAATCGCATCCAATGTCGCCAAACGAATTGCCTTTGCCTTTCCCGTCTTTAGTATCGATAAATTTTGTTCGCTAATACCAATCGCTTCCGCCAACTCTTTCGATCGAATCTTTCTTTTCGCTAACATTACATCTAAATTGACAATGATCGCCATGGCAGCACCTATATTGTTAGTTGTTGTTCTTCACGTAATTTATAACCCTCGGCCATAATCCATGAGATTAGGATAACTAAAAGCGATGTCAATAAGATGGCAATATTAGTTTGATCAAAGCTAATAGAAGCAAAGCGATGTTGCGGTGGATTATGCATAGTCAACACCACGCCCATCACGAATTGATAAATAGGTTCCATTAATAATTGCTGCGCTAGTAAAGCATAGCCAATATTGCGAATATACTTCACATGCTTGATCGAAAATATTCGTCCTTTTTCATAGAGCTTAAATAATTTAATCAGACAATAAAGAATAAACATTTCAAGCATAGTGGGTATGCCGCTCACCAAACAGCCAATAATTTTTTCATTCGTGCTTAAGGTATGCAAGATTGCCTTATCATTCACCCCACTTGAGGGCGGTAGAAAATGCGCGCCTGGCGCAGTATAAGTATGCATGCCGCTATAGTTGGAAGGAATGGCATGCAGCTTGATAATACCGGCAAGCAAATTTAATTCATCCGGCGCATAAGCCCAACTGATAATAAGAAATATGGGTAGGGCAATAAAAAGAAGTTGAAATATGATTCTAAAAAATAAACTGACTTGCTTAATTTTGTTCATTTGTCTCTCCGTAATTAGATTCATCTTAAGTTAATAGGTTTATGATGGCTGACAATATAGATGATTAATTATTGAATTGCAATCATTAATTATCATTAGTGATGATTTTTGAGACTTGATCAAGGTTTTTTCGTTGGCTTGAATTTGATATTTAACGTAAGATAAACACCCAATAATCGGGAACTCAAATCATGGAAAATAAAAATCCAGAACACAAAATTAAGATTCGCAACAGTACTTCTGAGTTTCTAATTTTTACTCAGCAGGAAGGTGAGAAGGCCATAGAGGCGCGTTATGAGGACAGTACTATTTGGTTGACCCAAAAATTGATGGCTGAGTTGTTTGCAGTTGATGTTCGAACAATAAATGAACATATTCAAAATATATTTGAATCGCAAGAACTTGATCAAAATTCAGTTATCCGGAATTTCCGGATAACTGCAAGTGACGGAAAAAATTATAATACTCAATTTTATAATCTCGACGTAATTATCTCCGTTGGCTATCGTGTGAACTCTAAACGCGCGACCCAATTCCGCCAATGGGCAACTCAAGTGTTACATCAGTTTGCAATCAAAGGCTATGTGCTGGATAGAAAACGACTAGAGAATGGCACATTTTTAGGCGAAGATTATTTTGAACAACTACTGGCTGAAATTCGGGAAATTCGCCTTAGCGAACGTCACTTCTATCAAAAAATTACGGACATTTATACAACGAGTGTTGATTACAACAAAGATGCCCCTACTACACGAGAATTTTTCGCCAAAGTACAAAACAAACTTCATTTTGCCATCCATGGACATACTGCATCAGAGCTCATAATTGAACGTGCCAACAGCAAACAGCCACGTATGGGATTAACAAGTTGGGAAAATAGCCCCAATGGCAAAATTTTTAAAACAGACGTCTCCGTTGCAAAAAATTATCTATCAGCAGATGAATTAGATTCTCTTGGCCGCATTGTCAACGCCTACTTAGAGTTAGCAGAAGGCCGTGCTAAACGCAAAATACCAATGACAATGGAAGATTGGGCTACTCAACTAGACAAGCTTCTCGAATTAGATGCGCGCGATATATTAAAAAATGCAGGGAAAATAAGTGCAAAAATTGCCAAAGATCATGTACACAACTTGCAACCATTCTTATCATGGGATTTTCAAGTATCGGCGTGATAAGAAGCTTAGTTAAAAAACAGAAATTTCAATGCGCATGCTTGGGCACGCTGCTTAAAGTGCCTCTTTCAAGTATTACGCTGATTGAAGATTTAACGATGGTAATATTAGCCGCATTGACATTATTAATGAAATAGAGAGCTCTATGAATAAAATTAAATTAGTAATCGCAGTTTACTTGTTAGTCGCCAATACCATAGCGATGTCAAATACTTATGCCGCTAATCGCACCGTGAATTTAGTCATTGCTTATAAAACAGTTCATTTTGCCGGAAAAAATAGAAAAGCCATTGCAGTAAATAATCAAATTCCAGCACCCACTTTACATTTTAAAGAAGGCGACAGAGTTACTATCAATGTTTATAACCAATTAGATAAGGAGACAGCTCTTCATTGGCATGGTCTTCTTGTTCCTTGGCAAATGGATGGTGTTTTAGGAATTAATCAAAGAGGCATTCCGCCTGGCGGTGTCTTCCATTATCAATTTATTCTTAAACAGTCAGGAACCTATTGGTATCACGCTCACGCTGGACTTCAAGAACAGCAAGGTTTGTATGGCGCGCTTATTATAGATCCGCCTCATCAGCCATCATATCGCTACAATAAAGACTATGTCATTGTCTTATCTGATTGGAGCAATACTGATCCAGATCAAATTCTTTCTAATTTGAAAAAAGAAGGTGATTATTATTCTCCTAATTTTCCGCTTCAAGCTTCACTGATGAAATTTATTCATGATTATCGACAAGCCTCTTTGCAAGAACGTCAAAATTTAATTGCCGATTATAAAATGATGCAGCAAATGCGTATGAGTCTTTATGACATTAGTGATGTTGCCTATGATGCATTTTTATTAAATGGTCATACACGAAATAAGCCTTGGACAGCGCCAGTTAAAGTTGGAGATATCGTCCGTCTACGTTTCATTGGCGCAGGTGGAAGTACTATTTTTCACGTTAAAATGCCGGGTATTTTGATGAAAATGGTGCACGTAGAAGGCAATGATGTAGTCCCATATTATGTGAAAGACTTTACGATCGCGCCCGGCGAAACCTATGATGTCTTAGTCAAAATCAAAAAAAATAAACCTTATATTATTTATGCTGAATCGATTGACACGCTAAGTGCAGCTTTAGGCGCCTTAATCAGCTCACCAAATCAGCTTGTCCATTTCAAAAATGTTGCACCATTTCCAGAACCGCTGCCAGTGACAAGAGAAATGATGTCAATGATGATGGGCGATATGAAAATGGATCATAATATGGTAATGGATATGCCAACAGAGCCAAGCATTATCGGTGATTCCATCTCTCCGCCTAGTTCTTCCTATACGACTTCTTCGGGAACTAAATATGAAAATTTAATTGCCGCCGTTAAAACAAATAATCCCAATAAGCCCATAGCAGGGATTATTAATATGGAATTGTTTGGTTACATGAATCACTTTATTTGGTTTATCAATGGTGTGCCTGAACAAAAAGCGCATCCCATTATTTTAGATCCAGGTAAGCGTTATCGCTTTGTATTCACTAATACATCGATGATGCATCATCCCATGCATATTCATGGACATTGGTTTATCTTGCGCAAAGGCAATGGGGCTTACGATCCCTTATTGCATACCATTGATGTACCGCCCGGTGCGACCATGACAGCTGATGTCGATACGGATGCCAGTGGTCAGTGGATTTTTCATTGTCATTTGCTTTACCACATGATGGCGGGCATGGCGAGAACCTTCCAATATTCAAGCTTAATTGAACTCAGTAAAAATGAAATCAAGCCTGAAAACATAATCAAAAAAACAGCTTATCATAATCGTCCCATTGTTAGAGTCGATGAAGTGAGACCTCTCGATTTGTCCTTGATTAAACATCCCATGGCGCATCCCCATGGATTATGGCTCGCTACCTTTTTAGATCTGGGTGTCAATCCCGTTACTAATACTCAGCAAATTACATACAAAGGATTATATGGGCCTGACTATGACAAGTTAGAATTATTTACAAATGACGCAGAAATTAAAAAGGGAAGAGTTGAAAATGCTGATTTAGATATTTTTTACTGGCATTTGCTCGATCAGTTTTGGGCGATTAAAGGCGGTGTAAATTATTTTTATCATCCTGCACAATCCGCTTATTGGCAACCTGGTCTTGGTATTGAAGGCTTAATGCCTTATTTTATCGACACTGATGTCAGAGGATATTTTTACAGCGGCAGTGCTAAACTTGATATTGAACTCTCAAGAGATACACAAATTACGAATAATTTTTTTATCCGTTTAGGTGTAAGAAGTATTCTAGCAAGTAAAACGGTGACTCAAGCTGCTATTGGTAGTGGACTTAATCAAATGCAATATGTTTTGCGACCTTATTATCGATTAATGCCAGGAATAAATATTTTCGCTGAATTTGAACGTGATCAGTATTATGGTTCGTTTAAAAATATTCAGCTTAGTTTGGGAAATTCTAGGGATGAAAATGTATTGACGTTTGGGGTAGGAGCTTTGTTTTAAATGATATTGCTAGAGTAACTCAAAAAGAGCGTAGTAGCTCAGGCGGGTATTTTTCACGGAGGTTCGTCGTTGCGAGGAGTGCTTTTTACGGTTGCGAGCGCAGCGCGGCAACCGTAAAAAGCACTCCTCGCAACGACGAACCTCCGTGAAAAATACCCCGCCTGTTACAAAGAGCTGATAACTAGCCTATTTTCTTCTCCTTTCGAAAGAAACAGAAGCGCCTTCTATTATCACCAGTTTGTCACTATTTTTCGTATAAAATGCTGTGTCTAATATTTTTGAATAAATATCAGATAATTCCTTACTGTTTTGTAGTTTGTCGACTTCACCTGAGGTCATGTGGACTTTTTTACCATCTAGCCACTTTTCAAGCTTCTTTGCTGCGCCCAATATGATTCTATCGTTGACATTAAATAACACAAAAGATGAACGCAATTTTTCTTCAAGCATCATAATGCATTCAATTAATTTAATTCTGTCATTATTATCGATAGATTCAATTTCATCTTGATTACTTGCATTGACTGAAAGATTAAATATTTCATGTTTATCTTTCTCATCCAGTTTTTCGATAATTTCAACCAATTGTCCTTTATTAAGCTTTTCCAATATTTTCTTATTTTCATCAGAAAATACGAATAACATTAATTTCTTTATGTTCAATTTTAAATAACTATCGGTGATGACCTGGTAATCTGATTGAAGCAATTCATTTATTATTTTATTAATTTCATCTTCAATGCTTGGATTGCTAAATGAAAAAGAAACCAGAGATTCTTCCGAAGGTGGTCTTTCTTTCTCACCGAGAATTTCTTGTATGGGATGAATGATAAATTGATACTTTTTTATTAGAGCTACAACGTCTGGGCGTGGCTCTTTACTAGCAAGCCAAGCACTCATTTGACTAAATGGTGAGGTATGACATTCTAATGGTGTACATCCTATTGCTTCAAATTTGGTATCAGCCCCATGCTTTAATAAGGATTCTATCATTTCAATTTCCTTATTCCAGAAAACAGTCAAATAAAGTGGTGATACGGGAAATGAATCTACAGTACCATGAAATGTCGCTACAGCATTTGCATTTGCGCCATTTTCCAAAAGACTATTAAGTGTATATGAATCACTTAACTTTATTGCATGATAGACTAAGGTACAGTTGTGAAGAGCTGTTGTTGCGGGCACTATGATATTAATATCTGCTCCTTTTTCTTTTAATAGTGTAATACATTCCTGATTACCTCTAGAAGCCGCACAGTAAAGTGGTGTCACGTGGGCGCTATTGAAGGTATCAACAGCTAATCCTTTTTCTACTAATGCCTCAATGGCCCTGGTATGATTATAATAGGCTGCCCCATGAAGCAATGTATCGTTATTTACACCTCCCACTACATTTATATTTGCACCATGGCCTAATAATGCTTGAAATAAATGAGGACGAGTATTTCTGTTTATTGCTAAAGTAATTGCTGTCAAATTGTCACTGTTTCTTGCCTCCGTATTACACCCTTTTTGGACAAGCATTCCTATAATGTCCTGATCTCTTGTTTCATCAGCTGGCGTCATGTTATTCAGCATCATCACATGAAGCGGTGAAAATTGTCTTGTATTTGCCTGACTATTCACATCTGCAAGACCTACCTCAATTAATTCTTTAATAGTCTCCGCTGGCTGCCTACAGGCAACAGCCCAATGAAGTATAGTGCCCATTTCATTATCGAAGCGACTCACATCTAGTAAACCATGCTCATCAGAAAAATGTTTTACTGCAAATTCATAAAAAAAATCAAGCGTGGCTTGATTAGGCGCCCAAGTTAACAGCTTGAAACCATTTATATCTACAATATCTGGATGATAAAAATCTTCAAATTTTAATTCCCCCGATTCAATTTTTTTTCTTAGTGCTTCAATATCACCTTCTTTGACCAGAGAAAATATGGGTTTGTAGCTAGGTGTTTTGTGTAAGGAGCTATATTCTTTTTGATATGTCTCCTTGAATAAAACATACCAATTGTCACATTGATCAATTTTACTATGAGGAAAATGTTGCTTAAATTTATTCTTCCAAAATTGATTTAAATAATCTGGATAGACTGAAGATTTTTGACTCGCTTCTTTACTTGTTGCAGTTACACTCACTACATCTTCAGGAGAGAGATATTCATAAATTTCTAACAAGACTTCAATGGGTAAAATCGACTTACCTTTTAAATTAAAAATTGAATTTGACATGAGGGAGCCACTCCTAACTGCTTATAGTTTTATAGTGTCTTATTATTAATATTATAGATTATAATCAAATGAATATAAATCTCTTGCCTAAATATCCGCTTAAGCCATTGATAACATATGATATCATTAAAATAAACCGCTTGACTTTTTCACTCACAAGCTTTAATCAGCGCTGAAAAATATTTAGGTTGCTGATGCCGCGGAAACCAAGCAAGCGTAAGTGCATGCGGATAGGTTTTTCCCGCATTAAGCATAATCAATTGACGATTATTAATATAGGGTTTAGCAAATTCTAGGGGCAATACGCCATAGCCCAATTCATCCGCAATCATGATGGATAAGGTAGATGTTCTATTTGCAAAATGTCTGTCTTTGTTTGCAGAATCAAACAAGCCATATTGTTTCAAATAATTGAATGTTATTTGGTCTTGCTCATCAAAATCAATGATTCTTTCATTTCTAATCACTTCATGCAGATTACGTTTTTTCCATTTTGGTGATGAAACTAAAACATATAATTCAGGCCGTAATATTTTATGCTCCATTTCATCTGAAAGATATCTATGCTCGATAATAGCTAATTGACTGTCACCTCGTCGTAATGAATTTACACAATTTTCATTATCGTTTATATCAAACTTTAGCAATAAATGCGGAAATTTTTTCGCAACCTTGATACAAGGTGAAGTGATACGCGAATGTATAATAGTAGTTGGCCCTGCGATGCTGATAGAAACTATTCTTTCTGTTCCTGTGCCGGTAATAGAAGATAAAGCTTCTCCTTCTAATTGCTCAACCTGCTGACAATAACGCAGCAAAGCTTCCCCCTCTTTCGTCAAAATCATACCGCGTCGTGAGCGGACAAACAATGAAGTAGACAATCGTCTTTCCAATGTACGTATTCGTTGAGTAATACCAGTTTGTGTGAGATGAATATCATTGGCTGCGCCATGCACAGTTTTATTCTTCACAACGGCAAGAAATGCTTCAAGTTGAGGGTCAAGTAATCTCATTATTTTTCATCACTTAATTAATTTAATTCATTATTATGATACATCGAAGCGCCCTATACTTCCATTTTTATCAGCATACCAGGGTGAGAATAAGATATGTCTTTAGTTAATGTTCATAATGAATGGGATCCAGTAGAAGAAATCATTATTGGCTCACCTTTGCATGCAGCAATGCCATATGAAGATAAGGGGTTCCAAGCTATTCAACAGGCAACGCATGATTTATTTGATGCCCTAATACCTGGCCCAATACCTAGGAAAATTATTGATGAAACAGAAGAAGACATACAAATTTTCATAAATGAACTAGATAAAGCTGGTATCCAAGTTAGAAGACCTGAACCCATAGAATTCAAAGAAAAGTTTAAAACGCTAGATTGGGAAGCTGAACATTATTTTAGTTATTGCCCTAGAGATATATTATTAGCTATCGGTGAAATTATTATTGAAACGCCAAACGTTTTTCGTTCTCGTTATTTTGAAACGGCTGGATATAAAAAAATTCTAATCGATTATATGAATAGCGGGTCAAAATGGATAGCTGCACCAAAGCCAAGATTACTAGATGATATCTATAATACCTTTGATCAAAATACATCGGCATTAAACAATTTAGAGCCTGTTTTTGATGCTGCCAATATTTTACGTATGGGCAGGGACATCATTTATCTTGTATCAGATTCAGGCAATGAATTAGGCCACAAGTGGTTGCAAAGTATTTTAGGAAAAGAGTATAGGGTGCATCCTTGTCGAAATCTGTATTCATCGATGCATATTGATTCTACCATTTGCTTGTTAAAACCCGGACTTGCCTTGATTAATCCTTCGAGAGTCAATAAAGATAATTTACCAAAGCCCCTAGAAAATTGGGATCTTTTAATTTGCCCCGAGATGGCTGAGTATAAATATTCTGATTTAGGTGCATTCTCGACACCTTGGCTAGGAATGAATTTGTTGATGCTCTCAACTGATTTAGCTGTAGTTGATAAACATCAATTAGCTTTAATTAAGCTTCTTGAAAAAAATGGCATTGCTAGCATCCCACTTGCTTTGCGGCATGGTAGAACATTGGGAGGAGGGTTTCATTGCATTAGCTTAGATGTCAGAAGAAAAGGAAAACTTGAAGATTATGCCTAAATTAATTATTCCCAACGGATATGAGCTTTATCAATCAAATGCCACATCGCTGACTCAGAATGAAATAAACGCAAGATACTTTTATAACTTGCGATTCCTATGGCTGCTAGAACCTGGTGATGCTATTTTGTTGCCAAAACCACCGGCAAAAGAATTTCTATCTTATCTCGCACAAGTAAAGCAAATTGATCCTGAAACATTACATTTAGTCATATTGGATAATAAGCATAGCTCACTAAATTCAGCGGCTTTGTCTGATCCCAATCTCATTGCGTATTTAGAAAAAATCATTACATTGCCAGCGGAATGGAGTATACAAACCTGTTATTTCAATCGAGAGATAGCAATGCTAGCTGAAAAATTACATCTTTCAATCAATCCAGAATGGAAGGCTCTCGTAGAATCTAATTTTATTCTACGCGCTAATAGCAAAGCAGAATTTAGAAAAATTTCTACTAGCAATCATATTCCTATTCCAGAAGGTATTGTGTGCAACACCCAGGAAGCATTGGCTCTATCTCTTAAAAATCTTTTAAAAATAACGGGGCAAGTGATTATCAAACAGGAATATAATGCCTCGGGTAAGGGAAATATAGGAATTAGTTTTGACAACAATCATCATTTTGTTGGCGTGATTAAAACTATTATTCTCAAAGACAATCAGTGTCTAAATGAAATTGCTCATCAACTTTTCTCAGAGCTTATTAATTTAAGAAATACGCACTTGGTCGTCGAAGTTTATTATCCCAATAAAGGAACTTTCACAGCACAATTTTTATCGCCGCCACGAGGTCAAGAACCCATCTTATTAAGTTACAGTGAAATTCTCATGGAATCACGTTGGGTTGGAGTGCAAATACCTCCTCAAACACTTTCACCAGAACAAATACAAACACTCATCGCATATTCAAGACAATTAGCATGCATCATGCAAGAACGCGGCTATTTAGGATATCTCTGTTGTGATGCCATTTTAACTGATGATAACCGAATTTTATTTACAGAAATTAATGTTCGTCCAGGAGCAGAAACTCATGCTTATATATTGGCGCAGCATCTCTTTGGTAAAGGTTATGAAAATAAAATGATTGTGTTAACTCGCAATGGTTTGAAAACAGATTCTTTTATAAATACACACGACAAACTACAGGATCAAAATTTATTATTAAACAATGGTGACAGCGCTGGTATTGTATTGCTGACTGTTGATGATACTGACTCAAAACAATTTGAATATTTAGTTGCTGCGCCTGATTTGAAAAGCGCTTATGCATTAGAAGAGAAGCTAAGCAAGCTATAAAACGGGTAGCAATAACCCCAGTTATAACCAATAACTTGATTATTTATTGCACTACTTTATGTGAACCTCTCCTATAATTTCGAAAATATTTGTAATTTTCGAAATTATTGCATACCATCATGTCCATTCTTATTCAGAGTAGGCCGCATGACAATTGAGCAAAAGAAACAAACGAAAGCAGCGAAAGTTCTGGACAGTTTGCGCCATGATATTATCAGCGGGCATTTTCAGCCGGGCCAAAAATTACAAATGGAGGATTTGAAAAGTCAGTATAACGTGGGATACAGTCCACTGCGTGAGGCATTATCGCGCCTGGTAAGTTATGGCCTTGTTTGTATGAAGGAGCAATGTGGATTTTCAGTAGCTCCATTATCAATGGAAGAATTACATGATCTCTACATGGTGCGTATACACATTGAAATTCAAGCGCTGGAATTATCGATACAAAATGGTGACGATGATTGGGAAGCTGATGTAACAGCAACTTGGTTCAAATATAAAAAATGCTTAAACCAAGCTATAAATAATCACATTGATCCAAGCAGTTGGGACAAGTTACAAAAAGAATTTAGATTCACCTTAATCAAAGCCTGTCAGTCACCCTGGTTATTAAAAATTCGTGACATGCTGAATGATCAAGCATTACGGTATCGTTTTATCTGTTTAAATTCCTATTACAGAAATAAAAAAGTGCTGAATGAATTCATAAAAGAAAACGAGAATCTAGTTTCAGCCGTATTATCGCGTAACACAAAAACTGCGGTGAAGCTAACGCAAATCAGCTGGGAGTCTTCGGTGAAATTAATTACCGATGCGATGCAAAAAAATGTGATAGCAAAATAATGAATATGAATCATATTTATGATGTAGTGGGCATAGGCTTTGGACCATCTAACCTCGCACTCGCGGCGCTCTTCGATGAAAATCGAGATAGCCAGTTATCTGCTATCTTTCTTGAAAAAAAATCTAGTTTTAGTTGGCACGAAAATATGCTGATTCCTGGTACTGAAATGCAAATATCCTTTCTAAAAGATATTGCAACATTCAGAACTCCATCCAGTCCATATACTTTTATTAATTATTTGCACAGCGTAGGACGTCTGAGTTTATTTGCCAATCTTAGAACGTTTTATCCTTCTCGCATAGAATTTAATCGATACTTTACTTGGGTCGCCGAAAAACTCGATCAATATGTCAATTATAATTGTACGGTGACAGATATCCATGTTTATGGAAAATCACCACATATGATTTTAAGAGTCATTTATGAAAAAATAGATGCAAAAAGTCATAGATCAACTTCTTATTTCCTGGCCAAAAATATTGTTGTTGCGACTGGTGGCTTTCCTTATATACCACCTGGTATAACACGACAAGTGGATAATCAGCGTATTTGGCATACTTCTGAATATCTGCAAAAAATTGAAAAATACAAATCGCAGTCTAAGTATCCTTATCATTTTTGCGTAGTAGGTGGTGGACAAAGTGCTGCGGAAGTGACGCATGATTTGCATCAGTTCTTTCCAAATGCCGCGATTAACTGCATACATAATAATTTTGGTTTAAAAGCTTCTGATGACAGTGAATTTATTAATGAAATATTTTTACCAGAAAATGTGGATTTATTTTATGACACATCTGGTCCCATGCGAAAAAAATTGTTAGAAGCCTATCAAAATACTAATTATGCAGTTGTAGATACAGAGTTAATTCAAAAGCTATATCGAATTAAATATGAAGAATCAGTTACTGGAAAAAAACGATTACACTTTAATCGATTATCAGTCATGAAAAGTGCAAATGAAACCGATCATCATGTTGAAGTAAATATTAAGAATACGGTTTGTCCTACATGTATTGAGCCATTGCAAGCAGATGCATTGATATTAGCAACTGGCTACACCTATCTTAATCCGCCCCCTATTCTCCAAACACTGTCCCATTATCTCATTACAAACGAGCTAGGCTTACCTTCAGTGACACGAAATCATCAACTTCTGACACTATCGAATCTCAAAGCCGGCATTTATTTGCAAGGATACCATGAAAGCACACATGGGATAACAGATACCCTGCTATCTGCAAGTTCCATACGTGCACAAGGAATATTTGAGCAAATTCTTTCTGCTTCAAGACAGCAGATAAAATATGTCAAAACAACTGAAAACAGGCTAGCCATTTAGTGCAGAATGGAACTCCTATCATGAAAAATGAAGATAAATAATGACTAACTCAACCCCACAAGTTTTTTCATTTTCAGAACCGCAAGGAAAAATATATAACGTCAATTACTCAACACTTGATTTTGGTCAGGCACCATTTCAAGGAATGTTAGGACAAGTTGATATAGGAGAAAAATCACATAGTCATAATCATTTCGAAGTTGAAGTATTCTTTTTCATTTCTGGAAAGGGTGTCGTTTACGCAGATGGAAAAGAGATAGAAGTGAGACAAGGCTTAAGTGTGCGCGTTCCTCCATTCATTAATCATGTTATTGAAAATACTAGCGGATCAGAGCCATTGAAATTTGTGTCATTTTACTGGAGTCAAGCCCTATCTGATTTACCCGCACCAACACCGCACACTGCACATCGAACATTAATTTTTTCTGCACCACCGACTCCGAATGGCGATATACATTTAGGTCATTTATCTGGTCCCTATCTTGCTGCGGATGTTTATAAGCGTTATTTACAGCAACGTGGATTATCTGCTTTACATATTACAGGGCGAGATGATCATCAAACTTATGTTGCTAAAAAAGCAAGTTTGGAACAGCGATCTCCTGAACATGTAGCAAATGATTATTTTAATAAAATTAGGAAAACACTAGATAAAAGTGGTGTATACATTGATTACTTGGTGGAACCAAATCAAAACGGAGATTATGCGAAATTTATAAAAAACATCTTCACTCAGTTGTATGAAAAAGGGTATATCATTGCAAAAACGGAAATGGCAACCTTTAGTGCGGTAGATAATCTTTATCTGCATGAAGCCTATATCACTGGAAATTGCCCGCATTGCCAACATAGTTCGGATGGCAATGCTTGTGAGGAATGCGGGCGTCCAAATGCATGCGTTGATTTGCTACAAGCTTATGAGAAATACAATAAGCAAGCACCCGTTTTAAAACCCATTAAACGTTTGTATTTTAGATTGAGTCAATTTTCCGGTCAATTACAGGAATATATCAAATCAACTCCAATGTCTGCACATGCGCTGGCTTTATCACAAACCATGTTAGCGGAGGGCTTGCCTGACATTTGTGTTTCTCATATTAATGATAGAGGAATAGCAGTTCCGTTAACAGATTTTGAAGATCAAACTATTTACGTCTGGTTTGAGCTAGGGTTAGCTTATCTTTGGGGAGCGATACAGGCGAATCAATATGACCAGTTTGATTTAGAAGCAGTCCATCAGTTTTACAATAATGCTAATAATCGTGTTACTCATTTTTATGGTTTTGACAATACTTATTACCATACATTATTATTTCCAGCAGTCTATTTTGCTCTTGATATCAAACCACTTCATACTCATGTCATTAATGAATTACTAGATTTAAACGGCAGTAAATTTTCTACTAGCCGTGGTCATGCTATCTGGGTAAATGATTTATTAAATGCGGTATCAACAGATTATATGCGCTGGTTTTTATGTGAGATCAGACCGGAAGGAATGAGAACTAATTTAGAGTTATCACACTTTGCGAAAACCATTAATCAATTATTTTCAGGTAATCTGCACAACTGGACATCTTTATTAACAAATATGATGAATAATCAATTTAATAGTATCGTTCCTGAGCCTGGTGCATGGACTGCTGAACACCAGAAATTTTTACGTTTTATTTTGTCCTGCCGTGAAAATGTGTTACAACATTATTCCGCTGAAACATATTCTTTGCGTGCTGTCGTTCACGCACTAAAAAATATAGTGGAAACAGCACATGATTTTACCAATAGCCAAACTTATTTGAACAACAATATCAATGTCTACAATTACATGCGGACTGCAATAGCATTGTCTTTGTTTGCGCTTAAATTATTCGCGTTACTGGCAAAACCTATTATTCCTGGAATTGCTAATCAGTTATTACAATCCATCGGCATCACAGAAGATACTTTATTGACGGACAATACTTTTATTGCACCAGGAATCAAATTTAATAAAAAAGCTTTACCATCATTTCAACCGATTAACGAACGCGATTTATTAAATCTTATACGAGCCGCCATATGAATAGGCAAACAGCAACTCATTATATACGATCCTTTATTCCTGGAAGGACAACATTGGAACAAGAAGTGCTTTATCTTCCTCCAAGTCTGCATGATAAAATCGAAGGGTTTGGGCAACTAACATTAGGCACTAATAATCAGATCTCTATTTTTAATGCCATTAAAATACTTGCTAAAGCCTACCCAGAGGTTAAATCTGCTTTAAGTTTCAGTTCAACGCCAATTGGTCAACTTATTGACGACACGATTGTTGAAAATAATACGGATAATTGGTTTGACACCATTTTACTCTATAGACCGGACATGCTGATTTCCAAAGGCAGTCATGTATATACGAATGAGCTTGAAATTGTAGTAGGCGGCATATGCACGATTAGTTTGTTGCAGCATTATTTGTATGGCGAATATAAACTTTTATCTTCTTTAATTACACAAATGAGACATTGCCAAGAAAAATTTGGTTTAAAAGGTCATATCGCATTTCTAGCTGATAGAAATGGTGCAGCAGAAATTAACGGTTTTAAATGGGTGCCAGATCATTTAGGCGATGATGTAATTGTTGCGGCAATTGAGCAGTTGGATTTTAAAAATGATGGTGTATATTTTGGCAAGAAAAAAATTTCTGTTGCTCATATTTATATTAAAGCGCATAAATTACGTGAAAAAATTATAGAAAAAGATGAACTACTATTGCAGCATTGGTTAGCTAGAAATATAGCATTAATTTCGCCGCCTTCCTTAATCCTGGACAATAAACTTATCATGTATTTTCTTCAACATCCAAAATACCAATTATCATTGCAACAATCTTTAGGTTCAAAAAGATACCGTGAAATTCAAAGCTATTTACCTACCACATATATATTGGAATCGGGAATTAAAAATAGCGATGACAGACTACATGATATTATTCGCGCACCCTGGAACCATGGCAGATTCATTGTAAAATACCCTAGCTTATGGGGTAGTAGAAAAATGATTGCATCCCCTGAACAAGCAAGCGGTCAATTTGAATGGCGTGAACAATTAAATGCAATGCACGTTCAATCAGCTAATTACGGTCCTTTATTGATACAAGAAATGATAGATGTGCAGCGTATTCCATTCATGGAGAATGGACAGAAAATTAATGGCATTACAAAGTATACGCCTTTTTTCACGCATGATATTTTTCAAAAAAATGTAACGCTGCAAGCATTGGCAGTAAATGTTACGCCAAGTGGATTTCAAGCGCATATTGATGAAAATAGTCGTTTTGCATTGGTGGAAAAAAGTAGGTAAATATCAACTGAAAGGGGGTATTAATTGATATAATGATACCTACATAATTGCTTATTTTAAATAATATGTGCAGTATTGCATATATTTTAATAAGAGTTACTAACTTTATTATCGAAGCTGATCAGGCTAGAGTGTTTGGGATGAGATAATATATGAAAAAACCGCATGTTCTATGGGCTGTAACCGTTTTAAATGATATGGGCTATCATGTCCTGTCGTCCAATCCTCAAGTAATTCAGATTAACCCCTGGTCAGAAGTCTATCGTTTTGAAACGAATCAAGGTCTCATTATTTTAAAAAAAGTACCACCAGCATTATCGCTAGAATCAAATGTAATTCAGGTGCTAAGCAAGGTGTTCAATGCTGATGTCCCACAGGTTTTTTCACACAATCAGGAGCTTCATTGCTTTTTAATGAAAAATGCAGGGATACAATTGCATGAGCATTTCAAGAAAAACTTTAAAGCTGATGTTCTAATTCAAGCTGTGCAAAACTACATACAACTTCAAATAATGGCATCCAGCAAAATTAGCTTGTTTTTTGATTTGGGTGTGCCCGATTGGCGTTTAGAAAAACTACCGCAACTATATCAAGCGCTTCTTTATGAAGAAAATCTTTTAATTGAGGATGGATTAACTAAACATGAATTAATAAAGTTAAAGGAAATAGCACCTAAGCTCTCTGCGTTTTGCAATCAGTTATCACAATTTAAAGTTAAAGATACATTTGGCCATGCTGATTTTCATGATAAAAATATTTTAATTGATACCAGAACTAATCATACAACAATCATCGATTTAGGCGAGGTTGTAATTACTCATCCATTTTTTTCATTTCTCAATTGTATTCACAGAGCAAAAGAGAACTTTGCATTATCGGATGAGCAATATCAACAATTACAACTTGCTTGTTTCAAGCCTTGGCTTGCATTAGAAACACAAGAGAATTTGTTTGAAATATTAGGGATTATTCAACAATGCTGGTCAATCCACTCAGTGCTAGGAGAATTCCGGCTTATGAAAAGTGTAGATCAATCAGCATTTCAAGCGTTACATAGGCAGGGACGCTTATCAAAAAATCTTCGTTATTGGATTAATCAAGATTAGAGGGTTTTGAGCCTGTATCTAACGAACAGAAGAATAAAGCCATAAGCAAATTAACTCGTAAAATATGCTAGTTACTTATGCAATCTAACGCAATTATACAAAGCATAATGCAAAATGGATGGAAGCAAGGTTCTTTCAACAAAAAGTTGAGCATTTGTTTTATATTTTTTTTCGCACCAAGAAAGAACTTTGTTAAATCGCCAAGCTTGATGAGATTGATTTTTTTGAAAGGAATTCAGAGATTTGATTAGGTTTGTTTTTATATTACCCTTTCCTTCTTTCCTCCCCAATATAACAAAAAATAAAATCATTAATCCCAATATTAATCCTGCAAAAAACGACATTTGGCACCTCAGTTAATTACATTAATCAGTTAGTTGTATGCTCCCTAATCATCTCAAAGATGATACTTATAGTCCGTGGTTATATGAGTATAGGGCGCATATTCTACATATATGTATGCGCAAAAAACATCCAGCACTTATTAAGTTGGGCAAAAAGATAAGAGAACTCCGAAAAGAAAAAGGGTTCTCTCAGGAAAACTTTGCTTATGAAGTAGGGCTAAATAGAACCTACATGGGCAGTGTTTAGAGAGGTGAAAGAAACATTGCCGCTCTAAATTTAATCAAAATTGCTAAGATGCTTAAGGTTGATGTTGGCGAATTATTCCCTTCTATTAGAGTTTTACATGTTGATTAACAACAGAACTAAACTATTACTCAATTTCTCTATGCATCATAATAATTATTAGAGAGAATGGGTTACTATTAAAAGGTTAGATAAAACAATAGGTGTTTATTTTATGAACAAATCTGCGCTGCGGCGAAAATACAAGAAACCAGCCGTGCTAGAGGCTATTTTTGAGGCAAAATTCACCTTCGAGAGCTTTGGCATTGCAACTCCAGGACAGATTTACGAAAAAATAAAAAACAATTATCCCAATAAACGAGATATTAGGCATGTACCCATTTTTTTAGAGAGCTCTGGGAACACAGAACAAATGCCTTTTCTTGTTCAAGCCCCATTAATACAAGCCAGAAAAGAAGATGATTCTGAGTTATTGCAAGTCGGTCCCGGGATTGCTGTAGCTAATCGATTGAAATATACAAGTTGGGAAGATTTTATTCCTGGCATTCGTACCATTCTCGATGCATATATTTGTTCAGCAAAACCTAAATCAGTTACTAGAATCGGGACAAGATATATTAATTGCTTTCTACTACCTCAAGGCACCATTGATATTAAGGATTATTTCAACCTTGATGTTCAAATACCTCCAACACTTTTTGGTCTACAGCAATTTGATTTAACATTTGTTAATAAGCTTAAAAATGTTAGTGACCAGTCGGGACAAGATTTTGACATAAGAATTAGGTTTTTCACTGATGCTTTGAAGCCTGATGAGGTAGGTAATAAATTGATTTTAGATTTAGATTGTTATGTTAACAAAGACTTCAAACCTGATATTGAGGAGATAACTAATTTGGCTACTCAAGCGCATGACACACTTGAGATAGTTTTTGAAAATATAATTACAGATAAGGCTCGTGACATCATGGGAGTAGAAGAATGCACAGCACATTAACACTGCACGGCACCACAGCTAGAGTTAGGCAAGACTCCAAGGATTTCAGCACTGTCATTCAGAAAAGTAGTGCTGAGAGAGTTGTAAGAAATATACAATCTGAAGTTGTAACAACAACATTGCAAGAAAGTAAAGCTCAAGAAATAGCGAAATTACTGAGAGAAAGAGAACTTTTAATAGAAAAGCGTAACAGTATTATCGATAGCCCTATAAAATATTTCATACCATTTTATAGGAAAAAACTTCGTGAAATTGATGCTGACATTGATGTATTAGATTTACAGCTCTTCTCACTTGAAACGGAAGATTCTATTAAAGAGTCTGATCTCGACACAATTATTTCAACCGCTGAAGCTAGACTAAAAAAATATTCTAAATATTTAAACTCAAAGTAGTAGTCTATATTCAGTGAGTGGTTAAAAAACAATGACTGTTACCGATTACAAAACCTACAGGCCAGCCTTAAGGGATGAATTTAAATATGCTTGCGGCTATTGTGAGAACAGAGAGCCGGAGCTTGGTGGCTCCGAAGCATTTCATGTTGACCATTATAGGCCAAAAAGTAAGTTTCCTCATTTAATATGCAAATACACCAATTTAATTTATTCCTGTAGATACTGTAATAGAAACAAGGGCGATTACTGGCCAGGATTTTTGGGGTGGGCTTTAGATAGGATTATTTTAAATCCTCGCGCAGATAGTTTTAAGAAGCATATAGACCAATCTGAGTTTCCTTGGGTTGGTTTAACATCGAAAGGTAGATGGACTATTTTAAAACTTAAGCTGGATTCTTCCGGGTTTTGTCGACGGAGAAAAAGAAGACAGTCACTTGAAAACGGCATCAAAAGATTGGGGAGTGTGTTGGCTCAGTTACAAATTGGTCTGAATAATGCGACTCAACAAAATGCTGAAGAGAGGGTAATACTGGAGCTTCGTCGTGACATTGCCGAGGTGATTAGTGAAATTAATGCAGTCCGCCAGGTTATTGAGGGACGCGCAGATTAATTGAGTATTAAGTTTGTTTACCCTATTTCCTATTATTCTAATGTTATAAAACTGTTTTTTAGGTAGTGCCCTTCGTTATTTCATCCCAATGGTCGCGCATAAATTCAGAAAAACGTAGCAAAGTAAGCATACCCACATACGCTTCGTTTATATCGATGTCTGATTCTTCGCCATGACCCGATTCATTTCGCCAATAACCAATCAAATCAGTATATTTTTTGTAATTGTTTTTAATGTGGTCTTTTGCATTATCAAAAAGTAATTTTTCAACACGACCCCTGCCATTTTTTCCGTAATATATTTTTATAACTTCTTCTCTGTCAGAAACAATAAAAGCTGCAGACAATAAAATTGACTCGATAGCTGTCCCACACATAACACAGCAAGCTAAATAATTTCCTCCTTGATAACAGCTTACGGCTTCCTTCGCTCTACGAAAAAAACTCTTCCCAAATAGCACCTGAAAGCTATCAAAAATTTGTGTGAATCTATCAGGTGTTGCTGGCAGCGTATCCTCTTGGGTGTAGGTTTCTAGCCAATTCTGTCCATACCCTGTTAAGGTAAATGCCTCATGAATTTCATTCCCAGATAGATATAAACTTCCTGTATGATTTGTGCCTGGTCTTAATATTCCTCTTCTGCATAACTCCCAAAGAGCATCTGAGACCACACTTCGTAAATTGTTAACCTGTAATTCTAATGCTTGCCTATCCTGATTGCTTCTATTTAAAGAACCAGTAATATCATTAGGGTCAGTAATTTTATTTACGCTCATTAATTTTGTAACAGTCGTGCTGAAATGCACATCGCAATTAGCCCGAGAAATTTCGCTAGAATTAAGCATGCATTTTTTCTGAGCTTTTCGAAGCTCGCTAAGGATAAATTGTTGTGCATCTTCTATTGAAACAGCCATTGGCTTTTCCTTAAATATAAACTGAGTATTTTTATTGTATAAAACTACCTTCACAATACAAGCTATTGGAATTGGTCACCAGAAGCAATTTTTTGATTTTCAAGCGAGGTTTCTTTAAAAAATCCCCTTATTAATCAACCCGTCCCGGGGCGGATTCGAACCGCCGACCTGCCCCTTAGGAGGCGCGCGATATTTATACCAGCACAATCCGAATATATTAAAAAACTCATTTAAAACAAACAACTTACCATATTGCACTGTCCCTCATTGTCCGATAGAATCCACCATAATCCAACTATTTTTAGGTACCCATGTAGGTACCCGAATTTCAGTTAGCCGGAAATCCTGGCTAACTGAAAAATGACCAGCGCAGGATGGATTGAATAAAATCGAGTTATTAGGCAATTCTTAATAACTACCCAAAAGGAACTCTACCATGATCACTAAACAATTAGATTTTGCTAATCTAGTAACTGCTATTCAAGGTACCCATGAAACTTTTACAACCCAAGCAAGTAAAGCAGTAAATGTTTGCTTAACGATACGCAATTGGTTGATTGGCTATTACATCCATGAATATGAATTACAAGGTGCGGATCGGCCTGCATATGGCGATTCCTTGTATAACACTTTAGCTGACAAATTAAATCAAACTAACTTACAACGCACTGATGCCGAGAGCTAAGACGTTTTCGCCAGTTTTGCCTTTGCTATCCCCAAATATGGGAGACAGTGTCTCCCATATTGCAACCTATTGTTTATAAAGAATTTTCATCTTTAGATGGGCGCCTTCTAACCGAGAACTTGTCATTCTCCCATTTCGTCGAATTAATGCAGATTGAACCACCAATTAAACATTTATTCTATGAAGTTGAGATTATCCGCGGACATTGGTCGGTTCGTGAATTAAAACGCCAAATTGCTACTCAGTATTTTGAAAGAAGCGGTTTATCACTAGACAAAGAAGCACTGGCAAAATTAGCTCATAAAGGAACGGAAAAACAAAACCCTCAACACGTTATTCGCGACCCCTATGTGTTTGAGGTTCTTGGATTGAAGCAACAAGAAGTTATGACTGAACGAAAACTAGAAGATGCACTGCTTAATAAATTGCAGAATTTTTTGCTTGAGTTAGGTCATGGTTTTTGCTTCAAAGCTCGTCAAATGTCAGAAGGAAATCAGTCACCTATTGGCATTCTTCTAAGGCCTTTAATATTAACCTATTTTTATTGTAATGAAATACGTCATTGGCGTATCATTCTCTCTCATAGTTTTAATCCTCGAAAAATTTGCAGGAACTACGCCAATGACGTATAATAAAAAAAGAACACTTGTATTTATAGAGACAAAACTTTTTACTCAGTTAGTCAAAGAATATCTTAGTGATGAAGATTATGGAGAATTACAACAATATATTATGAAGAATCCCGAGGTAGGTAAAATCATTAGTGGTAGTGGTGGAGTTCGAAAAGTACGTTGGGCAAGAGAAGGAATGGGTAAATCAGGCGGTGTTCGTACTATATACTATTGGGCTAAAACAAGAGATCAGGTTTATATGTTAACAATGTACAGCAAATCAGAAAAAGAAAATATTGATAAGAAAACATTAACTCAAATTGCAAAAGAGTTGGAGGGGATGAAATGAACAAAGAACGCAATATAGGCCAAGAAATCCTGGCTGGTATTAAAGAAATTAAAGAATGGCGGCAAGGAAAGAGAAAGTTAAAAACGACTCGTGCTCAACTTCCTCGAGCAGCTAATGTAGCAAAAATTCGTCGAAACTTAGACCTTACACAAGATGAATTTGCTGATTTTATGGGAGTAAAAGTTAAAACTTTACAAAACTGGGAACAAAAACGTCGAGAACCTCAAGGACCAGCAAGAAGTTTATTGCGAGTTGCAGAAAAAGCTCCTGAAGCAATTTTAAAAGCACTGCCAAGAAGCATAAACCGTCTTAGTTCACATCGTCATAAAGCTCAAAAAAGAAAAGTTTCTTCGCGATAATATTTTTCGATTTGTTAGGGGTTATTATGGAAACAATGTCTTCCAATGAGAAACAAAAGATTGTAGATGCCCTTTCAAAAAAGGGTGCCAATCTTCCTTGTCCAAGATGTAATACAAAGAACTTTACTTTACTGGATGGTTATTTCAACCAAACTATTCAACAAAAATTAACTGCTGATCTAGTTCTTGGCGGGCCTTCGGTTCCTTCGATTATTGTAGTGTGCAATAATTGCGGATATATAAGCCAACATGCCCTTGGTGTTCTTGGATTATTACCTAATGATGAGGAGAAAAAATGAATAATGATCATTCTTCTCAAAATAATGAGGCAACAATTTCAATTAATAACGAAATCAATGCGAAAGTTAAACACTACAAAAATGTAGACCAAAATTTTATAACAATTACAGAAGATAAAATGAATCTTATTCTTATAAAACATCTAAATGAAATTGAAGATAAAAAATTATGGATTGCTCCCTTGGGTATTTTTATAACTCTGCTCTTGATACCTCTTACAACAGAAAAATTTAAAGATGCTTTTTCTATATCAGCATCCGTTTGGCAAGCAGCTTGCTATATTGCTATGGTCATATTTTTTATCTGGTTCATTATATTAGGACTCAAATCATGGGCTGCCAGAAAAACAACAATTGAAAGCGTTATAAACAAATTAAAACAAAACAGTAAAAATAACGAAGAGGAAATCAAGTAAATTATATTGCGTTAATTACTGGTAAAAATAATAAGAAAGGAAGCCTACCCAGCATCGAAGAAATCGAGGCAGAGCTTGGGAGTCAACCTCTTGATTAATTGCATTTGTGCAAAAGGCTTTTGCACAAATTGATTTATTCTTAAAAACAATAAGATACAGCTCAGTTGCCCGGAAATTCCGGATAACTGAATTAGAGTCAAGATACGAGAAATTGATCAAAATTTAGTTATTAAGAAGTTCTTAATAACTGATGACAGAGATTCGGGAGTCAGCGACTCCCGAATTGCGCAAGTGGCTCTTGCACAAATTGCATAGGACATTAGGTAATGACCAAACTAACCGCAAAGAAAGTCGAGAACACAAAACCTCGCAGCACAGAATACAAACTCCATGATGGCGATGGACTCTTTCTTCGAATAAGACCCAGTGGCGCAAAAAGCTGGCTTTTCTCCTTTAGCCTACCAGGCGACCGCCGCCTCATTCGCATGACATTGGGCTCTGTTGATAGACTATCTTTAAAAGAAGCTCGCAGCATGTTGCCATCACTGCATAAGCTCGTTGCAAGCGGCATAGACCCACGTAATGCAAGAGCTGCAGCTCAAACTGAAAACACGCAAGCAGTAAGTATGCAGAGTTTATTCGATACATGGATTGAATTTATAAAGTTAACTGGCACCATCACTCCCGCATGGATTAAACGTCATGAAGACCGCTGGCGTCTGCATCTCAAAAAAAACTTAGGAAATTTATTTGCAAAAGACGTTACACGCGCTCATTTAGCTGGCGCGCTAGATGCAATGTCACGTAAAGGTATTAAAGAAGAAACTCGCAAAGCGCTAACCACACTAAACTTAATGCTAGATTATGGACTAACACGACATGTTATCGAACATAATCCAGCACGCATGCTAAAACCCAAGGATTTTGCCGCAACTGCTGGACGCTCACGTGAGCGCGCTCTATCGCTTTCTGAATTACGCACGTTGTGGGACACATTAGATCAGGCAACAGAAGTACGCAAAGGTGTGGCTAAAACATCAGTACTTTCTCTTATCACAGCAAGCGCTATTAAGCTATTAATTCTGACAGGCGCACGGCGTGGAGAAGTCGCGGGTATGCGCTGGGATGAACTTAATATCAAAGAAAACTTATGGACACTACCCTCCAGCCGCACTAAAAATCGCAAGCAACATGTAATTTATTTAGGTGAGCTTGCACTTACTCTAATCGAAACACTAAAACCATTAACAGGCAATACACCATTCGTATTCGATACTGGACTCAGCACCGGCCATATCCATACTGATTCACTCACCACTGCAATTAATCGATTAAAGAAATCAGCGCCGCTAAATGAGCTTGAATCCTTTACTATTCATGATTTACGCCGCTCTGCTGCAACCGCATGGGGAGAACATCTCAAAGTTAAACCACATGTGATTGAACAAATGTTAAATCATCAGCCGCTTAACAAATTGATCGCCATTTATCAACGTGCGACTTATTCAGATGAACAAAAAGCAGCGTGGTTAGCATGGGATGAAATGGTACAACATCAAATAGCAAGTAAGTTAGATAATATTGTTTTGATAAATATTACCAAACGAGATGGAGGGAAAAAATTCGCATAGGACAGATTATGTCAGATGTTGGCATACACCTGTTTATTCGTATCAATCGATTTATATGTGATAAGGCTCCTATAATATCTTTTTACTTATTGTTATGCTGATTTTTTTTAAGGTTAATTTCAGCAATAATTTTCTCAATCCCTCCATTGATCTTGAATGTTGGCAGATCAATTTTTTGAAAAAAAATGGCAACGCCTGCTTGTTCAATCTGAGCCTTATAGTTGCCAAGAGGATGTTTTCCAGTTCTGTTATGAATTTCGGCAACAGTGTAGTTTACTTCGTGCTCATTATTGAGGCTTTTAATTCCAGATTTTATAAGTGCGCTAATCCCAGTATCTTTTGATGCGTTATACATTGCTAAGAAGCTTGCAATAACGCCATCCATTTTTTCAATTGAAATTTTTTCTGAATGTAGCTGCTTAATGTATTCATCATTATCTTTTGACTGTTTCAGTATAAATTTTTTATTTGCACTGAATAGGTAGATTGCAACAATTGGCGATATCAATGAAATAATTATCTCAATAAAAGTTAACGTCATTATGCCTCCTTGTTGTTAATCTTTAACAGGAAGAAACCCTTTTTCACCTAAAGATTTAATAATACCTCTTAATAGGTAATTATTATCAAATCGTATTAAATACTTTCTTTTTCCTTTACCTTCTGGCATCAACATTTTCTTTTCGATCAATTTTCGAATTTGGCGCGATATTTCAGAATTCGCTTTTCCAGTAAAAAGATCGTTTAAATCTGAGGCTTGAACTACTTGTTTTTCAGTAACGCGTTTGAGTATTTTTGCTTCGCTTTCGGTTATGTATTTTCGCTCTAGCGAGTGATTAATAGTTGGTAGAAGTATTTCTTTATGCAAATATTCATAATTAGCTAGCTTGTCTATTTTTTCAATTTCATCTTTTAATCCTTTTAACACGTATTCGCACCAGATTAGCAATCCATTATCAGTTCCTTTATCGGCGATAGAGAGATTATTATAGTAATTATCCCTGTCATTACAAAAAATAGCAGTTGGATTTAATATTCTGCCTTCATTAACGTTGAATCCTAATTTAACTAACATCGCGTATGTGAATAGACGGACAGTTCGTCCATTACCATTGGTAAAGGGATGTATCCAGACAAAACGATGGTGTGCTATCGCAATTTTGAGAAGGTCATGTTTGGCGCTGTCATTTTGATTTATGAATTCGAAAAGATCATTCATGTATTGGCTCACTGTGCTCATGTCTGGAGGAATATGTATCGACCTGGAGATTTTTACATTTTTCTTTCTGTATTCTCCTGGAGTTTTATCACCTTCTCCTTGTGGTGGTGGCTCTAGCCCATTAACAATCATTTTATGTATCTCACTAACGTAGATACGGTTAATGGGCGTGCTGCCAATGTGTTCTTCAATAAAGGACATTGTTTCTTCAATATTCTGAATTTCTTTTATATTTGGAGGAGATGGTTCGGTTTGGTCGATTTTGGTCTCGATGTACTCTGCAATAGTAGTATTATTGCCCTCAATTCTCGCTGATCCGATACTTTCAAGAGTGTGGAATATATGCTTTAGTTGAAAAAATACTAGGGCATGAGTTGTGCCGCCGAGACGTTTTTTTCTTAAATGTTCTAGCTCAATAATTAAATCAGTCAGTCTTGAACCGAAAGAAGGCTCTACTAACCTTAAGTCATGGTGCTCGAATTTGGCTTCAGACATTTAACAGATAGCTCCAAAAGAATTAACATGTAGACTAGAAACAATTAACATTGTATCATTTAAAATTACTTAAAATCAATATCTTAATCTTAATATTAATATTATAACATTTAACAAATGTCAAATTTAGATTTGAAAATTAAGCTTGGGTGTGAGTAATAGATAGGGCTTATGAGAGAGTCAAAAAAGATTATTCTCTGAAATACATTTTATCTAATTTTATAAGAGGTAGAAATTAATGAAGTCAATTATAGAGGTTTCAGCAAGTACAACTGAGTTGCAAGACCATTTCGATATGCTTTCATGTTTTTTGAAAAATGCCATGACACTGCATGCCGTAGCATGTGATGGCATGGCTGGCAGAGGCGAAAATATTGGACAGTCAACCCCGGAGTATTGGAATGAGCATTTTGTAGGTGCTTTTTTCCTTTTTAGGCATGCACTTGAATTGTCTATTAAAGCTTTAATCAAAGAGATGACCGGTATTGATGTTCATGGTCATGATATTAAAAAAATGTGGGAAGATAATATTCCTGACTATCGAAACATCATTCCTGAGAAAATCAATAAGGTATTTGCTGTCCTTGTTAAATTTCACGTTTTGAATGATGCACAATTATTTCGCTATCATGCTGATAAGGGCGGTATAAAATTAAAAGATATGCCTCTTATTCAAAATAACGATTTTGACGCAATTTCTGATGCCGCTTGGACAATTCGTCAACTAATTTTAGAATCTATTCATATTAAAAAAGGATTGCCTATTACATAAGTGAGAGAAATATAAATGCTAAATAAAAAGGGCTTACGCGAGACGATCGAAGCTATACGTCACTCAAGCATCAACCACCCGGGAATTTCCCGGGTCACATCCATAATCCACCCAATAATCATTGCCAAACAACCCAAACTCTGCTCTTATAAAATCATTTCTACAATCGACAAAACCAAACCCCCAACACCAAACCACCACTCAAAAGGAACTCACCATGAAAATCCTATCCATCTCCCACGCCAGCTTTGAACGCCTCGGCCACATCGAAACCTGGGCGCACAAAAAAAATCATACCATCCGAAAAGTAAATCCCTATCGCGGAGAAA
>Ga0207126_1038_pt1 | contig 31065 bp, 25 predicted proteins | sample Alteio_BWMinHeat_20_FD_153586 | JGI IMG/M metagenome (GOLD analysis project Ga0207126, IMG submission 153586) | Enriched cells from forest soil in Barre Woods Harvard Forest LTER site, Petersham, Massachusetts, United States -... | ecosystem: Environmental > Terrestrial > Soil > Temperate forest >...
GTGGGGTTACAGGTGCATGAAATACAATAGAGCTGCGGTAGCAGCGAAACCCATTTGTGTTTGACACAACCAATGCACATAATTGTTGTTGCAGGCACAATTCTGTGTCGCTGCTCCCTCAGCTCTGTTTTTATTGATGCCTCTAAACCCCACGTTCCGCTCGGCCCGCGCGCTAGCGCCGCGTCTTCACTGCACGCGGGGCTAGAGCTGCAATTTCGCCACTACTGTGGCTCGGTTCTGATTGGTTACAAGTTTCTTGAAGTTGACACCACTCCAGCCTTAGCCTGATGCGTAGTAGGTATGTGAGCCGCTCATGTGATTGTCAAAAATATTGTAAGATTTTTTAGTGATCAGTCCCCGCAGGGGACTGATCACCTAGATTTTTCCAGTTCCACCACTTGAGCAAGTGAGGATCATGCTCGCTGTGTGATGCAAAATAGACCGCACAGCGCAGTACATAGAGCATGCAACGATCAACATGACATTGTTGCAGATGACAGAGCTCTTCATACAGCTGTTCAGGGTTTTTATCCTGTAAATCATCAACGCATCGTAGTCCCAATTGCCATAAATCGTCGGCAATTGTTGGTCCGACACCAGGTATTCTCTGGAAATCTTTCAGGCTTTGCCGTTTATGCTGTTGCATATTACGATAGTGAGCTTACACGGCACATAAATAACATAGCACCCGTGTTTTTCTCGTAGATGAGAAATAAAAATGGGCGATCACAGCGCATGGTATATTTCTGCTCGGGAGGGCCACTTCTCATCGTAATAGATGCAGCCGTAGCAGCAGAAGCTTCTGTCCCCGCTTCATTGACACGAATATGCGCAGCTTGTATAACTTTACTCATCGAAAGTGGCTTATTAGGGCAAATTTCGGAAAAGTCAGCAGCGGTAGAAAATGCTGTCTTCATGCCACATTTTTCTAGTATTGGTCGCAAATCCGCTCGATACTCTAGTGTGAAACGTGGCAGCAGTAGCTCTACATAATGACGCTCCATTTTTAACCACTTGCGTATCTTTTCCATAGTGAGTGAAGAGGTGACTTCACTCAGCGTCTTGCCTTCTTTCGGTAAAATAATAGCCGTCGCAAAATTATCATGATGCGAAGTGCGATAAGGTAATTCAATGATAGAAAAAGCATTATCTTCGCTATATGAAAAATATCCTTCTTGCTGCATCATATCGACTTCAGATGTCGTAGTCCCATGAAAGGGTGCTTTTTTTGTACTGGTGGGCGAAAATGGTGATGCCCACTTACCTTTAAAGTAGGCGGCATTGAGGAGCAACATGACCGTATTTGGGTCAATATCTTGGGGCTCCAGAAGAGTAGGAATAAGATTATGTGTTTTTGATGCCGCCCAGCCATTGACGAGCGCGAGGCAAGCCGGATCATTATCACGCAAATTGCAAGGAAAAAACTTCCCACCAAAATAGGTCTTTATCCTTTGTTGGTACAATTTACTACAACGAAAATCTTTGTCTATAATGACTGCCTGCGCAGATTCAAACCCGCCATAAAAGTTTTCAATGCGAAAGCCACCAAGAATTGCTGCAATTTCATCATTTGTAGCACCTTTACTCCCAATAGCTGCCATACTTAAAACTACTTTCGCGCTATAGGGGGAAAATACCACATTACCCTCTTGTTTTAATACTTCGATGGGCAACTCCGCTGCCCACACAGAACTACACACTAACATTGTTAATAAAAATTTTATCATAGATTATGTGCCTCTTTTTGCCTTGTGATTTGTTGTGCTATAACAAACTTTCTTGCCCATACCATTTGTGTGTGTATGAGATTAAAGAACATTAATGCTAGCCCAGAAAGTAGTGTGGCGATACATCCCATTTTTCCAGATGGTATTATTCCCAAAAAAATAAATTTGGTGGCCTCACCCTCTGTAAGAGTGGGGTATGCGGCTATCATTTGTGGAATCTTGCCGAGTATTGCCCCAACAATGGGATACATGATGTGTTTATTCAAGGGGAATCGTTCTGTGAGTGGCATATCTCGATTACTTTGCAACCTTTCTAACACGAATGTAGATATGAAGGATATGGGCTGCATTGTAGACAACATAAAAGTTGCGGGCCAGTTGCAGCTTAGGGAAATTAATGTTCCTGTTGCCACAAGGGGAAGTGGAGCGAGTTTTTGAAACCACGAACGCGCCCAAGTAGCCACTCGCTTCACAATGGAAGGGCGCGGTTGTAAGCGTGGCTGCACTAAAATGAAGCGCGGTTTAACAACATAATGTTGATTAATTTTAGAAGATTGTACTTGCATATTTGCATTGTATAGAAAATAACATTTTCTGTCTATTGGCTAATTCATATATGGCTAACTCATTGTGGTAATTCATCGTTTTGCCTCTTGCAAAAAATGAAACGCTGCCCTAGCATTGGGTTTTCATACCCAGGGCTTTGCCCTGGGCTATACATATTTCGGTCCTACAGACCTTAAAGAGGCCTTTTTATGATTGTGGACGTTGGGATAGGATTATGAGAAAATTAGGATTGAGACTACATATCCATACTACTGCCCCGAGCTTGCGAGGGGTAGTAGTATAGTCTATGTATTATATCGCTTTACGAATGCTTTTTAGGGATCGGGCAAAATACGTTCTCCTGCTAGCAGCGCTGGTGTTTGCGGCGCTTCTTATTACGCAGCAGGCTGCGGTGTTTTGTGGGCTTATGCGCTGGTCGACAGCCATGCTCCGAAACTCGTATGCATCTATTTGGGTAGTGGACCCAAAGGTGGAGCAATGTAATGAGTCCAATCCCTTGCGCAATATCGACCTTATGCGCGTACGCTCTGTCACAGGGGTCAAGTGGGGGATGCCTGTCTCTTTTTCTATTATTGAAGCACAAATGCGTTTTGGTGAGTTTAAATCTATCTTGTTAATAGGGCTTGATCCATCAACCCTTGCTGGGGTGCCTCGTGACATGGTTTCGGGCAATGTAAAGGACCTTATGGGCACGCAGACGGTGCTTATCGATCAATTTGGCGTGGAGCGTCTGAGTGAGGGAAGCTCTCGAGCGCTCCAAGTAGGCGACAGCTTTCAGATTAATGACATTGAAGCACATATTATCGGCATTTGCAAGACGGAGCGCTCTTTCTTCAGCTATCCCTTTGTCTATACTTCTTTTAATAATGCACAGCGATTTCGTCCTCCGCAAAGAAAAGAGCTGAGCGCTGTCATTGTGCAGCCACAAGAGGGTAAAACGGCAAAAGAGGTCGCACGGGCAATTGAGCAAGCAACGGGTCTTCGCGCCTTTACAGACGATGAGTTTTTTTGGTCAACGATCTGGTGGATGTTTCGAAACACGGGCATTCCTATCTCTGTGGGCACAACCGTTATTTTGGGATTTATCGTTGGTATTGCTGTGGCGGGGCAGACATTTTATTCTTTTGTGCTGGAAAATTTACCTCATTTCGGCATTATGAAAGCTATGGGGGCCTCAAACAAACAGCTTTCTAAGATGATGCTTGTGCAGAGCTTTACGGTGGGCCTTATGGGTTATGGTATTGGTGTGGGGCTTGCAACTGCTTTTGGCTGGTATGTGTTTTTCCGTGGTACTCCTCCATTTTTCCTGACATATGAGCTCTTAGGCATTACTCTTGCTGCTATTTTGATCATTTGTAGTTTTGCTGTCTATCTAGGTGTACGGCGCGTTGCTCGCTTAGAGCCAACAGCCGTATTTCGTGCGTAAATGAATAATATAGCGTGTCGCCTTCGGGGCGTGTCAAAAACATATGGGACTGGAGAGACTGCTGTGCATGCTGTGAAGCAGGTTGATCTTGATATCTATCAAGGCGAGCTTTTCATGATCATGGGGCCATCAGGATCTGGAAAAACCACCCTTTTGAGCCTTTTAGGAGGCACTTTGTATTGCGATAGTGGTACTATCGATGTTTTTGGTACGCCTATTCACACTTTGTCTCCGGAGCAGTTAACAGAATTTCGAAGAACCTATGTGGGGTTTATTTTTCAGCAGTTTCATCTTGTCCCCACATTGACAGCCTGGGAAAATGTTGCCCTACCTCTTCTCATTCAGGGCAAAAAACGTCAAGATGCATATGCCGTGGCACAGCAAAAGCTTGAACTTGTAAATCTTGCTCACATGGGGGAGCGGTTTCCTCGCAATCTCTCTGGAGGCGAGCAGCAACGTCTTGCGATTGCCCGGGCGCTCATCCATGAGCCGCGTCTTGTAATTAGTGATGAGCCTACTTCGAATCTTGACTTAGAAACCGGCACAAAAATCATGAACGTGCTCAAAACCATTGCAAAAGATACCTCTCGTACAGTGGTCATCGTCACTCACGATCCTCGAATCGTGCAGTATGGCGATCGAATGGTGCAGATGAGTGATGGAAGAATTCTTCCATCACTCGCAAGCGATGGCCTGGAGAAGAAATAATGCTTCACAAATATCTCTAAATAGGAAATAATAAGCTGACGCCATGTGCAACTAATCCTTCCGGAAAAGTGCACATGGCGAAAATAGCGCACATAGCGCCAATAAAATATTATTATTGGTCTGCCCCTTCTTAGAAGCGGTTGACCAACACACAAAACCTATGCGTAAGATTCCTATTGGTATTGATGATTTTAAAGAAATCATAGTAGATAATTATCTCTATATTGACAAAAGCCTGTTTATCAAAGAACTCCTCGATTCCGGCGCCAAAGTCACGCTTATTACTCGGCCTCGGCGTTTTGGGAAAACATTGAATCTTTCAATGCTTAAGTATTTCTTTGAAAAGACAACTTCATCGCTTGCCCCTCTTTTTGATGGCCTTCATATTGCAAAGCATCCTCAATACATGGAACATCAAAACCAGTATCCTGTGATTTTTCTTACATTTAAAGGTATTAAAGGAGAGACATGGGAGGCAAGTTTTGATAAGGTAAAGAGGCTCATTGCCGATGAATTTTGGCGACATAGTTACCTGCTAGACAGTCCTCATCTTGGCGAACACCAAAAACGAGATTTTAAAGCTATTATTGACCGTACAGCTAATGACGTGACATATGAACTCAGTTTGAAAAATCTTACTGCATATCTTGCGAAGCACCATAATCAAAATCCCATTGTGTTGATCGATGAATATGATGTACCTATGCAAGAAGGCTTTAAGCATAAATACTATAAACAGCCGACACTCTTTATGAGCTCATTCGTCGGTGATGGATTAAAGGGAAATGAATATCTTAAGTTTGCAGTGGTTACTGGCTGCATGCGTGTTTCTAAAGAGAGTATTTTTACTGGGTTCAACAATCCACGAGTATGCACCCTACTCAGTGATGCCTATTCAGATAAATTCGGGTTATTAGAGAGCGAGATAAAATCACTCTTAAATGAGTGCGATATCAAAATATGTCGTGAAGCTTGTTTGGAAGATATTCGAGCGTGGTATAACGGCTTTTCAAGCGGCAACCACACTATCTATAACCCCTGGTCAATACTGAATTTTATTGATAGCAAATGCGTATTCAATGCCTATTGGGTTAACACAAGTAGCAACGATATCATTAAAGATCTTATCAAAAATAGCAAAGAGGATGTGAAAGAAGAAATTGCCCAGTTATTGCAGGGCAAAACGATTGAGAAACGGGTGGATGAAAACATTGTCTTTGATGATATTCGTGAAAACGAAACTGCACTATGGAGTTTCTTATTGTTTAGTGGCTATCTTTCGTTCAAAAATCTACGTCTTGTTGGTAATTTTCGCTACGCTGATTTCTTCATTCCAAACAAAGAAATTGCTTTCATCTACGAGTCCACCATATTGAGTTGGTTTTCAAATAAAGAGATTAGATATAACACTATGTTGCAATACCTTGTTGATGGCGATATTACTGAATTTACAAAATTGTTTGAAAAATTTGTTATTGTAAGTTTTAGTTATTTTGACGTTGGGGAGCAGGAAGCAGAAAACTTCTATCATGCTTTTGTGCTTGGCATACTTGCAACTCTTGCCAACACACATTTCATTACGTCTAATCGCGAGAGTGGATTTGGGCGTTATGATGTGAAGATAGCTCCGCATGATAAAACGAAACCTGCAATTATTATAGAATTTAAGAAACTTGAGCCTGATGAACACGAAACTCTCGAAAGTGCAGCGGCAAGCGCTTTACAACAAATTGCAAATAAACAGTATGCTGTCGAGTTGCAACATATTGGCTATACCCATATTATACCTCTAGCCATTATCTTCGAGGGGAAAAAGGTGTTGGTGCGTAAAGGGTAAGTGGTCGGTGCCCGTGTCCGTGTCCGCATACGCATCAGGCTAAGGCCATAGCTCTCACAGGCTTTGGTACATTTTTTTAACAGGGAGAGCCACAGGAGATAGCTTACAGAGAGAGCTTGTCAGAGGCGTGTGGGGTGCTAAAGGCATTGGTAATAAAGGTCTGGGCAGTGGGGAGATTAGAGAGAAAGCTGAGGGATCATTACGGGCTTATAAGAAGCAACAAAGATGCATTTTCAACGAGCATATGCTCGTTGAAGTCCAGACATATAAAAATAGACTGGCAAATAAATTTGCCAGTCTATTTTTATATGTCTGGACTTTTCCGCTTCCAGCGGAAAAATGCATCGTACAGCCCAGACTTCTCTCTGCACCTCTGTGATCTCCCTCTTAAAAAAAGCTCCCAATACTTGTGGCTCTCCGTACCGTAAGATCCTGCGTCCTCTCTGATTCTCCTCTAAACTCTCTCTTCTCTTTGTCACCAAGCCGTGGCACTATCCATCTTAAAATAGTATCCTGAAATCAGCTTCAGGGCACTTTTTTGACTTGTGGGCAACAGTATGCCTCCTGCAGGGGACCGACTATGAAAAATATTTTACCGATTTTTTCTCTATTTCTTAAAAAATCACCCAGACCGTAACCACCAATACCTCAAGTACCCCACACGCCTCTGACCACCCAGGGTTTAGTCGCCCCTTTGGGGCTCCTGCACCCTGGGCTATACATATTTCGGTCCTTCGGACCTTAGAACACAGCCCACACCTTCCTCACCAATGCCTCAAGCACCCCACCCCTCCCATTCCGAAATTCCATCTAGCGCAAAACCTTGCCCTTATGGTACAAGCTACATCGGGGAAAAATGAGAAAAACATTATTATTTTATCTTGTCGTTTTACAGTGTGTGTCGTGCGTACAATACCGTCCCAAGCCTGTATCGGTACCTAAGCCTGAAGAATGGAAGACGGCATTTGAGCCTACAGAGCATCCAACGCCGCTGCCGTCCGAGCAAAAGGCTAAGTATGATACCCTGTATCCATGGTGGGAGGTGTTTGAGGATAAGACACTGAGCGAACTAGAACAGGTTGCGCTCATGAACAGCCCCACGCTGCAACTTGCCTTCTACACACTGCAAGAGGCAAAACAGGTGTATTTGGATGCTCGCTCCTATTTGTTTCCATCGGTTGATCTCAATGCAGTGGCTAATAGAAGTCGAATACCTCCAAATGTCAGAGGAGGGGCACTTGCAGGTGTTGCGACAGGAGCTGCAAATGCAGGGACAATACCAGGATCGGGGATTTCGCCATTTCTGCCGCAAGCGCTCTCCTTTAAATCTCCCGCAGCATCCCCAGCGGGCGCACCATGTGCACCGCCAGTCGCACCGCCACCACAAGCTCCTTGCAGTCCACCCACCCCCACAACGCCTGCTACAACATCATCGACGAGCTCTAGTTCCAGTTCGACCTCAGCGGCCGCTACTGCTGCTACGGCGACACCCAACCCTTATGTGACGTTTTTAGAGGTGCTTCCTCAAATAAGCTATGAAGTAGATCTGTGGGGTCAGTATGCGCAAGCAGCAGGGGCTGCCTATGCCAATATGCAGGCAACGACAGAGCAGCTGCATGTAGCCCACCTAATGCTCACAACGCAGCTTGCGCAAAATTACTACCAGCTTCGGGCAGCTGATGTGCAGCTTGATGTACTCGATCGTGTTATAGCTATGTATAAGGATCAAGTGAGTCTGCAGAATGACTTGTATGAAGCAGGACTGAGTGCTGAGACCGATCTTCTGCAAGTACAAGCGGCGCTTGCAACTGCCGAAGCTAACTATCAGGATACCGCAACATCAAGGCAGATGCTCGAAGATACTCTTGCTGTTCTCGTAGGGCAAGCAGCGTCAGTGTTTAAACTTGAAAAGGCCCCCTTTGCAGTGACTATTCCAGAGATTCCATCCATGCTTCCTGCTGAGGTGTTACAAAACCGTCCAGATGTGCGTGCTAGCGTGTATGTGGTTGAAGAGCAGCGATTAAATGTGGGCGTTGCCAAGACGGCGTTTTTTCCCTCACTCGTGCTTACAGGAGCTTTTGGGTTTGCCTCAAATCGGGCAAATACCCTCTTCGATTGGAAAAGTCGGGTACTTGCACTTACTGCGCAGCTTATGGAAAATCTCTTTGCTGGTGGCAAAACACTTGCAGACTTTCGTGCCGCAAAAGCGGTATACCGGCAGGCGGTTGCAAATTATGTCAATACTGTGCTTGTAGCCTATCAAGAAGTAGAAGATGCGCTGTATTCTGTGCGATCACGAACCAAGCAACATACCGATCGTGAAGCTGAGTATAACTATTACTTTAGATATGCAACTCTAACCAATGATCAGTACAATGCTGGGATCACTACCTATTTTTTTGTTATTGTAGCAGATCAACAAGCACTCAACGCTGCTATTGATCGCAATACGAGCTATCTCTCGAAGGTGCTTGCCTATATTGCCCTTATTAATAGTCTTGGGGGCAGCTGGAAGGTATAATATGAAACAGATGATATGGACCTCTCTGATAGCTATAGGTGGGGTGTTATTTGCAATTTCGCTTGTCTTTAAGCAGTCGGCTGCTCAGCCAAACGAGACCTACATGGTGGCACCTGCTCCTATCAGCATATATAAATCCGCCGTCGCCGCGTCTGGCATTATTGAAGCGAGGCAAGAAAATATTGAGCTCGGTGTCTATTTTGCTGGAATTGTGGAGGAGCTTTATGTACACGTAGGTGATCGAGTGCAAAAGGGGGACCCCTTGCTCCGCCTTGATGATAGCGTCATCCGTGCGCAGATTGAAGTTGATAAAAAAAATGTGCTCTTAAGTGAGGCAAATCTTAAAAAAGCACAAGATGAACTTGCCAAGCTTGAGGCTGTAAAAGATAGGCGTGCTATTTCCTTAAATCAGCTCGATGATGCACGAGATACGGTACTCATTGCTAAGAGATCTGTAGAAGTTGCCACAGCCACGCTTCATCAAAATGAGGTGATTTTAGAAAAATATACTGTTTATTCTCCCAAAGATGGCTATGTCTATAAAATAGACCCGCGTCCTGGAGAATATCTTGAAAACATACCTAATTCGGCTCCTCTGTTAAACCCACGTCTTACCATCGGCGACTATGATATCATGCAAGTGCGAGTCGATGTGGATGAAGAGAATGCAGGTAGGATCCGCCCCGGCCAGCCTGCCATTGCGTATACAAAAGGCCTTAATAAAGTAAAAGTGGATCTTGAGTTTATTCGCATCGAACCCTACGTTATTCCTAAAGAAAACCTCACTGGTGCAACGACAGAGTTGGTCGATACGCGGGTGTTGCAGGTAATTTATGCTATAAAAAAAGAAAATATAACAACACCGATTTATATTGGGCAACAAGTTGATGTGTATGTGGCTACTGATACGGCTGATGCCACAGCTTAAACAAGCTCTGGGTGCTTTTTTTACAGGGAGAGCCACAGGAGAAGAGCTTACAGAGGGAGCTTGTCAGAGGCGTGTGGGGTGCTTGGCGCGTTGGTAAGGAACGTCTGGGGAGCTTTTTTTACAGGGAGAGCCACAGGAGATAGCTTACAGAGAGAGCTTGTCAGAGGCGTGTGGGGTGCTTGGACGCGTTGGTAAGGAACGTCTGGACAGTGGGGAGATGAGAGAGGAAGTTAGGGGATTATTAAGGGGTTATAAGAAGTACCAAAGATGTATTTACAGCGAGCGTATTCAATGTGCTTGGACTTTTCCTCTTTCAGTGAAAAAATGCATAGAACACCCCAAACCGTTGCGGGTCTCTGCAGCTCTCCCTGCAAAAAAAACAGCCCAGGCCATAGCCACCAACACCCCAAACACCCCTAACGCCTCTGGCAAGCTATCTCTGCAGCTATTCTCCTGTGGCTCTCCCTGTAAAAAAAAGCAACCATGGCTTGTATTAGCTATAACGTTTATCATGTTAAGATCCTTAGCCTGATGCGTATGCCATGTACACTTTTCCGGAAGGAAAAGTCGCACATGGCAGTAAATTAAGATGGCGCCATCTGCATGAGAGTTCTCATATAAGAGAAAGCCCGAGGCTCTTCAACACAAAGTACTTCTGTTCTACCCGTACAAAGCGGCAAATTGTTTGCAATCCATGTCCGTATTGCTTCAGACTGCAGAACCCAAAAGCAATGGCTAAAAACACATAGCGTGTTTGCGAGAGGGGCGAGTCTTTGAACTATCTGAAGAGTAAGGGGCGCACTTTGACAATGGAGCATTTCGAGTTGTCCGAGTCTCTGAAAAGCAGTCATGATACGTTCCATATCATTCGCCATGATCCGAGAAGTTGGGCCTAACGAAAGCCTTTTAAGCTGAGGCATGAGGCCAGGAAGAGAAATCAGCTGAGCGGCCGTAAATTCTAGGGCAGGGTTTTGAAGCTCTCTCAGTAGCACAGCAATCTCGCGATTTACATATTCCATCCGTTCGTTTTGTTGCTGACTTGAAAGACTGAGATCATTACTCTCATGCGGGAACTTATTATTGAGCTCAGTTACTTGTGGGAGATGTTGCAGTGCTGCGATTGTATCTTTAGGGCATAGCGATATATCGAGTGATCGTAGATGCTGCAGAGTGGCCAGGTCATGGCCCAGGTCTGCTGTGAGCCTGCAACCGGGTAGACGCAGCGTGCGCACGTTGACATAACGCTCTATGAGGGCTCGTAGCTGGGTAGTAAAATTTGGAGACACTACCATATTTCGAAGATCGAGAGTGGTAATAGAGTGCACAATCGATTTTTGATAAATAGGATACAAAGAGACGAGATTACCTCCAGCGATGGCACGAGGATGCATGCAATCTGCAACTCTTAAGTGTTCACATACTCGCGCATATAAGCGTTTACAGGTAAATGCAAGAGGTATGTGTGCAAGTGGGGTGTTCATTACTGATTGATTGAAGTGAATGCTATTCCATGTTGGAATCAGAAAAGGCAGTATGCGCTTTTCTGCCTCTGGTGCTGCCGAGAAAATACGCTCAAGATGCGGGGTTTCTGCAGGAGTGGTGAGGATCCTATGGCGAAGGCCGCGCATTGTGAAAGTGGTTGCGCATTCGTGATGCCGCACATTAAATGTCATCAATGTGGATAGCGTAAATCCAACACAATTCTCGAGCATGAGTACTTTTAGGGGTGGCAAGGAGGAGATTGCCTCAAGTGCTCTATCGCCAAAGGTGATGGCTTGCTGAATGGCTATTTTTTTAAGCGAGCGTATCTCTTGAAGACGGCACCAACCAGCTTGGGTGATAGTATACCTGCCGTTCAAGAAGAGCTCTTCAATATTTTGGCATTGAGTAAGGTGAGTAAAGAGCTCATCAGTAAAGTTGTGAGATACAAGGTGGAGGTTTTTGAGGAGGGGATAACGCGTGTGGAGATTATGCAGTACTTGGTCGGTAAACTGTGTGCCATCAAGGGCAAGTGTTGTGAGATTTGGTAGAGCTACTAGCTGCTGTATCAGACTATCTGTGTGAGAGTGTGCTGTCACATAGAGCTGTTCAAGCTGCGTACAATGCTGCAAAGAAAGCGATACAGACTGAGGTATTATTGCGTTAAGAGCTAAGCTCAGCGTTTTCAACCAACGCATTTGGCAAATTATGGAAAGACCGGTAGTAGTTAGTGCTGAGATGTTTAATAATCTTGGGTTTAGACTTATTTGGTGAGGTAGATCGACTCTACGGTTACGGGGATCAGGGCTCCATGCGCTAGTAAAATAGGCAACTGGTACACAATAGAGATGCTGCACTTGATTGAGCTCTAAAAGCCCTTGTATGTTGTCTTTTCTGACGAACATAATATCGAGGGAGTGCAGGTTTCTCAGTCTTCGGAGGATGCGCCCCATCTGTCTATCTAGGATGGCGCCACAGGGCATATATAACTGCTGAAGATTTGGATATCTCGCGCAGATGGCCTCTGCCCAACCATATAGAAATGCACGCTGTTGCTGCTCCGTATAGCTACTATAGTTGCCATTGATTTGATAGCGTCTGAGGTCAAGTGAGGTAACATTTTCCGGATTGGCAAGGGAGCAAATTTCTGCAATAAGTGCAGTAATACGTTGGCGATCGCTGGGGTTATTTGATGGTACGTTTACAGGGAAGAGCCTTGGTGGAGGTATGAGCGTTGCAAGTGGACTAAGGCGCAGGAGCTGATTTGCAAAACTTATTCTGTAGGGTATAAATCGCCTCGAGATGGCAAGAGTATTCAAGAGATCGCAAGATCGGCTGATATTTTGACCAAAATGAAGTGTCTCGAAGATGGGGCGTAAAAATTGAAGAATTTTGAAAAGATTGGACTGGATTATTTCTATCCTCTGCATAGGTCGAGGAGGTGTTCTTTCATTCTTTTCTGCTTTTTTCTCGGCGGTTTTTATTGTTTTTATGGCAAGTGTGTTTAAAGAATTTGTTATCTCTTCTACTGTAGGGGCAGATTTTTGCTCAGTTTTTTGTTCAGCTATTGCTGTTATTATGCTTCTTGCACGATTAAGCTCATCAAGAAAAAAATCAAATGCAGTGCCTATATTAAAATTGCGCACACGCCAAGGATTGATGTTATTTTCTTGACCTTGTAACATACGCCTTACGTCATTTATTTCCAAATTCACAAAAAAGTTTGCTCTTTCAGAAGGGCCCATATCTACCACAAACGCGTTATGAGGGAAAAAAGCAAAGACATTGGCTGGCTGCGTGATGGGGTTGCCATTCAAGGTGCTGCTGCCGCATTGAATACAACGAAGATTCGGAAAATAGTTGCTTATTGAGCGCAAGATGGTATCAGTAAGATCGGCGTCTCTCATATCGAGCTCAGTTACTTGATTACGCACGTCGCGTAGATACCGTTGTACGCTTGAGGGAATAGTGAATATATTGAAATTCCATCTTTGTAGTATTGTGCTTACTATCAATTTAATGATAAAAGGTCTTTCTGCCGGGCGTAGAGCTAAAAAGAGATGTTGATCAGGATGGACTTCTGATAAAACTATTTTTTGAGAATGATTATTATTAATTGTTGTCATGTAATTTCTCCTAAGTTAAGAATAAATAATAGGCAATTGTATCAGATTGGATCTTTTCATGGAATAACAAAGAGTTTAGAGGAGCTTGAGAGATAGCGCAGGATCTTAGGGTTTTGGTAGTTACAAGTTGTGTAGGCTTTTTTTTACAGGGAGAGCCTCAGGAGCAAGCTTACAGAGAGGGCTTGTCAGAGGCGTAAGGGGTGCTAGAGGCATGGGTAATTAAGGTCTGGACAGTGGAGAGATTAGAGAGAAAGCTGAGGGATCATTATGGGTGTCATTATGGGCTTATAAGAAGCATCATAGCTCTTTATACCGTAAGATCTTGCGTCCACTCTTATTCTCCTCTGTAAAATTTCATCTTGACATTCTATCAATTTTGTGCTACCATATTGTATTTTACAGGAGGAATAAAAAATATGATAAATAATCAAACAAGTGTGTCTTCAACAACGTCAATAAGCAGTAGTACGTCTTCTTCTATTGTGAGGCGCGCTTCACGTCTTCCTGTGAAGCGTGCTGTGAAGCACGCAGTTGCGTATGTTCGAGACCATGCTCCCGCTCCCTCTGTATGCGTTAGTAGGATTTATGAAAACACAGAAAGACCTACAAGAGATACAAGAGATACTAGAGATCGGATTAGCGATCGGATGATATGCAGTATGCCTGAAGAATCTTGTTGGGGTATTATCTTGATTGCTATTCTGAAATGCCTTGGAATCAGGAGATGAGCTGATTCTTGATACAGTACAACGCTAATCAGTAACAGCAGCATTGGCTACGGCCAAGGACATAGTATCATTACCCGTTTGAAGGGACGTATTCGACGTCATGTGCACTTCAATGTGCCCAATTACGTTCCTTCAGAGAGATAATCAATATATTGCCAATAACTGAAGCGCCGATTTCGCTCTTTGCCTGTAATTTCTTTTACGATGCTTAGCTTAACAAATTGCATAATCATAGTCTGTGCGCTTTGATAGGATATGGAGAGCGCGCTGGCTATTTCACTCGTAGAGACATGCGGTTTGATAAATAAATGGTCGAGGAGAGCCATGGCAACCGGAGAGGAAATTTTATGTTGAAAGAGCAGTTTTTTATGTGTCTCAACGAGCGCAAGTATTTGTTTTATGGTGTCGAGGGCCGATTGTGAGGTCCATATTACTCCTTTTAAAAAAAACTGAATCCATTGTTCATACTCTCCTTGCTCGCGGACCATATTGAGCCTGTCATAGTATTCTTGTCGATGGAGCTTAAAATAATAACTCAAGTACAAGAGCGGCTTTTCTAACACATGTTTCCAGCATAAGTAGAAGGTGATCAAAAGACGTCCGAGTCTTCCATTGCCATCTAAAAAGGGATGGATGGTCTCAAATTGATAATGAATAAGAGCGGTAGCAACAAGAACTGGTAGTGTAGTTGGCTCATGCAGATATAGCTCCAACTTGCCCATAGCATCTATTGCTTCGTGGGGTGGTGGCGGTACAAACGTCGCATTTTTGAGCGTGCATCCGGCGGGCCCGATCCAGTTTTGTGACCGTCTAAATTCCCCTGGGGTTTTATCCTGCCCACGTGCCTGCGAAAGCAATATATAATGAATTTCTTTAATAAGGCGAATACTCATAGGAAATTCTTTAAGGCGAGTGAGTCCATGGTTTAATGCTTTAATATAATGGACGACCTCTTCTACATCCTGGACATTATGTATGGATACATGGTTCTCATATTCAAAAATGTCTTCCAAAGAGGCCTGTGTGCCCTCGATTTGGGAGCTGAGAAGCGCTTCTTTTCTGACATACATAGCAATAATATGCTGGATATTTGGAAGCAAATGTCCCATAGTATCGAGTCTTCCGATGGCAATATTGGCATCCGAGAGCAGCTGCTGCATCGCGTCATCTATTTTTAGAGAAGGTGGCAATGGAGTAGGAATAAATGCTTTATATTCACTCGGCTGCATGATATATTGTCCGCTTCTATGCATACATAATCTCCTTGGGTTCTGCCCTCGTTATTCCAGTTCCCCACGTTACGCCAGGCCGTAGCGCAAAGCGCACGGCCGTGCTTCACGCGGGGCTAACCACCGCCGCCACTACCGTGGCGGGGCTGTCGGTTTATTAGATTTCCAACGTTTTCGCTATAATACACATAGCATCTCCCTGGGTGCTACCCTCGTTATTCCAGTTCCCCACGTTACGCCGGGCCGTAGCGCAAGCGCACGGCCGCGCTCCACGCGGGGCTAATCACTGCCGCCACTACCGTGGCGGGGCTGTTGGTTTATTAGATTCCCAACGTTCTCGCTACAATACACAGAGTCTCTCCGGGTGTTACCTTCGTTATTCAAGTAAACTGGAATAACGGGCACAAAACAGGTCCGTTATTCCAGTTTACTTGAATAACGGCCAAAAAAGCAACCCGTTATTCCAGTTTACTTGAATAACGGCCAAAAAAGCAACCCGTTATTCCAGTTTACTTGAATAACGGGGTGTACCTCAGCCCATGCTTCTAGCTGATATGGATCCCACCGCGGTAGCGGTGGAATTCATTAGCCCCGCGTGGAGCGCGGCCGTAGCGCATCCGCGCTACGGTCGGCGAAACGTGGGGATCATGATATCGATTAAAAAATAGAGCTGCGGTAGCAGCGAAACTTATGCCCTCGTTCTTCATGCCGCGGAGCGTCATGAAGAACGAGGGAACAATCAATAATTCCGATTCCGGGCCGAGCGGCGCGTGAGCGTCCGCTCGGCCAACGGATTCATCAATTATCCGAATTTCCGTGCCCGAGCCCGTGCCCGTGCCCGAATCACCCCAGTCGAAGCGCTCGCGGAGCGGCGCGAGACTGGGGGAACAATCAATAAATTCCGATCAATTACCCGAGTCTTCATGCCGCGAAGCGGCATTGGAGACTAGGGGAACAATCAATAAATTCCGATAAAGATGTGTGGTAAGGTATGGCGTGGAGCGCGGGCGTGCGCACAGCGCACAGCCCGACGAAACGTGGGGTTACAGGTGTATGAAATAAAAACAGAGTTGCGGTAGCAGCGAAACAAATTTAAAAAACAACCAAAAAAATTTATAAAAAATTTACAAAAAATATAAATAATGTATAATAAAGGTAAGTATATTGTTATTATTATACTATATTAAATGAGGTTTTTATGAATTCGACGCCATCTTTTATGCCACCAATTAGCGTACCGTCACCGACGGCATCGTCAAGGTCGTCAGTATCGCCAACATCACCAACGGCATCCCCTGTGTCGCCAATGACACCTATGTCGCCGTTATCCCCTCAACAACTTTCCCTTGACCAAAGGATAGTGAGTGTGTTTGGAATCAATATGCAAACTGTAATGCAAACTGCAGCAAATACACCAGTGTCGCAGTTGTCAGCAGAAGCAATTACAAGCTTATCGCAAAACACAATAGCATTAAATCGGACCCCTGCTGCAACAATACTTTCAGAGTATCTGCGTGTACGAGATACACAGCCAGCAAAAGCTGAGAAACTCCTTGTTTTATTATTCAAAAAAATGTCTATACAACAACGAATTAATTTAATTACTTCTGGAGGTATAACACTTCGAGAAATTTGCAAAATACCAGACGCAGGAATTAGACGTGAGTTATTTGAGATATGCGTAGAAAGAAGAGGTGTAACAGAATCAGAAATTGCAGAACTGCCTCCTCAGTATGCTGATGGAAGAAGTGAGCTATATGCTGCATTTGTCGAAAGAGTCACTCTCCAGGACGTAATCGCAATACCTGATGCTGAGAGGAGAGATGGGGTATTTAAACGATTAATTGAAAACCGAGGTGGGATATTGCCTGTACATATCAGCGAAATAGAAAATAACAATATCAGAGAAGAGCTTTTCAGAGTATTGGTGAATACTTTAGGACCCTCGGTTATAGCACCATGGGATATAGCTGACATACAAGATGCGGGGATACGAGACCGATTTATTCAAATAATACAAGAAGAGCAGGCAGGGCAGTAGGGCAGCAGGAACAGCGAAACAGAGCATTATAAAGGAGGTCATGATGAATATAGAAACAGAAGGAGCCGGGCCACAAGGAGTGCTGCCAGAGCAACCGCAACGATTAGGTGGAAGTGAATATAGATTTTATCCTATAACTTCACATCAATCACAAGAGGTACAAGGGCTTGGCCAGTTAGTCAGTAATGTTGCGCAGGGACATATGCCTGCAACACAATATATTTTTATTCCATCGTTACAATCAACTTCAGCACAATCAACAATTCAACTTCAAACACAGCCAACATTGCCGCCCTCGAATATTTTTATTTCATCGCAAACACAGCAAACTCCCTCACCGCAACCAACAGTTCAAGTATTAAATATACAACCCCAGGCACCGCAAACATCTGTTTTTATTCCATCGCAAGAACAGCAAACTCCCTCACCGCAGCCAATGGGTCAATCATTGAATATACAACCCGAGGTACAACAAGAAGTGGCTTCGCAACCAAGAGTTGCCTGGCGACCCTCAGAACATGTGGCCCAGCCAGAGCAACCATCTTCACAAATGATTACAACACTGGTTAGCCGCTATGAACGTCCAGGGCGTTCTTGGACACTGCGTGGGGGAAAATCGCGATGCGATGCCTGGAGAGCGAGAGCGAGTGCAAATAGTCCGAATTCAGACCTAAGACGCCTGAATTTGATAAGTGCTGTAGCAAATGACTTAGAGCTCCTGGACCGGATGAACCCGCAAAGCCGAACAGATGTATTACAAGCTTTGCGTTACTTAACTCCCGATGAGATAGGCAGGTTACAGGAAGAACTTCGTCAAAGGGGAGGTCGTATTAGACTCACCGAACAAAATGTGAGTGATGCTGTATTTTATGCATGGAATAGTAATACAAAAGTAGCTCTTTATCAGCTCCTACCACTTACTGTTTCGTCTTCAACACCTGTGACCCAGAATGCTCTCTCAACACAAGCGCGATCCTTGCTGCCTCCTACAATTCATGTTGATGAAATAAATCAAAGTATGACACATTCAGATCCAGGTGTACGTAATACTATACGCAACATTGTTGGAACTCTCGGAGAATATCCTCATTGGCAACAGCAACAATTCTTAGCACGGCTTCCTTTTATGACACTTGTACACCTTTTAGCTGAAGCGAATGTTGCAGTTCCCTCTGCCAGCTATGAACCTGAAGTTACTGAATACGACGACGTAAACCTTCTAGATTTCATGGAGCCTATATGGACAAGGTATCGATACGCAAATGAAGAGAGTCGTCAAGATTTTATTGAATTTCTCAACCGGCTAATTACTGACTTTTCTACAAGAAGTACACCGCCGGTCAGATATGATGAAAATGGGCAACAAATACCCCCAACAGATGACGCGATAAAAAAGGTGAGCCGAGTGGTCGTAAGCCGTCAGAGACTTGTGGCTTTAAGAAATGCGTTAGAATCATCCTGAATATGATTTGTGTGTGGCGCAATAAACACAAAAAATTTGCTAAAAATTCGCTATGTTGGTATAATTTGACTTATGGAACATAGATCAGTGCTTATCATTTCTTGCCGCTCGCTGCCCAGCATTGCTGTGGGTTCCTGTATTTCTTTCAATTTTCAATTGCGCAGCCTCGTGCTGTGCAAAAATCAGAATTCTCAAAATTCCAATAATAATGCCCCCTAGGGGCAATATTTTTTTCTCATCTACAGTCATTTATTTTTATCAGAGTTTATAACAAGAGACAAAAGGAATTTTATTATGTCAATTATTTTAGATTACTTGCTGTTTTATGCAGCAATAGTTATTTTGTTTGTGAGCATCTTTTTAAGTATCAAAACGCGGTTTGTGCAGATACGGTTGCTCCCAGAGATGCTGCGTCAGTTTACTCGTCTTTTGAAGGGTAGCAAGGCAGCACAAGAAGGCGCCATCCAAGAAGGCACCATCCAAGAAGGTACCATTCAGGAAGGCACCATTCAAGCACATAAAGCGCTCTTTACAGCGATGTCGACGACATTAGGTATTTCCACCATCGTCGGCCCAGTTGTTGCGATCCATTTGGGCGGCCCTGGAGCGCTTGTCGGCTTCCTTGTGACGATGATCTTTGGCCCTGCTGCAAACTTTGCCGAAGTGACCTTGGCGCTCGCTTTTCGCAAAAAAAGCAGTACAGGTCAAATTATGGGAGGCCCCATGCAGTACCTCAAAGATGGTGTGAGCCCGTTCTTGGCTCACTGGTATGCCTGTGCGTGCCTGCTACTGATGGTGGCATGGTCTTCTGCTCAAGCAAACCAGCTCGCGTCGGTATTGAGCATGCCCCTTCTCGGTCAGGGACAGGTAGATCCTCTCTGGACTGCCACGTTTGTTGCCGTCGGTGTATTGGTGATTCTCTTTGGAGGCATCAAGCGTATCGGGGAGCTTTCGGCAAAACTGGTGCCGACTATGTTTCTCTGTTTTGTGGGAGGCGCTGGTTGGATTGTCCTCTCCCACGTGTCTCAGCTACCAGGCATTTGTGAACTGATAGTTTCATCTGCCTTCACACCGCAAGCTATGGGAAGTGGTATCGTCGTTGGAGGCATTGCCCAATCTCTTCGTTGGGGAGTTCTGAAGGGCATTCACTCCAGTGAGGCAGGGATTGGTACGCAGACCATTCCTCATTCGATGGCAGAAAACGAGCATCCAGCGATTCAGGGAATGCTTTCCATGGCCGCAACTTATTCTGCAGGCTTTGTGAGTATTCTTTCTGGTCTTGTTGTCTTGATTGCAGGGACGTGGCAAGATGCAAATCTGCCATTGGGCATCAGCATGGTTGTAGAGGCTTTTCGGCAAAACTATTCTTTTGTCGGGACAATTATTGTCATGGTAAGTACGATTCTCTTTGCGTTTGGAACCATTCTTGGTAACAGCTACAACGGTGGTGAGTGCTTTCGCTTTCTGACAAGAGGTCGCCTCTTACATGTCTATTACTTACTGACCGCTGTGGGGATCTTTGTGGGGGCAACTTGTGATGTGAGTGCAATCTGGACAGTCACAGACTTTTTCCTCGCTCCATTAGCGGTTCCTCATATTATAGCGATTCTTTACTTGGTATTGAAACGGCCCGAGCTTTTTGAACATCGCAGTAACATTTTAATATACTGAGGGATAGTGATTTTTTTAGTGGTCGGTCTCCCCTTAAGGGGAGACCGACCACTTATCCCACTTATTCCACTTATTCCTTGTATAAAATCCGGTATTCTGCCAAAGTAGTGGCTTTGTTAGGAAAGAGATATGCAAGATACACAGCGTCATACACGCAAAATAGTTATTATAGGGTCTGGGCCAGCAGGATATACGGCTGCCATTTATGCCGCAAGAGCTCGCCTAGAACCGCTTTTATATGAGGGGTTCTATTCTGGGCCGGCAGGTGGCCAGCTCATGACGACCACCGATGTTGAAAATTATCCGGGCTTTCCAGAGGGCATTACAGGGCCTGAAATAATGGAGCTTTTTAAAAAGCAAGCCGAGCGTTTTGGGACGGTGTGCCTTACTGAAGATGTGCAAAATGTAGATTTCAGCAAGCGGCCATTTACTATTCAGGGAAGTTCGACGGCATCGAGTGCCCACGCAGTTATTATCTGTACGGGGGCGGCTGCGAAGCGCCTTGATATTCCAGGAACGCGCGATGGTGAGTTTTGGCAAAAGGGCGTTTCGGCCTGTGCCGTATGTGACGGGGCCATTCCTCTTTTCAGAAACAAGGACTTATATGTAATTGGCGGCGGTGATGCTGCCTGTGAAGAGGCGCTCTTTTTGACGCACTATGCAAGTAAAGTCTATCTTGTCCATCGTCGTGATGAACTGCGTGCCTCAAAAATTATGGCAGAGCGTACTTTGAAACACCCTAAGATTGAAGTTCTTTGGGATTCAGTTGTTGACTCCGTAAGTGGTGACAGTGTCGTCAAGGCGGTTACTATTTTGCACCTCAAGAGCGCAGCAAAGCAAACCCGTCCTGCAGGAGGGCTCTTTTTTGCTGTAGGACATGTTCCGAATACAGCCTTTTTGCAGGGCCAGCTGCCACTTACTGAAACGGGGTATATCCAAGTAAAGCCTGGTACAACCACAACCTCCCTTGAGGGTGTTTTTGCTGCAGGCGATGTCCAAGACCATGTGTATCGCCAAGCAATTACAGCTGCAGGAACAGGATGTATGGCCGCACTGGAGGCAGAGCGCTATCTTTCTTCATTAGGAGATTAATTCTTGAGTTATTGCAGTGCATTAGTAATTTTGTGTTGTTTTTGCGTATGTGGGCTGTATGGAATCCAGTATCAGCCCTGGCTGGGGAATGTATTTGAATTCGAGGCGCGAGCAGGTTTTCGGCGCCAGATAGGGGATTCTATTGCTGGTCATGATGATCATGATAAACATGTGAATGTCAATGCTAATACCGGCTATGCATCACTTGGGCTCACGTTTGATCCTGCTTGGAGTGTAGAGCTTGAATGTCTTGTAAGCAAGACCAAGAGGCATCATGGTTTTGATACAGCGAGCATTGGTTGCCGTCATCTGTGGTATAATGATCTCATAGGCGATTTTGCGAGCCTGACAACAGGGATAGAGCTTTTGTACACCCGTCCTGCCTTTTTACATGATATTAGTTTGATAAGACATGGACGGTATTCTGCAGCAGCGCATGCAAGTATTGGAAAGGAATTTGGGTTTACAGCGCGCTCTTATTTTCGCACCTATGCGACAGCGCTTGTGGGCGCTGGTGACAAAAGTGCTGCTTGGACAAGGGGAGAGACGCATCTTGAATGGCGCTATCATGAGCAGCATAGTATTGACGCATTTTTTGCAGCAGAGCAAGGATTAGGCAACAAAGGGCTCAGACATCCACGAGCACATGATTTTAGAGGCTACAGACATATTGAGTATTCATTTCTCGATGCTGGGCTTTCATACAGCTACACATGGTATCCGTTTGCAACATTCTACGCAAACGTGACACAGCGACTACACGCGCATTTTTGTCCCAAAAACACCACATCCTTTGAGGTGGGGTGCTTAGTGCCGTTTTCTTTGTAATATTCGGAATTTATTGCGTGTTCCCCAGCACTTCCAGAAGTATACGATCCTGCGTCATCTCTGTGATCTCCTCTAAACTCTCTGTACTCTTTGTCATCAAACCGTGGCACTATCTATCCTAAGATAGTATCCTGAAAGTAGCCTCAGGGCACTGTTTCGTCATGTGCAATTTTCCAAAAGGAAAATTTGCATACGACGTAACTCTTATATCTCCCAAGGTAACGGGGAAGTGGTGGGCGGAGGCACAGGAGCATCAGGACTCGTAACCGTAGTCGCAAGGCCGAGGATGTCGCCAATAAGTGACTGTGTAGTATTCTGTGAGCCGCTCATGCGCAGGGAGGCAAGCTTTGCTGCGGTGCTTGTTTTATCAATAGATGCCGTAGCCATAGTGCCTCGGACTGGGAGCTGCATGACATAGGATGGCGACAGGCCTTCTAAGCGCAGTGCTCTTGCAAGTCCATCTCCAAATACCCCTACAACCATATCAACACGATCCTGTGGTATGTTGACATTGCCCCAGGTAGCAACATGCAACGTATTTTCAAGCATGATGTCACATCTTTGACAGATCAGATTACCATGCTGCATTTGGAGATAGATTGGGGTAAACCAACACAGCGTGTACGGAGCAGAAGTTCTTAGATTAAAAATCCCTAAAAATGCGTCCAGAGCACCTCCTGACTGAATGCGGAGCTTGCCAAGATCGATTTTTCCATTTTGAATGCAGATTTTGTCTTTAGAAAAGGACTTTACAGGTACTTGAAAGCCTTTATTATCGATCCAGATAGTGATGGGCTGCTCAGATTGAACACCACTTGCAAAGAGAGAATTCACTCCTTTAAAGAGCACTTTTCCTGCATCTTGAGTAAGGCTGCACTCTGCTGTCATGGGTTTTTGTAGCCGCATAACCCCATCTTTGATAGAGGTGGCCATTTGGCTTTTAAAGCGGGGTGCTTGCAAAGCGAGCTCGATATTTCCCTCTTTCAAGCTCACAATTTTGCCCGTTGCATGGGTAGCTGCAGGCCCTCCTAAGAGGGCTGCGGCTTTCTCTGTTGTTTCCTTGGGAACACCGAAAAGTTCAAGCACATTCATGGGTAGCTCTGTGATATGTGTCTCGAGCTCGATCTCACTTCCTTCAAGATTTAAGCCATTTTGGTTCCAAAAATTGGTAGCAGTGCCTTGCACGCTTATCCGAATGGGAGGCGTCTTATTTTCTTTATCACATTGAATGTCTGCAGAGGCTGTAACGCTCGCTTTTTTGAAGCCAGAGATCGATATCTTGGCAGTCAATTCACGTACACGAATATCATCTTTATTTTTTTTCGTAACAGTGACAGTGCCTTGTTCGACCGCACAGTTTACAAAAAAGGGAGAGATTGCCTCTTTTTTGGCCGTAGTACTTGGAATAGCGCTTGCAGAAGATGTATGCTCTGTGGGTGTCTGCTCATCTTTTGGAGCGTGAATGGCACGCTCAATGGAATAATGCCCATTATCTTCTTCTATCAGTATGAGCTGAGGCGACTTACAGGTAATCTCTGTAGTCGAAGAAGTGAGTCCAAGAAGTGAAAAGAGCGAGGATGCTATCTGTAGCCTATCACAGGAGGCAACCTTTCTATTTTCAGGATCTTTGAGCTCCAGCTCGTGAATGTCGAGCCCTGAATACCAGCCCACATTCATGCGCCCAAAGGTGAGTTTTCCCCTGATACGCTTATTGACAGTGTCCATAGCATATCGCTGGACAAGTGACTGTGATGCAATAATGGGAAGCAGCCCCACTACCACCACAGCTGCAACAATGCATGCTGCTAAAATTTTATGCCATAATTTCATAGTTATACCCCTAGTTTTTTTATAATGTGCCCGCGCACAGTGCATCCAGTATAACGGATTAAGGCCTATAGCGCAATTAATTCAATAATTTTAAATATTATCACGATTGCGATGCCGACGAAGAGAGGAAAGAGACACCAGAAAAAGACTTTATAGTACTCTTCTTGAAAATACATATACCACATGGTGCAAACACTCACAACGAGGGCAAGGGGCTCGAGCAAGCTCAGCGTAACTACAAGCACTCCTGACACCGTAGTGATATTGGCATTTTCAAAAAGAGGAGGAGAGAGCATGCCAATATAAAATGAAGGAAAAAAGAGCGCAAGATAGAGGATTGTGGCTATAACTGCGCTGTATTTAGCTTGATTTTGCATAGTATACCTTTTCAAATTCAACCTTAAATGGCTTCTCTAAGGTCCGAAGGACCGAAATATGTATAGCCCAGGGCGAAGCCCTGGGTCTGTATAGAGGATTGTGGCTATAACTGCGCTGTATTTAGCTTGATTTTGCATACTCTACTACCCCGATTTTGCGAGGGGTAGTAAAATTTTTTTGTCGGGGAAGAGGTGTGTGAGGATATCCTTTGCATCTTTTCCTTCTTCGGCCATAGTTTCGATGGTATCGAGTGGGGGAAGTCTACCATTTTGGAACCAATCGACCTTTTGCATAGGGTAGTTTAAGAGCATATTGCTTGTAGACTCCATGGCAAGCACAAAAGGCTGATCGCGGCGGGTGGCTGCAAAACCAGTGTAGCGCACATCAGCGGCCTTCACTGCCCAGTAGGCCGTTTGTGGGTGTTGGCTCTTATAGAGCGCATCAGTGCGTGCAGCAATAGCAAGCGTTGCAAGCACTTCAGGATGAGTGATCTCTGCAAGGGCTTCATTACTTAAAATAGAGGCCACATAGTCATCAAGAGAGACTTCATTGATAAAGCCAATCCCTGCATCGCTTTGATAGGCATACACGGCACCTTTGAGTTCGATGCCAGAGACCAAAATAGTGGTGGCAGGGCTGTCAGGGACAATCATAATCTGAAAAACCCCAGGAAATTCCTCGCCCCACTTAATGCCATCTTTTGTGGGATAGAGATAGTATGAAGAAGAGGCAAAGGCCGCATCGAGCTTAGCAGAGGTAAGGGGGTTGTAGACGTTATACGCGCCCTTTACTTCGACAAGAGCGCCCTCTTTTTCTTGTGCTAAAAGCAATTTAATGGTTTGCCCTTGTGGCCAATTTTTTATTGCGCACAGTGGTGTGTGGGCCATAAGGCACATAATAAAAACAAAGATAGTATTTTTCATATGGTTGTTGATTCCATGGTTATTCCAAGATGTTGGAAAGCAAGGGGTGTTGCAATCCTTCCTCTTGGGGTTCTTTTAAGTAATCCTTGCATAATTAAAAAAGGTTCATGCACCTCTTCTAGGGTATGCATCTCTTCGCCAACAGCGTAGGCAAGTGTTTGCAGGCCTGCAGGGCCGCCGGCAAATTTTTGTATAAGTGTTTTAAGGAATTTGAGGTCCATTTCATCGAGTCCTTTGTCATCGATGGAGAGCATGTGGAGGGCTGATTTGGCGGTCTCTTTTGAGATGGCCTCAGAACTTGTTGTGCGCATGAGGGCAAAGTCGCGCACCCATCGAAGAAGGTTGTTAGCAATGCGGGGAGTGCCGCGACTTCTGCAGGCAATTTCGAAAAGAGCCTCCTCAGTAAGCTGCATCTGGATAATTGAGGCAGAGCGGCTCAAAATCTGGACAAGGACTTCGGGTGTATAGTAATCGAGCCTGCCAGCATAGCTGAAGCGTGATCGAAGCGGCGCTGAGATAAGCCCAAGCCGTGTGGTGGCACCAACAAGGGTAAATTGATTGAGTTTTACCTTCACACTTCGTGCTGAGGAGCCGCTATCGACGAGGAGATCGAGTTGAAAGTCTTCCATTGCGGGGTAAAGATACTCTTCGACCGTGCGATTCAGCCTGTGAATTTCATCAATAAAGAGCACATCACCTTGTTTTAAGTTAGTGAGCACACCTGCCAAATCGCCCGCACGCTCTATTACAGGACCTGACGTTACCGTAATAGCACCACCCATGGCTTTGGCAATAATGTTAGAGAGTGTGGTCTTGCCAAGTCCTGGAGGGCCTGAAAACAGGCAATGGCCCAGTACTTCGCCGCGCTTCTTGCAAGCCCCAATAAGCACCTCAAGCTGCTCTCGGATGGCCTCTTGGCCTATAAAGTCGTTTAAGTGCTCGGGTCTAAGCGGCACCTCATATGCGGTATCTTCTTTGCAAAACGATGATTCTATAAAACGGTTGGTCATGCACACTACCATACCACAAAGAGCTAAAAATGTCACGAGGGTGTGTGCATTATCAGCAATTCGGACTTCCTCTGGAAGTCCGAAAATTCTTCCTTGGATCTTAGGGTTTTGACAGTTACAAGTTGTGGGGACTTTTTTTTACAGGGAGAGCCACAGGAGAGAGCGTACATCGAAGAGCGTTCAATACATCAACGCCTATCCTATATAGTTTTGTAGAAAGAGGTACATTGAAATAGTCTCTGGCTTTTGTGTGTCCTTGCTCTGCAGCTATTGTATACCAAAAAGCTGCTTCCCTATATGATCGAGCAACACCTCGTCCACTCGCATAACAGTTTCCCAAATTAAATTGAGCGTCAGCATCTCCCTGCACTGCAGCTTGCATATACCACCCTGCCGCTATTTCGTATGATTGAGTAACGCCAGTCCCATTCTCGTAATATACTCCTAAATTAAATTGTGCGTCAGCCAGTCCTTGTGCTGCAGCTTGCCTAAACCACTTTATCGCCGTTTCGTATGATTGAGTAACGTCAATCCCATTCGAGTAACATACTCCTAAATTAGATTGAGCGTGAGCTTGTCCTTGTGCTGCAGCTTGCCTAAACCACTTTACCGCCGTTTTGTATGATTGAGTAACACCTAGCCCCTCCCAATAACATACTCCCAAATCATATTGATCGACAGCATTTCCTTGTTGAGCACTCTGCATAAGACGCAGTAGTATAATATTTTTTATTTCTTCTATGTTACCTCTAGTCGCGATGCAAGGAATTGTTTCATCATTCTGTTGCAGCCTTCTTGTGACCATATTATCGTTACGAAATGCGACCATTCCGTAACCATGGACAGTACAGCAGGGAGTAAAAAAAGTATCATCGCTATTATCGATATTCGCAAAAACAGGACGAGATTGTACTAATGCAATTTTTTTGGCGAGTTGTTTGCCCGCCAAACATGCGTCGAAAATAATACTCGCCTTTGGATGAAGGCATGCAAAATCTTCTGCGCAAACATTTTCAATGCTATATCGATTGGTATCGCTAAACTGAAGAGTAGTAGGGGAACCATGTGCGCGGATTATGAGTGCCATAATTGGTCGATTGCCTAACTGTGTATGTATTTCATTGAGCGTTGTGCCAAGGCGTTCGTGAGTACCGATAACTTGGAGAACCACATAATGCGTTTTAGCGATTGCAGTAAAGTTGGGAAAAGTCTTCATTGAGGTAAATGCATTCTTTTTATCACTTACAGCTTGTAAAATGACCGCAGCAGGAGCATTTGGTCCATGAGATGCATTACTTCTTGCAATAAGAGAATAGGCCCTTTCCATAAATGCCACTAACTGGGGCGACATTTTGTGTTGATGCTCTCGCATATGATTGATTTCTCTGAGTACAGGACAATCTCTTTGCGAAGTGTAATCACCTACAATATCGGTAACAGAAGAGGGAAATATAGGTGAGAGTTGCTGCTCTACTTTATGTCTGCGAAAAATATCATGAAGCGGATAGGCCGCATCGAGAGATGGATGAGGACCCAACATTTGGTCAATTGCATTACGACAGGGTGGTGATGCTAAGGGGAAAGAAAACGATTGAACCGCATAGACCCCATTTCTATTGACTGAATTAACCATAAAATTTCTCCTGTAATTATTCATTAAATATAATTAGTTATTTTTTAATTTTATAACTTATTATATATTAATGTAATTTAAAACGCAATTATAGAAAATAAAATAAAAATAAAATAAAAAAATAATGCATTTTTACCACTGCTGCGGGCGCTTTGGAAAAAAACAGAGCTGCGGTAGCAGCGACACCCATTTGTGTTTAACATAATTAATGCACATAAGGAATAGGTGATCATTCCGGTTGCCTCGCGGACGCTTCGCGCCGCTCGGCCCGGAATTTATTCGGAATTTCTTGATTATCCCCCCGGTCTTCAGAGGCTGGCCGGAAATCTACCTTCCCTAAAAACCGCATGGTTGACGCGATATTGTAGGGTTGATTCGATTTTTGGAATTTGCATATTTTGAGATTTCCGGCCAGCCTCTCAATGCCGCTTTGCGGCATGAAGACCGGGGTAGTTGATCGGAATTTATTGATTGTTCCCCCAGTCTCTCAGCCGCTTCGCGAGCGCTTCGACTGGGGTGATTCGGGCACGGGCACGGGCACGGGCTCGGGCACGGAAATTCGGAATAATAGATGAACCCGTTGGCCTTCGCGGACGCTAACGCGCCGCTCGGCCCGGAATCGGAATAATTGTTTGTTCCCTCGTTCTTCATGCCGCTCCGCGGTATGAAGAGCGAGGGCATTTCCCCAGGTTTCAGATGCCGCTTACGCGGGCACTGAAACCTGGGTAGTCGGGCTCAGGCACGGAAATTCGGATACAGAAATTGTATCAAGAGAACCCTTCCAAAAAATGGACAGAGTTAAATAATTTGCACAAGAGTTGTATAACTGGAGCAATTGTGTACCAATTTGATTACCAGAATGGCTCAGGGATCAAATGCGTTTCATAACCCTGGTCTTCATGCCGCGGAGCGGCATGAAGACCAGGGGAACAATCAATAATTCCGATTCCGGGCCGAGCGGCGCGTAGCGTCCGCGAAGGCCAACGGAACAATCAATTATTCCGAATTTCCGTGCCCGAGCCCGTGCCCGTGCCCGTGCCCGACTACCCAGGTTTCAGTGTTCGCGTAAGCGACATCTGAAACCTGGGGAACAATCAATAAATTCCGTATTCAATACCCCGGTCTTCATGCCGTGAAGCGACATTGAAGACCAGGGGAACAATCAATAAATTCCGATAAAAATGTGTCCAAGCCCGAGAGAGTCATGGGCTTAGCCTGATGCATATGCCACTACCGTGGCGAGGTCATGATTAGCTAACATTATGAATATTAGCATAACATATTTCTAGATTACGTTGAGCGTTAGCATGTCCTTGCGCTGCAGCTAGCCTAAACCACTCTATCGCCCTTTCGTATGATAGAGGAACGCCATGCCCGAGCGTATAACATACTCCTAAATTAAATTGAGAGGTGTTATGTCCTTGCACTGCAGTTTGCCTATACAACTCTGCCGCTCTTTCGTATGATTGGGTAACACCTACCCCTTTTCGATACCATGCTGCCAAATTACATTGAGCGAAAAGATCTCCTTGGCGAGCACTCTGTATAGTATTTAGTAATATAATATTTTTTATTTCTTCTATTTTTTCTTTAGTCGCGAAGCAAGGGATTGTTTCCTCATTCTGTTGCAGCCTTCTTGTGACCATATCGCTGTCATTAAATGCGACCATCCCATATCCATGGGCAGTACAGCAAGTAGCAAAAAAAGCATCACTACTAGCATCAATATTCGCAAAAACAGGGCGGGACTGTACTGAAGCAATTCTTTTTGCAAGCAGTTGGCCCGTCTCGCATGCACTGAGAATAATACTTGCTCTTGGATGAAGAGATGTAAAATCGTCTGCGCAAACATTTTCAATGCTATATCGATTGGTATCGCTAAACCAAAGAGTAGTAGGGGCGCCATGCGCGTTGATTATGAGTGTCATAATTGGTCGATTGCCCAATTGCACATGTATTTCATTGAGCGTTGTGCCAAGGCTTTCTTGGCTACCGATAACTTGGAGAACCACATAATGTGTTTTAGTGATTAAAGTAAACGGGAGAAGAAACTGCATTGAGGAAATAGAATTATTATCATCACTTACAGCCTGCAAAATGACCGCAGCGGGTATGTCTGGTCCATGAGATGCATTACTTCTTGCGATAAGAGAATAGGCCCTCTCCATAAATGCCACTAACTGGGGCGTCATTTCGTGTTGATGCTTTTGCATATGATTGATTTCTCTGAGCACAGGGCAATCTCTTTCTGAAATGTAATCACCTACGATATCTGTGACGGAAGAGGGGAGTATAGGTTCGAGTTGCTGCTCTACTTTATGTCTGCGAAAAATATCATGATGCGGATAGGTCTCATCGAGAGATGAACGAGGACCCAACATTTGGTCAATCGCATGACGACAGGGTGGTGATGCTAAGGGAAAAGAAAACGATTGAACCGCATAAACCCCACTTTTATTGACTGAACTGACCATAAAATTGCTCCTGTGATTACTTATTAAATAGCATGAGTTATTTTAATTCTAAAGCTTATTGTATAGAAATTCAATTTAAAATGCAATTTATAAAAAATACAGTATTCTGCAAAACGGTACAAGAATCATCGAAAGGCGTATCAGTATAAGTTGATTGATGATGAAAAGGTCTGGCTCTCTGTACTAGAATTTGGTATTACTGTCAAGTATGGTATTTCATTTATAAAAATCAATAAGCAGATGCGATTACTGTAGAAGCAGAAGAAGGAGAGATCTGGGTATTGCCTCAGGCTACGATTGCAGCGCAAATTTGCGGCGCAAGAGTAGTGATAAAAAATTAACGTTCATATTAAAGAAACTTGTAATCAATCAGAACCGAGCCACGGTAGTGGCGGAAGCTCATTAGCCCCGCGTGACCGACGAGCGTGCGCTTAGCGCACGCCGAGG
>Ga0207126_1009_pt2 | contig 30559 bp, 21 predicted proteins | sample Alteio_BWMinHeat_20_FD_153586 | JGI IMG/M metagenome (GOLD analysis project Ga0207126, IMG submission 153586) | Enriched cells from forest soil in Barre Woods Harvard Forest LTER site, Petersham, Massachusetts, United States -... | ecosystem: Environmental > Terrestrial > Soil > Temperate forest >...
ACTTTCGCAACGACACCAGCACCGACCGTACGGCCACCTTCGCGAATTGCAAATCGCAATCCTTCTTCCATCGCCACCGGCGCTATTAATGTGATAACCATCTTGATGTTATCGCCTGGCATCACCATCTCTACCCCTTCCGGTAACTGCACTTCTCCCGTCACATCTGTCGTTCTGAAGTAAAATTGCGGTCTATAACCCTTGAAAAATGGTGTATGTCTTCCACCTTCTTCTTTCGACAAAATGTATACTTCTGACTCAAACTTCGTGTGGGGCGTTATACTACCTGGCTTTGCTAGTACTTGTCCACGTTCAACTTCTTCTCTCTTCGTGCCACGCAATAATACACCTACGTTATCGCCTGCTCGACCTTCATCCAACAACTTACGAAACATTTCTACACCCGTACAAATTGTCTTCGTCGTCGGTTTCAAGCCTACAATTTCTAATTCTTCACCGACTTTCACAATTCCTCTCTCTACTCGGCCTGTCACCACGGTGCCTCGGCCTGAAATTGAAAATACATCTTCAATTGGCAATAAAAAAGGTTGGTCAATGGGTCTGTCTGGAATCGGAATATAGTCGTCCATCACATCGATTAACTTGAATATCGATGGCTCGCCTATTTCACTTTGATCACCTTCCAAGGCTTTCAAGGCACTGCCAACAACAATGGGCGTCTTGTCGCCTGGAAATTGATATTGCGTCAATAAATCTCTTACTTCCATTTCAACTAATTCGAGTAGTTCTTTGTCATCTACCATGTCTGCCTTATTCAAATACACCACAATATAGGGCACACCGACTTGACGTGCTAACAAGATATGTTCTCTGGTTTGCGGCATGGGGCCATCGGCCGCTGACACCACTAATATTGCGCCATCCATCTGGGCTGCGCCTGTGATCATGTTCTTCACATAATCTGCGTGGCCTGGACAGTCAACGTGGGCATAGTGTCGATTCGCTGATTGGTATTCAACATGCGAGGTTGCGATCGTAATACCACGCGCTTTTTCTTCCGGCGCATTGTCAATTTGGTCATAGGCTCTCGCTTCTCCACCAAATTTCTTTGCTAATATGCTCGTCAATGCTGCGGTTAATGTCGTCTTACCATGGTCTACGTGACCTATTGTGCCAACATTTACGTGCGGCTTCGTCCGCTCAAATACTTGCTTGCTCATTCTTATATTCCTCTCTCTATAAACACTTTTACTTTGAATTAGTACGAAAGCCTACTTTGAGTTTTTATCAACAATTTGCTCAGTTATATTGGCTGGTAATTCGTTATACTTTGCAAACTCCATGGAGTAGGTTGCGCGTCCCTGTGACATAGACCTTAGGTCCGTTGCATATCCAAACATTTCAGACAATGGAACTTCGGCGTGAATTAATTTGCCGGATGGTGAGTCATCAATGCCTTGTAAAATACCACGACGTCTATTAAGGTCACCCATTACATCCCCCATAAATTCTTCGGGGGTTACCGCTTCAACTTTCATAATTGGCTCTAAAATCACAGGCTTAGCACGTTTTGCACCTTCTTTAAATGCCATGGAACCAGCAATTTTAAACGCCATTTCACTTGAGTCAACATCATGGTAGGAGCCATCATACAGCGTTACCTTCACATCCACCACAGGATAACCTGCAATCACACCATTTTGCATTTGCTCTTGAATACCCTTATCAACAGCCGGTATGTATTCTCTAGGAATTGCACCGCCAACAATAGCATTCTCGAATTCATAACCTTTACCAGCTTGTTGCGGCTCAATTTTAATCCAAACATGGCCGTATTGGCCACGACCGCCAGATTGACGAACATATTTACCTTCTTGATCAATCGTGCTGCGGATTGTCTCACGATAAGCAACCTGCGGTTTACCCACATTTGCTTCCACACCAAACTCACGCTTCATACGGTCAACAATGATTTCAAGATGAAGCTCGCCCATACCTGCGATAATAGTCTGACCTGATTCTTCATCACTACGAACGCGGAATGAGGGATCTTCTTGAGCCAGTTTACCCAGGGCAATACCCATCTTTTCTTGGTCAGCCTTAGTTTTGGGTTCTACTGCAACAAAAATAACAGGCTCAGGGAATAGCATTCTTTCTAAAATAATGACCTTATCTTCATCGCATAAGGTATCACCTGTGGTTACTTGTTTTAAGCCTATGGCGGCAGCAATATCTCCCGCATAAACTTCTTTAATTTCAGTCCGCTCATTAGCATGCATCTGCAATAAACGACCAATACGTTCTTCACGATCTTTGACCGGATTATAAATTGTGTCGCCTGAACGCAAAACACCCGAATAAACACGAAAATAAGTTAGGGTACCAACGTAGGGATCCGTTGCAATTTTAAATGCAAGAGCAGAAAAAGGCTCAGCATCTGATGGATGCCTTTCTGCCAATGTTTCAGCAGCATCATTCAAATGGCCTTTAATTGCAGGCACATCGAGCGGCGATGGAAGATATTCAATAACCGCATCAAGCATGGCTTGCACGCCTTTATTTTTGAAGGCAGAACCACACAGTATTGGAACAATTTCATTCTTCAAGGTACGGATACGTAAACCTTGCTTAATTTCATCTTGAGATAGTTCGCCTGTTTCTAAATATTTATTCATTAACTCATCAGATGCTTCTGCAGCCGCTTCAATCATCGAATCACGATATTCCTTGCATACATCGAGAAGTTCAGCCGGGATCTCACGTTCTTCAAAGGTATTACCTTGTGTTTTTTCATCCCAATAAATAGCTTTCATTTTAACTAAATCAACCACGCCTTCGAATTTATCTTCAGCGCCAATGGGATATTGAATAGGAACGGGATTACCCGCTAATTTTTTACGAACTTGATCAACCACACGCAAAAAATCTGCGCCGATACGATCCATTTTATTCACAAAACAAATTCGTGGCACACCATAGCGATTTGCTTGGCGCCATACGGTTTCAGTTTGCGGCTCTACACCACCGACTGCGCAAAGTACTGTACAAGCAGCGTCTAATACGCGCAAAGAACGTTCGACTTCAATGGTGAAGTCAACGTGGCCTGGCGTATCAATAATATTAATACGATGTCTGGGGAAATTTTTCGCCATCCCATCCCAATAACAGGTGGTAGCAGCGGAAGTAATGGTAATACCACGCTCTTGTTCTTGCTCCATCCAGTCCATGGTTGCCGTACCTTCATGAACCTCACCCAACTTATGGGAAACGCCAGTATAGTAAAGAACCCGCTCGGTTGTTGTCGTTTTACCGGCGTCAATATGGGCCATAATGCCTATATTTCGATATCTCTCAATGGGTGCTACTCTAGCCACAATTCACCTCAACCTTACCAACGATAGTGAGCAAATGCCTGATTGGCTTTTGCAGTGCGATGTACATCATCACGTGTTTTAATAGCGCCGCCACGGCCTAAATAAGCCTCGTGTAATTCCGCTGCCAAACGAAGCGCCATTGTTTTTTCTGAACGACTTTTAGCAGCATCGACAACCCAACGCATTGCCAAAGCAATACCGCGATTGGAATCAACTTCAATAGGAACTTGATAGGTTGCCCCGCCAACACGACGTGATTTCACTTCAACGGTTGGAGCAACATTACCTAATGCTCTATGTAAACTATCTAATACTTCTTCATGCGTATGTTCGCGATTTTTACTTAACTTGACAGCAGTTGGCGCAGCAGAACTTGTTTTACCACCCTTGCCGCCCTTGCCACCTTTAGCATCGCCATCTTCATCACTTTTTTGATCTTTTTTGAGACGATCTGTCAGCATGCTTAATGCGTTATAGACTATCTTTTCCGCGATAGATTTTTTACCTGCTCGCATCACAATATTGATGAATTTAGACACCTCATCACTACTGTAAAGAGGATCAGGTAACACTTCACGTTTAATCGCAGCTTTTCTTCTTGGCATTGCTTGTTCCCACCTTTACAACTTGAGAAAATTTATTTAATTATTGCTTCGGTTTCTTCGCACCATACTTGGACCGACCTTTACGTCGAGCATCAACACCTGCTGTATCCAAGCTACCACGCACAATGTGATAACGAACACCTGGTAAATCTTTCACACGACCGCCTCTGATCATAACCACAGAGTGTTCCTGCAAGTTATGCCCTTCACCAGGGATATAGGCCGTTACTTCATGCCCATTGGTTAAACGGATACGTGCAACCTTCCGTAATGCCGAATTTGGCTTTTTAGGCGTCGTTGTATAGACACGTGTACAAACACCGCGTTTCTGCGGACAGCGTGCTAAAGCGGGCACCTTTGACTTAACAGCCTTTAATGATCTGCCACTACGTACTAACTGATTAATCGTTGGCATTTAATCCTCTCCAACCCTATAAATTCATTTAAATCAAAACGTTCGTCTTACATTCATCCAAGACACCGGAACCGCGCACGCTCTCCTAATTTTAAAGGAGAGGCGCGATTCTAAGAAAGCAAAGCCTTTTATGTCAAGGATTTGTTGATAATATTTTACTTTTTTTACTTTTCAGCGTGCTTAACTTCCTCTTTCTGCCCAGATGCGGGTACACCTTGGCGATCCAGATGGTAGTTCAAGCCCGTTCCTGCAGGCACTAATCGGCCAACAATCACGTTTTCCTTTAAGCCTCTTAATTCATCCATTTTGCCATTAACTGCCGCTTCCGTTAATACACGTGTTGTCTCTTGGAAGGAGGCAGCTGAGATAAAGGATTCCGTTGAAAGAGATGCTTTTGTGATCCCTAATAAAACGTGATCGCAACGCGCCGGAATCTTTTTCTCTTTAACAAGACGACGATTATCTTCACGCAGCGCACTAGCTTCCACTTGTTCGCCTTTAATGAAGTTAGTATCGCCCGGATCTGCGATAATTAACTTGCGTAACATTTGTCGAATGATCACTTCAATGTGCTTATCGTTAATTCTTACACCTTGCAGACGATAGACATCTTGAATTTCATTAACAAGATAATTTGCCAATGCATTCACGCCTAATAAACGCAGCACATCATGCGGATTCAATGCACCTTCCACCAAGACTTCACCTTGTTCAATATGTTCACCTTCAAACACATTGATATGACGCCACTTAGGAATCAATTCTTCGTGCACATCACCACTAGATGAAGTAATCATCAAGCGGCGTTTACCCTTGGTTTCTTTACCGAAGCTGACCACACCTGAAATTTCAGCTAATACCGCTGAATCCTTGGGTCGGCGTGCTTCGAACAAGTCTGCAACACGTGGTAAACCACCGGTGATATCGCGCGTTTTAGATGTTTCTTGCGGGATACGTGCAAGCACGTCACCCATTTTCACTTTAGCACCATCTTCAAAGTTGACAATGGCATCGGCGGGTAAGAAATATTGCGCGATTAAATTTGTACCGCCAAGGAAGATGTCTTCACCCTTGTCATCAACAACTTTAATCATTGGTTTTAATTCTTTACCACTAGAACCACGTTGCTTTTGATCTGTCACAACGATACTAGTCAAACCTGTTAATTCATCAGTTTGACGATGCATGGTAATACCATCGATTAAATCGATGAATTTAATACGACCTGCAACTTCAGTGATAACAGGGTGACTATGCGGATCCCAATTTGCAACGATCTGTCCAGCTTCTACTGTTGAGCCATCCTTGACTGATAACTCTGCCCCATAGGGAATTTTATAGCGTTCACGTTCACGTCCATGGTCATCTTGCACCGCTAACATACCAGAACGAGAAGCAACAATAAATTTGCCATTTTCACGTTCAATCAGTTTGACGTTATGCAATTTGCCTCGACCGGGGAACTTCACTTGCACGTTATTAACCGCTGTCGTTCGCGATGCCGCTCCACCGATGTGGAAGGTTCTCATGGTGAGCTGTGTACCTGGTTCACCAATGGATTGCGCTGCAATCACACCAACTGCCTCACCAATATTCACACGATGTCCACGCGCTAAATCTCGACCATAGCAAGCAGCACAAAGACCAAAACGTGATTCACAGGCAATTGCTGTTCGCACATAAACTTGATCAATCGTGACGTCTTCTAATTTCTTGATCCACTTTTCATCTAGCAAGGTACCTTGTGGAATAATCACATCATTAGACTTAGGATCGTAAATATCATCAACCGTAACACGACCCAGCACACGTTCATGCAAGGGTTCAACCACATCACCGCCTTCAATTAGCGGCGTCAATAAAATACCTTGTGTCGTACCGCAATCTTCTTCAGTAATAACTAAGTCTTGTGCCACATCCACTAAGCGGCGTGTGAGATAGCCTGAATTTGCTGTTTTTAATGCAGTATCAGCAAGACCCTTACGCGCACCGTGTGTAGAAATAAAGTATTGCAACACATTTAATCCTTCACGGAAATTCGCAGTAATGGGTGTTTCGATAATGGTGCCATCCGGTTTGGTCATCAAACCACGCATACCCGCTAACTGACGAATCTGTGCGGCTGAACCTCGCGCACCAGAATCTGCCATCATGTAAATGGAATTGAATGACTCTTGCTTGACCTTAGCACCTTCTTTATCTTTGACTTGTTCACTGGAAAGTTCTTCCATCATCGCTTGAGCAACAAGATCATTGGTACGGGACCAAATATCAACAACTTTATTGTAACGTTCACCCTGCGTGACCAAACCAGATGAGAATTGTGCTTGAATTTTTCGTACTTCTTCTTCTGCTTGCTCGATAATGCCAGATTTTTTCTTAGGAACAACTAAGTCATTGACGCCAATGGACAAGCCAGAACGTGTGGCATAATGGAATCCTGAATACATCAAGTGATCTGCAAAAATAACAGTCGCTTTTAATCCCACTTGACGATAAGAAGCATCGATCAAACTAGTAATAGTTTGCTTATTCATCGTGCAATTGACCAAATCGAATGATAAACCCTTTGGTAACAATTCAGATAAAATAGCACGCCCCACGGTGGTTTCGACAAAGCGAATACGCTCTATAAATTCGCCTGTCTTCTCATCACGTGGATATTCTTTAATACGAGCTTTAATTTTTGTATGAAGTTCCACACTGTCGCTTTCATAGGCGCGATGAACTTCTTCAACATCAGCAAAAATCATACCTTCGCCGCGCGCATTCACACGTGTACGTGTTAAATAATAAAGACCTAATACAACGTCCTTGGTCGGAACGATAATGGGTTCACCATTTGCAGGTGATAGCACATTATTGGTAGACATCATTAATGAACGTGCTTCCAATTGTGATTCTAATGACAAGGGAACATGGACTGCCATTTGGTCACCGTCGAAGTCAGCGTTATAGGCTGTACAAACCAAGGGATGCAATTGAATTGCCTTACCTTCGATTAGCAAGGGTTCGAATGCTTGAATACCTAAACGATGCAAGGTTGGCGCACGGTTTAACATGACGGGATGTTCGCGAATCACTTCTTCTAACACATCCCAAACTTCTGGTTCTTCGCGTTCAACCATTTTCTTTGCTGCTTTAATGGTGGAAGCTAAATCCAGCATTTGCAAACGACTGTAAATAAATGGTTTGAATAATTCCAAGGCCATTTTTTTCGGTAATCCACACTGATGCAAACGCAAAGTAGGGCCCACCACAATGACAGAACGACCAGAATAATCGACACGTTTACCTAATAAATTTTGACGGAAACGACCTTGCTTACCTTTGATCATATCAGCCAATGATTTAAGCGGTCGTTTATTTGAACCGGTAATTGCTCGACCACGACGACCATTGTCTAACAAGGCATCGACAGATTCTTGCAGCATACGTTTTTCATTACGCACGATGATGTCTGGCGCATTCAGATCAAGCAATCTCTTCAATCGATTATTTCTGTTGATGACTCGACGATATAAATCATTCAAATCAGAGGTTGCAAAACGGCCGCCATCTAAGGGCACTAATGGTCTGAGATCAGGCGGCAATACAGGCAATACCGTTAAAATCATCCACTCAGGTTTATTACCAGAAGATAAAAATGCTTCCATTAACTTTAAGCGTTTAGATAATTTTTTATGTCTGGCTTCTGAACTGGTCTTGAGAAGTTCATCACGTATGCGCGGTACTTCTATTTCAAGATTAATAGCGCGCAATAATTCTTGAATCGCATCAGCTCCCATGCGTGCTTCAAATTCATCACCATATTCTTCAATCGCATCATAATAAGCTTCTTCAGAAAGTAATTGTCCTTTCTCAAGTTGAGTCATACCAGGATCGATGACCACATAGGCTTCAAAATAAAGTACGCGTTCAAGATCACGCAAAGTCATATCTAACATCAAACCAATACGTGATGGCAGCGAGCGCAAAAACCAAATATGCGCAACAGGACTTGCTAATTCAATATGGCCCATGCGATCACGACGTACACGAGATAGCGTGACTTCCACGCCGCATTTTTCGCATACCACGCCACGATGTTTTAAGCGTTTATACTTGCCGCACAAGCATTCATAGTCTTTAATCGGACCAAAAATTTTAGCACAAAAAAGCCCGTCTCTTTCTGGCTTAAAGGTACGATAATTAATCGTTTCAGGCTTTTTTACTTCGCCAAATGACCATGAGCGAATCATGTCAGGCGAAGCAAGTCCAATACGAATGAGGTCAAACTCTTGTGGTTGACTTGGCTGCTTAACCAGATTTAGTAAATCTTTCAAGATAAACCCCCTCAATAAATATTTTTACAACTATTAAGTTATGCTCTTTCCAGGAATTCCCGCTAAATACGCGGGAATATCCTCGCTATTTATTCAAAATCAATATTGATCGCTAACGAACGAATTTCTTTAATCAGTACGTTAAATGCTTCTGGCATACTGGATTCCATATAGTGTTCGCTATCAACAATGTTTTTGTACATCTTGGTACGACCCGAGACATCGTCTGACTTCACCGTCAACATTTCTTGCAAGGTGTAAGCAGCGCCATAGGCTTCAAGTGCCCAGACTTCCATTTCACCAAAACGCTGACCACCGAATTGCGCTTTACCGCCAAGAGGCTGCTGCGTCACTAAACTATAAGAACCCGTGGAACGCGCATGCATCTTATCGTCCACCAAGTGATTCAGTTTCATGATGTACATGTAACCTACTGTCACGGGTCGATCAAATGCGATGCCGGTACGGCCATCATGCAAAACTGCCTGACCCGCTTCTGGCAAATCAGCCAAACGTAACATGCTCTTGATTTCTTCTTCATTAGCGCCATCAAATACAGGTGTTGCAAAGGGCACACCTTCACGCAAATTATTTGCTAAGGTCAGCAACTCCGTATCATTCAAACTGGTGAGGCTTTCTTTATGCTTGCCAACGCTATAGATAGAATTTAAAAATTGACGTATGTTTTTAGATGATTGATGGGTATCGATCATTTTGCCAACCTTGCGTCCCAATTCTTTTGATGCCCAACCCAAGTGTGTTTCCAACACTTGACCGATGTTCATACGAGAAGGTACGCCCAAGGGATTAAGAACAATATCAACCGGTGTACCATCAGCAAGATAGGGCATATCTTCGATAGGAACAATCATGGAAATAACACCTTTATTACCATGACGGCCAGCCATCTTATCGCCTGGCTGCACACGACGCTTAACAGCTAAGTAAACTTTGACAATCTTCAATACGCCTGGTGCCAAATCATCACTCTGGGTGATTTTCTGACGCTTAGCTTCATAGGCCTTTTCAAAATCTAGGCGAATTTTCTTGAGTTGTTTGGATGCACTTTCTAAATGTTTACTTGAAGAGGCATCTTTCAAATTAATCTCAAACCATTTTTCACGCGCCAGTTCAGTGAGATAAGCCTTAGTAATTTTGGAGCCTTTCTTTAATTTATTGGGACCGCCTTCTGCAACGCGATTAAGCAATAATTTTTCCATACGCAAGAAAATATCATTTTCTTTAATACGCATTTCATCACTTAAGTCTTGACGTACTTTGGCTAATTCATTTTTTTCTATTTCAAGTACACGCGCATCTTTTTTCACACCTTCACGTGTGAAAACTTGCACGTCGATCACAGTACCTTCCATACCGGTTGGCACACGTAATGAAGTATCTTTAACATCAGAGGCTTTTTCACCAAAGATGGCGCGAAGTAATTTTTCTTCTGGCGTTAATTGCGTTTCACCCTTGGGTGTCACTTTACCCACTAAAATATCGCCTGAATCAACTTCTGCTCCAATGTAAACAATACCGCATTCATCCAACTTGGAAAGCGCACTTTCACTCACATTAGGAATATCACCTGTGATTTCTTCAGGGCCTAATTTGGTATCACGCGCAACGCAAGTTAGTTCTTCAATATGAATACTGGTAAAACGATCTTCTTGCACAACGCGTTCTGAAATAAGAATAGAGTCTTCGAAGTTGTATCCATTCCAAGGCATAAAAGCGACTAAAAGATTTTGTCCGAGTGCTAGTTCACCTGTATCAGTCGATTGACCATCTGCCAATACGTCTGCCTTTTCAATGGGATCGCCCTTTTGTACTAAGGGACGCTGGTTGATACAAGTATCTTGGTTAGTGCGGATATATTTAGTTAAACCATAAATATCAACACCCGTACTGCCTTCTGTTTCTTCTTCATTCGCTCGCACAACAATACGTGAGGCATCAACATAGTCAACAATACCACCACGCTTAGCAACAACGGTCACACCTGAGTCTTTTGCGACTAAGTGTTCAATGCCCGTACCCACTAATGGTTTTTCTGTTTTCAAAGTCGGTACCGCTTGACGTTGCATGTTTGAACCCATCAATGCACGGTTAGCATCGTCATGTTCTAAAAAGGGAATAAGCGCTGCAGCCACTGAAACGATTTGTTTTGGCGAGACATCCATGAATTGCACGCGATCAGAAGTAGAAAAGGTAAATTCATTCCGATGTCTAACAGGTACCAAGGTATCGGTTAATTTACGTTTTTCATCAACGGTTGCGTTGGCTTGCGCAATGACGTAATCACCCTCTTCAATCGCAGAAAGATAAATAACGTCATCTGTTACCTTGCCATTAAGAACTTTGCGATAGGGTGTTTCTAAGAAACCATATTCATTGGTACGCGCATAAACTGCCAATGAGTTAATCAAGCCGATATTGGGACCTTCAGGCGTTTCAATAGGACAAACACGGCCATAATGAGTAGGATGTACGTCACGCACTTCAAAGCCTGCGCGTTCACGTGATAAACCACCAGGCCCTAAGGCAGAAACACGACGTTTGTGCGTAATTTCTGATAAAGGATTATTTTGATCCATAAATTGTGACAATTGACTGGAGCCAAAAAATTCTTTAATAGCAGCAGAAATAGGCTTAGCATTGATAATATCTTGCGGCATAATCGCTTCGATATCAGGCAGACTTAAGCGTTCTTTCACAGCACGCTCTACGCGCACCAAACCAATTCGGAATTGATTTTCCGTCATTTCACCAACACAGCGCACACGACGATTACCTAAGTGATCAATATCATCAATGGTGTCACCGCCATTACGAATTTTGATGAGTGTCCTTAAGACATCGACAATATCATCTTTGGATAGAACACCAGAACCAATAATTTCCTGTCTACCAACTCGGCGATTTAATTTCATTCGACCGACATCAGATAAATCATAGCGTTCAGGACTAAAGAAAAGATTCTTAAATAAGGCATCAGCCGCTTCTTTTGTTGGCGGCTCACCTGGACGCATCATGCGATAGATTTCAACCAAGGCTTCTTGAGCATTGGTGGCAGAATCAATACGCAAGGTATCGGAAATATAAGGACCACGATCAATATCATTGATATACAGGGTTTCAAATCGCTTGATGCCAGCTCCCAACAATAATTTCAATACATCGCCAGTAATGATGTCATTCGCATTAGCAAGCACTTCACCTGTTTCTGGATTAATGACATTCTTTGCTAACACTTTCCCTAATACATAATCCATTGGCACTTCTAGTTGCTTAATCTCAGCTTTTTCTAACTGTGCAATATGGCGCGCGGTAATACGGCGGCCTTTTTCAATAATTAATTTACCCGCTTTTTTAACTTCAAATGATGCAATTTCTCCACGCAAGCGTTCAGATATAAGATGCAGTGTTAAGTTACCATCACGAACATCAAAAACATTATTTTCAAAAAACAGGCCTAGGATTTCTTCCACAGACATAGCAAGCGCACGTAATAATATGGTTGCTGGTAATTTACGACGACGATCAATACGCGCATGAATACAATCTTTAGGGTCAAATTCGAAATCAAGCCATGAACCACGATAGGGAATAATTCGAGCAGAAAATAATAATTTTCCAGAAGAATGCGTCTTGCCTTTATCATGCTCAAAGAAAACACCGGGTGATCGATGTAACTGAGAAACAACAACACGCTCAGTTCCATTGATAACAAAGGTACCATGCTCAGTCATTAAGGGTACTTCACCCATATAAACTTCTTGTTCTTTTACGTCTTTAATCACCTTGTTAACGCCAGCATCTGCTTCACGATCATAATGTACAAGACGAAGCTTCACACGTAAGGGGGCAGCAAAGGTCATGCCGCGCATTTTACATTCTTTTTCGTCAAAAAGAGGCTCGCCTAAGCGGTAATCCACATATTCTAATGCGGAATAACCTGATAGGCTTGTGATGGGAAATACGGAAGAAAATACGCCATTTAGCCCACTGTCGCCTAATTTATCTGTTGTACCATCAGCTTCTAAAAATCGTCGGTAGGAATCCATCTGGATAGCGAGCAATGATGGAACATCAATAGCGCTTAAAAGTTTACCGAAATTTTTACGAATCCGTTTTTTCTCAGTGTATGAGTAGGTTGAACCCATGTGTGTTACCTCTGCGTCTGCATGATGAAGAACTAAACAACTTGAGATCGCTAAGCATGTAAAGCGAAATAAAGGAGAAGCCGGCAACTCAAATCGCCGGCTTCAGCTAACTTACAACAATGTACCGCGATATAACAGTAAAGATTTCAAACAGTACCTTAGCCTTAGGCACTACTTAATCTCAACTGTTGCACCCGCATCTTCCAATTTCTTTTTAATTTCATCCGCTTGAGCTTTGGCAATACCTTCTTTAACTGCCTTTGGTGCACCTTCAACCAAGTCTTTGGCTTCTTTAAGTCCTAAACTTGTAATTTCGCGTACCACTTTGATGACGTTAATTTTGTTATCACCGGCCTTCGCTAATATAACGTTGAATTCGGTTTTTTCTTCCACTGCTGCACCCGCTGCAGCAACAGGCGCTGCAACAGCCACAGCTGCAGCTGAAACGCCAAATTTATCTTCCATCAATTTAATTAATTCAACGACATCTATCACAGGCATTTTTGCTATTGCCTCTAAAATATCTTCTTTGCTTACTGCCATTTCTGAATACTCCAAACTAAAAGGTTTCTGTAAAATGTTATATGCCTACGATTGTGCTTGTTTTTCATCACGAATCGCTGCAAGTGTTCTAACCAACTTGGCATGAGGTTCCGCCATGGTACGCACCAATTTAGTAATCGGCGCCAGCATAACAGACATTAATTGAGCAATTGCTTCATCACGCGTAGGTAAGCTTGCCAACATGTCCAAGCTTTGAGCGGACAGCAATTGGTTTTCAAGCGCCAATGCCTTCACTTTCAGCTTTTCATTTGTCTTCGCAAATTCCTTAATAATACGCGCGGCTGCACCTGGCTCTTCTTGTGAAAATACCAAGAGCAAGGGCCCAACTAACTCGTCTTGCATACAAGCAAACTGTGTTCCATCAAGCGCTCTACGGGCAAGTGTATTACGCACTACGCGCACATACACACCAGCATCACGTGCAGACTTTCTTAAGCCTGTTAACTGAGAAACAGTTAAACCGCTATATTCGGCCGCAATCAGGGATACCGCTTGCTTTGCAATTCCAGCAACCTCACTAACAATGGCTTTTTTATCTTCTAACTTTAATACCACTTTTCATACCTCCAATTGTCAGACATTGCCATTTTTTGAGTCACACTCATTTACAGCAATACCACTCCTTCGGCATCGCCGTCTGCGTAGGTAACATTTTGCAATCAAAATCAATTAAGTTAGTTTGCAACTAACACCTACGGTCTCTGACAGGCATTGGCATAAGCAAAGCCATGTCAAAATCGTCAAATTCGATGACCCAGTTACACACCCAGGTCTGCTACATCTAAGGGCAAGCCAGCGCCCATCGTAGTAGATATTGTAATTTTTTTAAAGTAAATGCCCTTGGCCGTATTTGGTTTTGCTTTTTTAAGCGCCGCTAACACTGCTTCAAGGTTATCTCTGAGATCTTGCTGGCTAAAGTCTGCTTTACCGATTGTGCAGTGAACAACACCGGCTTTATCTGCACGAATACGAATCTGGCCCATTTTAGCGTTTTTAACAGCATTCGCAATATCTGGCGTAACGGTGCCATCTTTAGGGTTAGGCATTAAACCTCGCGGCCCTAAAATCTGCCCCAATTGGCCAACGACTCTCATCGCATCAGGCGTTGCAAGCAGTATATCAAAGGCAATTTTGCCCGCTTTAATTTGCTCTGCCAAATCTTCAAGACCAACGATATCTGCCCCTGCTTTTGTAGCAGCATCTGCATGCGAGGGCGTTGTCATGACTGCAATACGAACAGTACGACCTGTCCCTTTTGGCAATAATACTGCACCGCGAACAGCTTGATCTGATTTACGTGTATCGATACCTAAATTAATAGCAAGATCGACACTTTCACGAAACTTTGCTTTTGGCATTTTCTCTATAATTTGACAGGCTTCTTGGAAACTATATATTTTTCCTGGTGTCACTAAAGCACGAATAGCTTTAATACGTTTTGCTAACATAACCATGTTATACACCCTCCACGTCTACACCCATACTACGGGCGCTGCCAGCAAGTGTTCGTACCGCGGCATCTAAATCTGCGGCAGTCAAATCTGGCATTTTAAGTTTGGCAATTTCTTCTAATTGTTTGCGATTAATCTTTCCTACTTTAGTTGTTCCAGGTGCACTACTGCCTTTTTGCAGTTTAATCGCATCTTTCACCAAGTAGGAAGCTGGTGGTGTCTTGGTAACAAAAGTAAAACTTTTGTCTTCATATACGGTAATGACAACGGGCAATGGCTTGCCTTGTTTTTCAGGTGTTTGAGTTTGCGCATTAAAAGCCTTGCAAAACTCCATAATATTAACACCTTGTTGACCTAAGGCTGGACCAACTGGTGGACTTGGATTCGCTGCACCGCCAGTAATTTGCAGCTTGATAAGTGCCTTAACTTTCTTTTTTCTTGACGCTCCCATACTTCACCTCTTTTGTGGGTACAAACGCTCTTCGAGCTCCCCTAATAACAACAGATTTCTTACAATATTTAACCTTTTTCAACCTGATCAAATTGCAATTCCACCGGTGTTGATCGGCCAAAAATCATGACTGCAACACGCAATCTATTCTTTTCATAATTAACTTCTTCTACCACACCATTAAAGTCAGCAAATGGACCATCAATAACTCGCACAACCTCACCCACTTCAAACAGAATTTTCGGCTTTGGTTTTTCGCTGCTATCTTGCATGCGCTGTAGAATAATTTCTGCTTCTTTTGGACTAATAGGCGCAGGCTTATCACTCGTACCGCCAATAAATCCTAATACTTTGGGGATTGAACGCACCAAATGCCAGGTTTGCTCATCCATCACCATTTCAACCAATACATATCCTGGAAAAAATTTACGCTCACTTTTTCGTTTTTGACCGCCGCGCAATTCTACCACTTCTTCCGTAGGAACAAGAATTTCACCAAATTTGTTTTCTAACCTATCCAAACGAATGCGCTCGGATAAAACCTGCATCACATACTTTTCAAAACCAGAATAAGCATGCACAACATACCAGCGTTTCTTTGGCATTGTCTGATCTGTTGTCATATATTTCAATCCTCTATGAATAGCAACTCGCCAGTCTGGATCATTAGACTTCTAATGCTTGGTTTAGAAAGAAGTCTATTCATTTTCTATTAAAAACAATGGCAACTAAGCTCGCTGCCCCGTCAACCAACCAATTCCCCAAACCAAGACACCATCTATACCCCATAGCAGCAAGGCAAGAACGACTACCATGCCAGCCACTACCAAAGTTGTTTGTATCGTTTCTTCACGAGTCGGCCAAACAACCTTTCGCAATTCCATACGGGAATCGCGGAAAAATTCAACAACCCATTTACCTTTTTGAGTTTTAGACCCAACAAAGGCTGCCGCAAGCAACAAACCCAGCCACACAAGCAGGCGTAGCGGCATAGAAATCCCGCTATAGTAATAATTACCAACGATTCCGGCAAGCAATAATATCGAAACCAACAACCATTTCAACCAATCAAGCCGGGCTTCTTCCTGATTTACCGCTTTTATCATCACTACATTTGTTTTTGACTTCACGCTGCATTATCCCGCTTGGTTTCGAAAAATCTCTATTAATCACCAGGCCAGGAGGGTCTCGAACCCCCAACCTGCGGTTTTGGAGACCGCCGCTCTGCCAATTGAGCTACTGGCCTAGGTATATTAATAACCTGCTGATTAATTGGCTATTCTACCACTTTCGCAACGACACCAGCACCGACCGTACGGCCACCTTCGCGAATTGCAAATCGCAATCCTTCTTCCATCGCCACCGGCGCTATTAATGTGATAACCATCTTGATGTTATCGCCTGGCATCACCATCTCTACCCCTTCCGGTAACTGCACTTCTCCCGTCACATCTGTCGTTCTGAAGTAAAATTGCGGTCTATAACCCTTGAAAAATGGTGTATGTCTTCCACCTTCTTCTTTCGACAAAATGTATACTTCTGACTCAAACTTCGTGTGGGGCGTTATACTACCTGGCTTTGCTAGTACTTGTCCACGTTCAACTTCTTCTCTCTTCGTGCCACGCAATAATACACCTACGTTATCGCCTGCTCGACCTTCATCCAACAACTTACGAAACATTTCTACACCCGTACAAATTGTCTTCGTCGTCGGTTTCAAGCCTACAATTTCTAATTCTTCACCGACTTTCACAATTCCTCTCTCTACTCGGCCTGTCACCACGGTGCCTCGGCCTGAAATTGAAAATACATCTTCAATTGGCAATAAAAAAGGTTGGTCAATGGGTCTGTCTGGAATCGGAATATAGTCGTCCATCACATCGATTAACTTGAATATCGATGGCTCGCCTATTTCACTTTGATCACCTTCCAAGGCTTTCAAGGCACTGCCAACAACAATGGGCGTCTTGTCGCCTGGAAATTGATATTGCGTCAATAAATCTCTTACTTCCATTTCAACTAATTCGAGTAGTTCTTTGTCATCTACCATGTCTGCCTTATTCAAATACACCACAATATAGGGCACACCGACTTGACGTGCTAACAAGATATGTTCTCTGGTTTGCGGCATGGGGCCATCGGCCGCTGACACCACTAATATTGCGCCATCCATCTGGGCTGCGCCTGTGATCATGTTCTTCACATAATCTGCGTGGCCTGGACAGTCAACGTGGGCATAGTGTCGATTCGCTGATTGGTATTCAACATGCGAGGTTGCGATCGTAATACCACGCGCTTTTTCTTCCGGCGCATTGTCAATTTGGTCATAGGCTCTCGCTTCTCCACCAAATTTCTTTGCTAATATGCTCGTCAATGCTGCGGTTAATGTCGTCTTACCATGGTCTACGTGACCTATTGTGCCAACATTTACGTGCGGCTTCGTCCGCTCAAATACTTGCTTGCTCATCGAGTACGCTCCTCTAAAAAAAGTGCCGTCACAACATATTTAAAGCCCACAACCGGAATCGAACCGGTCACCTCTTCCTTACCAAGGAAGTGCTCTACCGACTGAGCTATGTGGGCCAAGCGGGTGATGGGAATCGAACCCACGCTATCAGCTTGGAAGGCTGAAGTTCTACCATTGAACTACACCCGCAGCTCTGAAGATAGAAGGTAGACTTCATATGAACCCGCATCTCATGAAATCTTTCCTCTATCTTCTTTAGGTGTGGAGGGGGAAGGATTCGAACCTTCGAAGGCGTAAGCCGTCAGATTTACAGTCTGATCCCTTTGGCCGCTCGGGAACCCCTCCTGAAAATCGAGGGTGAATTTTGCTTGATACCGCAGGAAATATCAACAAGTTTTACCATCTTCCAGCGATTCCCGCTGGAGGCACGCAATATTTGTTTTCATGCCACAAAAAATATGCAATAAATAGCGCGGTCGCTCATGTTGTCAGCTTCAGGAGAATGCAATGTTAAGACGCAGCACGTCTGTCAGAGATCCTAAAGGGAAAGATCCCAAGAGAACAATTCAAGACAAGGATAGACACAAATATCAGCAGATGCTAAAGCCTTATATCGACTTAATCATCGATTATCTGAAAGAAATAGCCCTGTATAACGAGAATAAAATTTATGTTTATCTTGATACCGGCAGTCGTTTTTTTTACGAAAGAGAATTACAACTCATTCACTCTCAAGTTATTTACGTGGAAGAGGATATCCCTTTCGATCAACTAAACTTTAAAGAATTATTGACCTATCCCGTTGCTTGGCTGCGTTTAGTTCATAAGCATAAGCTCTACTACATCGATACAAAAAATGATGTCATTAAAGATCTTGAGCAATCCAAAGCAAACTTAAAAAAATTTGACAAGACCTTTAGAGAGCTTGCCAAAAAAAACAGACAATTAACCCATAATAACTTAGTTGCCGCAGAAGCCATTACAGGTTATCGCCCGCCAGACATCTTAGCTAAACGAATGGCCGAGATCTTTGACAATGAAGAAATCATTCGATTATTTAGAAGAAAAATAGAAGCATGGAGCCCTCAATCCACAGATGAAGCGATTATTTCGGGAGAAGAGTTTATCAACTTTTTCTTCCGTCCTATTAGGCTTAGTAAGGCTTGGACTAGATTTTGGGATACTCAAAAGGCACAGTGCAAAGATCTCAAGCAAGCAGAGCAAGTTTATAGGGCAATTACAGGCGGTTTTACTTATAGATTACTTGGCGCTTGGACAAAGAGTAACCTCGACACGCATATCGTTACGCTTGAATCGCATCAACAAGAAATGCTGATGACAAAGATTTGCAACATTTGCACTGCAGATGAGTTGACTGTATTTTGCGAAAATAAATTAAATAAAGACTGCGATAAATATTACAATGATCTTATTCACAGTCCATTTGCTGACTTGCTAGCAAATGGGGAAGAGTTTGTTGCAAAGAATTTACGCGCTCATATGAATGAAACCATGAGTGACGACATCACCGCAAATGTGAGCATGTCGATGAATCTGTCACGGTCTAATCGTCCTTCTAATCTATTCGCATCAACTGATCCATCCTCACCATACATTCAGTTAGAAGATCCACGTTTACATAAGAGAACCTTAACTGCTATCCCTCAACTGCGGCCACCCCTATCAGTTACGTCAATGTCTACCTCTTTATCCTCAAATGTACCCCAACAAACAGAACAAAACCAAACGGCGCAATCCTCACCTAGTGGTTCTGGTTCTTATACTGTTATGAGACAAAGATTATCCTCTCCACGCCCTGCTCCGCATGAACAAACGACGACGACAACGACAACCACTACCTCTCTATCATTAAATTTGGCCAAAACCGCGGAGCAAAATCGCAGAGTAAGTCCTGCCCCTTCACCGCACAACCTGGTTAGCACAAGCGCGCCAACAACGCAGCGTTCATCATTTAATGAAGATAAAGAAAGAGACAAATTAAAAACAGTGATTAACCCCAAAATAAGAACGGTATCAATGACAGAAGACTCAGATCCCTATTCTGTTAGGATTGTGCCCGATCATAGTAAGCAAGTTCCTCATGGCAGCATGGCTTTTACACTTTTTGTCATCCCCAATAAAACAGTATCTACAGAAGCCCATGCAAGCCCTACTTCTTCTAGACGAAATAGTCCTGGGTTAGCTATGCGGAATGAGGATAAACATTAAATCATCCATTGACAATGGACGGTTTTGATATTATCCATCCATTACCAATGGATGGTTTACTAGGCCACCTGCGAACTACCACGCAATTGATTCGCCTCACTAATCAAAGCAAGCCTGACCGCCTCAAGCTTTGATAATTTAGCAGCGCGCAATACTTCATAAACTTCAGCAAGCTTTGCCAGCAATTCACTTTTTTTCAATTTATCTATCTTATTCCCTTCAGGCATTTCACGAATTTCACGCAGGATACGCGCGATTTCTTCCCAATTATACGCCGCCACTAAATCACGCGGCACCACTGATCGACTCGTCTCTGTCACCGTCGCGGCAGCCCGATTATCTTCTAATACAACTGCCTTATATCGTTCCGCACCATCAAGGAGCAATTCCATGCGCTCTACAATGGTTCCTCGGTTTAATGCATCATCAATACTTGGATAAAAGGTTAATGCCATGACCCCCTCCTCATTATCTCGTTATTTTCCCGTATCTTATCACTAAGCCATTGAAAAAACACAATCTAATTTCTCAGTACTTCAATTTAACAATAACTTAGCCTTATCTAAACAGCGATACCCTAATGCTTCACTCACCTGTTCTTCTCTTATTATAAGACTTTCCTCCAAGTCCGCGATAGTCCTCGCTACCTTTAAGATACGATGATAAACACGCGCAGATAAATTAAATTTTGTCATGACTTGGTTCAACAAACATTGCGCTTCATGATTAAGAACAGCGTAATGATCAAGCTCTGCAACTGTCAATGAGGCATTACATTTATCTTGCCGCGCTTCTTGATAAGCCCGCGCTTTGATAACACGCGCTCGCACCAAGGCACTATGATCAGTCATACTTTTTTCCTTGATCTCAGCCAGCACTTCTGGCGGCAAGCTTGCCACTTCAACTTGCAAATCAATACGATCTAATAGCGGCCCTGATAATCTTCCCATATAACGTTTAATTTGTTCTGCCGAACATTGACAATAGGTCATGGTACTGCCTGCATAGCCGCAGGGACAGGGATTCATTGCTGCAACAAATTGAAATTGCGCTGGAAAAATCATTTGAAATGCAGCACGCGAAATGGTTATTTGCCCGGATTCAAGCGGCTCTCGTAAACACTCAAGTACATGACGGCTAAACTCTGCTAATTCATCTAAAAATAATACGCCATGATGTGATAAGGAAATTTCACCTGGACGCGGTGGACGCCCGCCACCAACAAGGGCCGCACTAGAACTCGTATGATGAGGAGAACGAAAGGGCGTCATTCGCCATTGCGCCGGATCAAAACCTTTACTGCTCACTGATGCAATGGCCGCAATTTCCAAGGCTTGTTTCTCGCTCATTTCTGGCAAAATACCCGGCAAGCGATTGGCCAACATGGTTTTACCTGTACCAGGCGGCCCAATAAACAATAAACTATGCCGGCCAGCAGCAGCAATTTCTAAGGCACGTTTTGCATGTAATTGTCCCTTGATATCAGCAAGATCAAGATGCGAAAATGGCTGCGAGCCATTTTCTGATACCGAATAAGATGACAATAGGGTTTCTTTTTTCAAATGCGCGCACACTGCTAGCAAATGCTTGGCCGGTAACACAGTGACTTGCTTTACTAAGGCTGCTTCATCTCCATTATGATAGGGAATAATCAATTGTCTCTTCGCATGATAGGCAGCTAATGCCACTGGTAAAACACCGCGAATGGGTCGCAACTCACCTGATAAGGCTAATTCACCCGCAAATTCATAATCAGCCAATTCATTTTGCGGCAATTGTCCTGAGGCTGCCAAGATACCTATTGCAATAGGTAAATCAAAACGACCGCCATCTTTGGGTAAATCCGCAGGCGCCAAATTGACTGTAATACGACGAATCGGAAAATCAAATCGCGCGTTCATCAATGCACTGCGCACACGATCACGACTTTCTTTTACTGCCGTTTCTGGTAATCCCACAATATTAAATGCAGCCATGCCATAAGATAAATGAACTTCGACTGTAACGAGTGGCGCATCAATGCCAGATGAGGCACGGCTGTAGACAATTGCTAGTGCCATGGTAATTCCTTAGGGTTTTAAATAAAAAAAGAAAGGTTGGCTCTCACCCATTTAGCCCTCACCCCCTGCCCCTCTCCCCTCGCAAAAAGCGCTCCGGGAGAGGGGAGAGTTCTAAATTTTCTCCTCGAAATAACTTAGGACGCTCCCCTCTCCCGGAGCGCTTTTTGCGAGGGGAGAGGGGCAGGGGGTGAGGGCTAAATGGGGTGAATGAACGGTTAAACTCAAACAAAAGGCCTAAGCCCCGGATTTTCTCTCACAAAGTGCTTGGCTTCTTCCCAATCCGTCGGTGTACCTGTATTACACCATGCACCTTGATACAATTCGCCTGTCATTTGTCTTTCTCTAATAGCGGGAATAAGCAATTGTGCCAAACGAAAATATTGCAGTTCACAACCAGCAAATAAATCAGGATGCAGCACTGCAATATTGGCAAAGGTATAGCTCGGTTTCGCATCCAATTCTAAATATTGATCACGCAAAGCAAAATCACCCTGCGAATGATAAATGGGATTGTTGACCATCACTAAATGCCCTAATCCTTTTAACTGCTGCGGCAATTGCGGCAGCGGATAATCAGTAATGATATCGCTACTCATGACGACAAAGGGGTTCACACCCAACAAAGGCAGGGCTTGCAAAATCCCACCGCCCGTTTCTAAGCGTTCAACTTCTGTTGAATAGACAATCCTTAAACCATATTGACTGCCATTACCCAAAATATTTTTTATTTTTTCGCCCAGATAAGAAACATTAATCACAATATCGGAAATACCTGCGCGCTTCAAACGATCCAAAGCAAATTCAATTAAATAATGTCCGTCCACACGCAGCAATGGTTTAGGTGTATCAAGCGTCAATTCACCCATACGCTCTCCTCGACCCGCTGCTAAAATCATCGCGTGCATGCTGGTATCACCTTATCACGATAGTATTGATGCAAACTCGCTAACTCAGGATATTCACTTGTCACTTGCAAAATATAGGATAAAGTACGCGGCACATGCCGCAAATAATGCGCTTGTTGATCGCGCACTTGTTTACGCGCGAAAGTAAATAATGCTTTTAAATGACGCTGCACACTCATCCAATCAAAGCAACGCAACAAGTCTTCCTTCTCTATCGCTAAGGCTTGATTCATCCGCCAATAATCTAACAACCATTGATTTACTTTTTCTTTTGGCCAATCAATATAGCAATCTCGCAATAAAGAAGCCAAATCGTAAGTCAAGGGACCAATAAAAGCATCTTGAAAATCAAGCAGACCAACGGCATCTGGCAGCACCATCAAATTGGCCGAATGATAATCGCGATGCATAAAAACCTGAGGCTGTGTTGCTGCCGACTCAACAAGTAATGAATAAACCTCTTCCAAGCTATCCGGTGCTGGCGGCAAGCCTAATAATTTCTCCAAAAACCATTCTTGATGCCAATGCCATTCTCGCCACATCCATTCACGTGTGAAAGGCGGCACAATATGTCCCGGCACCTGCGTGCAGGTTTGTAATACACTTAATGCCTTTAATGCACGCTGGTAATATAAATCCGCATTATCCGCATTTAATGCGCGTAAATAGGTGAGATCACCAAAATCCGTGAGCAGCAAAAAACCTTGGGTCAAATCGGCTTCTATAATTTCTGGCGTGTTTAATTGCATCTTCCTTAATGCCTTCGCTACGGCAATAAAAGGATGACAATCTTCACCAGGCGGCGCATCCATCACCACAAAAGAATACTTGTCTACTTGTACACGAAAATATCTTCTAAAACTTGCATCACCTGCTAGTGGCTGCAAAATAAAGGAATTTAGCCCTAAGCTCGCAGAAAGCCAATGTTCTAGCTGATTTTCTCGCTCTTTTAGTTTTATTACTTGCATTGATTCCATTATCAAAACCTTTTCGTTACACTTGCGTGGCAGTTAATTGCAAGAGATAAAGAGATGTCTGCAAAAAATAAGATCAAAAAATTAAGCGTTTTATTATTAACAGGTGGCTTGACCTGTCTATTTTCCATTTTAACTTTTGCAGATGCAAGCAATTCACCGCTGCCCTTACAACCGCTTTCGCACGAAACACTGGCAGATCAATTAGGGTGGGTGCCAAACACAGACAATATGTGTGGCGGTTATTATTTTGACCAACCCTTTGTTTACCCCATCAAAGTAGAAAAAGATAGCACTGTCGCAATCACAGGCGATTATGGCCTACTCTCACAACGTGCAACTTCCATTCTCGAAGGAAAGGTCACGGTGACGCGCACTGGACAGCAAATCACAACCAATAAAGCTTTTATTTATCGCGATCCAGTGAGCGGTAAATTGAGTGTGATGGATATGGTTGGCAATGTACATTTGCGCGAACCCAATACACTGATTGTTGCCAACAAAGGACGTTACAACTTCAATGACAAATCCAAATCACTTATTAATTTGTTATATCGCACTTCATTAACGAATAACAGACAAATTGTTGGCCCCAATGTACCCAAGGAAGAATTTCAGCATACACGCGAAATTACCACACTCACTGCCTGGGGTGAGGCGCACGAATTTCAGCAAGATAAACCTAAAATTTATGAATTATCCAATGCAACTTATAGCACTTGCCCACCCATCAATCCCACTTGGCAAGTCAAAGCAAGTCATATTACGCTCAATAAAAATACGGGGCGCGGCTATGCTTCACATGCACGTATTTACCTAAAAAATATCCCCATTTTTTATATGCCCTATATTAATTTTTCAATTGATGGACGCCGTAAATCGGGTTTCCTCTGGCCTACTTTTGGCGGTTCAAATAATTGGGGCCCCTATGTGCTCGCGCCATTTTATTGGAACATGGCGCCCAATTACGACATGATCATTACACCCGGTTTTCTCAGCAAACGCGGCGTACAACTCTCAGATCATTTCCGTTATATAACGAAGACTAACAATGCTGAACTCGGGTTTAGTGTATTGCCCGAAGACCGTGCCTTTGCCGATTTCAAACGCTCAGAAGATAGTAAATATAGCAATAGTCCTAGCATGATTACCCAAGCTGAACTCAATCGTTTACGCAGTGATAGCATGACGCGTAAAGGTTTTTATTGGCATGATCGCGGCCGCTATAACGACCACTGGTCAAGTTCCTTAGATATTAATTACGCGGGCGACGATTATTATCTAAAAGATTTTGGCAGTAACCTCAATGAAATTTCGCAGAATCAATTGCTAGAAGAAGCTGATCTCTTCTACAAAAGTCGGCACTGGGATTTCACTGGCAGGATGCAAATGTACCAAACCTTGCATCCCATTGAAGATCCACCAGTCAATAACGTCTATCGTCGTTTCCCGCAATTAATTTTAAATGGTGATTATCCTGACCAAAAGTTTGGCTTGGAATATTTTATTAATAATGAAGTAACCCATTTTGAACTTCTCAAAACACCTGGCACGACGATTCATTATCCGATCGGCAATCGCTTCCATGTTCAGCCTGGCATTAGTTTGCCGCTTTATTGGCCTTATTTTTATGTCAACCCGCGTTTACAATTAGCACTGACGCAATATCAGCTTCAACAAACCACAGATACTCTTACGCCAAATAGTATAGACCGTGCCGTTCCCATTTTTGATACCGTGTTTGGCCTAGCCTTCGATCGCAATATCAATTTTTTTGGCCATGCCTATCAACAAACATTGGAACCACAGGTTTATTACACTTATATTCCTTTCCGCGATCAGGCAGATATTCCTATTTTTGATACGGTTGTCGGCATTCTTACTTATGACCAACTCTTTAGTTATAACCGTTTTAATGGCTTAGATCGTATTGGTGATGCCAATCAAATTGCCATGGGTGTCACAACACGTTTGATTGATCAGGAATCTGGTTTAGAAAAATTGCGGCTTGGTCTAGGCGGCATTGTGTATTTTGCTAATCGCAGAGTAACACAATGTAATACCCTTACTTGTACTGACAATCCTTTTAATCCTGAGTTGGAAAGGCGTGTTTCACCTATTTCAGGCACCCTGACCTACAATATCAATCCCGCTTGGAATCTCGCTGGTAACAGCATTTGGAATCCCATCACCAAGCAATTGGATAATGCGACAATAGCCTTGCAATATACCCCTGCGCCGCAACATGTGATTAATTTTGCCTTTACTTATGCGCGCGGCGGTGATATCGCTGACCCATCCTCAGGTATCGCCACAACTGATGACAGCAATAATTTAAAAGCCACCACCGCCTCTTTTGCCTGGCCAGTCATTGGCAATTTCAGTGCTGTCGGCTTGTGGACACAGAATTGGAACCATGAGCATTTGCAGAATTTACTCTATGGGTTACAATATGACTCTTGTTGCTGGACTGTCAGGTTTGTTGGTGGACGCGCATTTGCCGGTTTGACCTCTAACAGCAACGTAGGCGCCACAGACAATAATTCGAATAAGCCTCTATACAATACTGCATATTATATTCAGTTTTCTCTCAAGGGCTTAGGTGATATAGGTACTGGCAATCCAAGCCAATTATTAAGCAGCATTAATGGTTATAACACACAGTTTGGGCAGGATCTTAAATGAAAAATATCTTCTTTCTAATACTTCTTAGCTGCATCGCTTTGACGACAAATACCTATGCTGACAAGGCAGGCAAGCCAGACAATTCAATTGATCGAATTGTGGCTATTGTTAATGATGATGTCGTCACACGCTCAGAATTACACCACAGTCTCGCGCTCACTAAAATGCAAATGACAGCAGCACATACCACCATTCCTTCACAGGAAATCATGCGTCAACAAGCACTCGATCAACTCATCAACAAAAAATTGCAATTGCAAATCGCAAAACAAATCGGCATCAAAATAACGGATGATGATTTAAATAACGTGATTAAACGTATCGCCGATCAAAATCAAGTAAGCATTCAAACACTCTATAACCAATTATCACAAGAAGGCATGTCAGTTGCAGATTATCGCGATGAAATGCGTGACCAAATAACACTGCAAAAATTACAACAGCAAGAAGTCATCAATCATGTTTCTGTGACGCCAGAAGAAATCACGCTCTTTATGCACTCTGAAATGTGGCACAATCCCGAAGCCAGCGAATATCGCATAGAAGATATTTTAATTCCAATTACAGATGCACCTAAAACTGATGAACTTAGTGCTGCCAAACAGCGTGCAGAAGCTGTCATGGTAGAAGCACAGCAGGGAAATAAAATTCATGAAGCAAGCGCACAAGTCACTGATCTTGGCTGGCGTAAGTTGAGTGAAATTCCCTCTGCTTTTGCTGAACAAGTTGCCGTGATGCAAGCTAAGGAAGTCGCAGGACCTATTCAAACAGCCAATGGTTTTCATATTTTGCGTTTAACTGATGTACGAAATAGCAGTGCAGCACCAGATCGTAAACAAGCTGAAAATGCTTTGCTGCAGCGCAAATTTGAAGATGCCATTAAGAATTGGGTTTCTAAACTTCGGGCACAGGCTTTTATTCAAGTGAGTTCGAAGACGGCGCAGGCTTAAGTTGCTGAGGAGATTTGTCGTTGCTGAAGCGTCCGTCGTTGCGAGGAGTGCTTTTTACGACGAAGCAATCCAGGCTTCGACTTTTATAAAAAAGCAATATTTGATAAAAGTCGAAGCCTGGATTGCTTCGTCGTAAAAAGCACTCCTCGCAACGACGGACGCCTACGCAATGATAAACAGCGGAGCAAGCAATGCAACAAAGAAGTAAAGTAAAAGACAAAGGTTTCAAACGTATTATCATTACGCCTGGCGAACCGGCAGGGATCGGGCCTGATATCACCATTGCGATTGCACAGCAATCATGGCCCGTAGAATTGCTAGTGATCGCCGATCCAGATGTTTTATTGCAACGCGCAGAGCAATTAAATCTACCCTTACAATGTCACTTGTATGATGCGAAATCACATCGTCCACATCAGGCTGGCAGCTTGATTGTTTTACCCGTGAAAACAAAAGCAGCCGTAATACCTGGCACCTTAAATCCAGCTAATGCAAGTTATGTGATTAAAACATTAGAATTAGCAGCATCACTTTGCTTGCAACAGGAAGCGGATGGAATAGTCACAGGGCCAGTGCATAAGGCGATTATTAATCAAGCTGGCATTACCTTCACTGGCCATACTGAATTTTTTGCGCAATATTGTGGTGTTGAACAAACCGTCATGATGTTTATGGTTGATCAATTGAAAGTTGCGCTGGCGACTACTCATCTTCCCTTATCACAAGTATCCGCAAAACTAACACAGACACATTTGCGCTCTATCTTAAAGGTATTAATAAAGGGTTTGCAGCAACAATTTCATTTAACTTCACCGCGTCTTACTGTCTGTGGTTTGAATCCGCATGCAGGTGAAGAAGGTCATTTAGGAAGAGAAGAAATTGATGTGATTGAGCCCGTACTCGCAGAATTACGTGCTCAAGGCCATCACTTAATTGGCCCCTTACCTGCAGATACCGCTTTCATTCCAACACAATTAGCACAGGCCGATGTCACACTTGCCATGTATCACGATCAAGCTTTACCTTTAATAAAATATCTAGGTTTTGATCGCGCAGTTAATCTCACTTTAGGCCTGCCCTTCATCCGCACTTCTGTTGATCATGGCACTGCCTTACATTTAGCTGGCACAGGTAGGGCTGATAGCGGCAGCATGCAGTCTGCGATTAAGATTTTGCTTTCTTCAATACGGCCATCGTCAAACGCGTAACAGAAACTAACTGTTTCGCTTCATTAGAAATTTCAATACCCCACACTTGCGTACTTTTACCCAAATGAAAGGGGCGCGCAATGGCCAACACAAAGCCTTCTTTGACCGCACGAATATGATTGGTATTAATATCCAAGCCCACACCGTAAAATTGCTTTTGATCAAGACAAAATTGTGCCGCAGTGCTACCCACCGTTTCTGCCAACACACAGGAAGCACCGCCATGCATGATACCTAAAGGCTGCTTAGTACGTGCATTGACTGGCATGCGAGCGCTCAAATAATCCTCACCTACCTCCAGAAATTCAATCCCTAAATATTCAGACATCGAATGTTTCGCACGCTCAGTGACAATTGCAACATCAATTTCAGTCTGCCATATCTTCATCATTTTACCTCCAGCCAAATACTCTCTATAATGAGCCGCTTTATCCTCGCAAGGAAGCTCTGTTAGGATCACCATAATGAAAAAATTATTTTTATTAGCTGCCCTATTGTCATGGCAAATGTCCGCCCATGCCGCTGATTTGCTTGAAGTTTATCAACAAGCACAAAGCAGTGACCCGATTTTCCAACAAGCCATTGCAACGCGTTTATCAACGCGTGAAGGCATGCCCATTAGCCTATCAGCCATATTGCCCAATATTAATGTGACAGCGAATCCTTCTGTGACTCGTTCTGGCTTTTCTGGCACCAATTTCTCAACGACTTCCAATGTCACGCCTGGAACCATTTCACCGCGCAACAACACACAACGCGCCTACACACTGACCTTAACCGTCACGCAAACTGTATTTAATTTTGCGCAATTCTTTGCAGTTGCTGGACAGGTTGCTCTTGCAAAAGGAGCTGACGCAACACTCAATGCTGCCCTACAAAATTTAATGACTCGTGTTGCTAGTGCTTATTTTGCCATTTTACTTGATGAAGAAAATTTAAGTTATAATGCCTCGTCAAAAATCGCTTATGCTAAACAATTAGAACAAGCCAAACAACAGTATAATGTCGGTTTAAAAACATTAACTGATGTCTACACTGCACAAGCATCCTATGATTCTGCAAAAGCAAATTACATCGCCGCGCAAACTAAATTAGCCAATGATAGAGAAAATTTACGCGTCATTACCGGCGTTTATTATCCGCAGCTCTCAACTTTAAGTGAAGATTTTCCTTTAGTCGATCCCAAGCCGGCAGTCGTTGATGCCTGGGTCAATAAGGCGATTAGTCAAAATTGGACAATCAAAGCAGCGCAATATAATGCAGAATCTGCCAAGCAAACCATTCATCAGCAATTTGCCGGACACTTACCCACAGTGAGTTTTCAAGGCACCTTGGATCGCCAATATTTTGATAACACCAATGGTTACACCACATTGAATCAACGAAATGGGCCAGGCACACAAACTGATCGTGCCATTCAATTTAATTTAATGATGCCGCTTTTTGCAGGCGGTGGTGTTGTCGCGCAAACTAATCAAGCGACTTATAATTATCAATTGGCACAACAGCAATTAGAACAAACTGTACGAAGCACGGCGAATACCACGCGTCAAAGTTATTTGAATATTTTATCTGGCATTAGTCAAATTCATGCTGATAAAGAAGCGGTGAAATCATCGAAGAGTTCTTTGGCAGGCATGGAAGCGAGTTATCGTGTTGGTACAGAAATATTAGTGAATGTGCTTAATCAACAGCAAAAAGTTTTGCAAGCACAAACGCAATATGCCAATGACCGCTATGCCTTTGTTAATAATATTTTGGCTTTGAAA
>Ga0207126_1039_pt1 | contig 29976 bp, 26 predicted proteins | sample Alteio_BWMinHeat_20_FD_153586 | JGI IMG/M metagenome (GOLD analysis project Ga0207126, IMG submission 153586) | Enriched cells from forest soil in Barre Woods Harvard Forest LTER site, Petersham, Massachusetts, United States -... | ecosystem: Environmental > Terrestrial > Soil > Temperate forest >...
AGGAGTTTTTAATGTCTCAAATTTCCAATCGACTGGATCCATTGAATTTGCCTAAGTTCGCCGAATCTTTTGTAAGACCTCGAGAATTGGATCTCTTAGAGCCGGGCTCGCCCCGAAAGTTTTATCATGCGCCAGAACAAGAAAGTTCTGACTTTTACAAGACTCATAGCGCTGTTGTATGGCAAGAAGAAGCAGAAGAAGAGCTTTTTGAAGAAGACGTTGTGTGGGGGGATCCTGCTAATGACGACAACTCCTTTCAAGACAACCTCGTGCAGCTGGCGGATTCACTAAACATAATAGAGGAAGAGAGATCAAAGGGTGAGTGGGGTGATGAAGATCTGACAGATCTTAGAGGGATACAGATTACGTCTCCTCGGTCACAAGTTGCTGATCCGAGCTTTGGGAGTGAAAAACGCGTGGTTCCTTTAAGTCTTAAAGTCGCCGCACCTGTGACCCTCTCGTCTACTTGGATCCGCGAGGCAGTGGCCTTTGAGGCAAAAGAGTTGAGATCAGTACCGCCCTCTTTACCTAACCAAATGACTGAAGCTGCAGTTCTTTTCTCGCAAAAGGAGAGACCTGAAGGGTTGGCAGCTGTGCACCATAATTATCTACAAGTGTTGCCGCATGTAGAGCGCGCCTCTTCGCGGAACCTTAAGCGGTTACAAAGTCAGCAGGCGAACTTGAAATGGGCGCGACTGGCTCCTCTCTCTGCTACTGAAGCAGCAGAGAAGAAGTCCCAAGATTTGGTTAAATTGGATACTGTTGGGATAAGTTCACAGGTGCCGGTTGCTTCAACTTTGAAAGTAAATAGCCTAAAACAATCATTTTATCATGAGAAAATTTTTTATGAAGAGAAAAACTTAGCCAAGAAAAGAGAGTTGTTGCAATACGCTAAACAATTAGTGGGCGAAGATTCTTTTGTTTCGATAAAGAAGAGGCCTGTGTACCGTCCAAGCGGATTATCACAGACCCATTATTTGTCCCCACGCGCTGCAGCTATGTTAGCATCAAAAGTTGCAGTCGACTCTTAGAGAACTTCTAATTCTGGATGGGAGATCTGGCAAAAGTGCTCCCATTCCGTCTGGGTGCACTTGTATAAATAGCCGATGAAGTGAGTCTCATGGATAGAGAGAAAAGATGTTGTTAAGTCAATCGAGGGAATTTCAAGCGCTTTGATGTTTTCTATAATTTTTTCTTTAGTGGAGAGCTGTTTTGTTGTGTAGAGGATTATCCCATATTCAGCAATGTGGCGACTCTGGCACAAGAGTTCATGATTCAGCGCTTCTAAGATAAGTTTGAAAAATTCTTTGAGCAAAAAGGGAGGTAAAAGGCTCTGGCGCAGAGGTGGAGATAGAGAATAAAAAAAGCGCTCTACAAGCAGTTCTTTGCCATTTTTTTGTTCGCCAAGAAGTCGATTCAGCTCCTCTAAGACCTCTTGCTGCTTAGAAAAGATGCCTCCATTATAATCACGGATCTCTCCGAGAAGCAGAGTGAGTTCAGATGTGAGGGTGTGTCTTGCTTGGTATAGGTTAAGAGAGTAATCTGTTCGTAGAAAAAGCTTTTTATCAATACTTGCACGAAAGACGTGGGCCTCTTTTTTGTGACGTTTGCGGAGGGTGCCGGCGTGATGGATTTGATGGTCATGGAATTTAAAGAGAGTGCGTGCTGTGAGAAAAATTGCCTCTAAAGAAATTTGATTGGAGATTTTCAGTAAAATAACGGTGAAGCAGAGGGCGTCAGAGGACTGCATTTCAAAGAGGATGACCATCTGCGGGATGTCGTGGGTGTATTTAAGTTCTTGGCTTAAGATGATGATGTAACGCATCACCTCTTCTTCATTTCTCTGCATAAAGATCGGATGAGAGATTGTCTGGAATCCGTCTTTTAATCCGTGGTAGAGCCGTTTTTTTAACTCCTGCATCTCCTCTGTTGTAAATATCGCTCCGTTCTCTTTCTCTACCTCCAGATAAAAAAGGCGAATTTTTCGATCCCATCGCCGATCAAAGAGGTAAGAGTCTTTAATTTTTTTGATGCCAGGTAATGCGTGTTGTAGTGCGTTGAAGATATGTCGCTCTCCAAAGAGCTCGTATTCTTTAAGAAAGCTGATCCCCACAATCAGGGCTAAGACTTGTCTTTTGAAAGGATCTTGAAGAGTTGTGCGGAAGAATTTGAGTGCTAAATGGCGTTCATGAGGAGCAATTGAGGCTTCATGTTCTAAAAACTTATTGATGAGGTACTGTGAGGAGATAATCCGCACGATATGGCGGCTTGTGCGCGTCGCAATGAATTTTTTAGAAAAAACTTTGGCAAAATGGTCTGTCTCATGAAAGATATCGCGTTCATACAGGCTAATTTGTTGATCAATATTTTTAAAAAACTGCTCTTTAACTTGCTCTCGTTTTGACTCTTCTGTGAGCTGCATGAGAAAGTGTTCCATTTGATCAAACAGATTGAGATCAAAAGTTTTTGAGGGACGATCGATCACTGACTTGAGATGATCTTGTACGAGGGTTCGTTTTTGCTCTAAGGGAAGTTGTTTTAGCGCAAAAATTGATCTGGCATAGCGGACAGCAGCGATATTCAACCGAATCTGGGAAGAAAGGTCAGATAGATTATTGCGAATGATTGAGATGTCCGTTTCATTTGTCACTTGGAGGACAACATAATTGATGAAGTAGAGCCGATCTTTGGCACAAGAAAAATGAAAGCAGAGAGATTGGGCGTAAGAGAAGGGGAGCATCTTCCCAGGGATCAGCCAGCGGGAGAGGGTGTCTGAGATATAACGACCGGCACCATGGGCAAGTTCTGCTCGACACATAAGAGTAAACGTAAAGAGTCTATTTTTTTCTTCTGGGGCAGTTGTTTGAAAAATTGGTAAAAGAGCATCGAGATTGGCAAAGCAGCTGTTTGTTTTTTCAGAGTCTATAGCACTATTATAATCGGATAAAAAGTCAGCTGGCAGGACCCTTTCTAGCAACTGTTGAAAAAAATTGATGCATGGGGTCAGGTCAATACCCGAGACGTGGTCGTGATCAAAATTGGGTTCAATTTTCATCGATTTTAATTCTTTTGTAGTTAATATCGCCAGGCCTGCTAAACAGAATGTTTTTCACATATGGTTTTACGAGGAGGGCAGTTGAAGAGTGGAAGAGTGGGGCAGCTGGCATCTCTTCGATGAAAATTTCCTCAGCTAGATCAAGCTCTTTGTATCGCTCTGTCTGAGAGCTCAGATTGCGCGAGCCTCTGACAATTGTTTGGTAACGACTGTTTTCCCATCCTGGATAATTTTTTACATTCTCTTTAGAGAGGAACCTTTCGAAGATATTCATGGGATCGGCATACTGGGCGACCCAAACACCGTACGCAATTGAGAAATTGCGTTCTGAAAGATTTGCTAAATGGATCTTCTGATTTGTCGCTTTAAGGGTTATCCGAATCCCCAGATTTTTACGCCACTGCTCTTGGAGGATCTCTGCAATTTTTGAGTGGAGTTGGGATGCGGAGTAGCTGTAGGAGATCTCAGGGAGATCTTCTACGGTGAGGTTCATTTCTTGTAGAGCAATTGTGAGTTCCTCTTGGGCTCTTCTGATATCTCCATCTTGAAAAAAAGAGGCGTCTTGGTTGGATAAAAGAGGAGGGATCATCCGCGTTGCAGCCGTTTCTTTTAAGGATGTAACGTGCGTGACAATTTCATGCCGGTTAACGGCGAGAGCAAGAGCTCGACGGAAGTGAACGTTGTTTAAGGGGAACTGTTCTGTATTAAAAAAACAGACCGAGAGCCCAAGAGCTGGCCTTACTTTAAGATCGCCTGTGAGCAAGAGGTTTGGGATGGCGTTTTGAGGCAGGGGTGAGAGAGCTGAATCGAGATAGTCAAGATCCCCTCTCTCATAGAGCTGTAGTGCTGTCATTTCATCAGCGATCATGCTGATTTGAATGCTCTCAAGATTTGTCTCTTTTGCATCCCAGTAGTAGGGATTTTTTGAAATAAGGATTTCAGATTGATGCTCCCACCGTGTTAATTTAAAAGCGCCGTTTGTCATAAATGATGGACCTGCATTGTAGGCCCACTCTGGAACGTTCGCGTCGATCCCTTGATGGACTGGAAAAAAGACGCAAAATGAGACGAGCTCTAGGAAGTAGGGAGTTGGGTATTCGAGCAGAACACGCACTGTTTGCTCATCATCAGCATAGACTCCAAGAAATTCTTCTGATAATTCTCCCTTTTTTACTTTTTCTGCATTTTTAATTGGATAAAAAAGTTGTGCGTTAACAGAGGGGAATGTGGGACTTAAGATGGCTTTCCATGCTGCTACAAAATCCGCAGAACAGACGGGGTCGCCGTTAGACCAGTGAGTTTTTCTTAAATGAAATATATAGGTGAGTCCATCTTCTGAAATTGTTACAGAGTCCGCTTGTGCAGGCTCCACTTTCCCATCGGCGTCGAGCCGCATGAGTCCTTCAAAGAGGATAAAATGCAGAGCTGAAGAGAGCAGATCCCCCCCCTTTCTTGGGTCGAGTGTTGCTGGTTCCCCGCGGATATTCATGCGCAGAGTCTTGTGCTTCGGAGCATTCCCGGGCTGATTACAGGAGAAGAGCGCGGCGAGTAATAGAGAAAAAATTAATACATATTTCATAAAAACACCTACACTCGACTTTGCAACTTTTTGGGACCGCCTGCCTCGTCTATTTACTCTTGGCCGTTTGGCCTATGGCAAAACTCAGCTGTTTATTTTCTAAGGAAGGGGTTAAAAACCTCTTCCTTAGAAAAAAACCGTGCCAAGAACAAATATCTCGAGGCCTTCGGTCCCAAAAAGTTACAAAGTCGAACTACAAGGAAGTAGGCGATTATGAGATGCCCCACTTTTATATGCAAGAAAAGGGTTATAGGGGAGAGCGGATTCTGTAGATGGTTTCGACTTGATCAATGCTGGAGATACAGCAGTCAAGATCTTTGAGGGAGCCTGTTGCGAGATCATAGACCCAGCCGTGAACTGCAAGGGGTTGGCCTCTTGCCCATGCACTTTGTGCAATTGTCGTATGACAGACGTTGAGTACTTGTTGCATCACATTGAGCTCAACAAGGCGATTATACCGTTCTTTTTGATTTGTGATTTTTTCCAGTTCATCTTTAAATCTGGCGTGAACATCGCGAATGTTACGCAGCCAGTTGTCAACAAGGCCTAATTGATGCTCTTCCATAGAGGCTTTAACTCCGCCACAGCCGTAGTGGCCACAGACAATCACATGCTGAATTTTTAAGAGGTCAACCGCGTATTCTAAAACGGAGAGGCAGTTAAAATCGGTGTGTGGGAAGAGGTTAGCTACATTGCGATGGACAAAGAGTTCACCAGGCTCTAGGCCTACAATTTCATTTGCAGGAACGCGACTATCAGAACAGCCAATCCAGAGATAAAGAGGATCTTGGGCATCCGCCATCTTCTGGAAGTAATGCTTGTCTTTTTCAAGGCGGCTTTTCACCCATTCTCGATTGTTTTGAAAAAGAATTTTTAGTTTTTTCATGGATTTTTTATGCGGATTTGTTCAAATAAGGCGTGTAAAAATAACGTTGCATCGGGATGGGTGACAATCTGATTAAATAAAGAGGCAAAAGTGTCTGGCTTATACGCCTCGACCTTCTGATCGAGGTAGCCGTAGCGAAGGCCTATAAAAGGGATTCCCGCTTGAGAAAATTCTTCTGCCGCAAGCTCTAGATGTTCCTTGGTATCGTCCACTAAAATCAGCAGCTCAGGAGAGGTCTTTATCTCCTTAAGATAGCAGGTCAGCTTTTCTGCTTTTGATAACTCTCCACAATGGAGTAGGGGATAGTTATTGTCGTGAAGAAAGAGGAGTCCTACTTCTTGTAATTGCCGGAGGGTCGTTCCATGAACCTCCGGCGATCTGGCTGTTGCAATCCCTATAAAGTGATCTGGATGGATCAGCTTTAGTAGAGCGATACTCTCTTCCTCAACGAGCTTCACAGAGTTGACTGTATTCACAGCACGCCAGACCATACTTGAATAGATGGTCGCTTCGTTAACAGGAATGCCACGCTTGCAAAATTGCGCGTTTAGTGATTTTTCCCACTGAACACTGCCAAAGTCGTGTATGGGCTCAATCAGAGTATTATCGAGATCAAAAAAAAGATGGGTTCTTTTTGTTAAAAATCGAAGGACTTCGCTGAGCTGTTTAATTTCAATAATCATTAGTCTTTCATTGACAAGAGGAATTCAATATTATTATTTGTCTTTTTAAGACGCCCGAGTAAGAGATTCATCGCATCTAAAGGCGCGAGGTCTTGGAGCGCTTGGCGCATCTGATAGATTTTTGGAAGTTCGCTTTCGTGATAGAGGAGCTCTTCTTTACGTGTTCCGCTCTTAATAATATCGATTGCCGGGTAGACACGCCTATCTGCAAGACGCCGATCGAGCACAAGCTCCATGTTGCCGGTTCCCTTGAACTCTTCAAAGATCACCTCATCCATGCGCGATCCGGTATCGATCAGAGCTGTTGCAATAATGGTAAGAGAGCCGCCCTCTTCGATATTGCGGGCAGATCCAAAGAAGCGTTTAGGTTTTTGCAGGGCATTCGCATCGACACCCCCCGTCAAGATTTTTCCTGAATGAGGCTGCACAGTGTTATAGGCTCTGGCAAGGCGGGTTAGAGAATCTAGAAGGATCACCACATCGTGACCATACTCTACTAGACGGCGCGCCTTTTCAATAGCCATTTCAGCAATCTGGACGTGGCGTTCTGGCGGCTCATCAAAAGTTGAGGAGACAACTTCACCCTTAACGCTGCGGATCATATCCGTTACTTCTTCAGGGCGCTCATCAATGAGTAGAACGATTAGGACAACATCTGGATTGTTAGAGCTGATGCCATCTGCAATATTTTGTAAGATAACTGTCTTTCCCGTACGGGGCGGCGCAACAATGAGAGCACGTTGTCCTTTTCCAATAGGGGCTGTGAGATCAAGAACCCGAGTTGTGAGCCGCTCTTTTGCCGTCTCCATCATCAATCGCTGATTTGGATAGAGTGGAGTTAAGTTCTCAAAGAGAATCCGTTCACGAGCCTTCTCTGGGGGGGAATTGTTGATCTTTTCGACTTTCAGAAGCGCAAAATACTTCTCTTTTTCTTTTGGAGAGCGGATAGAACCATAAACAGTATCTCCTTTTTTCAGATCAAAGCGGCGAATTTGGGCGGGGGAGACATAAATATCTTCGGCAGAGGGAAGGTAGTTGTAATTTGGGGATCTCAAGAATCCAAATCCATCGGGAAGGACTTCAAGAACGCCTTCTCCAACGAGTAGCTCGCCTGGTTTTTGAGACTTTGCTTTGACAATTTCAAAAACAAGCTGCGATTTTGTTAAAGCTCCTAAGTCTCTTAGACCTATGTTGCGCGCATACAGATTGAGTTGATCAATATTCATGCGTTGCAGATCAGAGATTTTGGTCTCAACTTCTGGAAGATGCTCTTGTTGGATAGGTGTCTCATCTTGGTTCATTCTAAATACTGCTCCTTATGAATCGTTCAACTGCGGTTTGGAGAGCGTCTATGCTCCCGTTATTGTAAATAGTTTGGTCTCTTTGTTTCGGGGACGTGCGCCTTTTCATGCGCAAATCGTACTCTTTTTCATCACCGCCGCGTTCCTTAAATCGCTTTTTACACAAAGAGTTATCAGAGACAACAGTGATGATTGTATCAAAAAATTTTTCCCACCCAGCCTCGTAAAGAAGGGGGACTTCGGCAACAAAACAGAGATAGGGGAAGTTTTTGGCGAACTCGTACTCTTGATGAATTTTTTGAAAAACCAGAGGGTGTATAATTTTTTCCAAAGCATCTAATTTTTGAGGGTCTTTAAAGACTTCACTTGCGATTTTTTTTCGACTGATATGGGAATCGATAACAACAGTCTGACCTAGTAAATTAATGACTTGCTCTCGCGCCTCGTTCCCTTCTAGAATGTGATGGGCAATTTTATCTGCATCTACGACGTAGGCGCCATGTTGACTCAACAATTGGCACACAGAGCTTTTTCCGGATGCAAGAAAGCCGGTAACAGCAATTTTCCTCAAGATTAACACTCTCCCCAATTTTTTCCAATAGAAATTGTAACAATAAGGGGCACTTTTAGGTCAAAAACTTCTTCCATTGCAGGCCTAACAAGACGGGTTACTTTTTCTAGTTGATGATCTGGCACTTCAAATAAAAGTTCGTCGTGGATTTGCAAGATCATAAATCCCATCTCCTCTTGCCATAATTTGTCGATGCGGATCATGGCGAGCTTAATGAGATCAGCAGCAGTGCCTTGTAAGGGGGTATTAATGGCAAGGCGCATGGCAAGGGCGTGCAGCATCGGATTTTTACTCCCAATTTCAGGGATAGGGCGTTGTCTGCCTGTTAAGGTGACGGCTTTGCCTGTGGATTTGGCTTTTTCTTTGCACGACTCTAAAAAATCTTTTACGCGACTGTAGCGTTGAAAATATTTTTCAATAAAGGCAACAGCTTCTTTATAGGGGATTCCAGTCTCTTGAGAGAGTCCGTAGGCTTGTTGTCCATAGAGAATTCCAAAATTGACAGCTTTTGCACGGTAACGCATCTCTTGAGAGACTTCTTTTAGAGGGATGTCAAAAATCTGAGAGGCTGTATAGGCGTGAATGTCTTCACCGTTATTAAAGGCGGCGATCAGAGAGGGGTCTTCACTGAAGTGAGCTAGTAACCGCAGCTCAATTTGAGAGTAGTCGCAAGAGAGAAAGCTCCAGCCTTTTTTTTGTGGGCAGAAAGCATTGCGGATTTTTTTCCCTTCTTCTGTGCGAACGGGGATATTTTGAAGATTTGGATTCTGACAAGAGAGGCGTCCTGTTGCTGTGACAGATTGGTTAAACGAGCAGTGGATGCGTCCGGTCTTCTCTAAGATCTGCTCTGGCAGAGAATCGACATAGGTCGAGCGTAATTTTTCTAAGCTCCTATAGCTGAGAATCTCTTTGGCTATGGGGTGCTCTACTTGTAGTGTCTCTAAAACATCGGCACTTGTAGAGAGGCTCCCCTTTTTGCTGGGTGAGGGGATTTGTAACTTTTCAAATAGAATAACGGCGATCTGTTTTGGGGAGTTGAGATTAAATTCTTCTCCGGCAAGGGCATAGATTTTTTTTTCGATCTGTTCGATCTGTTTGGCAAGATCGACTGAAAGGATTTTGAGTTTGTCAGGGTCAACGTACATGCCACTGCGTTCCATCTTGAGCAAGATAGGGATGAGGGGAAGTTCGATTGTATAAAAAACGGAGAGGAGTCCCTCTTTTTCTAATTTTTGACTCAAAATGTCTTTGATGCGAAATGTTAGATCGGCAGACGCCGCACAGCTTGATGCTGCTGTTTCCTCCACAAGTAGGTTTAGTGAGACAGCTTCCAGGCTATGTTTTTGTGTTTGAGGAGCTAGGAGATAAGAGGCAAGATTCGTGTCAAAACAGATGTGGGGAAGTTCTATCCCTTCATTCATTAAAACATGCAGATCATGTTTAACATCGTGGCCATAAAAGGAGAGATGAGGGTGAGAAAAGAGCTTTTGTAGCTCTTGTTTGGCCTCTGCAGTTTCTGTTTTTAGGTAAACAGCAGCTCCCGCTTTCCAGCTAAATGCCACTCCTAAAAGCTGTGCCCGCATCGGATGGTCGGTTGAAGTTTCCAGGTGAAAAGCAATTTCTGTTGGATTGTCTAAGAGGAGATCGTCTAAATTTTCAACTACTTTGTAATCTGTTTCTATCTTAGGTAGAGGGGCTTTTTTTGGCTCTCCCATCTCTTTGAGAAGAGAAGAAAAGTTCATCTCTTGGTAAAACTCTCTGACCTGATCGATGTGGGGTTCGTGGAAAGAATAAAAATTGGCGTCCTGTGGAACTTCAACTGTATCATGCAATAAAGCAAGTTCTTTGCTCATCAGGGCAATTGCTCGATCCCGCTTGATTGTCTCTTGTTTTTTAAGGCCAGCTACTTCCTCTGGGTGATCTAGAATCTCTTCCAAGGTGGCAAATTTTTCAAAGAGTTGAATGGCTGTTTTGGGGCCAAACCCTTCAAGACCTGGAATGTTGTCCGAGCTATCTCCAACAAGGCCCAGGTAGTCTGGAATCTGCTCTGGGGTCACACCGTAGACTTCTTTGACTTTTTTTTTGTCAAGAAGTCGATTCTCTTTGTGAATGTTTAGTACAAAAACGTGATCAGTGACTAGTTGGCACAAGTCTTTATCACCTGTGCAGATAAAGACGGTGGAGTCTTCTTTTTGGGCATAGCGGACAATAGAGGCGATTGTGTCATCTGCTTCCACTCCAGGGACTGAGAGGTAAGGAAGTCCGGCGAGCTTGCAAAATTCTAAAGCTTTTTCTAGTTGAGGAAAAAGATCCTCTGGCATCCCTGCGCGGTTGGATTTGTATTCCGTATAGATGGCTTGTCTCTTTTTTTTATTTTCTGGTCCATCGAAGACGATGACGAGATGTTCTGGAGAGAACTCTTTTACAAGTTTAAGGAGAGAGCGGATAAAGCCGTAGAGAGCATTGGTCGCTTCTCCCTTGTTATTACGCATCGAGCCAATTGCAAAATAGGAGCGAAATAAGATGTGCAGAGCGTCGATAATATAGATGTTTTTCATAAAGGGTAGAGCTAGGTCAACCGTTAGGCTGATATAGATAGAGAGGTTTGCCGGACAACTCTTCCCGGTGCACAGATCCTAGGTCGAGTTTGTGTTTAATTTCTCCGGATAGAATTGGGCTTTTTGCCATGAGTTGCGATAAGAAAGGGTGGTTTGATTTTAGCAAAACAACTTGATACGCCTTTGTGTCTGCAATCCCAGCTTTCTGAACAAGGTCTGTTAATGCCTGTTCGTATGCCGCATCTGCGATATCAACATAACCGTATTGCTCCGCCTGCTGTGCAAAAAAGACATTAGCCCCATATTCGTTAATGAGTTTTTCCTTTGTGAGTTTTGGGCGGGCCTGTGCCACAATGGAGACAAAATTTTCATAGAGTGCAGAATTGAGCTTCTGGATGGAAGCGCCTTCATCGGGCTTCCACGGACGAAATGGGTTGAGTTCGTCTTTGTCTTTGCCTGATGTGAGAGTTAACGCTTGTACGCCAATTTTATCAAGGCCGTTGACATAGTTGAACATCGGGCCCATGATCACACCGACAGATCCAATGATGCTCACGTTGCTAGAATAGATCTTGTCTGCCGCAGAGGCAATATACATCGCTCCAGAGGCACATAGCCCATCGACATAAGCATAAATGGGAATATTAAATTGCTCTTTATAGCGCACAAGAGCGCGGTAGATGATGTCGGAGTCATTTGCAGCACCGCCTGGGCTGTTGATATAAAGCAGAATCCCTTTAACACGATGATTGCTTAGAAGCCCCTCTTGTGAGTCGACAAGTAGGTTTTTTATTTTATCTCCGGTTAATCCGTCTACGCCAATAACCCCATCGATATTAATTTGCAAAATAACAGAAGATGAGCTGCTTAACAGCTCGCGCTTGCCCGATGCGTCGGGGAGGTAGGTGAGCTCTGTTGTCTGGGGAATTGCCGGCGAAAATAGAGCGCAACCCATCAGAAAAAGAATAAGGCAGAGGAGTGCGCCAAAAACTGTTGCAAAGGTAATGCAGAATGAGCGAATGGCAGACCTAAAGAGTGATTCTTTCATACCCCCAACAGTAACTTATCCGCCTATTTTGTATGTACAAAAAAAAGCTCCACGCTCTACTGTAAAGGGATGAACGAGACCTTTTCCCCTTGGGGCTTAGATTTATTAACAGAAAACGATCTCTGGATTCTTGAGATCTTGATTGGGCTTTTACTTCTTGTCTTAGCCAATTTTATATTAAAAAAGGCAATCTCTATTTTTCGCCGTAAATCTCTTTCTGCGCTACCTTCTTGGAAGGAGAAGTGTGACGAGATTGCGCATGCCCCATGCTGCCTGATTTTGTGGCTTGTTGGAATCGCTTATGTCATCGACATCGTAGCTGAGAGGTTTGGATTTTCTTTTGCTTTTGACAAGCTTTATCCTGTGCGTAATGCAGGCGTCGTTCTTGCTTTTTCTTGGTTGATTCTTCGTTGGATAAAAGAGGTACAGAGCTCTCTTTTTACACACAGGTCAAAAACCATAGATCCTGCGACCATTCAGATTGTAGGTAGGCTTGCCACAATTGCCCTTGCGATTGTTTCAGGGATTCTTGTCTTGCAAATTCTTGGAATCAACACCCTTCCCCTTGTCGCTTTTGGTAGTATTGGCGCGGCAGCTATTGGATTTGCGGGAAAAGATATTCTTGCCAATCTCTTTGGTGGATTAATGATTCATGTGACACGTTCATTTACAGTTGGAGACCAGGTTTTGCTTCTGGATCGACAACTGGAGGGGACAATTGAAGAGATCGGTTGGTATATCACTTCGCTCCGTGACAAGGAAAAACGCCCAATTTATTTACCTAATGCTGTTTTTTCAACGATGTTTCTTGTGAATATTTCGCGCATGTCACACCGGCGTCTTGAATTTAAGATCGCCCTCTCCTTCCAAGATTTTAATAAATTAGAGATGATCACAAAAGAATTGCATCGCAAAATCGCTGAGCACTCTTTGATTGATTGCAACTTGCCGATCCACGTCTTTTTTAACGCGATTAATGAAGGTTCCTTCACAATCTATATCGATAGTTATACGCTTGCCACAAGACTTGATGATTTTTTACGTGTCAAGGAAGAGGTGTTGCGGGCGATTCATGAAACGATCCAAGAGAACGAGGCGACTCTCTCTTCTCCATCGTTGCACATCACGATGCCATTGTCTTAGACTAGGCAGTGTTCCTAAAAGATTGGGCTATCTAGCGAGCGTGAAAGCTCGCTAAAATCGTCGACCGCTAGGCTACGCAATTTGAGCGGCTTTGACGCAGCCATATAGTCCAATCTTTTAGGAACACTGCCTAATCTCTGATCAGGCTCTTAGATGGCTTTTCTTTGGCACAGTTCAATAAAAGCAAGTGCGCCAAGTAGAATGAAGAGTAGGTAGACCGGCCATGGGAAGATAATGTGCAGACACAGGCCTATTAATACAAGAAATTGAAGGGCTGTTGTAACCTTTCCCCAGCTAAGAGCGCGGAAAGGATAGACGTGCCATTTGCCGGAGAGCTTAAGATAGGTTCCAAAGATGAGAAGAAAGAAGTCTCGTGAGACCATAGATCCGGCCTCCCATAGGAGCAGTCGATCTTCAAATGTGAGGACGCCAAGAACAAAAAAGACAAAAAACTTGTCCATGATCGGATCCAAAATGGCGCCGAATTTTGTCGTCATCCGGTATTTTCTTGCTAAGTAGCCATCAAAAATATCTGTCATCATAGAGACGATGATAATAAAGATACGTAAAGGGGTATTATTGATCAGAAATAAACACGCAAGAGGCAGGCGTAATAGAGAAAGCGCATTGGAAAAATTGAGCATACGATTAGTAGACATCTGGACGTTGATTTTTTTTCCTTTTCTTATACCAAATGATTCCAATTGCCGTCACACTGAAAGCGAGGAAAATAAAAAGGTTGGCGGTTTTCATCCAAACAATTAGCCGTTCGTAGTTGTGACCTAGTGTGTAAAAAAAAGAGAATGAGAGGCCTGCCCAAATCAGGCAGGCGCAAGAGTCCCGGGCGGCAAACTTGCCAAAATGGACTTTTGCAATGCCACTTGTCAGAAAAAGGCAGTTGCGGACTCCAAAGGGGATGAATCGTCCAATGAGAAGTGTGAGAAAGCCGTATTTTTCATAAAAATTATTAATCGAATCAAGTCTTTTTTTAGCAAGGAGTTGATCAAAAAAACGAATGCTGGTTAATTTAGGACCGAGCAATCTGCCGATCCAATAGGCGATCCATGCGGAGAAAAAAGAACCTAGGTAGACAGCAAGAAAAAGGTGAGGAGCTTGATCTGCAAGTGTTGTTGCAGCAAGAACGGCAGCAAGGATTAGGATGAGATCGATGCTAATGGGAAGATTGCAGCCTGCTAGCAGAATCGCTCCAAAGATCAGCCAGTGGGCATGATTTGCGTGGCTAATAATCCAATTATTGATTGTCTCGAGCATAGTTGTTAGTATACGTGAACTCTCTGAAAAAAAAAAGGAAATTGGCGTTGTGCGATGAGTAAAAATTTTAAAGTAAAACTTTCCTTCTATGCCTCTCTTTTTGTAGGACTTATCTTACTAATTGCTGCATTTAGCAAGCTTTTTTTCCCAAGTGATTTGCTTATTACTTTTGACCGTCTCATTGCTATTTTTGAAGTGATGCTGGTAGCCTCTCTTGTCCTTTTTCATGATGAGTGGAAGAGCTGGGCTCTGATTGCTCCTATCTTTATGCTTTGGGCAGGCTACTCTTTTTTTTGGATGCTGTGGGGGTTGCCGTGCGGCTGTCTTGGGAAGCTGGTTCATTTGCCAAGTGGTCTCACGCTTAGTCTTGATATTCTTTTTTTTATTACTGCCTTATGGCTTGCAACTTTACTTGGCGCTGGGAAGCGATTAAAGCTTGTTCTTTTAGCTGCAGTGGGTGGAGTTCCTGTCGGGTTTTTCATCGCCTATGGCGTCTATCGGTATCTAACCTACTTTATCAATTACGTGGCTGATTGATTCTTTTCTAGAGCTTCGATCCCCGGTAGCGTTCCAAATTCAAGAAGCTCAAGACTTGCGCCGCCGCCTGTTGAGAGGTGGGAGAAGTTTATGCCAAGGTGAAATTGATTGATTGCAGCAATAGAATCGCCTCCGCCAACAACCGTTTGTGCATCGAGCGCTCCAATTGATCGGGCAAGGCTCTCTGTTCCATGCGCAAAGCGACGCATCTCAAAGACCCCGACGGGACCATTCCAGAAAAGGGTATGACATTTTTTAAATGCAAAGCTCCAGAGCTCTACAGTTTTTGGGCCAATGTCCATTCCTTGCCACCCGTCTGGGATCCCTTCTTGGGCAGAAATTGTTTGGCTCCTGGCATCTTCTTTGTAGCCATCTGCAATGACAAGGTCTGTTGGTAGAAATAGGGGTACTTGGCTTTTATGGGAAAGTTCAAGTAGCGCGCGTGCCTCATCTAATTGATCGTCTTCGTGGATCGACTCTCCAATGGAGACGCCTTGTGCTTTGAAAAAAGTGTAGGCCATGCCGCCTCCAATGAAGAGGGCGTTGACTTTTTTAAGGAGCGCTTTTAGAACGCCAATTTTTGAGGAGATTTTGGATCCACCAACAACGGCGTAAAAAGGGCGTTTGGGGTTGTGTAAAAGAGGTTCAAAGGCTTGTACTTCTTTCTGTAGTAAAAAACCCGCTGCACATTTACCAGGGAAGTGGGTGCAGATCCGCGTAATGCTGCTATGGTCCCTGTGAGCTGCTCCAAACGCATCATCGACATAGTAGTCGCCACATTCTGCTAGTTGCTCTGCAAAATGTGGATCCAGAGACGGTTTTTCTTCAGCCGGATTAAAGCGTAGATTTTCTAATAAAATAACCGAACCTGGCGTTAGATTCGTTGAAGCTTTATCCAGACAGGGGACCGGCTTTCCCAGTAGTTTTCCAAGTCTATGCGCAATGGGTTTTAGGGAGAGCGTAGGATCGACACCTTTTGGTCTGCCCAAATGGCTTAAGATAATAATCGAAGCGTCTTTTTGTAGAAGATACTGTATCGAGGGAAGTGCTTCGACAATCCGCGTCTCATCGGCAATTGTTCCATCGCTGTTCAGTGGAACGTTCAGATCTAGGCGGAGTAAAACTCTTTTCCCTTTAACCGGCAGATCTTCTAGCGAGAGCATTACTCATCTCCAAGAAGTGAGGCGAATGGATTGCTTGCTTGGCCAAATTGTTTGCCAGCCTTGCGCTTGTTAATCTCAGAGCGAATAGAAAAGAGAAGGTCTTGGTCAAAATCTTTGCGCGCCGCCCAGAGTAGGTATTCAATGGGGATTTCTGAAAAAAGGCGGCCTTTATGTTTGCCAAGAGGCATCGTCTTAAGCAGAATGGGCATTTTAAGACGATCAAAGAGCTGTTTGGTTGTCTGAAAATTTGTCGACAAGTATTTAAAGACTTCGATGTTGACAATGACATCGCTCATCGCGCGATGAGCGCCCTCGGATTCGATATTAAAGTGTTCGCGGAGTTTTTCTAGCGAATTGGTTGGAGACTCTCCGTAAAGTCTGGCGAGGCGCAGTGTGTCAAAATAGGCAATGGCGGAGAGGATGTTGGGGATGTTATGGCGACGTGCTGCGGCAGAGAGAAAGGCGATGTCCATTCCAACGCTGTGGCCGACGATGATATGGCGATCGATCATTTTAAGAAGGGCGGGTAAGACCTCTGCAATCTTTGGCTTGCCCTGCACCATCTCATCGCTGATGTGGTGAATGGCTTTAGAGACTTCTGAAATGGGAATTTCAGGATCGATCAGGGATTCAAATGTGTTGAGAGTCGTATCAAAGGTAAAACAGACAGCTGCGACCTCAATGATGCGGTCGTTTTCAGGTTCTAGGCCTGTTGTCTCTAGATCCAGACAGATGAATGTCTCTTTTTTAATTAAGCCCATTGAGTTTTGTAATTAGGAGTTGTCTACTTGATCCATCTTTTATAGAATAGCTGATATATCCAACGTGATTCAAAATTTGGTTTCGGGACGAAGCGAAAGCTCCCGTGGTTGGTACGATCAGATTGTCGCTCATATTAGAAATATGAGCTAAATCTGATCGTTCAACCCCGGGGCTTTGGCTCGTTCCTAAATCCAAATTTTGAATCACATGGGCGGGAGCCTTTCCCAATTTCTGCTTTAAAAAATTCACTATCTTCTCGTTTGCGGTTCTCTGCTCTTGTCTGGTTAGTTTATCACTTTTTGTAAAGATGAGAAGGATTTTCTTTTGGTGGTGTAAAGCCCAATTTAAAAATTGCACATCCTCATCGGTTGGCAGGTGGCGCATGTCTAGAAGTAGAAGGACGAGGCGCATATCTCTACTTGCTGCAAAATAGCTCTCAATTGCCTTGCCCCAGGACTCTTTAAGATTTTTTGTGACGCGCGCATAGCCGTAACCGGGGAGGTCGACTAGGATTAGGCTCTTGTCGATGAGAAAAAAATTAATCGTTTGTGTTTTTCCGGGCGTTGCAGAGACTTTTGCGATTTTTTGGTTGAGGAGATGGTTGATGAGGGACGATTTTCCGACATTCGAGCGCCCGACAATCGCAACTTCAGGATAGGGAAATTCAGGAAAATTTTCTTCCGTGGCAGTTGCGCGTAAAAATTCAACAGAGCTGAAGGAGAGTTTTTTCATAATTTTTTTATCTCGATTAAGCGCTGCTCTTCCCCTTGATGAAATAGATGGACTTCGATGCGCAGCTTCGGAAGGATGTCTGTAATTTTTTCTGGCCATTCAAGACAGACAAGTCCCTCTTCTTCAAAAAAATCTGCAAAGCCAAGGGAGATAAAATCGTTTTGGTCTTTCAGACGATACAGGTCAAAATGGTAAAGAACTTTCGTTCCAGTATAAATATTGAGGTAATTAAATGTGGGACTGTGAACTTCTAGCGGAGAGATGCCGCATCCTTGAGCAATACCCTTCATAAAGGTTGTCTTGCCAGCTCCTAAGTCTCCATGTAGGGTAATAACTGACCCTGAGGAGAGCGTGCGAGCAAGGCGCTCTCCACAAGCAATTGTCTCTTCTTGAGAAAAAGTGACTTTAAGCTCCCTCACTCTCAACCTTCTCTTCTTCCGTCCATTGGCCGATATACGGCTCAAAGACGCCTTCCGAAGAGACTGCTTCAACAAAGGCTGCCATTTTGCTCTCCTCAAGCTGGGTCTGGATAAATGAGAGGAGGTGCTCTTCAATCTGGAATCTATTTTGGCTAGGAACTTCGATAAGAGAGAGCGGTTTGAGTTGATTTTTGATAAAATCGTCGATTACGGCCGCTTTGCTATTAAATAATTTGCCTGTCACAGCAGAAGAGAAGACGATTTTTTTAATCGGCTCTTTGCGTTTAACAATGTAATTTTTGATCACTTCAGGATCTTCAGAGACAAAGAAGCGTTTGACTTTGAGCCCGCCGACTCGTTCATTATTCTCTGGGCATTTAGAGACCCAGTCGTAAATGGCATCTTGTGGATTCGGGTGGGTGTTGTCGCCAAAGACTTTCCCTGTAAAAGGACAGATGTAAATCTTTTTTGTCTGCTCATCAACACTCTGTTCGCCAAATTGAATTTTGATCTCTGTTTCGCGCCACAATTTCCCTTGAGATTCTAATTTGCGAACAAGTTCATCTTGGCTCTGGTAGATCATCTTTTCTTTGCCAAAGAGAACAGGGTGGATATTAAATTTTTTCTCAAGAAAAAAGAGATAAGTTGTCACCAGATCGGCTTTGCGATTTTTTTTTAAAAATTTGAGCAGTTCTTCTTTTACTGTCTCTGTAATGACCAGCGCCATTGATACCTCGTTGTGTGACAATTGAGGATACGTGATAGATCTATTATTGACAATCCTAAAACCTGTAGGATTCAGGGGAGCGGGACTCGTTTATTGTTTTTAGCCAAGTGTTGACGCCTTCAGGTTCAAAAAAGTTGAGGTTAGTTTTTAACGCTAAAGATCTTAGTAATTAATTCTAAGCCCCTTAGGACAAGCTGCCGACTGCGCTCTCGTTAACGTGCTCGTATTTAGATTGTTATGAGTTTGTTGTTGTGTGTTAATAAATATATTATAATAGTGATTTAACCTTTATTAAAACTTAACAGTCCGAGGAGTAAAGACAGTGGCAGCTAACCCTTTTTGCACATACAAAGACCGTGTGAAGCGGAAAGTCTCGCAAGATTAGGAACACTGCCTAGAATTTTTTGAATTCGGCTGTATTGCCCCTCAAATTTAAAAATTCGTTAACGGTCTCTAAAAGTACAAAAAACCTCAGAATACAATTCCTAATTTTCAAATAGACTCGCTGCTGGCGCTCAGTTGGGTGCCAGCAACGAGTCTATTCTGTGACAGCTTAAGAAAAGAGGCTGTTAGAAAAGGGACAAGTTCTGCTATCATTATCCTCTAATGATGAACCCCTAAGGAGAGCTATGTCAACTGATTTAAAAGAATCCCTTGTCTTAGAAGAGATCCCAGTTCCAGGTTATGAGCGCGTTGTAAAGATTACGGATCTTGATTCGGGATTAATAGCGATCATCTGTTTGCATAATTTGTCGCTCGGGCCAGCTCTTGGAGGCACCCGCATCTACCCGTATGCTACATTTGAAGAGGCGCTAACCGATGCTAAGAGGCTTGCTCGAGGGATGACCTATAAGTCAGCGATTATTGAAGCAGGGCTTGGGGGCGGCAAGAGTGTCATTATTGCAGATGCTAAAACGCAAAAAAGTGAAGCGAAACTTCTAGCTTTTGGTCAGGCTGTCGAGCGCTTAGAGGGGAGTTATATTTGTGCAGAAGACTACGGCTGTACACCAAAAGATGCGCTTGTGATTCGTCAAAAGACCCGTTATATCGTGGGGCTTCCTATGGAAAAGAGCAGTGGTGATCCAGGGAGTTTTACAGCCCATGGCACGTTAAAGGGGATTCAAACGGCTTTAAAAAAGGTCTATGGCAGCGACTCTTGCGAGGGGAAAACGATTGCGATTCAAGGTCTTGGTAGCGTTGGAAGTCGTCTGGCTGAACTTCTTTTTTGGGAAGGGGCACGACTCATTATTAGCGATATTGATCAAACAAAGGCACGAGATATTGGAAGAGCGTGTCAAGCAGAGGTGGTCTCTCCAGGTGAAATTTTAAGTGCTTCGTGCGATCTCTTAGCCCCTTGTGCCCTGGGAGGTATTTTAAATGCAGAGACAATTCCTCAGTTGCGCTGCCGTGCAATTGCTGGTTGTGCGAATAATCAGCTCCTGACAGATGCCGATGGGGAAGAGTTGATGCGTCATGGGATTCTCTATGCCCCCGACTTTGTGATTAACGCTGGCGGGCTGATTAATGTTGCCGAAGAGCTGCATTGCGAGGGCTACTCTCCAATTCGCTCGAGAAATAAAGTTAACAAGATTTATGATCAGTTGATGTTGATTTATGAGATTGCAGAAAAAAATCAGATTTCAACACATGCAGCAGCCCTCTCTTTGGGGGACTACCGCCTCAAGTATGGCGTGGGAAGACGAACGACCCCTCTTCATTTCCACCATTAAAAGAGTTTTATGCAGAATCTCTCTTTCCAACTAGAAGAGCTTTTCTCTTTAGCCTTATCTTGTTTTTTAGGGCAAGAAGTGCGCGCAGATATTGCTCAGAGTAGCGATTTGCAATTTGGTCATTATCAGTGCAACAGTGCTTTGAGACTCTCTAAAGAACTTAAGCGTTCACCAAGAGAAATAGCTCAAGGGATTATTGCTCAACTGCCTATCTCGTCCTTGTTTGAAAAAGTTGAAATTGCAGGGCCTGGATTCATTAACATCACTCTTTCAGCCCACTTTTTATCAGAACAGATTGAGCAACTTCTCAACAGCCCAACCTTTGGAGTTGCGCTTCCTCAAAGAGAGAAGATGATTGTCGATTTTTCTGCCCCAAATGTAGCTAAAGAGCTTCACGTTGGTCATTTGCGCTCGACCATTATCGGCGATTGTTTGGCTCGTATTTTTGAGTTTTTGGGACATGATGTTTTGCGCTTGAACCATATTGGAGATTGGGGAACGCAATTTGGCATGCTCATTGCGTATATTGAGGAGCATAGTAAGGAGATTACAGACCTTCCCACATTGATGCACTGGTATAAGGCAGCAAAGGTAGAGTTTGATGCAAATCCCGAATTTAAAAAACGGGCCCAGCAAAAGGTCGTGGAGCTTCAAAGTGGTCAGGTCAACGCGCGCCAGGCGTGGGAGAAAATTTGCGCTGTCTCTCGTTTGGCTTTTGATGAAATTTATGCACTACTTGACGTTCGGTTGGTTGAACGTGGGGAGTCATTTTATAATCCCTATTTACCTTCGCTCATCGACGACTTAGAGAAAAGAGGCGCAATTACCATTTCAGGCGGCGCTAAATGTATTTTTTTAGATGGCTTTATCAATCAAGACGGGCACCCTCTTCCGATGATTGTGCAGAAATCTGATGGCGGCTACAACTATGACACAACAGATCTGGCAGCCCTGCATCACCGTATTTTTGTTGAAAAAGCCAAGCGTATTATCTATCTCTCAGACTTGGGCCAAACCCTTCATTTTCAGATGCTCTTTAAGGCTGCAGAAAAAGTCGGTTATCTGAATCCAGAAGAGGTGAGGATTGATCATGTCGGTTTTGGCCTTGTTCTTGGTCCTGATGGAAAGAAATTTAAGACACGCTCTGGGACAACAGAGAAGTTAATTGACCTTTTGCTAGAAGCTGTTGTTCAAGCAAAAACTATTCTAAGAGAACGCTTGCCGGATCTATCAGAAGAAGAACTAGAAGTGCGTGCGCGCATCCTTGGGATCGGTGCTGTTAAATATGCAGATCTTTCGTGTAATCGCCTGAAAGACTACTCCTTTAGTTATGAGCGGATGCTCAAATTTGACGGGAATACAGCAGCTTTTCTTCTCTATGCTTATGTCCGCATTCAAGGCATTTTTAGAAAAGTAGGTAAGGACATTTCCCTACTCTTAACTAAACCAAAACTCTCTTTACAACACCCGACAGAAATTCTCCTTGCGCTTCATTTGCGACAATTTGGAGAGGTGTTCGATGTCTTAACTCGGGATCTCTTTCCTAACCGCTTGACAGACTATCTCTATCAGTTAGCCGAAAAATTTCACGCCTTTTTCCGCGACTGTCGTGTTGAAGGATCGGATTGTGAAGAGAGTCGTCTATTGCTTTGCGCGGCGACAGGCCGCGTTCTGAAAAAAGGGGTAGAGCTGCTTGGCCTTAAGACATTAGACCGGATGTAATTCTGTTTTTGACTCTTCTCCTGCAATTTCACGGACATAGCGCGGCACGCCATAGCCCGGCAAGCTCTTTTTCAATTCAGCAATTAAAGCAAGCCCTACCTTTTCCTCTACTTCAAAATGAGAGGAGCCTTGGACCTTGTCGAGTTGGTGGAGGTAGTAGGGTAGGATTCCTTCATTGATTAATGTAGAAAAAAGGGAGTGAAGGGTTGGCAGATCATCGTTGACTCCTTTGAGTAGCACCGCTTGGTTTAATACGGGAACAGCTGTGCGTTGTATCTTTTTTAGCGCAAGACAAACATCTGCATCGAGTTCTTGAGGATGGTTACAGTGGAGAATAAAGTAGATCTGTAGAGGCGATGTTTGTAAAATTGCAAGAAACTCTTCATCGATTCTTTCGGGGATTCCGATCGGAAACCGCGAGTGGAAGCGCAGGCGTTTGATGTGGGGAATTGTCTTGATATGTAAAAAAAGTTCTTGAAGGCTTCTGTTACTGAGGGAAAGAGGATCCCCGCCGCTCAGGATGAGCTCGGAGATAGAGGGATCTTGTCTAATTTCTTCCAGTTCTTTTGTAAATAATTTTTCCTCTGTTTCATAAGGAAAATTTTGACGAAAGCAGAATCTGCAGTGCATCGCACAAGCGCTTGAACAGAGAAGAAGGGCGCGTCCTGTATATTTATGTAACAGTTTTTTTTGTTTGAGGAAGCAGAGGTCAGAGACCGGATCTGCTAGAAACTCTTTTTCGATCTTTGTTTCGTCAACAAGAGGTAAAAATTGACGCAAAATTGGGTTGTTTAAGGTTTTTTTTTGGATTTTTTGTGCAAGCCGTTCGGGGAGATTTAGGGGAAACTTGGGATGTTTTAAAACCTTAGAGACCATTGACTCATCGAGCTCTAGAAAAGAGATGAGCTTCTCAATGTCGGTAAAGTTTCTTTTTTGTATTTCGCGCCACGGTTGCATATGTGGCGTATATAATAGAGCAAGCTCTTTTAATTGTACATTTGTTATTGGGCGAAAATGGGTGTAGGGTTGGGGAGTGGGGATCTGTGCGGTGAGAAGGTTGTTTGAGGAGTGGTTGGCGCAGCGGCAATGTATTGCTCGGCTGTTTTTGTAAATTGTTGTTGCACTTCGTTGTGTTGTCTAAATTGGGATAAGGTTTCGGTTAGTAGAGTGAGATGGTTTGTTTGCTCGGCAAGTGTTTTTTTTAGTTTTTTGTTTTCTTGCTCCATTTTATTTGTGTGTCTGTCGATTGTTGCCGTTGTTTGACGCATCGTGAGGTTCTGGTTTTGTAGCGCTGCAATAGATGCTTGTTCTGTTTGTTGTGCTAGTGTGAGTTGATCGGCTGTTGTTTCCAGGGAGTTAACGACACCGCGCATCTCTGCACGACTTTGATCGGAGCTGCGAGATAATTGAGTGATATGCTGTAGCTCTTTTGTGGCTCTGTCTCTCTCTTGTCTGGCTTTTGTTAATAGAGAATCAACCGTCTCCAGTGATTCTTGCGTCAGATATGTGCTTTTAAAGACCTGATTTGCTTTTTCTTTAGAGTCTCTTCCCATTGCCATAAAGTTTTGATCGGGGGCTGTATACCAAGCGATGAGAGAGGCGAGGGTGGCGCAAGCGCAGATGATGGTCAGGAAAAGAGGGGCGCCAATGACAAGAGAGGCGATGAGAGCGACTGTCGCTGCAAGGGTTGTTAAGGCATAGGGGAGTGAAGTACATCTGTTAGAGCAACACGTTTTACTTGAGATTGAAGAGATGCTCATTCTTGTTCTCCCAGGAGCGCTTCGAGACGCGCTTTTTCTTGTTTTAGGAACAGGTCTTCTGCTGTGAGTTGTGCGATTTTTTGAGTCTCTTGCATGAGTTTTTCTTGATAGGCTTTAGATAATGGCGCGGCACGCTTGTAATCTTGTCCAATTTGTTGGCAGATGAGGAGCAGGTCATTCTGTTCAAAGATTGTTTGGGCAAGTGCATTTGTTAGCTGAGAGTGCTGTAAAACTGTCTGTTCTAAATCTGTGCATTCTTGCTCTAAGGCTTTTTTGCTTGCCTCTAATTTTTCTTGCTCCTTGAGAAGGGAGAGATTGTCTTGCGCGAGTTTGTCCACGACAGAGTGTAGCTCGGCTTCTTCTTCTCTCAGCTGCTCATTCTGTTTTGAAACTTTTTTTATCTCTTTTTCCTTGTCTTGTTTGATCTGTTGTAGACTCGCAATGGTTACTCTCTGCTCATCGATGGTTCGATGTAGGGAACGAATCGACGTGTTGTTTTTTTTGTCTATAACGCGGAGCTCCTCTAGAGACTTTTCAAGGCTTATGACTTGGCGCTCGGCCCTTAGAAGGTCGTTTGTTGAGACGTGCCCCAAACAGAGGCGGATGGGGAAGATGATGATCTTGGCAACGAGATGATCGAGGAAAACGATAGGGGCAAGAGGTCGACTATCTAAGAGCTTTTGTAATTTCTGAAATTGCCTGCCTGTTGTAACAAGAGCTTGATCGATACCGGGACGTGCGGCAAGACGTGCTGGGTTGCTATTTGAGACATAGGTTCCAATCCAGATAAAAAGCCCAGAAGATAGATCTGTTGCGAAGGTAAAGATCGGCATGAACAACTCTTAGTAAACATCGAGCAAGTATCTCTTTTCGGCTTTCAATGTCTTAAAAAAGATCTTAACCTGATCTTCACTTATTTGTCCCACTTCTTTTGCAATTGTCTGGAGCATGGTATCAACGTCTTTTGCCATATGGGTTTTATCGCCACAGACGTAAAGAATGGCCCCCTCTTGGATCCACTGCCAGAGAGCTTCTCTCTCCTCATACATTTTCTGTTGGACGTAGATCTTTTCAGATTGATCGCGAGAGAAGGCAAGAGAGAGTTTGAGCCTTCCGCGCAGTTCGAGCGATTCCCAGAAATCCTGATAGAGAAAATCGGTTGCGCGGTTGCGCTCTCCAAAAAAGAGCCAGTTTTTTCCAGGCGCCCCGAGAAAGATGCGCTCTTGTAAAAAGGCGCGGAAAGGAGCGGCTCCCGTCCCTGGACCAATCATGATGACAGGTTTATTTCCATCCTCTGGAATTGTGAAGTCGTGGGTCTTCTGCACATAGATACGGACTTTTGTCTCATTTTTTTTGGCTAGATGGATCAAGTAGTGGCTGGCAACGCCAAAACGCTCTTCATTTTTGTGAGTATAGCGGGCAAGAGCCACCATCAGATCGACCTCTCTCGGATCTGTTTTATAGGAGGAGGCAACAGAATAGAAACGAGGAAGGAGAGGAGCAAAGAGGTTACATAGCTCTTGCAGCGGAGGTTTTGCTTGCTTCTGTTCTTCGAGAAGATCGACAGGTTCATGAGTTGCTACGTACTCGGCAAGTAGCTCTTTGCCGGCTGGCTGCAAGAGATGGTAGAGATGGCTTTTCCCCGCATGAGACGTCTCATGGTCATGTATGCACTGGATAAAAGGACGCGAGAGACGCGAGAGGTTAACACTGCTTGTTAAGAAGATCTGTAGTGTCATCTTCTTGCCGGACCGTTTATCGACAATCTCCTCCTCCCCTGTTGCCTGCAATGCGCGCATGAGTCTATCGACGAGGAAAGGGTCATTTTCTGGGTAAATTGCGATTGAGTCACCAACAGCAAAAGAGATTGAGGAATCTGATAGATCAAGGGTGATCTGGTAGGTCTGTTTGGTAGAGCCATTTTTGTTCAAAAGATGACGCCGACAGATAGGCACAGAAAAAGGATTGTTGCGGTCAATAGATAGATTCATATAAATAATAGGAAATGGCCGGTCGAATTATTCTTGTCGCTTTATTGCTTCTTTTAACGGGTTGTGCTCAGACAAGCTACGATCCCGCTTACTATATTTCTCATGAAGAGGAAGAGGCTGCGCCTCCTCCTTGCCTACTTATTAAGTAACAGTTCAGAGCAGCTCTTTTTTACCCAGCACTTATTGAGCTGATCCATTTTTTTATTGGAGATACTGCCCAAAAATTCAATGGCACGTAGTAGCCGCGCGCGCGTTCTGTCTTTGCCAAGAACGCCGACAGCAGCAAAAAGCGGAAGCCCAGACTGTCTCCCTGTAATGGTCCCATATAAAATAGGAATCATCACTTTCTTGTAGTGTGCCCCAAAAATTTCGGCAACAGAGTGAGAGGCTTTTTCAAAGCCAGAGGCGCCCCAATCTTCTTGTGCATCTAAAGACCAGATCACCGCTTGTAGGAGAAAGGCACTCTGCTCTTTTGTCAGGCCAGCCGGCGTCAGCAGGGCATCATAATAGGGAAGTTCATTAATAAAGAGAAACTGGGAGAGATCCATAAAATCAGCAAAGGTCTTCATCCGCGTGTGGCATAAGGGCATCAGCTTCTGCATAAAGGCGTCGTTAAAGCTCCACTCTTTAATGCGATCCCAAATCTCGTTTTCTGGGATGTTGAGCAGGTACTGCTGGTTAACCCAGTTAAGCTTTTGCACGTCAAAGAAGGCGCCAGAAACACCGATGCGCTTCGGATCAAATGCGCGGATGATCTCCTCAAGAGAGTAGATCTCGCGGTCATGTGTCATGCTGTAGCCCATCAGGGTTAAAAAGTTAACAAAAGCCTCCGGGAGATAGCCGCTGTCGCGATAAAAAAAAGATTGAGGTCGGATTTTTTTCGTTTGGAGAGTTTTTTCCCTTCTTTCCCGAGTAGGAGGGGCATATGCATAAAGACGGGAGGCTTAAAGCCAAAACTCTCGTAGAGAAGGATATGTTTTGGAGTCGAGCTCATCCACTCATCCCCGCGAATCACGTGGGTAATTTTCATCAGATAGTCATCAACGACATTGGCTAAGTGATACGTTGGGAAGCCATCTGATTTGAGAAGAATTTGATCATCGATATCAGCCCAAGGTGCAGAGATCGCTCCTTTAATTCCATCTTCATAGATGCACTCTACGGTCAAGGGCACTTTAAGGCGCACGACAAAAGATTGCCCGGCGGCCTCTCGCATCGCAACTTCTTCAGGAGAAGAGTCGCGGTATCTCCGGTCATAACCCGACCGAGTTCCCATTTTTGCGGCGATCTCGCGCATTTCTGCGAGCTCCTCTGCCGTTGCAAAGCATTTATAGGCACGGCCGTTGTCTAGAAGCTTCTGGCAGTATGTGCGGTAAATTTCTGTGCGCTCGGATTGGCGATAAGGACCATAAGGGCCGCCGACGTCTGGTCCTTCGTCCCATTCGATTCCCGCCCACTTAAGAGCGCTGTAGATGCTCTCTTCATATTCAGGGCGTGATCTTGTCTGATCGGTGTCTTCGATGCGCAGGATAAATGTGCCTTTGAAATGGCGTGCAAAAATCAGGTTGAATAGGGCCATATAGGCGGTTCCGACATGGGGATCTCCTGTCGGTGAGGGGGCAATACGAACACGAACTGTCATAATCTATTATTTCCAATTAATATTACTATAGGTACTTACACCCGAAATTTCTTCTTTTGAGCTCACTTCATAGCGAAAGTTGTTTTCAGGGCTTAAAACGCCTTCGACGAGAATGGCAAGGCGTTTGCGATTGTTTCTTGCAAGAAGCTGGGGAGCTGCTTGCAGAACATCTTCTAATTTGAGTTTTTCAAAACTTTCAATCCGTTTTTCATACAAGTCAAAATCAGCTTCACAGTTAAAAGCTAGATTGTAGAGACGTGCTGTCATGAGAGAGAGATTTTCTGGTGGTATTTTTAATGTTGTGATCCAGCTGTTGCGCAAACGCTCAAATTTCGTTTCAGTTAGCATCTCGGGAAGCTCTTTTAGGAACCCCTCAATAAAGAGTTCAAATCTCGCAATGAGGTCAACGGGATTATGGCTATTGGACTGGACAGCAAAGAATTGAAGGAGCTGGCGCTGCTCTTCTGTATTCCACGAGTGCACCATGTAGCCTGTATGCTGTTTTGTGCGGAGTGTCTCGAAAAAATCGTTATCCAGAAGAGATCCGATGATCTGTTGAGAGGCTCGCGTTTTAAAGGAAAAAGGGCCCTCTTCAATTAAGAGCAAAGCTCCATTGCCCTGTCGTGGCGTCTTTTCAATGAGCATGTAAGGGCCGAGATGATCTGGTAAAAGAAGAAGTTGACGCCGTTTATTCTCCCCTTGAAGGTACGCCTTCCCATCGATCGTTTTTCTTAAAATCTCAAGGAGGTTCAGCGCATCAGCTCTGCTTTGATTGCCGTAGATCATCCCTTCTGTATAGTAGCTGTGAAAGAGTTGCGAGACAAACTGTAGGTAATCTTCATAGTTCATAGAATGGAGCAGAGCTGCTTTATCGATACTTAAAGGGGCATCATTGTAGAGGATATTGGCAAGCTGCTGGCGCGCTTGTGAGATGGGGAGCTCTTTTGCTCGATTCTCATAAGAGCTGAGTAGGGACTGCTTGTAGAGCTGAAACTGTTCTTCTGTTGCACTATTTTTTAGACGTGTTGCAATTTCTGTTGTAATCAGCGGAAGCGTTTGGCTAAAGCCGTGTAAATTGAATTCAATCGCATAATCTTTTTGGTAGAAATTGATAGAGGCACCGGCTTCTGTTGCTTGATTGATTATGCCTGCAAGCTCCTCAGAAAGGGCTCTTAGGTAGAGGTCTGTCAAGACAATCTGTTTTGTAGAGCCGTCTAGTAGTGCTGTTTTAACGCCAAAAATAAAGTTGAGTTCGGGGACGCCATAGAGCAAGTCTTGGAGAAAGTAGACTTTACCACCCGCATCGTTAATGAGAAGTTGTGGAGGAGCTTTTTCTTGGGCTACAGGGACGAGATTGACTTGTGTCGGGATAAATGGATTGCGCCCTGGCAACTGGATCTTTGGATTGAGAGGGAGGTGTGAGAGTGTCACAAGTGTGTCGTGTGGAACTTCGCGGATTGCATACTCTGCCTGCATCCACTTCTCTTTTTTATCAGGGTTGATCTGAACCATGGAGGGATCAGCCATGAGGCTGAAGGCACAATTCTGAGGAGTGAGGATCTGTGTGAAGGTGTGGATGTGGTTGGGATCATAGAGAGTGGGAACGAGGCTCTTTTGAGGATAGCTGGCAAGATCTTCATAGACAATAGCGCTTGCATGACCCATTAAAAGATCAAAGACGTCATCACGCGTCTGGTATTGATATTGCAAGGTCTTCATGATCCGCATCTCTTCAAAGACGTAGTCAGGAATTCCTTTCTCTTTGATCAATTCAAGGGTTTGAAAGGTTTCATTAATTGCTCGATCCACTTGCGTAACCCCATAAGGGGTCAGGGCAATTTCAATTTCAAAAAAACCTTGTTCTTTAGAAAATCGGTCTACAGAGGTCTGGAGGCCTTCTGCAATTTTTTCTGTTTTGAGGAGTTGCAAGAGGCTCCCCGGAGCTTCAGAAGAGAGTATTTTACGAACTGTCTCAACTGTCCATCGATCTCCATCATTTAGAAATTCTTGAGGGATCTCCCACATCAAGGTGATTCTTCTTAAGTCTTTAACAGGTTTTAGATAGAGCATGTGGCCGGGAAGTTTTGAAGAGAGCATCTGCTCTTGCATCGGTACAGCTTTAGCAGGATGGGAAGCAACTTGCGAAAAATTCTTTTTGCACAAGTGCAATTAAATTTTCCAGCGGTAGCGAAGAGATGACGACAAGGTGCATCTGCTCTGCTGTGTAATGAGTTGTATACCAGTCCTTAAGAGCTTTTTGAGGGATGCCACCGAGCGTTTGGGCGTTTCCTGTCGAAAAGGCGGAGATTGGGTGGTTTGGGTTTGAGTTCTCTTTGAAGACCATGAGTTGTCGCCACCCGTCATTTTCGATGTTTTTAGAGTGTTCTTGGTCGACATTATAGAGTTCACGGCTGATCCCTGAAGGGAGAAAGAGGGGGTCGATAAAAAAGTGAGAAAAGCGATCAAGAGCCCCTGTGAACGCATCGTTATTAATTGAAAAAATGTACGCTGTGCGATCCGATGCTGTAAAGGCATTGACACTGCCTCCATTTTCGGAAATATATTGGGTATACTCCGCTTCTTTTGGATAAGCTTTTGTTCCCATAAAGAGCATATGTTCCAGGAAATGGGCCATGCCGGGATACTCTTTGGGATCACTCCACGATCCAACCTCAACTGTGAGTGAGGCTCCTGA